>Ga0209021_1003153_pt1 | contig 13549 bp, 9 predicted proteins | sample PinacodermFT_FD_187299 | JGI IMG/M metagenome (GOLD analysis project Ga0209021, IMG submission 187299) | Host-associated microbial community of the marine sponge Aplysina aerophoba from Gulf of Piran - sponge pinacoderm, lysed by freeze-thaw... | ecosystem: Host-associated > Porifera > Sponge >... | reverse complement strand
TCGCCTGAGGTCTTGTTCGTCAATTACGAGCGTCATGGATGTTTCCCTTTGCAAACACGTCAACACCATTATACGCCAAGGCAGAGCAGGCGTCTATTAAGAGGTGGCTGGACTATTTTGAACAGTTGGCAGGCTGCCGATAAGTGGCCCTCCGCTCTGGTTATGCCGCCGCCGGGATTGACGTGAGCTAGTTGACATAGGCCTGATCGGGCGTTTGCCTGCCAAGTGAGGAATGCGGTCTGTGCCGGTTGTAGAATCCCAAAAACTCCACTTTTGAACTGTCTCCTTGACGGGGAAGCTTACGCCTTGACTTTCCACTGCCGCGATTTCTTCCTTCGGTCAGGCCGTAGAACCCATGTCCAAGCATGACTGGCTCCGCAACGGGCGGGTATCAGAACATACTCCACCTGGAAAACTTAAACACGGCCCGGTGCTTCCTTAATCCTCACCGCTGGCTGGTGGTAATTCATCTAACAGTCTCTGAGCATCTTGGGCCAACTTTTGGTTGCCTTGTTCCGTAGCTAATTCAAAAGCGCGTTGCAAGTCGACACGTGCCTTTTCGTAAACCCCAATTTCTTTATGGGCGTTTCCTCGGTTGCAGTAGGCTGCGACAAATTGCGGATTGATGCGAATCGCTTCGTTGAAATCCGCAATTGCTTCCTCATACCTACCAAGCATGCCCTTGGCGATTCCTCTGTCGTTGTAGGCTCCAGCGTATTGCGGATTGATGCGTATTGCTTCGTTGTGATCCGTAATCGCTGCCTCATGTCTGCCAAGTTCTCTCTTGGCGATTCCTCTGTTGTAGTAGGCTAAGGCAAATTGCGGATTGATGTGAATTGCCCGGTCACAGTCGGCAATTGCGTCATGGTGCAAGCCAAGGGCAAATTTGGCGTTTCCTCTGTTGTTGTAGGCGTCGGCATCTTGCGGATTGATGCGGATTGCTTCGTCATAATGCTTAATCGCTTCTTCGTGTTTGCCCTGATCTTGAAAGGTTAAACCAATATAAAACTCGGTATAGGCGAACTGGTGTTTTTCCTGATCTTGGATGTAGCCGAGAATATCGTTGTAAATGGCATGCCTCGCAATATCATGGTATTTTATCAGATAGTCTAAGACGGGTTGTTTCATCTCCTGAGGAATTGAGATGATTTCAATCGCGGAATCCTCTTCGTCGAGGTAGCCTTTTGGGGATTGAAAAAATATGCTTTTCTGCGAGATGACCCGGTTGTTTAGATTTTTCTTGGGAGACGAGATTCTCCCCTGGTTGGATTTTTTGTTTAAGAGGATAATCCTACCAGCTTGCTCGAATGAGCCATCGCAGGCAAAGAATAACGCTATGAGATAATCGGTGGTGAAGTCGATGAGATTGGTTTTGCCTCCGTAATGTTGCAGTTCGGTGAGCATGTCGGTTTCATCGGTAAAATCGGTATAGGCTTTTACCTGTTCCAGCATTTCCTTTTGTGCAATTAGAATGTCAAATTCCTTCGCTTGAATTTCGTCTTTGTACTTTCGGTAAAGCGTGGAGGAAATTTTGTCATATTGTTCTGATTCGCCTCTATAGACATACTCGCCTTGCGAGGATTTTTCTCTAATCCTTTGGAGCAGGTTTTGTATCTTTGAATCGTCGGTTTCAGGTTTGCTCATTTCTGTTTCTCGACAATCGCACTCTCATCAGCAGTCAGGTGATAGAGTTGATACACTCGCTGGTCGATTTCTACTTCCTGCTCGGTGGTGTCTGCTTTCGGGTCGGTGGCTTTGGCCTTCAGAATACCACCAATTAACAGAACATACAGCCGCTGCTCTACGGGAGGGATGCTGGAGATAGGGAGACGTTCAACGGTGATCTTAAACCATCATGGGGCAAGCCATGAGATATGCTCAGCCACAAGTCAGGCCACTGCACTCAAGGCCCCTGCCGGTTCTGACTTTTTCGTCAGACGTTTCATCCTTCGGAATAAGCGGTACTCTTCCGGTCTGACATATCGCCAGGACTGTGGAACAACGAAATCCGGGAATCGATTCCCCAGTTTGTTTAGGCTTGCGGGGTTTTTATATTCCCAAACATCCGTAATTTCCAAAGCATACGCAACAGTTCGCCCGGCATAATAAGCATCGAAATCGCGCTTATCGACGCGAGCGAGTTTGGATACTTGTCTCCATACTTCCTCGGGGGTTCCACTCCATACCTGTCCAACACGAAAGCCGCCACGGAGTTGCCTGACCGGACTGGTAACATAAATAAACACGTCACGATTTTCCATACATGAAGCAACACGCCTTCGCAGTTCAGCCTCTTTGAGACCATCGAAAACCAAGTCCGCATAGTCGGGCTTTAAGGAAAGAAGCAAAGGTTGCAAGGTCTTGTTCATGACTGGTCAGGGTATCCTAGTTGAAATAATTTATAAAACGTTTTTGGCGGTATTCTTGATGGACCTTGTACTACGATGCCTTTTTTGCAGACAGTTCTCATTGCCTCAAGTGATACTGGCTCTCGAAATGGAAACGTGTGAGAAAACTGCAATGCCATGAGTTCTTTTGAGGGATTGCCTTTACACATTTGATCAAAATCTCTCCATTCCAGTATCCCGAATTTTTTGAATTTCTTGAAAAGCGCATTGGCGGCACCTATTTCAACGCTGTCAAGGTAGGACACGGCTACAATTTGTTTTTGGCTTCCACTTACATACCACAAAATACGGGCCGGTGGTTGAAGTACATTGTGGTGTGTCTTCTTTCGATAATAGACATTGTCCCAGCGCAATAATACACTGGTTTTCCCCCCGAATAAATCGTTAGCCGCTCCATGCGTATCAACGAGGCTCATCGCGTAACCTGGACGAACCGGAATCAAGAAATACTTCTGGTGCGCGCCTTCCAAGCCAAGAGGAGAGCAACACCTTTCAAGCTCAGGATTTGACATATTCTGATAATTGCTTATGGATTCGGGACATAATTCAGCAATCATAGACGATACTTGTTGACGGTCAAGGCAACGGGCAAAGCAAAATCTCACGAAACTCTCGTTGCATTCGATAAATCCTGTCTTCAAAAGGTTTGGTGTCAAGCTGGGGGCAAGAAGGGCTTTCTCAAACTTCACCAGGTAGCGGTTCTCCTTCACAGCTTTGCCAACAGTATCGGTGACTAAAAAACACTCGAATAGTGAGCGATCAGCAGATGGTGCTACTCTGCCCAAGTGTACGGTGGTCGTCTTGTCTATACCACTTTCGAGAACTCGAATGGCAACAATTTCATTCCCCAATCTGAGACCTTCGCACTCATAACGATCTGGACTTGCGAGAAAGAGTTCTAATTTCTCTCTGAATTTGCCTTTTCTTTCATTCTGATTGAGGAAAGATTCGAACCGAAAAGATGCGAGATCATCAACAATTAAGCGGCGCCATTCAAGCGCAATGCCTGAAATGCGAGTGGGGACATAGGATTGTCTTTCGGAAAGTTCATGAAGGTGACGAATCAAGTAGGTCGGGGAGAACACTTGGAGATTCGTCAAGTTGGAAATCTCCTTTGACTTCTTCAAAAGAGACTGGTCCCGAGTAATGAAAATCTCTGCATCAGAGGCGGCAGTTTTCGCCAATTGTCGAATGTCTGATTGCTGAGCTTCATTATCGCTTGGGAGCAACTTTTTTAGGACGGCTTGAAAGTGCTCAGCCGATTGTGGATTATGTTCTACCTTCGGGAATTCGTAAGCTCTCTGTTGAGATGCTTGACGTCGCTTGGCATCGTTACTCCTATTTATTTCGTTGAACAGTTCCTCGGTGATGCAAAGATTGAGAGAGTCTACCAAGAAGTCAGCGAGCAGAGCTTTGGATGGCTTAGTTTTGTCACTATCCGGTTCATAAAAATCAAAGAAAACTTGGGCATCAATGACAACGTCGAGAGCGTCGTCCGATGTCTTTGCCTGAAACAAACTTAATTGATCATTAGGAGCCAGAGTAAGACACCATAATGTCAGAAGGTGACCAGTAGTGGAGCGACTTGCTTTTTCACCCAAAGGCACAAAATATAATTTTTCCCACATTTTGTGCGCGGGAAAATCTCGACGACAATGAAGCTTAATAACCTTCTGAGTAGTAGCAGAATTCTTTAGCTTCTCAAGAAGACGCTTTGCGATGCCCTGGCTTCGAAAATCTTCCCTTACACAGAGATGGACAAGACGGAAACGCTCTGGGTAAGCCGCATAGAGGAGATAACCAGCGAGTTCATCATTGCCCGTCTTGGCTCCTAGCACGCATTCCTTTTCGAGATGGCTGCGAATGGTTTCTCTGGTAAGAAAACCCAGCGTATGACTGTTCTGCTTCATCAGATCATCTATCGCATCCAGGTCAGCAGTAGTCAGTTTCGAGATTGTTGTTTTCATGCCATGCTTTTTTGTTTGATCGACGCGCTTTCTTCCGCAGGTAGGCCGTAGAGTTTGCAAACAAGTTGGTCAAGCCGGGCTTCGATGGCGGAAACGTCGGCATTCGGGTTGGTGCGTTTGCCGTCTAGGATTTGATCGACAAGTTCAATGAGCGGTGTTTGTTGTTTAGGTGTCACGTCGGGAATTGGCAACTTTTTCCAGTCGTCAGGGTAAAGATCAGTGTTACTCCGACGCACAGATTGAAGAAAATCATGGGCAGCAGCAGAATTCATCACGCCAATCAAAAATTTAATTGCAAATCGGCGGCTGGTTTCTTCAAGTTCTTCCCGTTGCGGCAGATCTGGGCGTTTTGGTTTTTCGTCACGGTAACGAGTCGATTTTTTGATCGATCTATTACGAACGCCGGATAAGCTATGCCAAGGGACACAAACTAGCAAAGTATGATTGCAAAATAGCTGTTCTTCATCCAGACATGCCCTTACGTCTTCACCGGCAATTCGCAAAATTAGTATCTTTGCATTTACTTTATAAATCTCCGGGAACGTTGGACGACTAAACAAGTCAGGTGCCCGTTTCGTTCCCCATTCGAGCCATTTATTTTCACCTGGCAGCCATCTCTCAAGGTGTTTCCCTTCAACAAAGGGGTTCGGGTGGCGTTCGTCTTTTTTGTCTGCAACCAAATCTTTTAATTCAAATGCTCCTGGAGCTTTTTTTTCATGGGCATGAACGACCATTCCCTTTGTGATGTAGCAAATTTTATCGAGTAGCACCGTCGGGTTTGAGAACTGTTGAAAATCGGCATCTTCCGGGAAAAACGCCCGATAAGTGAGTTTGCATTGTTCATCTGTTGGCAACGGCTTGACGATACCAAATTTCGGCTCATGTACCCGGCGTTCGGGTTTATGGTGGTTGCCATCTGCCTTTTGAAAGAGATAGGTGACGTTTCGTACGGCGGCTTCGAAGATTTGAATCTTGCTGAAGAAGTCAAGCCGTAGGATCCGGCTATTTTGCAGAAACCAATTCTGTGATTTCTGCGCATATTTCGAGTGACAATAGGCATCAGAAACAATCATTGTCGTGAAGCCACTCTGCTTGAGCAGTTTGTAACTCCGCTCAATGAAGGGAATATACAAGTCCCACTTTTCCCATAGGGTTTCGTATTGCTTGCTGTCTTTAATACTCTGACGCAGTTCAAGATGCTGTTTGCCCGAATCCGCTCTGACATAGGGCGGATTGCCGATCGTCACATCAAAACCGCCTTTGTGGTAGAACACTTCAGAAAAATAAAGATTCCATAGAAAAAATGGCTTTATTCGCCTGTCGCTCGAGAATTGTTTTAGTTGTCTTTTCGCGGTGTCAGGGTCAAAGCCTGATGTTTTGCGTAGTTTTTCTTTCCCCTTTTTGATCATTTCATCGCGGTCTTTTTGATTGGGCAATGCCGCATATTTGTTTTCAATGTTTTCCAGTTGTCTAAAGTAATCTGCTCTCTGGGTTCTCAGTTTGGTTTCAAAAATTTCAAGAAGCAGGTTTTCAACCTTTTCTTTTAGTTTTGCTTTTCGTGACACATTGGATTCATTGAGAAATTCTTCTTTTTTTTGCTGAAACATCTCAATCAATTCATCCGTTTTGTCTTTGAACATTAAGGGTGCACTGTTCCTTGGCTCATCAGCATCAAAGTTGATTCCCATAAATTCAGTGAGCAAGCTATTTCCCTGCATAATCCGGTAATCCAGGTTTGGCAGCGGCTTGATGTTCTTGATATCAGTTTCATCCACTACCAGTGAGAGCCACAGTCGCAGTTTGGCTATCTCCACCGCGCCGGGATCGATATCCACTCCATAGAGCGAATGTTCAATGCAGTGGCGTTTGTACTCATAGTCGTTTCGGGTTTTGTCGTTGAGAAAAAGAGACAATACCCTTCTGGCGCGGACAATCTCATTCATCATGCCTACGGGAAAGGCACCGGATCCAACCGCTGGATCGCACACGTTGATGGCTGACAATTTTTGGTCAATCAGCGCGGCGTTCTCGGGAATGCAGACGCTTCCCGGCAGTTTATGTGAATAAGTGTCGGTTTCCCTGCCCTCGCGGAGCACCCTGGCTTCATTTTCGCTGACCTGTTCGCCGGTATGGATCAGGGTTACGAGGTCGTTTTTGTCGATCTGGTCTTCAAGTTCGGTCGCCAGATAATTGATTAAGCTCTGCTGACACATGTAGTGAACAATTTCACGCGGAGTGTAATAGACACCGTATTTCTTGTTAAATTTGTTTTCCTCACCCTTATTGCCACTCTTCAACGTCATTAGATATTCATCAAAATTGTCCGGCCGTATGGCGTTGAATTTCTCGTAGGCTTTCCCAAGCAGTTCCGGATCGATGGCAACTTCCTTTTCCAGCGGTTCGTCTTCTCTTACTGTAAAGTTGTAACGGTCAAAGACATCCAGAATGCCGTCGCCGGTGTCACCTTCTTTAGTTAGTTGGGTGTTGGAAAAAAGCGCATTGGGCAGATCGATATCGGTATGCACCCAGTCGTAATGGCCGATGGGGTCAAAAAGACCACCGTTCAGAAAAGGGATTTTGCAGTTGAAGCGACTGTAATAATCGTCATCGTGGCTACGGTCGTTTCGTAGGGCTTCGTAAAACAGCGGCTCCAGAATGTCGTTAAAAAAGTTTTTATAGTCGGCGTGCTTCTTCTGAAAGAGTTCCCGCAAAAAATGTTTTGACCCAGAATCCCAGTCATCATCGCGCCCCACGCCGAACCAACCTTTTTTCTGCAGGAAGTAGAGAAAGACGATCTGTCCCAGGAGATTTTTTGCGAAATCAACTGTGTCGATTTTCTTGTTTTCGAACTCCGCTTTTATTCTTGGATCTTTTTTGACTATCTTATCCAAGTTTTCTTTAAGTTGAATGAAGAGAGTTCGATATTTTTCAAAGAATTCCTTGGTGGCTTTCTCAACACTGAAGGCGTCTTCGATGTTTTGGAGTGTTGGTTGCCCCTCGTCGTCTAACAGAAGAGGAAGGAGGCGACTCTGGGCGGTATGGCTGGTTTCGTTTTTGCCCACTAAAAAGGAGTAGCGGCGGGCGAGGTAAATTCTTCTTTCACTTTGCCTTTTTCATTGAACTTGTATTCCATTTTGATGAAAGAGAATCGCCAGTGCTCACCGTCTGGTGCGACGAACGCCACCAGCGCCGCGTCTTTCAGCACGCCGCCACGACTGCCCTTCAGGTATTTGGCAACGAAATTTCTCTGCTTGGTCCTGGCGCGTTCCAGCGTTGTTTCTTTTTTCAGATGGATGACGAGAATATCAAACAGCTTCTCGTCCGGTCCCTTATACTTGCCTATGCGTTCGACCAGGTTGATTGAGTCTCGAAAATCGGCAAAGATGTACTGGCCTTTGTAGGTGAACGGCGCTTCTTCAACGTGATTGAGTAGATTTTTGATCAAAGACACAAAACGTTCCTTGTTAAAGGAACTTTGGAGCGTTTCCCGCACCAGTCTTTGAGCAGCGACTTTATCCATTATTCACTGATGAGATATTCGGATAAGATGACTTCCCTCGCTCCGAACGTGTACCGGATAATACCCTTATTGCCACCCTCATTTAAGCGTTACTACCCTTATTCTTGCAGAAACGCCAGCGAGCCCCCGGCCCTCGGCCCGTGCATGCCACGTCGCCGGATTTCTTCAACTCGGCCAAGAGGGTGCGAATCCATTCGCGGCCGACACCGGGACAGGCGCGTTCCAGGTCGCTCAGGCGAAATTCATCCGGTTGTGCACGAATGGCGTCGAGCACCCGCTCGGATTTGGTGCCCCGCGGGGCCTTGATCTGACCGGCGCGTTCTTCCAACTCGACGTACGCGCGGCGAATGATCCCGAGCACAAAATTGAGCCAAGGCGTCGGTTCGTGTTTGCCATCGTGCCAGTGAGAGGAACTGAGCCGGAGGCATTCGTAGTAGTCCTCCCGAGATTCCTCAATGAGGCGTTCCAGGCTGATGTAGCGACCGACCTCGTAGCCGTGCTGATAGAGTGTCAGCAGCGTGAGGAGTCGGGATACGCGGCCGTTGCCGTCCCGGAATGGATGAATGCAGAGGAAATCCAAGACGAGGGCGGCGATGGCGATGAGCGGCGGAATATTTTCCTGGTTGAGGGCGTGCCGGTAATGCCAGCAGAGTTCTTCTACCGCCACCGGAGTCTTCTCGGCCTTCACGCAACGAAACCGGACAACCGGGGCTTGTCCGGGCAGGTATTCTACGATGTCGTTATCGACTCGTTTGAATTGGCCCGCGTCGCCGCTGGTGGATTGGCAAAGGGCATGCAGGCGTTGCAAGGTGTCCGGCATGATGGAAAGATCGGCGTGATGGGAGTGAATCTCGTTCAAGGCGCGGCGATAGTCTTGAACCTCCTGCTCTGAGCGGTCCCGGGGTTTGGATTGACCGAGCACCAGCGGGTACAGGCGAGCCGGGGCGACCGTCACTCCTTCGATGCGGTTGGAGGATTCCGCGCTCTGAATGATGGCTGTATCGCGGAGTGCTTTGAGTGCTTGGGGTGACTGCCGCGTGAACAATGCCTGTTTTCCCTTCGCCTCGGCGATATCGTTGAGCAGCCACACCGTGCTCATGGGTATGGCATGGTCGCGTAGGAGGTTGTTGCGGAACGAATTCATTGTTCTGCTTCGCCAATCAGATATTCGGATAAAATGACTTCCCTCGGACCGGCGGTGTGTGCGGCGCTTTCCGCGATGTGACTTTCCAGAAATTCCTCGGGAACATTGGTTTGCAGAAGCGCGAGCACCTTGAGCGGGTTCGGCTGCCCTGTTTTGGATTCTTTTGTCAGGGCCTTGAGCACGGTCTTGGCCGTCTGCTTCGGCAATGCGCCTTCTTCAAGCCGATTCATTACCCGTTTGAGATACGTTTCCTGGGCTTCGGTGTATTGGCGAAAGTCTCTGACAGCCCTGAGAAATTTGAGCACTTGCATGGTACTGTCGCTGCCACCGCGTGGGGTTTCGAGTTCCACGTCTTCTTCGGTCGTTGCGAAGATGAATGCCTGCTTGTTTTTCTCCAGTTTGTCATAGAAGTCGGCGGGCAGGTTTTCGCGCGGTGTTTTCACTTGGGATTCAAGCTGTCCGGCCGCCCGGATCAAATCAATTTCTTCCGATTCGTCTCTACCGACCGTAAAAAACTTCTGAAGCTTTCCTTTTCTGAAGTAGGTCAGTAACTGGTTTGCTTCGCCTCCGTACTTCTTGGCCGTGCGTGCCTTTTTCGGTAGGCGCTTGACTTTTTCGAATAGATCGGGGTCGTTGTCGCGTATGCCCCGGATGACTTGCAGATATTTCAGTTCACTTTCCTCGCCTTCGTCTTCACCGGTAATGGTTTTCCTGGAAATCAGGCGGTTGAACAACTCGTGTGATTCTACGTCTTCGCCCTCGGTCAGCAATCGCGCATCGGCGCCCAACAGCGTGATAAACGTGTGGATCTTCGCCTCCGCGGCTTCTTTGAGTTTTATCTGTTCGTTGGATTGTTCGGTCGGGAAGAAATTGAAGCTGTAAATTTTATCAAACTCCGTATCCACGCGGTTAATACGCCCCACACGCTGCATCAGACGGGTCGGATTCCACGGGATGTCGTAGTTGATGACCACGTTTGAGCGGTGCAGGTTCACGCCTTCGGACAAGACCTCCGTGGTGATGAGAATTCTGTAATCGTCTTTCGGGGCACGGACGCGGGCGTCGAAGTTTTCAATCACCGTCCCTCGCACGTTCCCGCCGGATGCTCCTGTGAAGGCAAGGACCTCATTGGGGAATTGCTTTTCCAGGTTTCTGGCAAGATAGCCGGCGGTTTCCGCGGATTCGGTGAACACTATCAACTTGCTTTCTTTTAGGACGGGCCGAGCAGAAAGGATATTGACAAAGGCAAGGAGTTTGGGATCACGGGTCACCTTGAGCCACATTGCCTGGATTTCCTTCAGGGTTTGCAGGTCGTTGTCCAAGTCTCTCCTCAGGTCGTCGTTAAAATCTTCAGCCGGATATTTTTTGGCTTTGTCGCTTTCAAGCAGTCGTTGGATGGCTTCTTCTTCATCCTCGTTGTCAAAAAGTTCGAAGATTTTATTCATGTACTTCTTGCTCACGTACACGTTACCCCTATCAAGTTCCCTGAGAAATCGTTCGTGATTTGAGATGAAACGGGCAATCGAGTTTCGGAACGCGTGAAAGCTGCTATCCAGCCGTTTGACCAGCAGGAGTTTCATAAAGCGGCTCATGTTTCTTTGGGCCTGTATCTCTGCCTGGTCAGGTGTATCCTCCCCCGTGTAATAGAGCATGGGCGTATACCGCGCGTATTTGAGTCTTTGCGTGAGAAACTCGACGGTCCGGTTGAAGATTTCATTTTCTTCCCCGTTCAACTGGTAGAACAGGGGTTCAGGGTCTTCCACCGCCGGGAAGCTCAGATTTTGATTGTTCAGGTCGTCGGCAAAGTAGTCTTCGATTTCTTTTCTTGTTCTTCTGACCATCAGGTACTTCAAAATGGACGTGCGAATCAGGTGCGCGTTTTCCCTGGTGGTTCGCATGTATTCTTCATGGTCTCTTTGCCTGTCGAATTGCTTGATCTTTTTTTCCAGGGTGCCGAAGAATTTTTCAAGGTTGGGGACGTTCGGGATCGTGCTTTTTTTTGCATTCTGAAACAGCTTGATTTGACTCAGGATATCCTTTGGGGAATTATTGAACGGGGTTGCCGTCACCAGCACGACTCTTTTGCCTCTGCAGATCTGAGCGATCTTTTCGTAGGTGACGTTTGATTCCGTTCTGTAGCGGTGCGCTTCGTCGATGAAAACGTTATTGTATTTTTGCGTGCCTTTGCGAGTGAGATGATCCAGCTTGCCCATCGACTCAAAATCAGCAGGTACCCGGAAATCTGAAAAGACATTGGGCCACGAGCCGGGGTTCGCCTTATCCAAAAGCACGGGTGGGGCCAGGACCAGCGTGCGACCGTCGAGCCGGGTCGCCAGCATGGCGGAAACGTAGGTCTTCCCGAGGCCCACCACGTCTGAAATGAACACCCCGCCGTATTCGTCCAAAATCTTCTTCGCGTTCAAGACAGCCTGTTCCTGGTATTCCAAGCGTTTGAATTCCTCGGGGAGGTATCTGGACGTGACTTCATCGGTTTGATAGAGGTCGTCCTTGAAATACTCATAGAGAAATTTGAGGTAGAGTTCGTAGGGGGTGATCGTGTCGTTGAGCCATGTTTTTTCTCTGATGGTCTCAATGTATTTGTCTTTGACGTCAACGGCGTTTTCCCACAGCACCTCAAATTTTGTCCGGGCAAATTCGTAGTCGGCACGGTTTTTCAACTCCACGTTGAATTCAAGGTTATCCACCAACCCCGATTGCGTGAAGTTGCTGGAACCGGTAATGACCCTGCCTGCGTCCCTGTCTTCCTCATCGAAAGTCATGATGTAAAGCTTGGCGTGGATGTTCTCGGTTGGATACACCTTGATCTCAAGCCTTCCGTTTTGCAGCCACTCCAAGAATTTGACCACCCCTTCTTCAACGTGGCTGCTGTCTTCGGCTTGCGTCATTTCACTGACCAGCAAATCGGAAAAGTGCTCCTTTGTTTCCGCGTGGGAAAATTGCAATTCTGACTGCCGTGCTTGTTCTATGAGTTCCAGGGTTGTCTTGTTGGTGCTGATTCCGATGAGGATTCGGATCTTTCTTGTTTTTTCCAGGGCTTGGTAAAGTGCATGGAATCCGCTGGTGTAGAAGTACCCGACAAGGACGTCAAAACATTCGGTATCCTTGATCAGTACCTTGAACCGCTCAAGAAGATTTTGCCCATTTTCGTTAGTGATGAACGTCAGATCGGAATGAGTAGCCATAGTTCGTTCGCCGAATCATCAACGGAGACGCCGAGTGTGTCCTAAGTTTTCACCGCTTTAATCGTTGGAACCCCACCCTCCTCTTCGGCCAGTGAATGAGGAGTTGGGCTCCACTCTGTGTCATCTTGCTCTTGATGGTATGGCGGAGGGGCTTCGGAAATAAACAAGATGGTCTTTCGGCGAGGTTTAGGAAGCACCGGCTATTTTCCATTGAAAGGCTCGAATAGAATACCGTCAGCATTCTGACATATGCGGCAATTCCGAATCGAGTTTTGAATGTCCTGCCAACTTGTCATAGAATTTTCCCCCATCTCGTTTGCCTGCACACAAGACCAATACTACCAGAACGTACTTAACCGTTCACGTTTACATTGAAACGCATCACCGAACCGGAAAACGTGCTCGCGGCTCGTCATTCAATATAATCAGTAGAGATTCGAAGGGCACCAAAGACCAGACTCGGCAATGGGGGGACTCCGATCTGTGGTCCACGGGGTCAGCGATGTTCTGACCTCTGTGAGCGGTCCCCGATTGTTGGAGGCGACGATCCAGGTTGTCCTCGCCGCCATGTCCCCCGGCGCAGACTCGATTCCCCAGAATCGAGGCAGGCGGCCCGGTGAGCCCCAGCGAACCGGCCGCCGGTGCGGTTCCCGTGCATCGCCAGATGCGACGGGAACGAGTCCGGCACCCTCGACCCCAGCCGAGGTGCCGGGCGACGGAAGACCAACGGATCTGTCCCCAGACAGAGCCGACGTGAGGCCGAGCCCCAGCGACGCCTCACGGGTGGGGCTGCTGCGCTGTCGCGGCCCACGGGCGTGAGCCGTGACCAACCCCTGGAGGCAAGCCGCGTGCAGCGGCGGGAGGGTGTGCGAATGCACAGTCTCTCCGGGGGTTGGTCACGGCTGGCGACCCATCGCAACAGCCGGGACAGCGTAGCGGGGTGAATGGCCCAGATCCGCCGCGTCCAGTGGGGGGCATGGAGCCAGAGGGGTTCCCCCTGGGCGGGGCCTGGCGCTCCCAGGCCGCGACGGTGAATGGGCCAAAAAGCGTTGTCCAAACGCGCAGTTGGCCCAGAGGCGCAGCCTCAGCAGGGTGCCGGCGCTCCCGGTGCCCTGCCGGGCCCGGACACGGGCCGGCCACGCGACCGGCGACGATCTGGAGCCGGTCGATGCACCGCCTCATTCACCGGTGAATTCACCCTTGACACGCGTCAGGGGTAAATACAGGGGTAAATACAGGGGTAAATACAGGGGTAAATACAGGGGTAAATACAGGGGTAAATACAGGGGTAAATACAGGGGTAAATA
>Ga0209021_1003143_pt1 | contig 13574 bp, 24 predicted proteins | sample PinacodermFT_FD_187299 | JGI IMG/M metagenome (GOLD analysis project Ga0209021, IMG submission 187299) | Host-associated microbial community of the marine sponge Aplysina aerophoba from Gulf of Piran - sponge pinacoderm, lysed by freeze-thaw... | ecosystem: Host-associated > Porifera > Sponge >... | reverse complement strand
AATAAGTGAGGCAATAATGAGTCGAAGTCGTGATTTTGAGTATGATATGCGAATTAAAGAAAATCGTTGTGAAGGCGAATTTTTTGTCGAGTGCACCCACAAAAAGACGGCTCAAAAATTAGTGAGTGATCCATTCAAGACGTTCAATGACGCCAAGCGAGAGTTTATCTATTTCTATCGCAACAAGAAATTTAGCAAGACGAAAAAAGACAATGTCTAGTTGGCAACTGAAGATAAGGCGATATCACGATACGCAAAAGTATCAATGCGTTGCGACGCTCAAAGGTACGAGTATTGGTGATAAGCAATACAACTCGGCGATCTTTTCGACCTGGGATAAGGCACTTGCCGAAACGCGTTATTTCTTGCGTCACAAAACATTTAGCAATTTGAAACCTGGTGAAATTTATAAAGATATTGAGGGTCAAAAATGAGCGAGATAAACTGGGACCAAGTTGGCGGATTAGTAGCGATACTATTAGCGTTCGGCGCCGTAGCCAGTGCAATAATGGTAATCAATAAATTGATCCAATCCATACGTCAAAAAGGCGCTGAAGATCGGCAAGTGCTTGAAGCAATTAAATCGCTACAAAAAGAATCCAAGGAGCGTTTAGATAGCACGAAATTATTGCACTCGAAGGTTGATTTATTGCGATCCGAAATAAACGAATTCAAGATTTTAAGAACGAAAGAAAACGCCGACTTTGATAAGCGAATAACGATTATCGAGAACACGCTGAAGATACGAAAGGATTAAAGATTATGGAACACTTTATCGGCTGGCTTTTTCTTTTGGCCCTTGTTTTAGGACTTGGCTTTATTCCGGGTTATTTAATTGGTCGAGAGAGATTAAAGCAAGAAGAACGCAATCAACGTCTTTATGCGTCTATCAAAAAGACGGTGAATGGTCGCTCGTACGTGATTATTCGTAATGCTCCGAAGAGTAAAGCGTTGCTACAATCTAGTCGAGCGATTGAGACACAAAAAGAGTGTACTGATTTAGTCGAGCAACTTAACTCGTCAAAGATTATCGTTGAGTAATATGTCACAAAAAAAAGGGATCCGAAGATCCCTTAGTGCATCGTTGGAGAAACTTATGCGAGTTTCATCTTAACGAATTCATTGCTTACGTCAATAGCAAATCGCTTTGAGTTGCTTTTCGTGTACAATCATATTCCTTAAATAGATTTCGGTCGAGTTGCGTTCACGGTGCGAGTGAATAGCAATCGGCGAGTTGTTGTCGATTGCGATCGTTCGCAAGTGAATGAGCAACGCAATGATTTTAGCGTAGCCACCTAAAACACGATTCTTGGCTTCAAGGAACTTATACTTTTCATCGTCTTCGTTCGAAAGGCAAAGCCACCAGGATTGTGTCGCTTCATCCCATTGGAAATCGATTTTAGTATTTTCTTGGATTTGAAAATGTTGCATTACTCTTTTCCTTCTTGCAAGTATGATTTGATTGTGTCTATCGCTTTATATACTTCATCCGTATCGACAACTCCTGCGCCTTGATAGATCAATACGTCATCGAGATAGATGTCATTGTCGTTGCGATTAAGCGTTGAGTGAGCGTTGATCTCAAACGGCAATTTCGAGTATAAGGTTTGAAGCAATCGCAACGTGCTTTGACAAATATCAATCGTATTGAGTGATTTTGTTTTAGTCACGAATTGATTGCCGAAATAGACGGTGAAATAGCAATCGTCACTATTTTGAGTGACGATTGCGTAATTCTTGTTGATGACGAGTTTAGACATTTGGCTCGGCTTCCATTTCGTTGATTAACTCAAATATCTCGTCGCAACGTTCGAGTGCACAAGTGATCCAACGGCGGTAATCCGATTGCAACCCTTCGCACTTACCGATATAAATCCAAGCGGTTTCGAGCATATCCCAGTCGGTTAATTCATCACGAAAATTGGCTTTGAGTTGAGCGAGCGCGAAATCAATCGCAACTCTCACTATTGGCCAATCGGTTTCTAAATCTTCAATGTCATTGACGGCGATTTGCAATCCTTTAAGGATTTCATATGCTTGATGAATGTCGATATTTTCTATTTGCGTTTTCATTAGTAAGATACCCCACCTTTATTGTTGACGTAAAATGTGATTTGATCACTCAATACTTTGAAGGTGCTTTTATCTTCAAAGGTATAGATTGTATTGCCGTCTCGATCACTTTCACAAGGCACTTGATTAGCATTGATGCGGTCAATCATTGTGACTAAATCCATTGACGTACGTTGACAATTTTGATAAAACTTGTCGGCTTGTGTCATAATAATTCCTCAAATTATGATATGTCGGCTAAGGCTGATCGTCAGTTATTGATTGCCAATTCAATAATACCCCCGCAATGATGTATCGCGGGGATTTCACTTTTAGCGAATGTTAAGTTTAAGCCGGTCGAGTATGTCTATAAACGCTCGATAGATTTCAAATCGAGTATCGGGCACGTCTATACCGTCATACACCATAACTCCATTTAAATGGACTTCGTGGTCTTCGATAGTGACAATCGATTCAGTGTCGAGTTTCAACTCACCTGGCTTGATTGAACACGCTTGGACAAGCTCTAATTGCTCGGCGACGTCATCGTCAAAACACGTCAAAAGTGTTTCGATATTCACGTCAGGAGTGATCGTTAATTCAGTTGCTTGATTAGTCATAATTTAAATTCCTTAAATTGATAAATGTAAATTGCTAATACACAATTAGAATTTGTAATAATTTTGTCAATAGTTTTATTTCAAAATAATTACATTTTTTTGAGATTGCGTTTTGAGTGCGTAACCGTCTACATTCCAAGCCAAAAAAAAGGGTCAAAAATTGACCCTTTAAATTATTTTTTTTGAAATCACGCCGCTTTTTCGTCACGAATCGAATTGCCATCAGAGTCAACTTTCGGCTTTAAATCTTTCATCGTCACGTATCGAGTAAGCATATAAGTCGGTTGGATATTGTCTAACTTGCCGACGTTGATAACGATTGACTTCTTCAAGTCACGTATATCAATCGCAATCTCACGGTCACCGATTGACGTCAAAACCGACACTAATTCATCATACAACAAGATCAACTCTAACTTGTCTTCTTCAAACAACTCAAAATTGCCAGCGCTGATTATTGTTTGACCCGTGCCAATGGTCGCCGCTTTCATTGATAACGTCATATCTTTATCAACCTTAATCATAATCGGTTGCGATTGACCGGATTTGATCGGTGCAAGTATGAGCAATTGTTCGAGCAACAAGGCGGCGTTGATCGTGATTGAATTCAAGACGCTACTTGTCGGCAATAGCATTTTGACGTCTGGATATCCGCCTGATAATGTCGCCGTAATATACGTGATACCAGGTTGCGATAACTTGATTTTGTCTTGTCCGATTTCAAGTTGTATCGGCGCTTCGGCGGCAAACGAGCGAGATATGATTGATACCGTCTCGTTGCTTAATGTCAAAGACGTGGGATCCAAATCTTCAGCGTCATACTGGCAATGACTCAATGAATAGCGATTAGTCGTTGTGACGTATAAACCCTTATCGCCTTTGTCACTACGCAAATGCATACCTTTAAGTATATCCATAACATCCGACTTGTTTGGCTTCACCATTGAGCGTTGACATAAATCAACAATCTGGTTCAACGCTTCACGCTCGAAACTAAACTTTTGATTTTTCGGAAACGTGCTATCAATCAAATTGAACGTCTTTAAATCGTCGGCCTGGATCTCGTATTTGAGTTTTTGATCCTTTTGACGATTGCGAAATCGGATTTGAGCGACACCTTTGCGTTCAGGATCACGCTCGATTATAATCACTTCATTGCGTAAACCCGCTTTCGTGACACGAGCGAGTTGATTGTGCTCGACAACAAAAGGCGTAAATGCCTTGTGTTCGAGACAATACACTCGCACTCGTAAATTGGATTGCTTGTTGTGACTAATGATTTCGATTTCGTTCGCATCGTCGTGAGTACCTTTTATCAAGACGCTACTATCTTGATTAACCGTCATCTGATCGGGATTGTATGGTGCGACTATTGGCGCCACCTTATTGAGGCACGACAATAACTCGCTTGTTAATATTTTAAGCATAATAATCTCTTTCTTGCTTTAACAAATCTCTTGTCGAGTTTCGTTATGGATTAGTATTGACCCGGCCGTTTCGTCACTAAATGCGTCATTTTCATCAACGAAAATAAAATCTGTCAATTCGCAATAGTCACTTACGGGTCCAGTTTGAGCGCAACCGACTAATATTATCGTTGCGAGACATAATACGATTTTGTACACTTTGCTTCACCCCCATTCGCTTCTTCAATAGTTTGTATTGTTGTTGAGCGTGTTTGCCTTTTTGGTATTGTACGCCACCAAAAAACGCTCCGCCCAGTTTGAGTAATCCGCCAATCGCTTTACCGATCGGACCTAATAATAGTTTGAGTATGACATTCATTTAGTCACGTATTCGGTGGTGTTGCGTGACACTCTCAAACTTGGCTTGTCATTGTATCGAAGATAATTTTCGATCGTCAATGATATGGTATCGCCTTTTGATACTTGTATGAGTTTAAATCCGTCAGGCAAATCAAACTCGTACGTATTGCCTTCGTCTTCAATGATTAGTTTAGTCATATTTATACCTTTCTATAAATCGTGCTCGTCAGCAATCTTTAAAAGTTTCTTGCGAAATAGCCAAATACCAATAAGCAAGATCAAGCCGCCAAAGCCAAGAATGATGTATCGCTCGATGTCGGGCAGGTCTTGATAAAACACGCCAAAAGACGCCAAACCGCCACCTGATACAATATTAGTGAGATTGCCTTTAATACTTGTCGATTGGATTGCCGGCGGTCGTGTTGTCTCTAATTCGCCAACACTCTCGGCACTCTCTTGATTATTGAGCCATTTTTTTACCTTGAAACCAGGACACGCTTTATTGGCGCCGGGAATAGCGTTGTGACCCTTGATTGAAGTAATTGGATAGTAGTCACTCAAATCGTCAAGTAATTGCTTCAATGCTTTGGATTGCGACATCGTGAAGTGATCGCTAAACTTGTCATTCGCACGAGAACCGAAGCCACCTAACAAGCATACGCCTAATGACGTTCTATTGTGACCCTTGACGTGAGCGCCTTGGACTTCATCGGGCCGACCTTTGGCAATCGTGCCGTCTCGATCAATAACGTAGTGATAACCGATACCACCTTCCCAGCCGCGTTCGTCACGATGCATACGATCGATTTCGTCACGCTTTTGTTGAGTTGTTTGGTCCTTACGCCAATTCGGCGGATATGCCGAGCAATGAACGATAATTGTATCAATCTTTCGCATCTTCTTTATCCTTTTCACTTTGCTCAATCTTTTGTTGTAATACTACCTTTAACCGGGTCAATTCGTCAATAAATTTTCTTTCGGCGCTTGTCAACAAGTGATAATAGTCCATTATGATCCTTTCATCATTAGTATATCTTGTATATAACTCCAATCGTCAGGCGTGATCACTCGACACTCAACGCCCGCTAATTGCAATGCTTTGATCCATATGTTTTGATTGTATGTCGGCTTGTTTGGTGGTATCTTGCATTCCCAAGCCACCAATTTTTGTTGCTTGACTAAAATCAAATCAGGGAAGCCAACGCTCGTACTCGAACGTAATTGTTTTTGGACATTAGCAACGTGATAGACGAGCCAGCCGCACGTCTCGGCGAGAGTGATAATCGCTTGTTGAAAATCACTCTCTTTCATCTTTTCAAATCGTACATAATGCGTCACAACTTGCTCGTGTTCCGAGTGTTCTTATCAAAAACGATTGCTTGTTTAAGCATTGCTTTCATATCCAAAAACAACTCCAAAGCGTCGGCTGGTTCCGGACTGTCACGACCTTCGTAATACATTCGACACCAAATCAAATCGCCGTCAATCTTGATTGCTTCGTCCTTTGTCAATTCAATATGCGAATTGCTTTTGATAACGATTGGACGACCCCACCCGACGGCCCAGTGTTTTAACTCAAAAAGCAAATCCATTATACGTATTGCGTATAAAGGTCGTGCCGATTTGTTCGACACAACTTTATCGTTGACCGTAATCAAAGTCGCTCGATTGTCGATATTAACCCGGGCAATTTCAGTGTTTGCGTCAATACTTAATATGATAGACATTTTTGATCTCCTTGAAGAACGACCTGGGTGCGGAGGAATTTAACCGCGTTGCAGGACACCCAGGTCGTGGTGCAATTCACAATACCCCACAAGCGGCGTAAGTCCGACTTAATAAGCCGGCGAATTGAACGGCATTAAATCACCGCTCAATAATTTTTGTTTGATCGCTTCATCATACCCGTTGACACGATAGTGATTGATGTCGACAGGCAATAAATGGATGAAGTCAGGATTGTCTTTAATACGAGCAATCGTTTTAATCGCTTTAAGATTTTCATTCTTCGCTCGTTCAATACTTGATTCACAAATCAAATGATATGACGTGATTACGTGTTTGCCTAATTGCGTGTCGCCACCTTCGAGTTCCCAGCTGCCGAGTTCGTGAAACAAATCCAAGTCGCTTGTGAATAAAACATAATTCGTTTTCGTCTTCAAGAACACGACATAAAATATTGTAAATGTCGGCCGCAAAGCACTCGGTATCTCGTGCCAAAAATCTTGATAAAAGGCAAGTTGTCGCAAGTGACTAGAATACAACTTTGACGGCGTTGTTGCCGTCACTTTAAGATCAACAAGGTGGCCCGGCGTCGCATAGTCAATCACGCCATATAAATCATTTATGTGTATCTTTACTTGCATTTCCGGTACCGTGTTGCATAGCGACACAATACAATCAGCCACCTTATCAACGGCTGCACGTTGATTTTCAGGCAATTCACGAGTGAGATTACTTTCCGATGCAAGTTTGAGTGACGACAATTTGAGATTGACTTCTTGCTCGAACGTCAAGCCTTCACTTGCAGCGTCACTAAATACTTGCTTGTAGCCATAAAAGTATCGAAGTGCCCAGGAACTCGGGCACTCGATAAAAGCGTTGATTTCGCTCGGCGAAACAAAATCATTAAAATGGTATTTCGTCATCGTCAATCTCTACTTGCGACTTGGCTTCAGGTTGCGACACTCGATCACTCGACGGCGGCTTTTGTTTGATTTGCTCCGGCGGTGGCGTGTCGACACGCTTATCAGTTGGCGAGTCGTCACGCACGTTCGCCGGCTCAAAACTCAACATTTGATTTTGCTCACGCTTGTTGCCTTGGCTATCGTCATACTCACGCAATCCAAACTTAACTCGGAATGGCTTGTTTTCGATTTGATTGGTATTCGCTAAATGCGTCACGCCGCACGATTGAGCAATTTTGAATAGCAAATTGCGATTAAATCGTATCTGCTTTTCAGTGCCGTCATAAATACTAAAATAGAGTATCTTAGTATAATCCTTGTACTTGCCAGATAAGATCCGAATAAGGACACGCAACATAGTCACGTTCGATTGACTCGTGTATTGGTCCGACTTGTATATCTCAATATCGTACCACCCTTCCGGCAATACCAAATTGCTCATATCGTCGTCTTTCGTGATAGCGTTCGGTAATAGTACACTCATTTAACTCTCCTTTTCTGCTTTGAGTTTGGCCTTAACGAAATCAACAATCGGATTTGTACCGATTGGACACGGCAACGCTTCAGTAATTTCTAACCGATTCTTGGCGGTGATCGTAGCCATTGGATGACAAATCAATTCTCGTTCGTCACTCGACAAAACAACCTTTTCGTCGCCTTTACGTTGATCGTATAGTTTGAGCCGCAAGAAAGCGACGCAATCAACAAGATCAACAAAATGCTGAGAAGTATGCTTGTGCAATCGCAACGTCAAGATATTGTACGGTTCCATATCAACCGTCTTCGCTTCACGTATATCGGTATGACACAAAAATATAACGTTCTTGCCAGTGCTATCGCACAACGCTTTGAATTCACCCATACGACTCGCCATAACTTTTTGACCGCCGCCATAGCCGCCGCCTGCTTGATTGATATTTGTCGCCTTGTTTGACCCGCGGACAACTTCTCTTTCAACGATATTTTCGAGCGTTGAAATCGAATCAATCACGAGTGTCGCAATATCTGGATTGCGGCCGGCTTCTCGTACAGCGTCAAACCCTTGCTCGGACGTCTCCAGTTTTGGTGTCTCGACAAAATCGTAGTCACGAATTGACTGAGTGCCTTCTTCAAACTTGATAAAGCCAGGTCGCAAAAAAGTCGCTCCAAGCGTTGTTTTGCCGACACCCGGCTCACCTGCTATTGTGATACACAACGGCCGGACCTTTTTGTCCGGCTTACGAAATAAGACCATAAATTTCTCCTTGCTAAATAATAAATAATTGAAATTGAAAAAACTATTATATTATTATTAAATCAAATTTCAAACAAATAAAGGATATTTTATGACGAATGATGAAAAAAAAGCATTCCTCAAGGAGTTTCAGTCGAACATAATTGACTTGAATACTCGCTATCGCTCGACCCATATTAGCAAATTGCTCGGCATCAATCGGCAAGTGTTTTATGCGTTAGTTAATTTTTGTAAGACAAAACAAGATATCGAGCAACTGATTGACGTATTCGATTCGCATTTGACGAGTGATCCGAGTGCGAAATCCGACTAAGGGGTCGGCTCGTGACTATCAAATTGCATCAATCAAAGCGTGTTTTAGATATTGGCGTGAAGGCGACGGCAATGCCCCTTTAATCATTGCTCCAACCGGCTCCGGCAAGAGTGTTATTATTGCCGAGATTATACGAGCAATACGACACAAAAATAAGAATGCTTCAATCACGATTGTGACGCACTCTCGTGAATTAGTCCAACAAAACCGCCAACGCTTGATCGACTGGGATCCGTCACTCATACACGACATTGGCGTTGTCTCCGGTTCGCTCGGCAATGACGTCTATAAGCCAGTCATATTTGCAACGATCCAAACCCTTGCGGCACGTCTAGACGCTTTGCAATCGCGGCGTGACGCACTTGTTATCATTGACGAAGCCCATAGGGTGCCAACTGCGTCATACACGCAATACGGACAATATTTGCAATTCGCCAAAGATCAAAATCAAAGTGTCAAATATCTTGGCTTGACCGCAACGCCGTATCGTATGGACCAGGGAATGTTATACGAAGGACAAGACGCTTTATTTGACGGCGTTGCGTATGAGATTGGACTGAAGACGCTTATTGATCGCAACTATCTCGTGCCGCCAGTATCGGCTTGGAAAGGCGCCGGGGTTGATACAAAATTACTCACTAAATCGGCCGGCGATTATTCCGGGTCATCGCACGAAATCGCGTTTGAAGAAGCCGGTGGCTTGGAACGAATTTGTGAGTTATCACTCGAACAAGCCAAAGATCGAAAAAAATTATTGTGGTTCCTGCCGACGATTGAAACAACGTATCAATGCGTCCAAATCCTTGAAGATGTCTACTACGAATCGGCACTCGCTATCACAAGTCATACGGGCGACAGAGATCGTCAAGAGTTTATCAATATGTATCGCCGTGGCGATGTCCGTCATATGATCAACGTGAACGTCTTGACGACAGGGTTTGACGTGCCTGACATTGATTGTATTGTCGTTTTAGTCGCAACGCAATCGCCAAATAAGTTCGTGCAAATATGGGGTCGGCCAATGCGAATCGCACCCGACAAAAAAGACTTTCTTGCTTTGGACTGGGGCGGTAACGTTATGCGTCTTGGATTTGTTGACAATCCAAAAATCGCTAAAAGCAATAAAGTACAAGCCAAGAAGTGTCCAAAGTGTAATGTCTTCAATCGACCCGGATCGCTTAAATGTCGTGATTGCAATCACAAGTTTAGATTGCCAGTTTCAATCACCGAACCGCTCACTCTTGAAGAATTTTCAAGTTTTGACGTAAGCAATAATAGTGACTACAAAAATTCATATTGGAATAAATTAAATCTACATACGCAAGGCGTCGTATCGTGGGACGATGACGTATGGAAGATACCGCCGCACGAATCACTCGTCACGAGTATAGATATCAAAAAATGGCAAAGCCGTACTGGCAAGTTGCCGAGCATACGTATTGACTATCATACGTATGGATCGTCTTGTGCTGAGTGGCTATTCCCTTTTCATAATAAGAACACTCGCCCGTTTAAGAATTATGAAAATAGATTAAGATTGTTTAAGATTTATGACCCGTTCACTTCAAGCGATCAAGACGAAGTTGTCGAATGGTTAGAACAAAATTTACCCGCTCCTAGTCGCATAGTGACGGGCAAGAAAATAGGTGACGATTGGCTGAAATTATTAAAAGTAATACCATAATCGCAAAAGCCCTTATACGAATATAAGGGCTTTCACTTGCAAGAAGAATATTACGCTTTCACATAACAAATCAATATTTATGACATTGTCGAGCAGAAATCAACTAGTCATTGATAAACTCACTCAAAATTATGGGTTGAGTTTGCGTGACAACAAGGGCCGATGTCGTTGCCCAGGTCACAATGGCACAGACAAAAATCTCGTTGTAAGGATCGAAAACAATCTCGTACTCACGCATTGCAAATCGCATAATTGTGAGCATAAAGACATTGTCAAGGCATTGATTGGTGAAACACAACAACACGAGCCAATCGTCAATAAGCAAGGTCATTACAATGATTTAGTGAGAGAGACGGCATATCCATATGTCACGGTGAACGGCGAAGAGATTTGGCAAGTCCGTAAAGATTTTACTGACGGCTCAAAACGAATCACGACCGTGCCGTCAGGCGTGCGTGGTAAGTGTTTGCCGTTCAAGTACAAGCGATTAGCCAATCTAGATCAATCGCAATCAATCATAATTTGCGAAGGCGAAAAAGACACTGCTGCACTCGAAAACGCCGGCTTTATCGCAACGACAAATAAAGGTGGAGCGAACGCCGTATCACTCACAGATTGGTCAATGCTCGAAGGCCGCTCGAATATCGTTATATGGGCCGATGCCGATAGCCCTGGCAAAGAGTGGGAAGACGTGCTCACAACAACGTTGTTATTGCAAGGTTGTGGGTTAAAGCGTGTACTCGTTAATCATAGTGACGAAACTAAACTCGGAGCCGCCGACTTTACCGTCGAGCAAATCAAAGAACACGTCAAACACGCTGAAACAATACCGTCGCCGTATATTGACTATTCAGTTCCGGAATTAGCGACACTTGAAGAATCAAAACGCGATTGGCTCGTCAATGAAGCAATACTTGAAGGTGGCTTTTTCATCTTCACGGCCAAGCCGAAATCAGGCAAGTCAACACTGGGCCGACAATTAGCCGTCGCAATCGGCAACGGGATCCCGTGGCTCGGCCGAGAGACAAAACAAGCCAAAGTGACGTATATGGGTTTTGAAGATCGAGCGTATTATACGAGCCAACACTTAAACGAAAAAATGTTTGCGAATCGTAAAGATTTGCGTCACGAAAACGTCAGGATCGTAGTCGACTTGCCGCAAATCATTGGCGTTGATAAGCGATTGCAATGGCTCGAACATTATATCAAATTCAAAAAGCCGGAAATGGTCTTGATCGACACGCTATTTAAATTCATTGAAGTCGCCGACGCTAATAATTACACGGAGATTTTGAGCGTATTACTCAAACTCAAAGGCGTGAGTGAGCGAACAAAATGCGCCATTGGAGCAATGCATCACTCTCGCAAGTCAACTGGTGAAGATAAGATTGATTCGTGCTTAGGGTCTTCGGCAATCGCCGGTACGTTCGAGGGTATATTCTTAATTAAGAAAAGCAAAAATCCATTTTCAGCGATTATCGAATCACAATTACGAGGCGGCGAAAACTTTGAAAATTGCTTGTTAGAGTTGGATCGTGACTCGGCCTGGTTCGAATTGAAAGGATCACAAGAAGAGATCATAGCCGACGAGATACGAGCAACGCTTAAAGATTTCTTTCATAATATTTTGTTCAACAATCAAGGTCGCAAATTTCACGAATTGAGTGACGAATTGCCGCCAAAGATAATCGAACGAGCGAAAGAATTAAAGGTTGATTTAGATCATATCTTGACACAATCCGAGTTATTGGAGTTGCTTGACCATCGACGCAATGGCGTGATTAAAGAGTTAAAGAAAATGCTACAAAACCCACTCAACAATTTCGCTCGGATCGGCACTGGTAAACGCGGCGATAAGATTTCGTACTATCCGAAATAAGCAAAAAAAATGGCGCCCGAAGGCGCCTAAGTCAGTCCAAACACAACAAAACTTCATCACTCAAAAGAGAATGATCAACTAATCAACTCATAATCTCAAACAACAATCGAAATAGGTTATTAAAATTACAAATTAAAACGTTGAGACACAATTTTGACGCAATCAAATCACGTTGTCAAGCATTTTATTTGATTGTCGCATTGTAGTGAATTGCCTTGATATGTTGAAACTTGCCTGGCTTTTCATAGTGACGCAATTTGTCAATCAAATTCAAAGCTTCGTCGAAAGTAAGATAACTCCACCAGAGTGACAAATTTGTTTTGGTATCAACAACCCACAAGCGATCAAATCCAGGAGCTGCGCCGAATTCGCTTCGGATCTTATAGTCACCATACAAGCGATTATGCTCCGTGATGTAGTATTCTCTTGCCTTGTTTTCGTCAGTGAATTCAAAATATGACCCTTCGACCCATACTTGATAAATATGCACTTTGTTATTGTAGATTGGCTTGTCTTCGCTCGTCATTATTCGTTCCTTTCTAGTTCCTTAATTTTGTCTTTGAAAAAATCATTTTGCTTTTCTAAATAAGCGATGACATCATCTTCTTCAGTCGGCAATTTTTTCAAATTGTTTATGAGTGCTTTATTGCTCTTGATTGCGTCAACCCAACACGACTTAACCGACGCTCTCGTTAAGTCATCCATAAGTTGTTTGTTGACCCGTACTAATGACTTGTCGACCATATCTTTAATCATATAATTGGATAACTCTATCGAGAAGCCAGCGCTTAAATTGACGTCTTGACGCTCTTTGATCCATTTATACAATATCTCGTCTAAATAGTTGCCTTGCACTCCATTATCTTCATTCTTCATCTTCACTCACCTCATATTGTTCCAGTCGTTGCATATACCTGTACATAATCGGCAGATTGTAGTACCGACATAACCTATTGATCTTTTTCTTTAATCGGCGCTGTTCATTATTCAAACCTGTTGCCACAAGATCTGACCCATTCATGGCAGAATTGTTCATGGCATCATCTAACAGTTCTATCGCTGATAAGTCGGCAGCATACTTTTCTTCAAATTGTTCGTCAGTCATATAATCTCCATTATCGAACGCAAAAATCGTTATAGTAGTGACGCATTATTGATCGGTATCCTTAAATGTTGCTCGGCTTTCTCTTGCCACCTAAACTTTTCGACAATAAACGCTTCCCATTGTGGCGTTTTCTTGTACCAAACCGATACGGTTGGATATTGAATATCACCAAACAAAAATTGTCGATTGCCGTGACTAACGACAACATAATCGCTCATAATTTCTAACTCTCTT
>Ga0209021_1003142_pt1 | contig 13574 bp, 15 predicted proteins | sample PinacodermFT_FD_187299 | JGI IMG/M metagenome (GOLD analysis project Ga0209021, IMG submission 187299) | Host-associated microbial community of the marine sponge Aplysina aerophoba from Gulf of Piran - sponge pinacoderm, lysed by freeze-thaw... | ecosystem: Host-associated > Porifera > Sponge >... | reverse complement strand
CCTGTTGGAGCAGCCGCGCCGTCGTTCCCATCCACAGCCGCTGGTAGTCCTCGAAGAGCTGCATCTGCGCCTCGACCATCCTGGTCGGCTCGAAGCGGACCTTGCCGGCCAGCTCGCCCATCGCCTCGACCGCCGCGCCGGCCGCGCTGCCGGCGCCCGCGGCCCATGCGCCGGCGAGGTCCGCCATCATCGCGTGGAGGCGGTCGGCGAACTCGCCCGCGACCGTCTCCCCGGACCCGGCGGTCCGGGCGGACGCGTCAGCGCCGGCATCGGACCCGGCGGGCCGCTCCGGTCGACTCTCGTCGGATACGCTCGACATTCGTTCTCCCCCCGGGGACGAAATGACGGAGCCCGCAGGGTCGCGGCGGCCTCGGCCGGCCGGTCGGTCGGCCGGCGTGCAGACCCTTGCGCGCGCCGGGTCCTACGACGGCTTCGTGGCGCTCTCGGCCCGCCTCCCGAGCGGCTCCGCGCAACGGGTGGAGGTGTCGGTGACGATGCGAGCGATCTCTCCGGCCTGCGCAAGCCCCAGGTTCATCATACGGGTGGCCGAATCCATCTGCACTCCGACCCACTCGTTCATCGTCGTGGCCGCCAGCGAGCGGCTCACGCTCTCGACTCCGGCATCCGCCGCGGCGCGCGTGTAGTCGATCGTCTTCTCCATGCAGGTCTCGATGCCGGTGACGGCCGCGTCGGTCGACGCGGACAGCGCCGCGACGTACTCACCGCCGCCCCCGTCCATCTTCCCGCGCAGGGCCTGCGCCGCTTCGAGCTGGGCGGTGCCGGCCGCCGCCGCCCCGCGACAGGCGCGGACCGTGGCCTCCGCCGTCAGCCGCATCGTCCTTTCGAGCGCCTCACGACCAAGCGCGGCCGCGCTCTCCACCATCTCCGGGCCCGCGACCCCGAAAACCGACTGCTTCGCCCCGTTCTTCTCGCTCGCGTTCATCTCGAACCTCCTCGGCAGGTGCGCGCCGCGGTTGGTGCGGCGCAACGGAAAATTTTGCAATGCAAAATGATAGTGGCCGTATCGTTTCTGTCAACCCCCGAAGCTGGCGCGACACATCTCGGACCGGGAGGGTTGCGAGGAGAAGGAGGTCGGTTTCAACCAATTGATTTGAAGCCATTGAAAACGAATGGACGAACGACCGGAAGATGGTACGACTGCCGGCACCATCCGTCCGGTCGGATTTTTGCATTGCAACGAGGAATCGTATACAACTTTCTTCGACACGCTGCTCGCCCGCACCGGGAAGTCACCCGTGGACCCGAAGACCAACGCACCCACGATCATCCGCAAGTACGCCAACCGGAGGCTCTACAACACCGGCAACGGGCAGTTCGTGACCCTCGCCGACCTGCAGGCGATGATCCGCCGCGGGGAGGAATTCGTCGTCCGCGAGGCGAAGACTGACCGCGACATCACCGTTTCGGTCCTCGCCCAGATTGTCGCGGAGGAAGCGGCCAAGGGAAACAACCTGCTGTCGTCGGACTATCTCCGGCGCCTCCTGCTCTACTACCACGAAGGACTGGGGGAACACCTCTCGGCGTACCTCGAGCGCAGCATGGACGTCTTCGCCGCGAATCAGCGAGACCTCCTCCGCCACCTGTCGAGCCCCTTCGATCCGGTCGGAGCACTCGCGACGTTCCGCGAGCTCGGTGAACGAAACGCCGAGTACTTCACGCGCCTGTTCACTCCGGGGGACCACGACGCCCCCGCGGACGGGGCCGGCCGGGCGGAGCGAGAGGCGGAGCGAAAGGCGGAGGATTCAAGGCCGAGCCCGGTCGCCGCCGGGCGCGACGACATCTTGGCCCTGCGGGCGCAGCTTCTCGCACTTCAGCGCCGCCTCGACGCCATCGAAAGGGAACGGGGATGACGAGCTCGCCTCGGCGCGCTCCGGGTGGCGATCAGGTGCCGGCGGCGGTCGGAGCCCGATAGACGAGGGGGTCGGCAACGCTCCAGTCCAACATCTCGTCATTGACCTCCAGGCTGATCCTCGACCAGGTGAGCCTCGCCGCCGTCGCGGTGCCTTCCACCAGCAGCTCGAAGCTTTCGAGATCGAGCTCCGCCGACGGTCTCGCCAGGAGCCGGGTGACGGCATGGGCCGCTTCGCAGGGCTCGAGCATTCGCGGCTGCCATCGTTCGAACACCCTGGGCTCCCCGGCGTACCGTTCGGTCATGCCGGTTCGCACGAACGGCAGCATGAGACAGCAGGCATCGACGAGGTGCGCGGAACGACCGAGGTTGGCCTGGAGCACCAGGGGCAGGGGCAGGACGGCCCAGTTCGCGATGACGTAGCCCGGCACCCCGACCCCCGGATCGATCGCCTGCCGGGAGGACACGTAGATCAGCGTCAACGGACGGTTGTGGTAGACCGCCTCTCCCGCCCAGAGGTGGGTCATCGCCACGAAGCCGTCGATCTTCGTGTCGAGCACCATCCGCGACTCCTCGAGGCGGTCGATGAAGCTCTGCCGGACCCGGGCTCGCCGCTCGGCCCGGCTCTCGCCCTCGCGCTCCGGGAGCGCCCGGCCGAACCGATACCCCTCTTCCGACAGTCCGGAATTGCAGATGATGAGGTCCGGCCCGCCCCCTTCCAGTTGATCGACGACGTAACCCCGCGAGGCCCACAGGTCCTGCATGTTGGTGACGTCGGCCTGGAGCGCGAAGGCCCTGACGCCCTGCTCGCGCAGCTTGTCGACGAGATCGAAGCCGTCCCGATAGCTGCGATGGAAGTGGACCCCCACCGCCGCGGCGCCGTTCAAGGCGGCGGCAAGCGCGAGCGCCTGCCCGATGCCCCCGTCGCGGCCCGACCCCGTGATGAGGACCCGCTTGCCGGCGAAAGCGCTGCGGTAGGACTCCGAAAATCGAAAGTGTTCAATCGGTGCAGTGAACGCCATGGCCCGACTCCTCCTTCTCAAAGCGCTCGACGCGCCCGCCGGCTCCGGACCGAAGGCGCGGTCCAGGGCCCGTTTCCTGCCCGCCGCAACCGCGAGAAAATTTCCGCGCGCATTCCGTCGAAGCAGCAACCTGCGCGCTTGGCCCGGCGCGCGGGTTCCTCGCCCGCGCCGCGGACACGGCGCCGCACCAACGAGCCGTCGCGTCCGTGCCGCACCATGATCGCATACGGGTACCGCAATGCACAGCAGCCGAAGACGGGAAATCGGGACACTTGGAGACCCGCGTCTGCGCCGACCGTGCCGGGCGACAGGAAGCGGAAAGGAAAGCGTGATTTCAATTCGGACTGCGCAGGGCACCCGCGGCGCCGGAACAGCATGTCCCATCCTCGGGCTCCGTGGCGACCGATGCGGCGGCCGCCGACTCAATCGTACCGAGCCCGCCGCTGCCCGATGGACCGCGAAGCGCACTGCCGCGCTGCCGGTGCCTTCGGCCGGCCCCGCGGTTGCGGGTAGAATCACGGGCGCTCCCGAACCGTGCAGCCTCCCCGTCCGTGACTCTCTCCGTCGCCATCCAGATGGACCATGTGAACGGCGTCGACATCGACGCCGACAGCACTTTCGCCCTCGCCCTCGAGGCGCAGCGCCGCGGCCACACCCTCTACCACTACCTGCCCTCGGATCTCAGTTTCCGCGACCGGCGGCTCACCGCCCACGCCCAGCCGCTCGTGGTCCGGCGCGAACACGGCGGACATGCTTCCCTCGGCGCCTTCGAGACGGTCGATCTCGCCCGGTTCGACGTCGTCCTGATGCGGCAGGACCCGCCCTTCGACCTTGCGTACATCACGGCCACCCACCTCCTCGAGCACATCCACCCCGCGACCCTCGTCGTCAACGATCCGGTGAGCGTGCGGAACGCACCCGAGAAGCTGTTCGCGACCCACTTCCCGGAGCTGATGCCGCCGACCCTCATCACCAACCGCGCGGACGACATCCACGCCTTCCGCCACGAGCACCGCGACATCATCGTCAAGCCCCTGCACGGCAACGGCGGCGCGGGGGTCTTCCACCTCCGGCCGGGCGACGAAAACCTGAACGCGCTGCTCGAGATGTGCGGCCAGCTCTGGCGCGAGCCGCTCATGATCCAGCGCTATCTTCCCGAGGTGCAGGAGGGCGACAAGCGCATCATCCTCGTCGACGGCGAGCCGGCCGGCGCGGTCGCCCGCATGCCGGCGGCGGGCGAGGCGCGGGCGAACTTCCACGCCGGAGGCACGCCCCGCAAGTCCGCCCTCACCCCGCGCGACCGCGAGATCTGCGAGGCGCTGGGGCCGGTGCTGCGGGAAAGGGGCCTCGTATTCGTCGGGATCGACGTGATCGGCGACTGGCTCACCGAGATCAACGTGACGTCGCCGACCGGCATCCAGGAGATCGATCGCCTCGACGGGATCCGCATCGAGGCCGCCGTCTGGGATGCGATCGAGCGCCGCCGCGCCGCGGGCGGCTGAGCGCTCCGGCCCGGCCCGCGCTTTCGCACGGCCTCCGGCGCCCGCCCCTTCACGCACCGTTCCACGTTCGTTCTTCACCCATCTTCCCCGTGCTGATCCTCGACGACATCCGCGCGGCCCTCGAACGCCCGCAGCCGGCGGACTCCGATCCGCCGTTCACCCCGGAGTGGCGCAACGCCTCCGTCGCGATGGCGCTCGCCGGGGACGGCGACGGGCTGGAGACCTGCTTCATCCTGCGCACCGAGCGCGACGGCGATCCGTGGTCGGGCCAGGTCGCGTTCCCCGGCGGACGGGCCGAGCCCGGGGACGCCGATGCCGCGGCGGTCGCGGAACGCGAGACGTTCGAGGAGATCGGGCTTCGCCTCGCGCGCGGGCAATGCGTCGGCGCCCTTCCCGTCCAGCCGCTCCATCGCATCGGTCCGCGCGGCTCCCTCTCCCCCTTCGTCTACCACCTGGGTGCGGGGTTCACGCGCGGCGGCGAGGCGGGCTGGCGGGCCACCCTCAGCCACGAAGTGAGCGAGGCGTTCTGGGTGCCGCTCCGCCATCTCTTCGATCCCGGCGCGGCGACCACCATCGAATGGGTGCGTCCCGGCCGGCCGGAAACCACGCACGCGGGAATCGAGTTCGAGGGGCACGTCATCTGGGGCCTCACCCTGCGGGTGCTCGGCACGTTCGCCGAGCTGGTCGGCAAGCGGCTTCCCGCCCTCGACCCCTGACCGTCCCGCTCCGGGAGCCTCCGGCCTGCCGACTTCGAGGAGCCGGCCCGACCGTTCGACCCCGACCGGGGAGGAAATCCGAAATGAGCGACGACATCCTCTACGAGAAGCACGGCCACGTTAGGCTCATCACCATCAACCGGCCGGCGCGCATGAACTCCATGGACTTCGCGGCGAACGACGCGCTCATCGAGCGCTGGAAGGAGTTCGACGCGGATGACGACGCCCGGTGCGCGGTGATCACCGGCGCCGGGGACCGTTCGTTCTGCGCCGGGGCGGACCTCAAGACCTACACGATGGCCTACGCCACCACCCCGGTCCCGGAATTCCGCCGGCGGTTCACGAACGGCCCGGGGTTCGGCGGGATCACCCGGAACCTCCCCGTCTTCAAGCCCATCGTCGCGGCGGTGAACGGCTACGCGGTGTCCGGGGGACTCGAGCTCGCCCTCGCGGCCGACATCCGCTTCTGCTCGGAGCAAGCCCGGTTCGGGCTCCAGGACACGCGCTGGGGCTTTCACGCGTGCGACGGGGCGCTGGTGCGCCTGAAGGAGATCGTCGGGCTCGGCAGCGCGATGGAGATGATCCTCTCGGGCGATCTCGTCGACGCCGAGCACGCATTCCGGATCGGCCTCGTGAACCGAATCGTCGACGCCGAGCGCCTCGTCGCCGAATCCCTCGACTACGCCGCCCGGCTCGCGAGCCGCGCCCCCCTGCCGCAGCGGATGGCCAAGGAGGTCATGCACCGCATCCACGGCATGAGCCTGGACGAGGCGCTTCGCCTCGAGTCCGACTCGTTCCGCGATCTCGGCGACACCCGCGACCTCGAAGAGGGGACGCGCGCGTTCCGGGAAGGCCGCGACGCCGTGTTCACCGGCCGGTAGCGCGCGCCCGGGCCCGAGGAACGCCGGCGCGGCAAACGCGGCGCCGTCCGGGAGAACGTGCCGCCACAGCACCCGGGACGACGCCATGCCGATCGCCTGCGAGGCTTCGATGAACGGACGCGGCCGGATGGTGACGACCACCGAGCGCATGACCGCCGCCACCCGCGTGGTATAGGCGATGGCGACGGCGAGGATCACGTTCACCGTGACGCCCATCAGGAGCAGCCTGCGCACTACATGGCACAGCATCCGTGATTACTCGAACCGGACGGCCTCGGCCCGCGACCCGTAGGACGGGAGCGGAGCCGGGGCCGGGGCTGACTTCCGGGGACGGCTACTCGCCGAGCGACACCCTGTAGGTATTGACGGAGAAGAGGGAATTCTGCACCAGCCCCTGCACGTGGTTGCCATGGGCGAGGAACAGCCGATCGGCATAGAGGGGCAGCACCGGGACGTCCTCCATGGTCTCGGCGAGGATCTCGTGGCCCGAGTGCCGACGAGGAGCTCAGGTTTCGTCCCACACCTTCTCGGTGAGGGGGAGCCCCTTGATGTCCTCGGCCGTGAGCGGTGCGTCCGGCTCTACTCCCGTCTGCTCGAGCAGCGAGGCGAGCTGGCGCACGTGCTGGGTCGAGTGCCACACCGTGCGCTCGAGCATCTCGTGCCGGGTGGTGGTGCCGAAATAGACTTCCATCTCGCGATCGAAGTCTTCGTCGGCCACCTCGTTCCACCACCCGTGGAACCGGTCTCGAGTCCGCTCGCCGAATGCGGCGATGTCGGCGCTCGAGCGGATTTCGTCGGGCGGCGGGGCGGTGAGGTCCTCGTAACGCATGGGAGTCCCGGACGCGTCCATGTCGAGAAAGGCGTTCGGGATCTGGAACAGGTGATGCATCAGGACCCGCCACGAACGGGGCCGATTGGGAAGCTCGTTCTCGAGCCGGTCGTCCGGCATCTGCCGGGTGAGGCGGACGGCGGTCGCAAGCACGCGGCGGTAGCGTTCGGCGAGCTCGGCGGGAGAGAGCTGCGGCCGGGTATCGTCGCCCAGGCCGAGAAAGTCCACGACGTCCTTGATGACCTGGGCGAAGACGAACTCGCTCCCCCGGGACACGACCGGGACCGAACGGGCACCCAGCGACCTCAGGCGCTCAAGCCCGCCTTCGTCCTCGAGAACGTTTACCGATTCGAACTCGATCCCACGGACCGAGAGGTATTCCTTTACCCTGAGACAACTGGTTCAGTGCGGTTGCCAGAAGACCGCGATGGCGTCGGCCATGCCGATTTCTCCAGTTGCCGGGACAGGTGAATCGCGCCAGTTTAACCCATCGCACGCCGCCCCGCCGGGACCCGGGCACCCTCAATCGAAGTCGCGCGCCACCCGAAGACCGACGTTGCGATGGATGGCGTAGGCGATCCCGCTTCGATTCGCAGAACGCATGCTCCAGGGACGATTGAGCCAGGAGCCGCCACGCAGCGTCCGGAACACGCACTTGCCGCCGAACTCCGCCGCCAGGTAGGCGCTTCCGTCAACCGGGGCTCCTTCGTAGGTCTTGCGCCAGCAATCCTCCGTCCACTCCCAGACGTTCCCGTGCACGTCGTGCAGGCCGAACGGGTTCGGGGGGAACGAGCCGACCGGAGCCGTCCGCTTCTGTCCGTCCCACTCGGACTTGCAGCCGGAACAGTTCGCCCGGCCCTTCCCCACCTTCCGGCCCCAGGAGTACCGGGAAGTCGAACCCGCCCGGGCCGCGTACTCCCACTCGGCCTCGGTCAGCAGGCGGTAGGGCTCGCCCGTCTTCCGCGAGAGCCACTTCACGTACGCGCGCGCGTCCTTCCAGCGCACACCGACGACGGGACGGCGGCCTTTTCCCCAGCCCTGATCGTCGGGGTTTCTTTTGCAGGCCCCGGCACGAAAACACGATTCCCATTCGGCGAAGGTCACCTCGTATCGTCCCACCGCCAACGGCTCGGAGATGGATACGCGGCGCTGCGGTCCTTCGTCGTCGGAGCGGCCCATCTCCGTCCGGGGCGAGCCCATCAGGTAGCTTCCGGCCGGAACCACCACCATCTCCGGACACTCGCGGCAGTCCCGGAACGTCCGCCCGGGGGTGCGCTCCTCGGCGCGTCGCACCGCCGCGGCACGTAGCCCGCGAATCTCCGCGGCGCCGGGACTGTCCCGATGCGACCGGAGATAGTCGTCGTAGGCAGCGACCGTGGCGACGCGAATCGCGCGCGCATGCGCCGCCCGTTCCGCGCGCCTCGCCTCTTCCCGCCGACGCTCTTCCTCGCGCCGCTTCGCCTCCGCGGCGAGCCGCTCGCGCTCCAGGCGTTCCTGAAGCTCGCGGCGGGCCGACTCCTCCCGGAGCTCCGTTTCGCGCCGGAACGCGTCGGCCAGGAAGCGTCCCTGCGGTTGCGTGAGCCGGTACTGCTCGAAGCCCTCGATCGTATCGAGCTGCTCTGCAAGCGCGAACGCCGCTTCATCCGCACGACGCTCCTTCTCACGGCCTCTTTCTTCGGCCGCGAGCCGCTCGCGGGCCAGGCGCTCCTCCTCCGCCCGGCGTGCCTCTTCTTCGGCCAGGCGCTCGCGCTCGAGCCGTGCTGCCGCGGCCACACGGGCCTCCTCGGCCCGGCGAGCGGCCTCCCGGCGCTCCGCGTCCGCCACCGCCGCCACCAGCGCGTCGACCTCCCCGCGAGTGAGAAATCCCGTCACCGGCTTGCCGTTGGCCGCCTGGTAGTCGCGGATCGCGCCGCGCGTCCTCGGACCGAACTTGCCGTCCGCGGCGCCGACGTCGAAGCCGAGAGACGCAAGGCTGCGTTGGACCATGGTCCGGTCCGCCCGCACGAGATCCAGGGTCATCTCTCGCGCCGCCGCCAGCTCGACCGGCAGGGGCGACGTCTCGCTCGCGCCATCGGCCGGGCCGCCGGCCGCCGTTCCCGCTCCGGGCGTCTTCGATCCCTCTCGCTCGTCGCCGGCCGACTCGAGCATCGGCCGGGCTGGATACGTTCCTTCCGATGCGATCGCAACCACCGTCTCCGTCCGCCCGATGAGGCTCGCGCGCTGCCGCCGCTTGAACTTCCTCCGAACCGCCCGCGTCATGTGACGGTCGAGATACCGCTTCACCTCCCGTGCAGTCACCCGGCCGTCCTGATTCCGATCACCCTTGCCGTACAGGGCATCTAGGAGATGGTGGGTGAACGCTCCATGCCCCGCCTCCTCATCCCAGGACGCGAGTTGGGCCTTCGACGCAGCGGTCAGCACCGTGAACCGCCCGTGCGTCTGCACGGGAAGGCTCGCCTCCACGTAGACCGGCGAGGCTGAGCGAACCAGCGTCCCGCCGGGGCTGTCCCCGGAGAAGCACGCGTCGAGGTACATCGTGACCGAGCGCGCCTCCGTGAGCTTCGCGAGGTTCCCGTAGAGCACGTCGATGGGGAATCCGTTGATCTCCGCGGTGTCGGCGTGGGCGTCCGACGGTAGCAGGTACCCCCGGCCGTCCTTCTGGCCCGGCACCCCGTGGCCGGAGTAGTAGACGACGACGTCCGAACCGCCCTCCGGATTCAGATAGCTCCAGAGATCGCCCTCGCCGCCGTGCTCGCGCTCATTGCCGAAGGTGGTTTCGAGCTCCACCTTCGTGGCGTCGCGCAGATCGATGATGTTCTCCGGGTCGTAACCGAGCACGTCGAGCACGTAGCGCTTGAACGCCTCCGCATCACGATGCGCGAAGTCCACCGACGGCACGCGGTCGTTCACGTAGTTGCGGTTGCCGACGATGACCGCGACGCCGTCCGGGTTGGCGAACTCCGCCCGCGCGGTGGCGAGGGGAGCGGACGCGGCCGCAGCGGCGGCTGCGAGCAGGACGCTCCTGGCGAGCGTGCGGACGTTCTTCACCATGCTGTTCTCTCTCCTGCACGAAGCGGTCTGCGGCCAGGTATCCGCCTGCCTTCCGTGCAGCGGGTGGCCAGTGGAACCTCCGGTACCTGGCCCGTAAATGGAAGGTCCGGAAACCATTCTCGAAAACATCGCCTCGGGCCGCAACCGCGAAGGCGCATTCGCACGGCCCGGGCCGGGCGACGGTTCGGGCCGGACCGCGCCAGCGCGCGCGGCGGGACCGCGGGAGGGCGGCAATTTCACGCCCGTTCCTTCCATTGGCGGCACTGTACGATTACCGCATTCACTCACGAGAGGAACCGAACCATGTCACAGCCCCTGCCTTCCACCGCCAGACTGCTCGGCCTCGCGGCCGTGGTGTCCTTCGCCACCGCATGCGCCACCGTGCCCCCCGCCGCGAGTGCGCAGGGCAACGTCGGCACCAACATTCCCGTGCTCGTCATGAGCGAGGACGAGGATCCGAACACGGTCAAGCGATCCAGCGACATCTTCAAGCGGGTCATCGCCGAGCTCCAGGGCTCGATGCAGCGCCACGGCTTCCGGATGATCGACGAGGAATCGGTGGCGGCCGACCTGGGCTGGGAGATTTCCGACCGGCGTCCCAAGCGCGAGCTCATCGAGTCCATCAAGCTCATGGGCAAGAGCGGCAAGGCGTCGCACCAGGTGCGCGCCTGGGTGCTGTTCCGCATCCACGCGCAGGCCAAGCAGCTCTCCTTCGCGACCAAGGTGCAGACCCGCATCGACGGCGAGCTCTACGACGCCGCTTCCAACCAGTTCCTCGACACCTTCGAGATGCCCCGGGAGGAATATCCGGCGCCGAAGGACTGCCTGGAGTCCTCGATCTGCATCAGCGAGGTGGTGGGCGACCGCGCACGCGAGATCGCGGGCGGCCTCGGCGAGGTGCTGGCCCGCAAGCTCGAGCGCTACTCCCCGCCGCGGGCGAGCGGCGCGGGGAGCGGAACCGCGGTCACCGGCGGCTCGGGCGGCGGAACCCACACCGGCGCGGGCCACGGCATGATGACCCCGTACACGGTGACCCTGCGCTACTTCGACGATCGCGAGGCGCTCACCATCATCGGGGTGATGGCCGACGAATTCCCCGGCTACGAGACCCACGACCTCATCAACAAGTCCGCCACCGTCCGGCGCTACGAGTACCTCACCACCGCGAAGGCGATGAAGCTCGAGGAATGGCTGTTCATCCTGCTCCGCGACATGGGCTTCGACGAGACGCGCGAGATCCTCGTCCACGTGCAGGGCACCGACATCACGGTGGACAAGCTCATCCCGACCCCGCACCGCCCGGCGTCGCCGGACGAGAAGAAGCGCTTCAACTAGGAAACGCGGCGACGTCCCGCCTCGACGCCGGAGCGGCCCTCCTCGGGGGCCGCTCCGGCGTTTTGCGCTTCCACCCCCAGCGAGGCCGCGCCTCCGACCGACGACAGGGGTTCGGAGCCATCGGACGGTTCCGCAACCGCCGGCGCGTCGTGTCGGAAGCAGCCTCGTACCTCACGTACAGGACGCCGCATTGCAGACCTGATTCATCCGTGAGGATCGGGGCCCCTCGAGGCGTCTGGAGCGGTGGTCGGCAGCGGCGGGCGAAACGGATCGGCAAATCGACCGGTTCGGGACGGGGGGACGGACTTCACTTCATACGCCGCGAGCTCGGGCTTGCAAACGCACCGGCGAGGCCTCATGATGAAAATCGTGCATTTTGAATGCATGATTTCCACTTCCAGCGCCGGACGATCGTGAACTATATCGAGCGGTCCCTGGAGCCAATCCTCAGGCGAGCGGCAACCGAGTTTCCCGCGGTGGTGCTGACCGGGCCGCGCCAATCCGGGAAGACCGCCGTGCTGCGTCGCCTCTTCGGCGGTTCCCATCGTTACGTCTCCCTCGAACCGCCCGACGTGGGGGAGGCGGCGAGAGAGGATCCCTCGGCGGCGCCATCCTCGAGACTGCGGTCATCTCGGAGATCGTGAAGACTCTCACCCACCGGGCGATCGACCCGCAGGTGCATTTCTGGCGGACGCAGGCGGGAACGGAGGTGGACGTGGTGGTGGCGGCGCAAGGCAGGCTCGTGCCCGTCGAGGCCAAGCTCTCCGCAACGCCGCGGCCGGGCATGGCGGCCGCGATCCGGACGTTCAGGAAGGATCTCGGGGCGGAGGCGTGGCCCGGATACGTGGTTCACCCGGGCGACGTCCGGCTGCCGCTGGGCGACGGCGCGACCGCGCTCCCGTTTGCGGACCTTTAGCCCGCGGTCGGACGCGGGGCCGGGCAGGCGTCACTGGATGACGATGACGCCGCTCCCTCCCTTCTTGTCGTCCTCGTCCTCGTCTTCCGGCATGCGCTCCGGGGACCCGCCGCCCGGGACGCTGACGACGACGCCGTCGCCGCCGGCCCCGCCGCTCCCGCCCGACTGCGGTGGAGCCGGTGCCGGCGGTTCGGACGCCCCGGACGCAGCCCCGCCAGCCGGCTCATCGCCCGGCGCACGGTTCGCGGGCGGTTGAAAGGTGACGACCTCGACCCGCCGCTGGGCCGGATCGCCGTGGGGCAGGTCCTCGCGCGGGCGCTTCTCGCCGTGGCCCCGCACCTCGCGGAAACGGGTCTCGGCGATGGTGAAGTGCTCTCGCAGCCAGGCCGCGACCGCCTCGGCGCGCCGTTGGGAGAGCTTGCGGTTGAACTCGGCCGGCCCGCTCGAATCGGTGTGGCCGTACACCCCGATCGGTACCTGACCCAGCGCCTCCGAGACGAGCGCGGCGCCGAGCTCCCGGAGCTGGGCGACGGCGCTCTCGCCGAGCTCGGCCGAGTTCTTCCGGAACTCGACCCGGAGGTCGACGGAGCGGGTCTCGAGCGGGTCGCCGGTGATCGGGATGAGCTTGCCGACGAGGTCGTCTCGCCCCACCACCGGCACCGTGTCGCCCTCCTTCGGTGCGTCGCCGGCTGCCGCCGCGAGCGCGGGCAGCCCGCCGGCGAGGACGACGGTGAGCGCGAGCCCCGCCCGCGCCGCCGCTCTTGCGCGCGAACGGCGCCGCGGTCCGCGACGGGGGCCGGATCGAGTGCGTGCCGCCATGGTCGCTCCTCCTGCTACTGGGTGCGAGGGCTACTGAGCGCGCAGGACCGGCTGCGGCTCGGGCCGCCGCAGCTCGTGGTCCCGCTCGATGGACGCCACTTCGGGCATCTCGAGAAGGCGGGCGATGAGCTCACCGTCCGCGTCGAGGGCGATGACGGGGAAGAGGCTGAACGTGCGGACGGCGGCGAGCTCGCCGGCCGGCATGATCGCCGCGAGGCGCTCCATCACCCGCGCGGCGGCCCCCGTGCCCGAACCGTCCCCCACCGCGAGGTTTACGATGATCGGCAGCTTCCCGGTCGCCGGCTGACCCGCCGCTTCCGCCGCGCGCACCGCCGCCTCCGGAGACTCCCCTTCCACTGCGGGGACCTGGCAGGCGGCGAGAAGGCCCGCGAGCAGCAGGCATGCCATCGCGTGCACCACCGCCCCGATCCCGGGAAGGCCCATGCGGCACCCGGCCTCCGGGCCGGCCGCTAACCGGTAACGGGTTTCCATCCCTTGCCATCCTCCGTCGGTGGGTCGGGCTGCGGCAGCGGGTCCGCCGGCGTCTGGGGCGCGCATCCGATGAGCAGGCCCGTGAGCAGCAGGCATGCGCCCAGGGCGGACCGCGCGCGCGCGCGGAGGGCGGGGGCGGGG
>Ga0209021_1003141_pt1 | contig 13574 bp, 11 predicted proteins | sample PinacodermFT_FD_187299 | JGI IMG/M metagenome (GOLD analysis project Ga0209021, IMG submission 187299) | Host-associated microbial community of the marine sponge Aplysina aerophoba from Gulf of Piran - sponge pinacoderm, lysed by freeze-thaw... | ecosystem: Host-associated > Porifera > Sponge >... | reverse complement strand
CACGCCGGCCGCATCGCCCGGCCTCGACGCGGCCGCGATGCTGGATGCGCGGCTCCCGGGCTATCTCCTCCTCGGTACCGAGCCCGAGCTCGACTGCGCGAACGGCGGGGCCGCCCTCGCGGCCCTGGAGGCGGCGCGCACGGTGGTGGCCCTCACCGGGTACGTGTCGCCCGCGATGGAGGGGTATGCGAGCGTGCTCCTTCCCATCGGCCTCTTCACCGAGACGCCGGGGACCTTCTACAACGCGGAGGGCCGACGGCAGCGCTTCGAGGCGGTATCGCAGCCGCCCGGCGAGGCGCGTCCCGCGTGGCGGATCCTGCGGGTGCTCGCGAACCGGCTCGGAATCGAAGGGTTCGACCACGAGAGCATCGACGACGTGCGGGCAGAGGCGCAGACGAGGATCGGGGAGGTCACGCCGCCCGACAACCTCGCCGGGCCGGCCCCTGCGTCCGACCCGGCCGCGGCCGCGGCGGGGGAGGGGACGGAAGGCGCCGCTTCTCCCCTGTGGCGAATCGGCGAGGTTCCGATCTATGCGGTGGACCCCATCGTGCGGCGAGCCGGGGCCCTCCAGCAGACCGTGGAAGCTCCGGCGGCCGCGGTTCGGATCAATCCCGCGCTCGCCCGCACCCTCGGCGTCGCCGCCGGGGGCATGGCGACGGTTCGCCAGAACGGCGCCGAGCGCGTGCTCGGGGTCGAGGAGGACCCGGCGGTTCCGGGCGGCTGCGTCCTCCTCCACGCCGGGGTGCCGCATTCGGCCGGTCTCGACCCGTCGTGGGGGCCGATCACGGTGGAGCCGGTCTCCACGTGATGCCGGAGTTCATCATCGGCGCGGTCGCCTGGCTGCCCCACGGGCTCCAGGTCACGATCCTGACCGTCCTCAAGATCCTCGCGATCATGATTCCGCTCGTCCTCTCGGTCGCCTACTTCACCCTCGCCGAGCGCAAGGTAATCGGCTACATCCAGGTCCGGATCGGACCGAACCGGGTGGGGCCGCGAGGACTCTTCCAGCCGTTCGCGGACGTCATCAAGCTGATCCTGAAGGAGGTGATCCTCCCCGCCGGCGCGAACCGCGGACTCTTTCTGATGGCGCCCGTCCTCGCCCTCGTGACCGCGCTTTGCGCGTGGGCGGTCGTGCCCTTCGACCAGCACCTGGTTCTCGCCGACGTGAACGCGGGGCTGCTCTACGTCCTCGCGATGACGTCGCTCGGGGTGTACGGGGTCATCATCGCCGGTTGGGCCTCGAACTCGAAGTACGCGCTGCTCGGCGCGATGCGCTCGGCGGCCCAGATCGTCGCCTACGAGATCGCGATGGGCTTTGCGCTCGTCGGGGTGCTGGTCGCGGCGGGGAGTCTGAACCTGCGCGAGATCGTGCTTGCCCAGGAGGGTTCGGCCCTGCACTGGTTCTGGCTGCCCCTGTGGCCCCTTTTCCTCGTCTACTGGATCTCGGGGGTCGCGGAAACCAATCGCGCTCCCTTCGACGTCGCCGAGGGCGAGTCCGAGATCGTGGCCGGATTCCACGTCGAGTACTCCGGGATCACCTTCGCGCTCTTCTTCCTCGCCGAGTACGCGAACATGATCCTCATCGCGGTCCTCGCCGCGGTGATGTTCCTCGGCGGGTGGCTGTCGCCCTTCGAAGGCGTCCTGGACCTCGAGCGCCTCGCCGGTTGGTCGCCCGTGGCCGCGGCCCTGCTCGGCCCCGGGATCCACTGGTTCGTGTTCAAGACGGCCCTGTTCTGTTTCCTGTTCCTGTGGATGCGGGCGACGTTCCCCCGCTACCGCTACGACCAGATCATGCGTCTTGGCTGGAAGGTCTTCATTCCGGTGACGATCGTGTGGATCGTGGTGGTCGGGCTCGGCGTCGTGTTCGCGGTCCCCCCCTGGTTCGACTGAGAGGAGCCGGCGATGCGAACGATTGCAAGTTTTCTCCGGACCTTCTTCCTCGTCGAGCTTCTCGGCGGGTTGCGCGTCACCGGGCGCTACCTCTTCCGCCGGAAGTTCACCGTTCAGTATCCCGAGGAGAAGACGCCGCAGTCGCCCCGCTTCCGGGGTCTGCACGCGCTTCGCCGCTACCCGAACGGGGAGGAGCGGTGCATCGCCTGCAAGCTCTGCGAGGCGGTGTGTCCGGCCCTTGCAATCACCATCGAGTCCGAGCCGCGGGACGACGGGACGCGCCGCACCACCCGCTACGACATCGATCTGACCAAGTGCATCTTCTGCGGCTTCTGCGAGGAGTCGTGCCCGGTCGACTCGATTGTGGAGACCCGAATCTTCGAGTACCACGGCGAGGAGCGGGGCGACCTCCTGATGACCAAGGAGAAGCTGCTCGCGATCGGTGACCGCTACGAGGAGCAGATCGCCCGCGACCGGTCCGCGGATTCCGCGTACCGATAGAAGGGCGCCGTCGTGTTCGAGCAGTTCGTCTTCTACTTCTTCGCGACCGTGCTGGTGGTGGCCGGCGCCCTCGTGATCACGGTCCGCAATCCGGTGCATGCGGCCCTTTGCCTCGTGCTCGCGTTCTTCACGAGCGCGGCCATCTGGCTGCTCCTCGAGGCGGAGTTCCTCGCCATCGCCCTCGTGCTGGTCTACGTGGGGGCGGTAATGGTGCTGTTCCTGTTCGTCGTGATGATGCTCGACATCAACCTGGTGCCCCTGCGGGAGGGCTTCATCCGCTACCTGCCGGTGGGGATCGGCATCGCGGCGGTGGTCCTCGTCGAGCTCGTCATCGTCCTCGGGGGCGATCGGCTCGGCGTGCTCCCGGTGCCCGAGCCCCACCCGGCCGGCTACAGCAACACCCGCGAGCTCGGCGAGGTGCTCTACACGGTGTACGTGTACCCGTTCGAGATCGCCGCCGTCATCCTGCTCGTCGCGATCGTCGCGGCCATCGCGCTCACCCTTCGCCGGCGCGAGGGACGCCGCGGGCAGCGCCCCGAAGAGCAGGTGCGGGTGCGCCGCGCGGACCGCGTGCGGCTGGTGAGCATGCCCGCGGTGCGGCGCGAGCCGCTCGCCGGGGGCGGCGCCGCGCGCGGCTCCTCGGACGGGTCCGCCCCGGAGTCGGGTGAATGATCCCGCTCACGCACTACCTCGTGCTCGGGGCGATCCTCTTCTGCCTCAGCATGGCCGGGATCTTCCTCAACCGGAAGAACGTGATCATCCTGCTCATGTCGATCGAGCTGATGCTGCTCGCGGTCAACCTCAACTTCATCGCGTTCTCGCGTTTTCTCGACGACATCGGGGGCCAGGTCTTCGTGTTCTTCATCCTCACCGTGGCCGCGGCGGAGGCGGCCATCGGCCTCGCCATCCTCGTCGTGCTGTTCCGCAATCGCGACACGATCAACGTGGCCGACATCGACACGATGAAGGGATGACGCCGTGAGTCTTGCAACCCTTTCGCTGCTGATCATCCTCGCCCCCCTCGCGGGCGCGGTGGTGGCGGGCCTGTTCGGGCGCGCGGTGGGACGCTCCGGTGCCCACACGGTGACGATCGCGGGGGTGGCGGTTTCCACGGTGCTCTCGTTCTTCGTGTTCAAGGCGGTGGTGCTGGACGGCGGCGAGGGGTTCGACGGGCCGCTCTACGTGTGGGGCCAGGCGGGCGGCCTTCGCCTCGAGATCGGCTTCCTCATCGACGAGCTGAGCGCGACGATGATGCTGGTGGTCTCGTTCGTCTCCCTGATGATCCACGTCTACACGATCGGCTACATGGCGCAGGACCCGGGATACCAGCGCTTCTTCAGCTACATCTCGCTGTTCACCTTCTCCATGCTCATGCTGGTGATGTCCAACAACTTCCTCCAGCTCTTCTTCGGCTGGGAGGCGGTCGGCGTCGTCTCGTATCTCCTCATCGGTTTCTGGTTCAAGCGCGAGAGCGCGATCCAGGCGAACCTCAAGGCGTTTCTCGTCAACCGGGTGGGGGATCTCGGGTTCCTGCTCGGCATCGCGGCCGTGCTCCTCGTCTTCGGCACCCTCGACTACGCGCAGGTGTTCGCGGCGGCTCCGGACCACGCGGACGCCACCATGAGCATCATCGGTGGCTTCGAGTGGTCGGCGATGACCGTCATCTGCCTCCTCCTCTTCGTCGGGGCGATGGGGAAGTCGGCCCAGGTGCCGCTGCACGTGTGGCTGCCCGACTCGATGGAGGGTCCGACCCCGATCTCGGCCCTCATCCACGCGGCGACGATGGTGACGGCGGGGATCTTCATGGTGGCGCGGATGTCACCCCTCTTCGAGCTGTCGGAGGTCGCCCTCAACGTGGTGATGGTGATCGGCGCGATCACCGCATTCTTCATGGGGCTTCTCGGTATCGTCCAGCACGACATCAAGAGGGTGGTGGCCTATTCGACCCTGTCGCAGCTCGGGTACATGACGGTGGCGCTCGGGGCCTCGGCGTACGCGGCGGCCATCTTCCATCTCGGCACCCACGCCTTCTTCAAGGCGCTGCTCTTCCTCGCGGCGGGCTCGGTCATCATCGCCCTGCACCACGAGCAGGACATGCGTCGCATGGGCGGGCTCTGGCGCCGGATGCCGATTACCTGGCTGTGCTCGCTCGTCGGCACCCTCGCCCTCATCGGGTTCCCCGGGTTTTCCGGCTTCTTCTCCAAGGACGGGATCATCGAAGCGGTCGGCCATTCGGATCTCGCGGGCGCCTGGGTCGCGTACCCGGCCGTGCTCCTCGGGGTGTTCATCACCGCCCTCTACAGCTTCCGCATGTACTTTCTCGTCTTTCACGGCAAGGAGCGGGTCGACGAGCATGCGCGCGAGCACCTGCACGAGAGCCCGCCGGTGGTGACCGTGCCGCTCGTGGTGCTCGCGTTCTTCTCGGTGGTCATCGGGTGGCCGTGGGTGGAGCCGGCCCTGTTCGGCGACTACTTCGGCGCTACCATCGTGGTGCACCCGGAGCACGACGTCCTCGCGCGGGTGAAGGAGGGATTCGAGGGCGCAGGGGCGTTCGCGACCCACGGATTCGTCGCGCTCCCGTTCTGGCTCGCGGCGGCCGGGGCGGCCGTCGCCTGGTACCTCTACCTGCGCGAGCCGGAGCTCCCGGAGCGAGTTGCGGAGCGGTTCCGGGTGGGCTACCGCGTGCTCGTCAACAAGTACGGCTTCGACGACTTCTACGGGGCGTTCTTCGCGGGCGGCACGCGCGCGGTGGGCGGCCTGCTCTGGCGGCTCGGTGACGTGCGGGTCATCGACGGCTGGCTCGTGAACGGGTCCGCGCGCGCCGTCGGCCGGATCGCGAGCATCATCCGGCACGTTCAGACCGGACTTCTCTACCACTATGCGTTCGCCATGATCATTGGTCTGCTCGCGCTCATGACCTGGATTCTCTACGGCCTCCCCGCAGACTGAGCCGCCGCGATGTTCTCCGATTTCCCCTTCCTGAGCCTCGTCGTGTGGGTGCCGATCCTCGGCGGCGTGTGGGTGCTGTTCCTCGGCGAGGACAATCGCGCCCGCAATGCCCGGTTCGCGGCCCTCGTCGTTTCGCTGTTGACGTTCCTCCTCTCGATTCCGCTCTACGCCGGGTTCGACACGGGCACGGCGGCGATGCAGTTCGTGGAGCACGCGCCGTGGGTCCCGGCCTTCAACATCTTCTACCACCTCGGGGTGGACGGGATCTCGCTGCCGCTCGTGCTTCTCACGACCTTCACGACCGTGCTCGTGGTGGTGGCGGGACAGGAGGTCATCGAGCACCGCGTGTCGCAGTACCTGGCCTCGTTCCTCATCCTCGAAGGGCTGATGGTGGGGGCCTTCGCCGCCCTCGACGCCATCCTGTTCTACGTGTTCTGGGAAGCGCTCCTCGTTCCGATGTTTCTCATCATCGGCATCTGGGGCGGGGAGAACCGGGTCTACGCGACCATCAAGTTCTTCCTCTACACCTTCCTCGGCTCGGTGCTGATGCTGGTGGCCTTCCTGTACCTCTACGCGCAGACGGACAGCTTCCGGATCCTCGACTTCCACGATGTCAAGCTCGGGCTCACCGCGCAGATCTTCATCTTCCTCGCGTTCCTCGCCGCCTTCGCGGTCAAGGTGCCGATGTGGCCGGTGCACACCTGGCTCCCGGACGCCCACGTCGAGGCGCCGACCGGCGGCTCGGTGGTTCTCGCCGCCGTCATGCTGAAGCTCGGCGCCTACGGTTTCTTCCGGTTCAGCCTGCCGATCGCGCCCGACGCGAGCGGCGAGCTCGACCTGCTGATGATCGCCCTGTCCCTCATCGCGATCGTCTACATCGGCTTCGTCGCCCTCGTGCAGCCGGACATGAAGAAGCTCATTGCGTACTCGTCGATCTCGCACATGGGCTTCGCGACCCTCGGGGTGTTCATCGCCTTCACCCTGCTCGAGGCGCCGGACGGGAGGACGAGCGCGGTCTTGGGGCTCGAGGGGGCGCTCGTGCAGCTCGTCTCCCACGGATTCATCTCGGGGGCGCTCTTCCTTTGCGTCGGAGTGATGTACGACCGCCTGCACAGCCGCCGGATCGCGGACTACGGCGGCGTCGCCAACACCATGCCGATCTTCGCTTCGTTCATGATGCTGTTCGCGCTCGCGAACTCGGGCCTCCCGGGGACTTCCGGATTCGTGGGCGAGTTCCTGGTGATCCTCGGCAGCTTCCAGGCGAACTTCTGGATTGCCCTGCTCGCCGGGCTCACCCTGATCCTCGGGGCCGCCTACACCCTCTGGATGTACAAGCGGGTCGTGTTCGGAGAGGTCGCGAACGAAGGCGTCGCCGGCCTGGACGACCTGAACCCGCGCGAGTTCATCGTCCTCGCGGCGCTCGCCGTCGCGGTGCTCCTCTTCGGGCTGTGGCCCGCCCCGCTCCTTGAAGTGATGGGTCCGTCCGTCGAGAACCTGCTGGACCACGTGGCGAGGACGAAGCTGTGATTCCGGGAGGAGGGGGCGCGTCGTGAACGGAATGGCCGCGCTCGACCTTGCGCCGGTCGCGCCGGAGATCGTCCTCGCGGCGGCGGCGTGCGCGGTGCTCGTGGTCGAGGTCTACGGACGCTCGGCGGACCTCACCTATCGGCTCGCGCAGGCTTCCCTGGTGCTGACCGCGATAGTCCTCGCCCTCAATTTCCCGGACGGCTCGGTCGTCGCCTTCTCGGGGACCTTCGTCGCCGATCCGATGGCCGCGATCCTCAAGATCGCGACCCTCGTCATCGGATGGTTCCTCTTCTTCTACCTGCAGGCGTACCTGCGGGAGCGAGGCCGCGGGAGCGGCGAGCACTTCATCCTCGGCCTGTTCGCGCTGCTCGGCATGATGGTGCTCGTGTCGGCGGCGAGCCTGCTGACGGTGTATCTCGGGCTCGAGCTGCTGTCGCTGTCCCTCTACGCGATGGTCGCCCTCGACCGCGACTCGCCGGTGGCCGCCGAGGCCGCGATGAAGTACTTCGTGCTCGGCGCGCTCGCCTCCGGGATGCTGCTCTACGGGATGTCGATGGTCTACGGCGCAACGGGGACGCTCGAGCTCGCGGGCATCGGCGAGGCGGCCCGGGACGGCCGCGATCTCATCCTGGTCCTCGGGCTCGTGTTCTTGGTGACCGGCATCGCGTTCAAGCTCGGGGCGGCCCCGTTCCACATGTGGATCCCCGACGTCTACGAGGGATCGGAGACCCCGGTCACCATGTTCGTCGGCACCGCGCCCAAGCTTGCCGCCTTCGCGATGGCGGTCCGGCTCCTCGCGGACGGCCTCTTCGGCCTGCACGGCGAATGGCAGGACATGCTGGTGGTGCTCGCGGTTCTTTCCATCGGCCTCGGCAACGTCATCGCGATCGCCCAGGCCAACCTGAAGCGCATGCTCGCGTACTCGACGATCGCCCACATGGGGTTCCTGTTCCTCGGGATCATCCCCGGCACGAGCGAAGGCTACGCGGCGGCGATGTTCTACGTGATCGTCTACGCGGTCATGTCGCTCGGCGCGTTCGGCATGATCGTCGTGCTTTCGCGCGAGGGCTTCGAGGCGGAGCGGATCGAGGACTTCCGGGGGCTCAACGAGCGCAGTCCCTGGCATGCCTTCCTGATGCTGGTGCTGATGCTGTCGATGGCCGGGGTGCCGCCGTTCGTCGGCTTCTGGGCGAAGTGGTCGGTGCTGCGGGAGGTCGTCGCGGCGGACTTCGTCTGGCTCGCGGTGGTGGCGGTGCTCTTCTCCGTCGTGGGGCTTTTCTACTACCTGCGTATCGTCAAGCTGATGTACTTCGACGAGCCGGGGGAGCCGGCTCTCGCGGTCGCGAACCCGCTCCGGCTCGTCATCAGCGTCAATGCCCTCAGTGTGCTCGTCGTCGGCCTTTTCCCCGGGGCGCTGCTCGGGTGGTGCCTCGCCGCCTTCACCGGCGGCTGATCTTCGCGCTCGTCACCCTCCCCTGCGCCAGCGCGGCAGCGCGGGCTTGACTCGCGCGTCAAGAAGCCCACAATGCGCGAAATCCGGATGCGGGAGCGTGTGATGGACATCGCGAGCAACTTTCGGTGCCCGACCGGAAATCGTCTTCGAGGCACCCGGGCGATGGTTCGCATCTCGGCCCTTGCGCTCGCCGCGACCCTCGCCGTCGCGGGCAGCGCCGAGGCGGGAGGAAGGCATCATCAACGGCACGGGGGCGGGGATGGGGCCGCGTGGTTCGCGCTCGGATCCCTCTTCACGTTTCTCGCGGTCGCGCATGCCGACCCCGCGCCGCTCGTCCATCCGCCGCGCCATCACCATCGCCGCCACTGGCACGGGCCGGTGGTCCCGAGCCCTCCGCGGCATTCTCATCGGCATCGGCACCACCGCAACCCGCACGTGCACCACCGGCACTCGGGGGTCGGTCGCCGGTTTCAGGCCGGGCCACGCGTGCATCACCGGCGGGCCGATGGAGCGCCGCCGCGTGCCCTTTCCGACCGGCATCGGCACGGCAACGGCGCATGGCATGTTCATCCGCTTGGCCACCCGCGCGCCCATCATCGCCACTGACCCTCGTGCTCAAACGTGCGGCGCCCGCGCGCCGCACGTGCGCCCGGGGGGCGTCCGATAACGCCCGAAAGCGTTCGGAAGTCCTTCCGGAGGAGCCGGGAGACCGGGCGGATCCGGGGCTTCAGGAGGTTCCGGCGGAAGATTGCACGTTACGGGTTCAGGCCGCGAAGCGCTCGCGGATCCGCGCCGGCCGCCGCTCGTCTCGCGGGGAGTGCCCGAACACGTCCTTGTAGACCTTGCTGAAGTGGCTCGGGCTCGCGAACCCGCAGGCCATTGCCACGTCCATGATGGGTTGGGTGGTCTGGCACAGGAGGTGCTGGGCCTTCGTCACCCGCACCCGAAGGTAGTAGGTGCTGGGGACGCATCCCAGGTGCTCCCGGAACAGGCGTTCGAGGTGGCGGCGCGACACTCCCACGTGGTGGGAAATCTGTTCCACCGTCAACGGCTCCTCCGTGTTCGCTTCCATGAGCTGCACCGCATCGATCAGCCGGGGCTGTCCGGTGCCGATGAGCTGTACCAGCGGTCTCCGCTGCCGGTCGCGGCGGTCGCGGATCCGGTCGTGGACCAGCCGATCGGAGATGGATGCGGCGAAGGGGTGCCCGTGCTGGCTCGCGATGAAGTTGAGCATCAGATCGGCCGGCGCATCGCCCCCCGCGCAGGTGAGCCGATCCCGATCGATGAGACACACCCCGGGGGTGACCACCGTGTCGGGATACTCTTCCGTCATCGTGTCGTGGTGATCCCAGTGCGTGGTGCACCGGTAGCCGCGCAGCACTCCCGCCTTGGCCAGAAAGTACGCGCCGGTGTCGATTCCCCCGAGGGCGACGCGCTTCGAGGCGAGCGAGCGCACCCATCGAAGCGAAGCGGGGTCGAGGTGGTCGTGGACGGTACGCCCGCTGCAAACGAGCGCGAGCTCCGGCGTGAAGGCGCCTTCGATGCCATCGTCCACCTCCACCCGTACATCGCTCGAAGAGACCACCTGGCGGCCGTCGAAGCTCAGCAGCCGCCACCGGTAGAGCGGCGAGGAGCTGAGGTCGTTTGCCTGACGCAACGGGCCCATGGCGGCCCCGAACGAGACGATGTTGAATCCGGGCACCAGGAGGAACGCGACCTCGAAAGCAGGGAGGAAGGTTCGGCTGGGCCGATGAAATGCCGCGCCGGGGGCCGCGTAGTCGCCGGTCCGGAACTCCGGGAGCTCCGCTTCGCGGCGCGGGCGGTCGGGGAGGGAGGCGGAGCTCATGTCCGCCGGCTCCCGAGATGCGAAGAAGCGACAGGAGCAATCGGGCAGGGAACCCGGGAAGAAAGCCTCATTCGAATGCAAATGTCATACATGCGACACGACACGTCGTCTGGCGTACGGGCGTTCCCGGCTGCTGAGGATCAGGCGGTGGTTCAATTGACTTGACCGATGACGATACCAAACGCCGCAGCTTCGATGGTACATAAACGAATAATTCAAATTCAATATCCAAACTATATCGAAAAAGTTGGGACCAGGTCCAGTTGGGCATCCGGGGGCAGGTATGCCGTCGCCCGGGCAACGGTGCGAGCATCAGCGGAAAGATCGCCAGCCCGAGAGCATGATTTGTCAAGAAGTGACATATACCTTGATCTCCGTCATGGAATTGTCGGGGCCGGTTGCCCTCCTCGGGTGCGGCGCGTCCGGATCCGATCGCGACGTGTCGTTCAGGTGAGCCCGGTCTTGCGTGGATCGAACGCATCGCGCACACCTTCGAAGACGAATATGAGGAGGGAGAGGAGGACCGCGAGCACCGCGAAGGCGGTGATGCCGAGCCAGGGCGCGTGGAGGTTGGCCTTGCCCTGCGCCACGAGCTCCCCGAGCGAAGGCGATCCGGGTGGCATTCCGAATCCCAGGAAGTCGAGCGAAGTGAGGGTGACGATCGAGCCGTTGAGGATGAAGGGCAGGAACGTGAGCGACGCCACCATCGCGTTGGGCAGCACGTGGCGGAACATGATGGTGAGGTTGGCGACCCCGAGGGCCCGCGCCGCTCGGACGTACTCGAAATTTCGGGCCCGCAGGAACTCCGCGCGAACCACTCCGACGAGCGCCATCCAACTGAAGAGCAGCATGATGAGGAGCAGCCAGCCGAAGTTGGGCTCGACCACGCTCGCGAGGATCATGAGCAGGTAAAGCTCGGGCAGGCTCGACCAGATCTCGATGAAGCGCTGGAAGAGCAGGTCCGGCCACCCGCCGAAGTAGCCCTGCACCGCCCCGGCGAGCACTCCGATCACGGTGCTCGCGAGGGTGAGGGCGAGACCGAAGAGAACCGAAATCCGGAAGCCGTAGATCGCTCGGGCGAGCACGTCGCGGCCCTGGTCGTCCGTGCCGAGCCAGTTCTCGGCGGAGGGCGGGGACGGCGCCGGCGACTGGAGGTCGTAGTTCACGGTATCGAAGCTGAACCGGATCGGGGGCCAGAGCATCCACCCTTGCGACTCGATGAGGTCCGCAACGTAGGGATCGCGATAGTCGGCCGCAGTCTCGAATTCTCCCCCGAACCGGGTCTCCGGGTAGTCGCGCACGATCGGGAAGTGGAGTTCGGCCCGGAACGAGACGACGAGTGGCCGGTCGTTCGCGATGATCTCCGCGAAGAGAGTCAGCGCAAAGAGGGCGAGGAACGTCCACAGGGACCACCACGCACGGCGGTTCGCCCGGAAGCCCGCCATCCGGCGGCGGTTGACGGGGCTCAGGTGCATCCGGCGCAAGGTGGATGTCGGTCCCTGGAAATCGTCGGTCTCATGTCTCGCGGCTCTCGAAGTCGATCCGCGGATCGATGACCACGTACATGAGGTCGCCGACGAGACGCATCACGAGCCCGAGCAGGGAGAACATGTACAGGGTGCCGAAGATGACCGGATAGTCTCGGCGCAGCACCGCCTCGAAGCCGAGCAGGCCGAGTCCGTCGAGGGAGAAGATGACCTCGACGAGAAGCGCGCCCGTGAACAGGATCCCCACGAACGCGCTCGGGAACCCGGCCACGACGATGAGCATCGCGTTGCGGAACACGTGTCCGTACCGCACGCGATGCTCCGACGCCCCCCGCGCACGGGCCGCGGTCACGTAGAGCCGCCCCAGCTCGTCGAGGAACGAGTTCTTGGTGAGCATGGTGAGGCCCGCGAACGCCCCGATCACGAGCGAGGTGACGGGAAGGGCGAGGTGCCAGAAGTAGTCGACGACTCGGTCGAACCACCCGAGCGTTTCCCAGTCCCGGGAGGTGAGGCCGCGGAGCGGGAACCAGTCGAGGAAGCTGCCGCCCGCGAACAGCACCACGAGCAGGATCGCGAAAAGGAAGCCGGGGATTGCGTAGCCGATGATGATTGCGGCGCTCGTCCAGACGTCGAAGGGAGCGCCGTCGCGCACCGCCTTGGCGATTCCGAGCGGGATCGAGACGAGGTACACGAGGAGCGTCGTCCACAGCCCGAGGGAGATCGAGACATCCATCTTGTCGACGATGAGGAGAACCACCGAACGGTCGCGGAAGTAGCTCTCCCCGAAATCGAAGCGCAGGTAGTTCCACATCATCGTGAAGAAGCGCTCGACGGGAGGGCGGTCGAACCCGTACATCCGCTCGATCTCGCGGATGAACTCGGGGTCGAGCCCCCGGGCGCCCCGGTAGCGCGCGGTGAGATCGCCGCCCGTACCGGTGACCGTGTCCCCCCCGCCGGTGCCCGAGATCCGCGCCGTGACGTCCACCCCGGCGCCCATGTCGGCTTCGCCGAGCTCGGCGAGGAGCTGCTCCACCGGTCCGCCCGGGGCGACATGGATGATGACGAAGTTGAGAACCATGATCCCGAACAGGGTCGGGATCATGAAAAGCGCCCGGCGCACGATGTAGGCGGCCATGGGAAGCGTCCGCCCCCGGCTCGCGAGCGCCGTCAGGCGCGGGCGGCCGTCACCCGCCGCTCACTGGCTCGCGGCACGTTTCTCCCGCCAGTTCCGCACCCGCTTCGACTTCGCATCGTCCAGCCACCAGGTGTCGAAACCGAGGCCGTAGGCGGGCCGTGTCGCCGGGCGGCCGAAGAGGTCCCAGTACGCGACCCGAAAGGCGTTGAGGTGCCAGTTGGGAACGACGTAGTGGCTCCAGAGGAGGACGCGGTCGAGCGCGCGCGACCGGTCCACGAGGGTCCTGCGATCGGGAGCCGAGATCACGAGCTCCACGAGCTCGTCCACCACCGGGTCGCGGGCGCCGGCGAGGTTGCGGCTCCCCGGCAGGTCGGCGGCGGCCGAGCCCCAATAGTCCCGCTGTTCGTTGCCGGGCGAGAGGGTGATTCCGAACGAGCCCACGACCATGTCGAAGTCGAAGTCGGAAATCCGTCGCGTGTACTGCGCGGGGTCCACGGTGCGCACGGACATCTCCACGCCGAGCCGTTCGAGGTTCTTGCCGAACGGGAGGACGACCCGTTCGAAGTCGGGATTGACGAGCAGCATCTCGAATTCCATCGCGGTCCCGGTCGACTCCTCGACGAGCCGGCCGTCGCGGATCGTCCACCCGGCCTCGCGAAGCAGGGCGCCGGCGCGGCGGAGATTCTGCCGGATCCCGCCGCCCGCGTCGGTGCGGGGCGGCTCGTAGCCGGTGGTGAACACCCGCTCGGGAACCCGGCCCCGGAACGGCTCCAGGATCGCGAGCTC
>Ga0209021_1003134_pt1 | contig 13602 bp, 9 predicted proteins | sample PinacodermFT_FD_187299 | JGI IMG/M metagenome (GOLD analysis project Ga0209021, IMG submission 187299) | Host-associated microbial community of the marine sponge Aplysina aerophoba from Gulf of Piran - sponge pinacoderm, lysed by freeze-thaw... | ecosystem: Host-associated > Porifera > Sponge >... | reverse complement strand
AGAATCCGTGAAGGCACCACTGATCATCTCGGCACCGGGCATGCGCGGCAACGGCCGCGCTTCGCGGGCATTGGTGGAATTCATAGACTTTTACCCCACCTTGGCCGAGCTGTGCGGGTTGACGGCACCCGCCGAACTCGAAGGCGTGAGCCTAGCGCCGCTGCTTGACGATCCGTCCGCCTCGGTAAAGGACGCTGCGTTTTCGCAGGTTCAGTGGGAGGGCCGCATCTTTGGCCGCACCGTGCGGACAGATCGGTATCGCTACATCCGCTGGGAGGGGGACGGGGGCGGCGAAGAGCTCTACGACCACCAGACGGATCCGCGCGAGTTCGAGAACCTAGCTTCTGACCCCCAACACGGGGACGTGCTGGAGCGCATGCGGTCTAGACTCGCACGGGCGCCTGCCGAGCCGCAGGCGTAGCCGTCAACAGTCCGAAGGGTTGAGGCGTAGCTGCCAGCGCGGCCGAGTTCAAGACCCGAGCCCGCGGTTGCAAGTCCCGTTGTCGCCAGTTGGACTAAACAGGCGTGTCGAGACTCCGGTTGCGAACCCACATCTCCCTGGAACGATTGGGCATCCAAGCGCTGAGAGCGCTGGCCCGCAAGGTCGGCCGTCTCAAGGATTGACTTGGCGATTGGAACGGTGGGCGCAGAGTCATCGCCTCGTGCGCTGGCGGATCTGCGCCTGAAGTTGGTGGGCGCCGCTATCCTTCGGGTGCCAGGCGAGCACGGCGCCGATCGCTTGGCCCGCGACCTTCAGGTCCCCGGCCCTGAAGGCCAGTTCGGCCAAGCTGCGCTGGGCTTCTTCCAAGCTGGGCGCGAGCTCGACTGCGGTCTGCAGCGCCGCAATGGCCTCGTCTCGTCTCTCGGCGGCTTCCAGCACCAATCCACGTCGGTAATGCGCTTCCGCGCGCCGGGGATTGATCTGCAATGCGCGGTCCAGCGCCCGAAGAGAGCCTCCGACGTCGCTGCTCTCCTGCCACAGGGCAATGCCGTGGTAGAGGTGGGCATCTTCCGAATCGGGACTGGTCGCGGCGGCCTCGCGGAACGAATTCGCGGCTGCCGTAGCGTCGCCGTCCTCGAGGAGCTTCCTCCCTTGCTCGACAAGAAGTATCGCTTGGCTGCTGCGAGCTTGGCGGGCGGCCGCCGTCACGGATTGCTCTTGGGCCGCCAAGGCGTCAGCCTTCCGCCCAGCCCTCTGATATGCCTGCGCCAGATTGCGGTGCGCCTTGACGAGCAGCGGGCTGCGGCGTACCGCTTCTTCCAAGTGCTTGATCGCTCGGTCCACGTCCTTCAGCCGCAGCAGCGTCGACGCGAGGGTGTTGCGCGCGTCGGAATCGTCCGGGAAGTCCCGGACCGCCTGCTCCAGCTCGTGGGCCGCGCCGGTCAGGTCACCGCTTTGCTGCAGAGCCGCCCCAAGGGCATGCCGCGCACCCGGGTACAGCGGATGCATCGCCAAGGCAGCGCGAAAGAGCGCAATCGCTTCTTCCAGCGCTTGGCTCTTGGTGAGCGCCAGGCCCAAGTTGTAGTGCGTGTCCGGATTGCCAGGCTGCAGCTTGACTGCTTCGCGCAATGCGGAGACCGCGCCGGGAATGTCATCCAATTCCGCTAGCACGATCCCGAGGGCTAGTCTTGACCGTGGATTTTCTGGCTCCAGCTCGGTGGCTCGGGCAAGGTATGCGGCTGCTTCCCTTGCCTTGCCCTCGCGCTGCAATAGCAGCGAGAGGTTGACGATTGCTTCCGCGAAATCGGGAGAGGCCTCCACGACTCGCTCGAGCAATCGCCGCGCACCGCGCGTGTCGCCCCGCTTTCGCAGAGCGGCGCTCAACGCGTACATGGCCGGTATCTGGTCGGGATCCGACCTGACGGCCTCGTGGTACGAAGCGAGGGCGTCGTTGGCCAGTCCGGCCCGTTCGAGCGCCAGCCCGTGCTGGAGGTGGGCTTCTGCAAAGTCCGGGTCGATCGCGACTGCTGCTGCGAACTCGTCAAGCGCCTCGGAGAGTCTGCCGTGCTCTGCTTGGATCATGCCGATGGCTAGGCGCGAACGCTTGTCGTCACGGTCCGCCTCGACCGCGGCGTGAAACTGTCCTAAGGCCGCTAGCGGGCTCCCTTCTCGGAGGTAGCGGAAGCCCAGTTCGCGGTGCTTCGTGGCGACTGCCTTGGGTTCGGCGGTCTGGGCCGCGAGTCCGTCTCCCAGCGCGGTTGCCGCAACGAATGCGATCGCGAGCGCCATGCAAGCCGCGCCGCCGGCTTGGCCAGTGGCCCAATTGCGCGCCCCGAGCGCCCGCCCCTGCCCGTGTGCGCGAGGCACGACTGTGCGGAACAACCGTCTGCTTGGGCAGATCGGCCTTGCGGGCCGTCGGCCCCAAGTCATGGCGTGCCTTCACGGACTATACGGAGGAGTCCGCCTTTAGTGAATTGCTCACGATCCTCTGCCTTCTGGCGCCCGACCAGCGCGAATAGCTCCTTGGCCTGCTCGGCGTCGCCTCGGCTTCGATGCACCAGCGCTAGCTGGTAGGTAGCGGCCACTGCCGTTGGATCGATCGCGCGGGCCTTCTCGAGGTGCTCGATCGCCTCGTCCAAGGAACCGCGACGGGCCAGCATCCGGCCTAGCAGAAGCCGCGATTGGAACAACTCCGGATTCAGGGCAACCGACCGCCGCACGGCCTGCACGGCTTCGCCCTCGGCCTCCGTTCCGGGCTCCACGCCGGACCGTTGCAAGGCTTCCGCCAGAAACCAGTGGGCTAGGTAGTCGCCAGGGGCCTGCGCACTCCGCTTGCGCAGCACGCTGACCGCTTCCGGAAGGCGGTCCTGCTGCATCAGGATCAGCCCGAGCGCCGTGCCGGGCAAGCTCTCCTCCGGGGCGAGACCGGTCGCGCGGTCGAACGCCTCTTCGGCGTCGTCAAAGCGGCCCTTCATGGCCAGCGCCACGCCGCGTTGCAAGTGGAGCCTGTGCGAGTCGGGAATCCGCCCAACGGAGATGTCGGCGATCTCGATGCCGAGATCGAAATTCTCGTGGTCTAGGCAGAGCGCGATCAGATCGACGTAGTTGGACTCCTCTTCGGGGGCGAGTTCGGTCGCCGTTCGCAGCGCATCGTAGGCGCTCTTGGTGTCCCCGGAACGCTCGTATGCCTGGGACAGCACGTTGTAGAGTTCCGCCGATCCGTGCCTGGCCTCCAGCAGCGACTCCCCGGCTTCTAGCGCCTCCGCGTGGCGTCCGCTCTTGAGGTATGCCAGAACGAGGTTGAAGCCTAGCCCATAAGGATCGGCGGTGCCCCCGTCGGCCCGCTCGAATTCTCGCGCCGCTTCCGCGTATCGCTCGATTCCAGCTAGGATGAGTCCCGCTTGGAAATGGAGGTCAGGGGAGGCCGTCGCCGGCAGCCCTTCCAGCGCGGTCGCGGCCTTGGCTGCCTGGCGGGTTTGGAGCAGCGCCGTGGCGAAGTTCACCACAAGCCGCGGGTCTCGGGGCAGCAGGTCGCCACTGGACTCGAAGTGGGAAACGGCGCTGGCGAAATCGCCGTCGGAAAATGCGATCTCGGCCAGCCCCAAGTGGGCGAAAGGGTCTCCGCCCGAAGCGGCGAGCAGGCGCTCGAAAACGGGCTTCGCCGCAGCTGGCCGATTCCTCGACATTTCGTGCAGCGCGAGGTTCTTCAGCGCGGACGGATAGGTGGGCTCCAGTTCGAGCGCGCGCCCGAATTGCTCCGCTGCTGCGTCGGCTTGGCCGGCCGAGGAGAGCGCGATTCCCAGCGTGTTGTGGAGTCTGGCGTTGCCGGGGACCGCGGCGACGACCTCCCGCAGGAGCGCGATTGCGGACTCCCACTCACCACGCTGCAAATGCGAGACCGCTTTTTCGTAACTCTCGCGCGGTGCCTGGGCGGCAGCTTGGTCGTGGATTGCCGTGATTCCTGCCAGCAGCACGGCTGCCGCGGCCGGAAGCCACACAAGCTGCCGAACGCCGTTCTGCGGCGCACTAGTCCAAGCTACGGGCACGTTTTGCCCCTAGCTTACAGCCTTCGCTAGGTGGCTGCGGCCCTCCTCTCACCACCACGAAGGCAGGTATTCAAGCGGGCCCGCCGCGGTCGTGCACGAGTTGCCACCAAGGATTTCGGGGGCAGGCAAGTTTTTCCCGGTCAAATGAGCGCTGTGCCGTTGACAGCCGGGCAATAACGGAGAAGAATGGGTGCGCGGCTTGTTGAGAGTGTTCCAGCCCAAGTCGTGTCCGATGAGAGTTTCAGGCAACGCATGATGCGTTGCCCGGAGGGCTCGGGCACTGAACGGCCGGTCCCGCTCCGAAGCCGGCGCGCGTACTTGGAGGTTATACGGAATGAGAAGACAGGTCTTGGCGAGTGTTCTCGCTAATGGCAGAGCATCGCGAGCTGGATCCGCTGTCCGTCTCGCAGTGTTCTTGGTGGCGGCTGCGATCGGCTTGCAGGCGCAATTCAGCAGCATCTTGGAAGGCACGATCACCGACCCGGCGGGCGCGGTGATCCCGGCCGCCCAAGTCGTGATCGAGGATGTGGACACGGGCACTAGCCGTACCTCCGAGACATCCGGAGCGGGGCGCTATCGCGCCATTGCCTTGGCGGCCAGCACCTACCGCGTCACCGTCAGCACGGAGGGCTTCCAGACGTATGTCCAGGAACGAGTGACTTTGGAGGTCGCCCAGACGACGACCCTGAACATCCAGCTCGAGCTAGGAGCGACGACGGAAACGGTCAGCGTGACCTCGGAAGCGCCTCTGATCGAAACCGGCGAAGCGAAGGTGTCGGGCCAAATCGCGGAGACGGAGGTCGCGGACCTGCCCTTGGTAGGACGCAATTTCATGACCTTGGTGGTGTTGACGCCGGGCGTTGTCGGGCTGCCCTCCGGCGGCGGCCAAGCCTACGCGCAGGCGACCGGTGACATCTTCTCAGCGGAGTATGGCGTAAACCTGAGCGGAAACGGCCAGCGGGCCGAGTCCAACAGCTTCAACGTCGACGGCGCTTCGGTCAATGCCAGCCCCCGTGGGGGAGTGGTCAACCACAATCCCAATGCCGATTCCGTGCAGGAACTGCGGGTGTCGGTCAATAACTTTTCCGCAGAATACGGGCGGAATTCCTCGGTCCTGGTCAACGTGGTGACCAAGTCGGGCACCAACGAGGTCCACGGCACTCTCGGTTGGTACCACACCAACAACGTTCTGCAGAAGCCCAATCGATTCCAAGCCAGCGGCGTGCCGGTGTTCCGGCGCAACGAGGCGAATTGGAGCCTTGGTGCGCCGATCATCAAGAACCGCACGTTTGCGTTTGCGTCGATGGACATTTTGAGGTCCGGCGTCGGTGCCGGGTTCAGCAGGACCGTCGTGAGTCGGCAGTTCGCCAACTTGGTCCGGGAGCGGTATCCGAACAACATCGGAGCCATGATCATGAACGAGTTCCCGGATATCTTGGAGGAGAAGAGCGTGGCGCAGACGGCAGGCGGCTTGCTCGGCTCCGATTGCAGCGGCTCGGAGGGGATTTCCACGCCTATCGGCGCACTCCCCTGCGACTTCCCAGTCACCGAGCGCGGATCCTTCGCGCAGACCCTGCCGCGCGATGGCATGCAATGGTCGCTCCGCATCGATCACAACTTCAACGAGAGCAAGGACCGCATCTATGGCAGCGTGGCCCGCACGACAAACCAGCAAGTGTTGTTTGGCAATCCCTCGGTCTATCCCGCTTTCACCAACATGCAGGAGCAATGGACTGCGTTCGCGAATCTGAACTGGACGCGGATCATTTCGACCAACCTGATCAACGAGGCCTCGTGGTCGTGGCAGCACGCTGAGGGAGACGCCCCCATCGGCCGCGGCGAGATCCCTAGTGTCAATGTGCCGGGCGTCGAAAACTACGGCCAGGGCTTCTCCGACGCAGTGTTCATCCAAAACAACCAGCAGTGGCGCAATGTCACCACTTGGAACAAGGGATCGCACTCCTTCAAGTTCGGTGGGAACTTCAACTGCGACAGCGGGTGCCCCGGCGCGGGAGCCTTGTTCGCCGCGGTCTGGGAACGGCCGAACTACGGATTCAACAGTCTCTGGGACTTCGCTCTTGACGATCCGTTCTCGCACGGGAACATCGGCTTCGATCCGGCGACGGGTGACGCCCGCGGATTCGATTTCAGGCCGCGCTTCACCAATTGGGGCTTCTTCTTGAACGACGACTGGAAGGTGCGGCCGAACTTGACGGTCAGCTGGGGCGTGCGCTGGGAAGCATTCCCGGTTCCGACCGATCTAGACGGGATCTTCGTTGGAGCGAACTTCCGGGGCGGCAGCAACTTCACAGAGCGGATTGCCGACGTGGGGGTGCGGCGGGGCCCGCCCTTGGATTCAACCGACATGAACAACATAGCGCCCCGCATAGGCATCGCTTGGGATCCGACGGGCCAAGGAAAGATGTCGATTCGCGCGGGCAGCGGCGTATTTTACGACCGCCCGGGCGGCCAGTTCTATCGGGACTGCTGCACGAGCCTGCCGATCTTCGCGGTCGCCAATGTGAACAAGCAGACAGACGCCAAACCGGTGTACGGGCTGAGCAGCACGAACGAGTCGCCGTGGATGTTCCCCCGGCCTCCGGACCTGCAGGTCGGTTTGGACGAACGGGGCGGGCTGATCGGCGTTCCCGCAGAGATTCAGATCTGGGAGCCTGACCTGAAGAACCAATACGCGATCAACTGGTTCTTCGGCCTGCAATACGCGTTGGGCAGGGACTGGGCCGTCGAGGGGAACTACGTGGGATCGCAGGGCACCAAGCTGTACCAGAACTACGAGGTCAACCGCTTCGCGGGCGACTTGCTCGACGGACGCTTGGACCGCCTGAATCCAAGTTTCGGCAACATCCTGTATGGGCAGAACAACGGCAAGTCTTACTACCAAGGGATGAATGTCAGCCTCAAGAAGCGCTTTGCGCAAGGCCTGCTGTTCCAAGGGGCCTACACGTTCGGCAAGGCCATTGATACGGGCAGCAGCTTTTCTGGAGAGCACTTGGTGGAGTTGACCGATATGCGGCTGAACCGAGGAAGGTCTCGCTTCGACGTGCGCCACAAGTACGCCATGAGCTTGATCTTCGAAATCCCCTCGCCGGTCCGCACTGGCGTTGGCAAAGCGATTCTCGGGGACTGGCAAGTAGGCATCACCACGATCCTGCAGAGCGGCTCGCCGTTCAACGTCTCTTGCGGGCTTCCGTTCCAGCCGGTGTTTGACGACAACGGCAACCTGATCGGCAACAACGGCTGCGATTTCAACGCCGATGGATTCAACAACGACCGCCCCGACGAGCCGTCGTTCGGAGATACGGTCAGCGGCGCGACCAAGGATGACTACATCAACGGACTGTTCACGGCAAGCGACTTCCCTAAGCCGCAGACCGTCAGGCCCGGTTCGCTCGGGCGCAACACCTTCAGCAATCCGGGTTATAACAACACGGATCTCAACATCCTGCGGCAGATCCCTGTGCCGCTGCTTGGCGAGGCCGGGCGCGTCGACTTGCGCGCGGAGTTCTTCAACGTATTCAACGTGGAGAATCTCGGCTCCGTGAGCGGCAGCCTGCAGAGCGGGAATTTCGGCCGCGTGGGGAACACGTTCAGCGCGCGCAGCATCCAGTTCGGCGTAAAGGTGGTCTTCTAGCCCACCATACGTGCAACACGGCAGGATCCCGGTGAGGAACCGGGACCCTGCCAGAGTCCTGTTGCCGCCGGGGCGCGCGGCGAGCTTGAACTCGGCTGCTATCATCCGTTGGCTCGATATTGCCGATGGGAATTGAAGACCGCGATGTCGCTTGCGACTAGCGGGCCGGAATCGGGCGTGGTCGAGAGTGGGTCGTTTATGGCGCATTTGGTCTCCGGGAGATTCGGCATCGCTCCGATAGCCCTCTTGGTCGTAGGCGGCTCGCTGTCGCCGCTCGTGGCGGCTGACGCTGAGCACGACCAGCCGGACACACCCGTTCAGTTCGTCGACGTTACGGGCGAATCCGGGATCTCGTTCGTCCACGAAAACGCCGCCAGCGCCGAGAAATACTTGATCGAAACAATGGGCGGTGCTGCCGCTTGGCTTGACTACGACAGTGACGGCCTGCTGGATTTCTATGTCGCGAACAGTTCGGGCACCGAAGCGTTTGAGCCAAGCGAGCCGTTGCGAGCCGCCCTCTACCGCAATCTAGGAACCGGTCAGTTTGCGGATGTGACCGGTGTAGCGCGGGTCGGAGCGGAGGGGCTGTTCGGCATGGGTGTTGCTGTGGGCGACTACGACAACGACGGCGATCCCGACCTCGCCGTGACCGGATACGCTCGATCCGTGCTCTACCGCAACGACGGGGAGGGGGCCTTCCAAGACGTGACGCAGGAGGCGGGAGTGTCCAACGCGGGCAAGTGGGGATCGAGCGCGGCATGGTTCGATTACGACAACGACGGCCTGCTCGACCTGGTGATCGTCAACTACTTGGAATGGTCTCCTGAGCGCAACTTCCATTGCGGGGAGCGGCGCCCCGGCTATCGCTCCTACTGCCATCCGAACAGGTACTTGGGACAAGAGCCGACCCTCTTCCGAAACCGTGGCGACGGAGGGTTCGACGACGTGACCCAGAGCGCGGGCTTGGCGGGCCAGGCGGGCAACGGCTTGGGGGTGGTGTGCTTTGACTACGACCGGGACGGCTGGATGGACATATTCATCGCTAACGATTCCATGCCGAACTTCCTGTTCCGCAACATCGACGGCAGGGAGTTCGAGGAAGTGGCATTCGTCGCGGGCGTGGCTCTGGGCGAGAACGGCGAGGCGGAAGCGGGGATGGGCGTGGACGCGGCGGACTACGACGGCGATGGCTGGCCCGACCTGTACATGACGCATCTGGACTTCGAATTTGACCGGCTGTACCGCAACGCGCGGGATGGCAGCTTTCTGGATGCGACGTTCGAGGATGGAATCGGGTACAAGACGTTTGACGTCAGCGGCTTCGGGACTCGCTTTGTGGACTATGACAACGATGGCTGGCGCGATCTATTCGTCGCGAACGGTCACGTGCTGGACAACATCGAACTCTTCCACGAAGGCACTCGCTACCAAGAGAAGAAGCTCGTGTTCCGGAACGTCGGGGGCAAGTTCGAGGAGGTTGGCGAGGGGCTCGGCGCGGACATCGCCCGGCCTCGCGTCAGCCGGGGGGCCGCATTCGCCGATTACGACAACGATGGCGACACCGACGTGCTAGTTGCCAACAACGGCCAAGAACCTCAGTTGCTGCGCAACGATGGCGGCAACCGAAGGAAGTGGCTGCAGGTGCAGTTGGTTGGCCAACTCTCCAATCGGGACGGTGTCGGCGCGCGGGTCACCGTCTCGGCGGGCGGAGTCGCCCAGGTTGCCGAACGCACCGGGGGGGGCAGCTATCAGGCCGCGCACGACCCGCGGCTGCACTTCGGATTAGGCGACCAAGATCGGGTCGAGCGAGTTGAGGTCGCGTGGCCGAGTGGCCGCGTCGACCGGCTTGACACAATCTCTGCGAACCGCGTCTTGGTTGTACATGAGGGAGAGAGCCCGATTAGCTCAAGCCAAATCTCGGCCGGTGAATCGTCCGGAGGACCACCTCCATAGGCTGTAGTTGGGTGCTCGCTCTCATGGATCACCCTCGAACACCAACCAAATCGCCTCGGAGGAAGCTGGCGAATTCCCGCGGGTTCAGCGGGAAGCCCGAATCGTTGCTTGCACCTTACGAACCTCCAGAGGGATGGCCGAGAAGCTTCGAGAAACGGCGGGGGGTCAATCGCGACCCACGGCGTGATGCGTTACTGTACTGCCTTGAGGATTAGGCACAAAGGTCTCCGCGAGTTGTACGAGCGGGACGACCACGCACGATTGCCCGCCGGCTTTGTGCCCCGGCTCCGCCGAATCCTGTTCCGGTTGCAGGAGGCGACCAACCCGAGCAGCGCAGACGCGCCCGGCTTCCGCCTGCATCCGCTGAAGGGAGACCGGGCGGGTCAGTGGAGCGTACATGTCAGCGGCAACTGGCGCGTAGTGTTCCGCTTCAAGGACGGCGAGGCTGTTGACGTGGACATGATCGACTATCATTGATCGCAAGGCAGTACCGTGCCATGAACGAGAAGAGCAGCGAGCATGTTGGCCCCATGATGAACCCGCCGCACCTAGGCGAATTGGTCCGCGAGAGCATGGACGAGGTTGGCTGGACCGTTGCGGAGACAGCGGATCGTCTTGGCTGCGAGCGTGGCACGCTGTCGCGTCTGCTGAACGGCAGGGCGGGCGTGTCAGCAAGAATGGCGCTGTCATTCGAAGCGATCGGCTGGGGAACAGCCGAACACTGGATGCGGATGCAGGCGAGCTACGCCCTTGCGCAGCTGCGCCGGGCACGCGGCGATGCCCAGAGCCGAACGGAAGTGAGTTTCGCTTGACCGGGACTTGCGAAGTTGTTGCGGATAGGCCGCCCCTTCCGGTGGCAGCCGACCGTCTCCGGCTGTCGTGACCGGCAACCGGCACGGTGTGTGCTGCGTCACGCGACGCGGGTTAGAAGGTCCGATGACCGTGCTGCCCTGCGGCGCCTAGCCCCCGACAAGGCAGTGCTTCGAAAGATCCTAGGCCGCAACGCAGCTCGCTTGCTTGTCTGAGCAGATGCACTGTCATGTTGGGCGGCTGGAACCCACGGTCGTCAGCCACCAGGAGGCGGCCGCCGGACCGTCGCTGGTACCACGGTGAGCCCGAGGGCGGTTGCATTCTCGCGGATCCGATCATCGAACGACAGAATCTGCACTTTTGGCGACAGGCCCCGAACGATCAGCGCTGTCGCCAGATGAAGCGCATCAAGGGACCTGATCGGCTCGCAAGGAAACGACCGGCGGGACCGCTCGACAACTTCCGCGTCCATGCCATGGAGTGTCCAAAAGGCTGACGCCCTTTCGACGATCACCTGCAGCCGCAATGATTCGCTTGCACTGATCCGCCCAGTAGCGACGGCCCGCCGGAGCGTCCGATCACACTCGACGAGCGTCAGATCCGAGGTGTGAACAGCATCGGCGGCGACAAGTTGCGACCAAGCAAGGCCAGCGCGTCCTGCTCGCTCTTCGTCGAGCAGCCATGCAACAACCGCACTCGTCTCCGCATAGAGAGTCACCTCTCGCCCCTAGTCTCGTCGAGCAGATCCTGCACAACCCGGGAAGGCAACCGCCCGGTAGGCCTAGGGTAAACGTCTGGGCGGTTCGCCGCACCTAGGCGAACCGATCCGGCAAGGGCTCGCCGCCGCAGCCCGGCGTTAGCTTCTTCTTCGGTGGCGTGCGCAGGAGGGACCAATTCTGCCACGATCCGCCCGTGATGGGTAATCGCCACGCGCTCGCCCTGCTCTACCATGCGGAGATAGGCGCTCAGGCGGTTCTTGACCTCGCGTACACCCGATGTCTTCATCGCATCCAATTGTAGCTGCATGAATCTACATTGTCAAGACTGACGACTGGCGACCATCCAGATAGGGTGCGCGATATTTCTGTGAATGAGACCTAGAATCGCCGGTTGAGCCGTGCATGTCTGTGTGTATAGACTACATGCAGATCGAGGCCCCTATGCCAGACTCCCAGTCGACACTCGAACAGCGCCGCTCTCAGATCATCTTCGAGATTGCCCAGCTGGGCGACTTCCGGCCCGGTTCCGTGCATCCCCAATTCCGCCGCTGCGGCAAGCCCAACTGCGCCTGCGCCCGCGATCTGAACGCCCGCCACGGCCCGCTCATGCGCCTGTCGCGCAAGATCGGCGGCAAGACGGTCCAAGACACGCTCTCCGATCCAGCCCAAGTCCGCCAGGCCCAACGCGAGGTGGATGGCTTCCGCCGCTTCCAAGCACTCAGCTCCGAGCTGCTGCAAGTCAACCAACGCATCTGCCAACTGCGCCCCGTCTAGGCGCAGGATCGCGAGCAACCCGCCAGCGCCGTTAAGTGAAACGCTGCGGGTGATCCAAGAAGCCGTCAGCGCCGAGGTCGGACAACTCCTCAATGTGATCAATCGCGACCGCGGCAAGAGCGCTGGCTGGGACCTCGAAGCCTTGGAGCGGGCCACCCGTGCGGCCTTGCAGCGGGACGGCGCCCGGCTGCTGCAAGAGTTGCTCGAGCAGCCCGAACCCACGGGGCCGCCGCTGCGCTATAGCTGCGGTCAGGACATGCGCTGCGAGGGAGCGCGGCCCAAGCGTCTCGTCAGCCTGCTCGACACGCTGGTCCTGCAAGAGGACCTCGCGCGCTCTTGGTGCAGACTGTGGCTCCGGGCGGCGGACTGCTACGGCAACTCCCAGGTGGCCGTGTCCGTGCCTAACCGTCCTTGCAACGCTGAGGACAGTGTCTTCCTAAGCGAGTGTGAAATCGCAGGGTACGGAGCCCCAGCACTTGCGGACACCGCCTAGCGAGTCGTTGCCAGCACTAGAGATCTTGGTAGAATGCTGGCGTTTGGCCGTGAGGATCGAGAGCACAATGTCCACTACGCACTTCCGTTTCATGCAACTTTCGTTGCTCTCCGCAGTGTTCCTGCTGGCTGTGCCGCTGGGGGCGCAGGAGACTGTCTCCGTGCGCGTGCGGTTCGGCATCTTGGATGTGGTGGAAACAAAGTGGGACGGCTCGGCCTCCGTCTCCGGCGGTGAGCTTCTGAAAGCCGCTGACTGGCATCCGCGGCCCGAAAATTCAGTCGATCCGGCGGGAAGCTGGCGGTTCTCGACGCACAAGGGTGTGAATTACAACTGGCGAGCCTACGAGAATATCCCTGACCAGCCGGTCATGACATATTTCTGGACGCCGGGCGTGGTCCTAGACATCGAAGCCGCTTCTGGAGCGGAAGTGAGCATCACCACGCTGCAAGGGGACTTCACGTTCCCGCTGCGCGACGTGCGCTTGGCCGAACCGCTGGACTTCCTGGGTGGTGCCGTCATAGTCGACAGAGTCCCGACTGTCGAGAAGCTGACCGACGCAGGCGCTGAGGACGACTACCCTGCGGTGCTCGGCGGGACCGACGGTTCTGCCCGCACGGCTTGGGTAGCGTTCCGCGACGGAGCCGACGTCGTGCTGACGCGAAACTTTCAAGGTGGCGCGTGGGAGCCAGTCGAAACTGTGACTGAGTCTCCTGGTGACATCCACGTGGTCCAACTCGGCCGGGCCGGAGATGGCAGCGTTTGGTTCGTTTGGGCCGAGCAGCGCGAAGGCAATTTCGACCTCTACGGCAGATCGCTCAAGGAAGGCTCTTGGGGCTCCACCATCCGGCTGACCGAAGCTCCCCAGCCGGACGTGCTGCCGAACATGGCGACCACGACCGGCGGTGACATCTGGCTGGTTTGGCAAGGCTTCCGGGATGGCCAGTCCGACATCTTCGCCAAGCGTTATGTGGACGGGCAGTGGGTGCCCGCCCAACTCGTTTCCGCGTCTTCGGCCAATGACTGGGAGCCGGTCGTCGCTGCTGGGCGGGACAACGAAGTACATATTGCATGGGACAGCTACGGATCTGGCAACTACGACGTGCTGATGCGCACTTGGGACGGCGAACGCTGGGCTGCCGCTCCTGTGCCGATTGCCGACACGCCGCTCTATGAGGCGCACGTCTCGCTGGCGGTGGACGGCCAGAACCGCGTAT
>Ga0209021_1003128_pt1 | contig 13634 bp, 11 predicted proteins | sample PinacodermFT_FD_187299 | JGI IMG/M metagenome (GOLD analysis project Ga0209021, IMG submission 187299) | Host-associated microbial community of the marine sponge Aplysina aerophoba from Gulf of Piran - sponge pinacoderm, lysed by freeze-thaw... | ecosystem: Host-associated > Porifera > Sponge >... | reverse complement strand
CAGGAGGAGCACCCCGCCCATGGTCGCGAGGAAGGCCGCGACGGAGCCGATTAACGGCCAGGGGCTCGGATCGACCAGATGGTAGGGGTGCTTCTGGACGTGGCTATCCGCCATGGGTCTGCTCCCGGTTAGTCAGGGCGGCGGCGCTGACGCCGCCATTCGTAACATTCGCCACTCTCGGCGCGGCAGCGCTTACGCCGCCATTCGTAACATTCGCCGCGTCGGCCTGTTGTCGGTTCGGCGCCGGCTCTTCTTCCGACCTGAAAAATGTGTAGGACAGCGTGATCGTCCCGACATCGCGGACATTCGGGTCGTCCGCGATCTCCGGATCGACGAAGAACGAGACCGGCATGTCCGCGCTCTCGCCGGGGCCCAGGCGCTGCTCGGTGAAGCAGAAGCAGTCGATCTTGCTGAAATAGGCGCCCGCCTTGAGCGGCGTGACATTGAAGGTCGCCGCGCCGGTCACGGGTTCCTCGCCGAGGTTCTCCGCCCGGTAGAAGGCGAGCGCCGGCTCGCCGAGCCGGACCGTGACCGCGCGCTCGACCGGGCCGAAACGCCAGTCGAGGTCGGGCGCGATGTCGGCGTTGAAGCGAATCTCGATGCTGGGCGCGTCCGCAGCCGCCTGCGGCGCTTCCGCCGCTATGCCGGGCGTGCCACCGAAGCCGGTGACCTGGCAGAACAGCCGGTAGAGCGGGGCCGACGCCCAGGCGAGCGCGCCCATTGCCACCGGCACCGCCACGAGGGCGGCGGCGATGCGCCGGTTGCGGCGGCGGTCAGCCATGGCTCAGCCGCCTCCCATCCGCACCACGCTCACCGCATAGACGATGACCGCGAAGGCGAGCAGCACGACCAGCAGTACCCGGTTCTTGAAGCGCCGGCGGCGTTCTCTTTCGGAAAGGTCCGCCATTCATAGCCCCAGGGCCCGGTCGGCGAGCATGGCGAAAAAGAGCGCCGCCAGATAGACGAGCGAGAAGCCGAACAGCGACCGCGCGCTTGCATCGTCGGCGCGCCGCCACACTGCAATCGCGCGGCGCAGGAACTCGACGCCGAGCAGGGCCGCCGCTGCGCCGTAAAGCCAGCCGAGTCCGCCCGCAAGCACGGGCGCGAGGCCGAGCGGCGCCAGCACCGCGCTGTAGATCACGATCTGCCGCCGGGTCTCCCTGGCTCCGGCTGTCACCGGCAGCATCGGCACGCCCGCGGCGGCGTAGTCGCCCGAGCGGGTGAGCGCGAGCGCCCAGAAATGCGGCGGCGTCCAGATGAACACGATCGCGAACAGGCAGAGCGGCGTCAGCGCAAGATCGCCCGTGACCGCGGCCCAGCCGATGACCGGCGGGAACGCGCCGGCCGCGCCGCCGATCACGATGTTCTGCGGCGTGCGGCGCTTCAGCCAGATGGTATAGACGAAGACATAGAAGGCGATGGTGAGCGCCAGCAGCCCGGCGGCGAGCCAGTTGACGGCCAGGCCCATCATGCCGACCGCGCCCGCCGACAACAGGATGCCGAAGGCGAGCGCATCGTCCGGCTCGATGAGACCCTGCGGCAGAGGCCGCGCGCGCGTGCGCTCCATTATCGCGTCGATGTCGCGGTCGTACCACATGTTCACCGCGCCCGAGGCCCCGGCCCCGGCAGCGATGCACAGCACGGCGACGGCCGCCAGCAGCGGATGCAGCGAGCCCGGCGCGATGGCCATGCCCACCAGCCCGGTGAACACGACCAGCGACATGACCCGCGGCTTCAGCAGCGCAAGATAGTCGCCCACGCTGGCGGTCGGCGCAAAGCCGGCGCCGACGCTGGCAGTCGGCGTAAAGCCGGCGGTTCCTGCTGTGGATGCGTCGCTCACGGGGACGGAAGAACCTCCGGCGCTGCGGGGAATCGGGGACGGGCGCTAATGCGCGTATTCGTCCTTGATCTCCGGGACTTCATCGAAGGTGTGGAACGCCGGCGGCGAGGGCACGGTCCACTCCAGCGTGGTAGCTCCCGGCCCCCAGTAATTCTCCGCCACCCGGCGCCCGCTGGTCAGCGTGTAGACCAGCAGCAGCACGAACAGGATCGCGCCGGCGAAGGAGAGATAGGCGCCGAAGGACGAGACCATGTTCCAGCCCGCATAGGCGTCCGGATAATCCGGGTAGCGGCGCGGCATCCCCTGCAGGCCGAGGAAATGCTGCGGGAAGAAGGTCAGGTTGACGCCGATGAAGGTGACCCAGAAATGCAGTTTGCCGATCCATTCCGGATATTGGCGCCCGCACATCTTGCCGAGCCAGTAATACATGCCTGCGAAGATGGCGAACACGGCGCCGAGCGACAGCACATAGTGGAAATGGGCAACCACATAGTAGGTGTCGTGCAGCGCCATATCGACGCCTGCATTGGCCAGCACCACGCCGGTCACGCCGCCCACGGTGAACAGGAAGATGAAGCCCAGCGCCCAGAGCATCGGCGTGTCGAAGCGCAGGGAGCCCCCCCACATGGTGGCGATCCAGGAGAAGATCTTGATGCCCGTCGGCACCGCGATGACCATCGTCGCGGCGGTGAAATAGGCGCGCGTGTCGATGTCCATGCCCACCGTGTACATGTGGTGCGCCCAGACGATGAAGCCGACGAAGCCGATGGCGACCATGGCATAAGCCATGCCGAGATAGCCGAACACGGGCTTGCGCGAGAAGGTGGAGACGATCTGGCTCACGATGCCGAAGCCCGGCAGGATCATGATGTAGACCTCGGGATGGCCGAAGAACCAGAACAGGTGCTGGAACAGGATCGGGTCGCCGCCGCCTTCGTAGTTGAAGAAGGAGGTGCCGAAGTTCCGGTCGGTTAGCAGCATGGTGATGGCGCCGGCCAGCACGGGCAGCGACAGCAGCAGCAGGAAGGCGGTCACCAGGATCGACCACACGAACAGCGGCATCTTGTGCAGCGTCATGCCCGGCGCGCGCATGTTGAAGATCGTCGTGATGAAGTTGATCGCGCCCAGGATCGAGGATGCGCCGGCAAGGTGGAGCGCGAAGATCGCCATGTCCACCGACATGCCGGGATGGCCGATACTGGAGGAAAGCGGCGGATAGATCGTCCAGCCGGTGCCCGCGCCGATATCGAGCACGGCCGACAGCAGCAGCAGCGTGAAGGCCGGGGGGATCAGCCAGAAGCTGATATTGTTCATGCGCGGGAAGGCCATGTCGGGCGCGCCGATCATGATCGGCACGATCCAGTTGCCGAAGCCGCCGATCAGCGCCGGCATGACCACGAAGAACACCATGATCAGGCCGTGCGCGGTGATGAAGACGTTCCAGAGCTGGCCGTCCATCTGGCCGTCCGGGCCGACGAGCAGCTGCGCACCGGGCTCGGCGAGCTCCATGCGCATGATGACCGAGAAGGCGCTGCCGATCACACCGGCGACGATGGCGAACAGCAGGTAGAGCGTGCCGATGTCCTTGTGGTTGGTCGAGAAGAACCAACGCACGAAGAAGCCGGGTCGGTGGTCGTGATGGTCGTCGGCGGCATAGGCCATGGGACGGGCCCTCCGGCTTTCGTTCAGCGGGCGTCGGTGAGGCTGGCGACTCGGACCGGCGCCTCATCGGGCGGGGCGTCTCCGGCCTTTGCATATTCCTTGCGCGCGTTTTCCGCCCAGGCATCGAACTCTTCCTGGCTGACGGCGCGCACCTCGATCGGCATGTAGCCGTGGCCGGTGCCGCAAAGCTCCGAGCACTGGCCGTAATAGACGCCCTCCTTCTCGATCCGCATCCAGGTCTCGTTGATGCGGCCCGGCACATTGTCGAGCTTGACGCCCGCGGCCGGCAGCGCCCAGGCGTGGAGCACGTCGGAGGAGGTGAACAGCACCCGGATGTTCTTGTTCACCGGCACATAAACCGGGTTGTCCACCGAGAGCTGACGAACCTGGCCCTTGGAGGGGTCGATCTCCTCGTCCGGGATGATGTTGCTGTCGAACTCAAAATCGCCGTGGTCCGGATACTGGTAGGACCAGTACCACTGCCGCCCGATGGTCTTCAGCGTCATGTCGGCCTGCTCGATCCGGTCGTTCTCGTACATGATGCGGAAGGACGGGATCGCGATCAGCACCAGGATCACGGTCGGGATCGCCGTCCACAGCACCTCCACCAGCGTGTTGTGGGTGGTGCGCGTCGGCTCCGGGTTGCGCGACTCGCGGAAACGCCACATGGCGTAGCCCATCAACCCCACCACGAACAGCGTGATGACCGTGATGACCGGCATCAGGATCACGTCGTGGAACCAGGCGATATTGTGCATCGTCGGGGTAACGGCTTCCTGGAAGCCCAGGCCCCACGGCTCCGGCTGGCCTGCCGAGGCACTGCCGGCCGCCATGCCGGCAAGCAGGACTGCGGCGCCGAACGCGGCGAATTTGTGCATGGTCGATGGTCCTCGAACGTCCTCGACTGGGCCTGTCATAGCCCGGAATGCGGGCCTTGTAGAGACCGCCTCGACAATAAGAGCCGCAGGCCGTGCATATTATGCGACCCGTTGTCCCAAGTTTTCCCCCATTGTTGTAGAATCGTCCCTACCGCCAACCGCCGCAACCCCGCCGAAGGAGCGCCGCAACCCCATGACATCCGCCCCGTCCCCCGCCCTTTCCCGTCCCGCCGCGCTGGAGGAGACGGAGGCCGTATTCTTCGACCGCGCGGGCCTCGACCGGGACGCCGCCGGGCGCATCCTCGACGACGCGCTGAACGGCGCGGACGACGGCGAGCTCTACCTGCAATATGCCGTCTCGGAGGGCCTGACCCTCGACGACGGCCGCCTGGCCGGCGCCACCTACGACATCTCCCAGGGTTTCGGGCTGCGCGCCGTCGCCGGGGAGACGACCGGCTATGCCCATGCCGCGAGCCTGGACGAGCCGGCGCTCCGCCGCGCGGCCGAAGCCGTAAGCGCGGTCTCCTCGGGGCATGGCGGCACGCTGGCGCTGCCGCCGGCCGCGGCCAACCGGCGGCTCTACAGCCCGGAGAACCCGTTGGACGGCCCCGATTTCGCCGAGAAGGCGGCGCTGCTCGGGCGCATCGACGCCTATGCGCGCGCCGCCGATCCCCGTGTGGTGCAGGTGACCGCCTCGGTGGCGGGCACCTGGCAGGCGGTCCGCATCCAGCGCGCCGGCGGCGAGGCGGCCGCGGATATCCGCCCGCTGGTGCGCGTCAATGTGCAGATCGCCGTCAGCGCACCGGACGGGCGGGTGGAGACCGGCAGCCACGGCTGCGGCGGCCGGGTCGGCTTCGCGGCGTTCCTGGAGGAGGCGGCCTGGAAGGCGCATGTGGACGAGGCGCTCCGCCAGGCGCTGGTCAAGATCGATGCGCGCCCCGCGCCTGCCGGCGAGATGACCGTCGTGCTCGGCCCCGGCTGGCCCGGCGTCATGCTGCACGAGGCGGTCGGCCACGGCCTCGAGGGCGACTTCAACCGCAAGGGCACCAGCGCGTTTGCCGGCCTGGTCGGCGAGCGGGTGGCCGCCCCGGGCGTGACCGTGGTGGACGATGGCGGGATCGAGGACCGGCGCGGCTCGCTCACCGTCGATGACGAGGGCACGCCGACGGCGCGCAACGTGCTGATCGAGGACGGCATCCTGAAGGGCTTCCTGCAGGACCGGCTGAACGCGCGGCTGATGGGCGTGGCGCCCACCGGCAACGGGCGGCGCGAGTCCTTTGCGCATGCGCCGCTGCCGCGCATGACCAACACCTTCATGCTGGCCGGCGAGCGCGACCCGGAGGAGGTGATCGCGTCCGTGGACCGGGGCCTCTTCGCGGTGCAGTTCGGCGGCGGGCAGGTGGATGTGACCAACGGCAAGTTCGTCTTCTCCGCCACCGAGGCCTATCTGATCGAGGACGGGAAGGTGACGGCCCCGGTGCGCGGCGCGACCTTGATCGGCAACGGCCCCGACGCGCTCACCCGCGTCTCGATGATCGGCAACGACCTCAAGCTCGACGACGGCGTCGGCACCTGCGGCAAGGCCGGCCAGTCCGTCCCCGTCGGCGTCGGCCAGCCCACGCTCCGCATAGACGCCATGACCGTCGGCGGCATGGCGGGGTAACCCTCAACCGCGCGCCTGCGGTTCCGTCGTCCTTGGAACCGCAGGCCGAAATACGGTTGCGCCCGGGTTGACGGCCTTCCCGGACAGGTTGCCCGAACCCTACCAGCGCGCCGTCATCTCGAAGGCGATGCCGTGCTCCGGATTGCCCTTCCCGCCGGCGTCTTCCGTCCGCGTTCCGTGCAACCCGAGCTCGAGAGGCAGGGAACCGGGCTGCGCCGATGCCAACCGCCATGACAGGCTGTATTGGCGCCTTGAGCCCGAAAGACCCAGGCCGATCTCCGGCACCGACGTGAAGCTGTTCCCCAGCGCCGCCAGTCCGAAACCGAACCTGACCTCGGTGCGCTGCGATCGGTGCGCGCCGACGCGGCCGTCGGGATACTGTGCCGACAGGACCCCTGGCTGCGACAGGAGCGCGCCCGCGCCGCCCGTAACGGAAGGGGCTATCGACTGCCGGAACACCAGCCTCGGTCCGCGTTCCGAAACGGGTTCCGGGTCCCAGGTAACGGAGCCCCAGTAGCTCTCTTCCCGGAAGTCCTCGTCGTCATGAGCGACAAGCCGGCGCGTTCCCAGTTCAACGGCAAGTCCGCTTCCCCGGTTCGACCAGGTAAGGCCGGCTCCCATCTCCGCGCCGAAGCCGGTCTCGGCGTCGCCGCCGTCCTTGCGCAAACCGGCCTCCAGTCGCGGAACCACCGCATTGGCGCTGTCTCCGAGACCCAGCCACGCGGCCTCGAGCCCGATGCGGAAACGGGACACGCCGGCCTTCGCCGCCGCGACGCTGCCCGCCACCGCCTCGGAGTCCGAGCTTGCGAACAGGGCGTCGGTCGTGGCCGCAAGTTCTATCCCGCCGCTTTCGGGCGCCTTCTTCAAGACGCCGTGCAAGCCGGCGGCCGCCATGCTGAAGTCCAGATCGGCTCTTGCCAGCGGCCCCGGTTTTTCCGGCGTCAGGGCAAGATCGCCGCGACCGTGGCCGGCGACCCCCCAAAGCGCGATCCGGTCGTTCAGCGCGTAACGCCCGTAGGGATAGACGCCGACAATGCTCGATTCGGTCTGGACCTGGCGGGCGCCGCTGTGGCCGCCCGTGCCGCGCGAACGGGCGGACAGTACGCCGGCCGTCCAGCCGGGCCCCGACCAGTCGACGCCGAGCATGACGCTTTCGACCTCGCCACGATGGCTGAGAACGCGGTCTTGCCCATCGAACCGGGTAACCGCGCCCCGGCCCCACACCGCGACCGATCCGCCTTCCGCTGTCTCGCCCGCTACCGAGAACGACGTTCCGAGAAGCGCATCGCGGGATAGGACCGATCGCCCTTCGAAAGCCGGCCCGCGGCCCTTGCGCATCTTCGTCGCCGGTACTGCGCCGACCCGTTCGTTCGCGAGCGTCATCCGGACCCCTTGGGTCCCCGGCGCCCGAAAACGCCCCTGCACCGCCTCGACCACCTGTTCCGCGACTGTGCGTCCGAAACGCGCGAGCCAGGCCTTCGGCAAAGGATCGGAGTTGCGAATGGTTCCGATTGCACGGGAATTTTCGATGACGAGGCTCGGCCACCGACCTCCGTCCCCGGTTACCAGTCGCGCATTGCTGAGTTCGACGAACAGCGTTTCGCCGTCATCGTCGATATCGTCGTCGTAGATCTGCACACCGGCAAGGGCGGACGTCGTTCCGGCCGGGATAAAGACCGTATACCACTCGTGGCGATAGTCTGCGCCGACGGTAGCGGTCCCGCCCGGAACGGTTTTGATATCGACCACAACCAACCGGTCCGACGGCTCGGAGAGGCTGACCTCGAAGGAGATATCCCTGCTGGCGTTACCTTCATCCGCGGTTGCGTCGGCGATGGAGACGGTAGGATAATTCCCGCTCGCAACAGGTACATCGTCGTTGTCGTCGACTCGCGCCGTCACGGTTACCGGAGCCAGGCCGTCATAGCCGCCGCGTCGCGGTGTGAAGGTGAAGACCGTTGTCTCGTCCGTGGTGTCGTCGTCCTCGCGAGCCCGCAGCCAGATGGACTGCGGCTGGTCCCAGTTCTCCGTGGTGAATCTCATGCGCAGCCTGTCCACCGCGAACCCGTCCGCCGAACTCCGCGAAATGCGGACCGCTACCGTGCGCTTCGGTCGGCTCTTCAGCGCCACCGAGATCTTCCCCCGCTCGCCTTCTTCGAGGGTGAGGTCCGTCGGGCTGATGACCAGGCCCCGCTCCGCGGCATGGCCCTCATAGTCTTCGACCCGCGCTGTCGCGGTCACCGGGGCCACGCCTCTATAGTCGCCGCCTCGCGGGGTGAAGGTGAAGACCGTCGTCTCGTCCGTGGCGTCGTCGTCGAAGCGGGCCCGCAGCCAGACCGACTGCGGCCGGTCCCAGGTCTCCGTCGTGAAATGCATGCGCTGCGTGTCCATTGCAAACCCGTCCGCCGAGTCCCGCGAAATGCGAACCGTTACAGGGCCCGTCGGCTTGGTCTTCAACACCACCGAAATCTTGCCCTTCCCACCTTCCTCGATGGTGAGGTCCGTCGGGCTGACGACCAGCCCCCGCTCTCCGGGTTCGATCCCGGCGAGCGCCATTGTCGGCGCTGCAAGCATCGCAGCGAGAAACGCCGCTGCTGCAAACCGGGCGCCGGGGAAGGCTCTCCGGCAACCCGGTCGGCCGGGACCGGTCCTGCGCACTGCCTCCGGCGGCCCTGCCGCTCTGCCGAGAGTATTCCAGGGCCATTCCTGCTTCTGTCGTGGGAACATGGTGCCTCCGCTCCTGAACAAGCGGCGGCATCCGTGGGGACCCCGTCATGGCCTCTCTGCCGGACGGCATCGATCCCGGAACCGCCGCGACCGAGGCACTCCCAATAACAATGAGCCGGAGCGAAAAGTCATGCCGTTTCAGAAAGCTCCATGCTCCGAACGCACCGGCGCCGCCGTGAGCGCTCGGAAAGGAAATCGGGAGGGTATAGTCGCAACCGCCGGACCGGTTTCCGGTACGAGGGTGCGGCGCATGAGGGGAGCGGATAAATGAACGACACTGCGAGCGTCGGCAGCTTCGACTATGTCATCGTCGGCGGGGGCTCGGCGGGGTGCGTGCTGGCGAACCGGCTATCGGAGGACGCGCGCAACCGGGTGCTGCTGCTGGAGGCCGGCGGCCGGGACAACTACATCTGGATCAGGATCCCCGTCGGCTACCTCTACACCCAGAACAACCCGCGCACCGACTGGTGCTTCGCCACCGAGGCGGAGCCGGGCCTGAACGGGCGCACGGTCCCCTACCCGCGCGGCCGGGGGCTCGGCGGCTCCTCGTCGATCAACGGCATGGTCTATATGCGCGGCCAGGCCCGCGACTATGACGGCTGGGCGCAGATGGGCAATCGCGGCTGGTCCTGGGACGATGTGCTGCCCTGGTTCAGGAAGTCAGAATACCATTTCGGCCCGCCGGACGAGTTCCACGGCACCGGCGGCGAGTGGCGCGTGGAGCAGCCGCGCGTCGGCTGGGAAATCCTCGACGCCTTCCAGCGCGCCTGCGCCGACATCGGCCTGCACCCCACGCCCGATTTCAACGACGGCGACAATGAGGGCACCGGCAAGTTCGTGGTCAACCAGCGCAGCGGCACCCGCTGGAACACCGCGCGCGGCTTCCTGAAGCCGGCGCAGCGCCGCCCGAATCTGACCGTGCTGACCGGCGCCCGCGCGCAGCGCATCCTGTTCGACGGCCCGCGCGCGTCCGGCCTCGAGTTCCGCCGCAAGGGCCGCGCGGCCAGGGCGGAGGTCGCGGGCGAGCTCATCCTGGCGGCGGGCGCCATCGGCTCGCCGCATCTGCTCCAGGTCTCCGGCGTCGGGCCGGGCGCGCTGCTGCAGGAGAGCGGCGTGGCGGTGCACCGCGAGCTATCGGGCGTCGGCGGCAACCTCCAGGACCACATGCAGATCCGCATGGCCTTCCGGGTCTCGGGCGTGGAGACGCTCAACCGGCGCGCGAACAGCCTCTGGGGCCGGCTCGGCATGGGGCTCGAATATGTGCTCTTCCGGCGCGGGCCGCTCACCATGGCGCCGAGCCAGCTCGGCGCGTTCGCGAAGTCCGATCCCTCCCGCGAGACCGCGAACGTGCAATATCACGTGCAGCCGCTCTCGCTGGACCGGTTCGGAGAGCCGCTGCACACCTTCCCCGCCTTCACCGCCTCGCCCTGCAATCTGAGGCCGGAGAGCCGGGGGTGGGTCACGCTGAAATCCCCGGACCCGGAAGAACCGCCCGCGATCCGGCCCAATTATCTCTCGACGCCCGGCGACCGCCAGGTGGCAATCGATATGGTGAGGCTGACGCGGCGCATCGTGGCCGCGCCGTCGCTCAAGCCCTATGCGCCCGAGGAGTTCGTGCCGGGCCCGTCTTTCGAGACAGACGAGGAGCTGGCCCGCGCCGCCGCCGACCTCGGCACCACCACCTACCACCCGGTCGGCACCTGCAAGATGGGCAGCGACAGCGAAGCGGTCGTCACCGACCGGCTGAAGGTCCACGGCCTGGAGAACCTCCGCGTCATAGACGCCTCGGTCATGCCCGCGATCCCCTCCGGCAACACCAACAGCCCCACCATCATGATCGCCGAAAAAGGTGCGGCCATGGCGCTGGAGGACGCGCGGGGGTAACGCGGCGGCCAGCCCGCGTCAGGGCCAGAGAGCGTTGAGCGGGAAAGTCACGGCCTCGAAGGGCGGGAGGGACACCGGCTCGTCGTCCCGCGCCGCGCCGGCAGGCGTCCACGCGCCGCCATCGAGCGCAAAGGCCTCCAGTGTCCGCGCCGCCGGATCGACAAACCAGAGATGGCCGACGCCCTCCCGCGCATAGATCGGGCGTTTCCCTTCAAGGTCCAGTTTCCGCGTCGAGGGGGAAAGAACTTCGCACACCCAGTCGGGAGCCAGGGTCAGGTAAGCCTCGTCCGGCGGCTCGGGCATCCGCTCGCGGCGCCAGCCGGCGAGGTCCGGAACCAGGATGTCCTCGCCAAAATGAAGCTCCGGCTCATCGACGATCCACCAGCCGCCCGGTCCACCCCGACCCCGCTGGAAGGGGCCGCCGATTTCCATGCCGAGCGAGGAGCCGGCTATGGCGTGGCGAAAGGCCGGCCGCGGCTGCATGTGCAGCGCGCCCCGGACGATCTCGGCCACCATATGCGCCGGCGCGTCCCGCACGTCCCGGTAGGTCGCCTTGCGGGCCGGCCGCTTCCGGCGCAAGGCCGCGTCTGCGCTCATGCCGTCCTCTCCGGTTCCCGCTTCCGCCCCATGCTACGCCCGCCCGCCGGCCGTGTCACGGCTGGCACGGCTGGCGGGCGGGGCGCAGTGATGGCGTCGAAGGTTGGCGCTCTTCTTGGTAATCGAGACTTCTGACGGCGGCCACTCCGCGCTCTGCATCGGCAGTGCGGCGGGACGCCGATGGTCACTGTTTATCCAATGACCGCTAGAGGTCTAAAATCTCCATAATCGCTTTCGAACATTTGTCGGTGATATCGCAGATATTCGGGATTTGGCCGTTCTCCCGGAATCTTCGGTACACGAATTACGCCGCTCGGGCGGAAGAGCGGCCTAATCTTGTCGGGCAGACGTCCCGGAGATTCCATGATTCGATAGTCATCGCCGACGGCAAGTATTCCGCGGTCAAACAGCCAATGCACAGTCTTCGACAACGCAAGCCCATTGCGGACACTGTCGTTACCCTGATGGTTATGACCTACGGGCACGATATGCGCGGCATCGACTTCCGCTCGGTTGCCGCCATTCAGGATTCTCAGGTCTGTAAAGGCACAGCAAGAATCATAGGTGCGCAAAACAGCTGCCCTGAACAGCGGATCACGGACCTTCCGATTCCCTGTATGGGGTATAACTGTGCGGTAGAACGACGTCGACTCAGACAGATCCGCCAGATCGGAAACCACAAGATGCTCGGGAACCCTTAGGCCAGCATCCCAAATGGAGTGAAAGTCAGCGGCATCAATGCGACGCACGGCCCGTTGTCGAAGCCCCGCATTCGTGGAGCCGTCTGGTTGCTGTAGCCGGCCTTCGTAATGCGTGCCGTCCAAACGCCAAAACGGCACAAGCTCCGGGAAGTCGAGATAGTCCGTGATCCGGGCATAAGAACGGTCTGGGTCTGCCGGGTCTGGGTCAATACGGTCGATGCGCGCTGCAGCAAAATAGACGTGCCGACCAGGAGTTCTTGCGCTCTTGCCCTGTGGCTCGAAATAAGCGACCCATTCTCCTATCGCCTCCTTCATAGCCTTCAGATAGGGCCGATTAGGAAAGTGGTAGTGCCTCTCAGGCTGGTCATTGTACTTTGAGTTGGACTTGTGAAGCAGCACGAGATTGGTCAACGAAGACATCCCCTTTTTGTGGCTTGCACCGCGACAGAATTCTAGCTCCCCACCCACAGGCAAGATCGGGCACTAAGATATCCCTGCTGAAAGGGAATTTCGGCTCTAAATGTTCGACCGGCCGCCCGATCGGCCCCCGCCCTGCTGAAAGAGGTTACCAAGTTCCGTGCCGAGCGTGGAGTTGGCGACAGCCTGGCGAACGGCTGGCAGTGGTTGCAGGCGCGCGCGCCGCGACCTCCGCCAACATATGCAACGGTGCGTCCAGCACATCCTGGTAGATCGCCGTGCAGGCCGGCCGCGTTCGCCGCAAGGCCACGCCAGCGCTCATGCCACGCTCTCCGCTCCCCAATTTCTCACCATGCTACGTTCAGGCGGTGGTGCTGTCACGGTGGCGGGCAACCGAGACGCCTGCGGCCATGGCCGAGTGCGATGAGATCGTGAAGGCCGGCAGGGCGTGCTTCGCCTCGGCCGTAGACATGTTCGAGGTCCTCGAAGAAGCCGGTCGTCCGGGAGATGAAGACAGGTAATTTTTCCCGAATAATCAATCTCATGACAGAAACACGCAAGAAATTCTGAGGGGAAGCCTTGCATTTCGGCCAGGCATCACTAGAATATACAGGGAACAATCTTGGAAGAGGCATCCGCGCGGGCCGCTTCCCCTCGCGTCGGCGCCGGCGCGGAAAAGCCCCGTTTCGGCAAACGGGCGAAGTGTGCCCCGTGTTTGGCTCGCGCGCGCGGGCACAGGCGCAATCAGGCGCGCGAACCGCGCCGCCGCGAAACGCGCGGACGGGCGCGCGGACACCGGCGCGCATTACGCGCGAATCAGGGTCCCGCGGCGGCGGGGGAGAACGGAGCGAAGACGGACGGAAAGGAGAGGCCATGGCGAAAACGGGAAGGCGGAGAAACCGGACGGAAAGCCCGAAGCACGGGCTGCCAGCCGCCGGACCATGACAGAACACGACACATCATGACATCGCGGGGGCTCCGCATGACGAAACATGACACTTCATGACACATCGGCAGGGGTCCTGCCGGACCGTGGCCAGGGGTCAGTGGATAGTGGACAGCAGGAGAGCCGAGACAACGGCCAATAACCGCTACCCGCAGGCGAGGTTCTCCGGCAGGGTTTCCGGTTTCACATGCGGGCCGCAGACGGTGTGGATGACGCCGTCCGGCACGAAGGCGAGGAAGGCGAAGGCGAAGGTCACGTCGTGGACCGCATCCACCAGCCCGCCGCCGGCGGCGCGGCGCTGCACGGTGACATTGCCGAT
>Ga0209021_1003123_pt1 | contig 13643 bp, 13 predicted proteins | sample PinacodermFT_FD_187299 | JGI IMG/M metagenome (GOLD analysis project Ga0209021, IMG submission 187299) | Host-associated microbial community of the marine sponge Aplysina aerophoba from Gulf of Piran - sponge pinacoderm, lysed by freeze-thaw... | ecosystem: Host-associated > Porifera > Sponge >... | reverse complement strand
TCGGCGAGGGCCGGGTAGTCGATGTTGGGGTTGTCGTCGCCGGCTGACTTCTGGCCCGCCGACCAGGGCGGGTTACCGACGATCACCTCGATGGGCAGGTCGTTCTGGCGCTTGACCCGCGTGGAGTTGCGGCCCATCGGCCCGAAGGTGGGCAGGCGGGTGTTGTCGTTCATCAGGAACGTGTCGGTGAGGACGATCCCCTCGAACGGCTCGTAGTCGCCGGTGCGCTCCCTGTAGCCCTCCTCGATCTTGATGGCCGCGAGGTAGTAGGCGAGCAGCACGGTCTCGTTGGCATGGATCTCCGGCGCCTCGCCGCCGATGCCGGCGAACTTGCGGGCGAGGTCCCCCTGGCGCACGAGGAAGTCTTCCAAGCCTCCCCCCCCCGCGAACTCTTCTGCGTGAGGAGACGGTTGATGAACGTGCCGGTGCCGGTGAACGGGTCGAGCACGTGGACGCCCCGATCGGTGAGGCCGCGCCCGAACTCCCTGCGCAGCACGGCGTCGGCGGAGCGGAGGACGAAATCCACGAGCGGCGGCGGGGTGTAGACGATGCCGAGACGCTTGACGTCGGAGGGCATGGCCTCGGCGAAGAACGTCTCGTAGACCTCCAGCATCACACTCAGGCGGGCGTCGGAGTCGGTGGCGCCGGCCAGCCGGTTCGCGACGCTGGCGTAGAAGCGGTCGAGGTCGCGGGTTTCGTCGCGCAGCCGGACCTCGGCGCTCTTGAACTCGTCGAGCAGCTCGTTGAGAGCCTTGGAGATGGGATTGCGGTCAGCGAACCCGCTGCCGGAGAACAGGGCGTCGAACACCGGCATCGTCACCACGTGCTGCGCCAGCATCGTGACCAGCACCGGCTGCGTGAGGTGCTCACCGACCGTGGCGCGCATGGCGTCACCGAACCGGCCGAATGCCTCGGCAAGCACCGCGTCGGAGTCAAGGGTGATGCGGATCCGCGTGATGATCCGCTCGGTGATCGCCGCGACCTCTCGGCCCCAGCGGTCCCAGTACTGGCGGTCGCCGCACACATCCACCAGCTTCGAGGCGATGGCGTTCTCGAACGGGAGCCGACCCTGCACCGCGTGGCGCGCCGAGACCCGGGCCTCGCACGCCTCACCGCCGTCGCAGCCCGCCTGCGAGCACTGGTCGCAGAGACCGGATGTGATGATGGTCAATGGCACGGTGCCACCGAGGTCCGCCGTGTTGATTGCCACGTCGAGGCGCTCGTCGTGGGATCGGAGCGCCTTCAGGACGTCCCAGACCTGCTTGAAGTCGGATCCCGACAGCACCCTGTCATCGGCAAGGCTCGCCCCCGACGGCACCACCACCGGCAACACGACATAGCCGTACTTCTTGGCCTCCGAACGGCGCATGACTCGCCCGACCGCCTGCACCACGTCGATCTGCGACCGCTTCGGTTGGACGAACAGGACGGCGTCGAGCGCCGGGACGTCCACACCCTCGGTGAGGCACTTGGCGTTCGTGACGATCCGGCAGCCGTCGCCGCCGGCGGTGCCCTGCAGCCAGTCGATGGTCGTCTTGCGCTTGAAGGCGTTGTCGCGGCCGTCCACGTGGCGGACCGCGCAGTCCAGCAGTTCGGCCCCCGCTGTGTTCCGGGCGGCCATGCTGTCGATCACCGGCTCCCAGTACCTCTCGAGCCGCTGAGAGTTCTTGATGGTGTTGGTGAACGCGATGGCACGTCTCGCCGCGAACTCCGGGTTGACCGCCCCGGTGACGCGCCCGGCGGCGCTCCGGGTGGTGGGGTCGGCCAGGGCGTCCCAGCATCCGGCCAGCCGGACGGCCTCCCCCGCGTTGATCGGCTCCCGGTCGTCGCCGGCCTCGATGTAGTCGAACTGCTCGATCACGGGATCCTCAGCTGTGGCGATGACCAGAACCTGGTAGTCGGTGAGGTAACCACCCTCCACCGCCTCGCCGAAACCCATCCGGAAGAACTCCGGCCCGTAGACGTCCTCGTCGTCCATGGAGTAGACGTCGAAGGCTCGGACATGCTCGTCCGCCTTGGCCTTCAGCCGGCTGGTGTACAGGCGCGGCGTGGCCGTCATGTAGAGCCGCTTGTCCGCGCGGATCTCGTCGGGGTCGTGCACGAGCGTGAAGCCGGTCGCCCCGCCCGCCTCCTGAACACCCGTCGTGCGGTGCGCCTCGTCGCAGATCACCAGGTCGAAGCCCCCGGCGCCGGCGCGCTGCGCCTCGGCCACCAACGGCAGGGACTGGTAGGTGCAGAAAACCACGGTCATCTCGCCGGCGACGGGCCGGGAGAGTTGCTCGGTGATCCGCTCGAGGTCGGTCGTGACCGGCATCGCCAACTCGACCATGTCGGCATCCTCGTCGGCGCGCCCGGCCCGTGTGTCCGAGCAGATGCCTATGTAGCGATGCGGGACGTCGGGGCTACGGCGGCGGGCCCATTCCCGCATGATCTGGCCCATCAGGGCGATGGACGGCACCAGCAACATCACCCGCCCGCCCCGGCCGGCGAGGCGCTCGGCTATCCACAGGGCCACCACGGACTTGCCGGTGCCGCAGGGGAGGATCAGCTTGCCCCGGTCGCCCTCGGCGAAGCCCGCGATCACCTTCGCGACGGCGGTGGCCTGGAACGGGTACGGCTCGCAGCGCGTAGAGCGGAAGGACAGCCTCTCGGGCGCCTTGAAGAAGTCCGACCACGACACCGGCCAGTCCTCGAGATCGGGACGCTGCACCACCTCGCAGCGGGGAGACGCCTTGAGCACCATCGTCTCGGCGTGCGACGTGAGCGGCGCCGTCACCACGAGGATGCGATGCGTGAACCACGAGGCGCTCGACGCCGAGAGGAACGAGTCCACGTCGGACTTGGCGATCCGGGAAGTCTCGCCGTAGAACTTGGTTTGGATGGCGCACAGGCCGCCGCCCCAATGCTCGGTCTGCTCGGCCACGAGATCGATCCCGACATCGCCGCCGTAACCGTGGGCGGTCCGGCCCGGCCACTCCGTCCAACGCCAGACGTTGCGGAACCGCTGCGGACCGTACTCACCAGGATGCCGCTCGAAGCCGTACTGCACGAGCCTCTCGAACACCCGGCCCCGGACACCGTCATCGGGGTAGCGCTCGCGCAGGCCGTCGAACAGACCGTCGCTCGACTCGCCGGGACGCGGGAGCACGTCACCATTCATCGGCACGGGGTTGAACAGTACGCGACCGCGGCCGTCGAGGCGAACGCCGAACCGTCAATTCGTGGTCACGAGTACGGTCACGCACCGTTAGCGTGGCGGGGCATGGTGAGGCGCGCCGCGTCGAGGATCAGCGCGATCTTCCCGGAGTTCGGTGGCTTCGTGGACGATCCCTCCGAGACCGTCGTCGATCCCGAGGACGTGCAGTCGCTGGAAGAGGACTGGGATGTCAGCCGCTCGCCTGCCGCGCCGCATCCTGGCGGATGATCCTGCTGGAGGGTTGCGTCAGTTGACTGCGCCCGTACCGGCGCCGCTCAGAGCAGCCGGCGGCGCTCCTGCTCGTTGAGTCCACCCCAGATGCCGTGGGGTTCACGGATCCGCAGGGCGTACTCCAGGCACTCGGTGATCACGGTGCACTGGGCGCAGATGGCCTTGGCGCGGCGCTCGCGTTCGGACCGCTCGTCCTTGCCCTCCGCCACCGTCGGCGGGAAGAACACCACCGATTGCGGGCCCCTGCAGGCCGCCCGCATCTGCCATTCGACCCCGTCGGTGATCGCGCTCACGCGGTCTCCCCTGTCACGGGAGCGACCATAGGACGGCATTCGAGCCAGCACAAGACGAGATTCGAGATTCCCCGCCGGCGGGTCCGCGGCGGCTGCTAGCCGGTCTCTCCCCCGGTCCCGGAGCCCGATTCCGCCGCGGCGACGTCGCCGTCATCGTCGCTGCCGCCGGCCTCATCAGCCTCGATCACCGGTGACACCTCGAGCAGCAACCCGTCGATTCCGGTGACCTCCACCGGCCCTCCCGGCGGGATCGGCGAAGCCCGGAAGGTGCGCGCCCGCCACAGCGCGTCGGCGATGCGCACGACCCCGAACGGGTGCAGGGCTTCCACGGCCTCGCCGCGCAGCCCGATCATCCACTCCCGGCCGATGGTGGGCGTGGAGAAGCGGCTGCGTATGAGCGGCGGCAGGCCACCCAGCACGCCGAGCATCAGCCCGACGAGCCCTCCCAACATGGGCACCCACGACATGGAGACGCCGTCGTACAGCGTCAGCGTCCCGGCCACGACGCAGGCGGTGCCGATGGCGGTCCAGAGGCGCGGCACACCGGTCTGCACATCGATCGCGAAGGCGAAGAAGGCGAAGACGATGAGGGCGATGGCGTAACCGTTGGTCGGCAGGATCGCCAGCCCGTACAGCGCCAGGATGCCGCTGGCGGCGCCCACTACCCCGGCGATTCCCACCCCGGCCGTGTACAGCTCCAGCAGCACCAGCGACAGGGCGATCAGCAGCAGCAGGTACGCCATCGGCGGGCTCGCCACAGTGTGCATGATCCCCCCGACGAACGGCAGGCTCACGAACCGCACCGACGTCTGCGGCTCGAGGCGCGTCTCGCCCGTCTCGGAGTCGACGACCTCGACGGTCCGAAACCCCAGGTCATCCAGCGTGAACAGGAACTCGCCGAGCGTCGGCGCAGCCGCAGGCACCACGCCCGAGGCGACGGCCTCGCTGTGGTTGACGGTGCGGTCCGCCAGCCGGGGCGCACGCGATCCCCACAGCCGTCCGAACTCGGCGCAGTCCAGTGCCTGCTCGCCGGTCTCACCCAACCGCGCACCCGGCGCCACGCCCACACGGTCAACCAGCGCCAGGAGTTGGGCCACCTCCCCGGTGGCCCGGGCGCCCGAAGGGCCCACCCAGGCGGTGACCGGGACCCGCGAGCCGATGATGTCCCGAGCGATGGTCGCCAACTCCTCGGTGCCGATCACGGCCCGGCGGCTGTCGACCCGCAGCACCACCGCCAGCACGCCGCTGCGGGGGTGCGAGGCGGTTCGGATCTGCTCGACCACGAAGTCGGCGAGGACCGGGTCCATCAGGCCCACGACCTCCACGATATGAACCACGTCCGCGCCGGCCTCGGGCGCCCGGTTCGCCGCGGCAGCCGCCGCGACCACGCCCTCGGCGCAGACTCCGTTCGGTTCCACATGACCTGCGAGCCGGCTCGCCCCCACACCGGCCGCCGCGGCCACGCCGCCGGGCAGGACCTCCGCCTGCGCCGCAGCGGATCCGACCGTCGCCCAGGCGACGCCCGCGGCGAGCAGCACCAGAGCGATCCGCCGCGCCCGGCGAGCCATCCGCCCCGATCCCGCCGGTTGGGACGAACCCCGGCCCGCTGTGCGGCTCGGGCGGCCGACCCACAAGCCGGTGGGCACTGCGGGGCGGCGCGCGCCAACAGAGCGAGGGCGACTCCGGCGCATCGACGGGTCAGGAATCGTCGACGGGACCGAGCGCCTCGAGGGCCGCCGCCATGGTCTCGACCATCGGCACTATCCGGTCGAAGCCGGTCGTGTGGAGCAGCCGGGTGATCGCAGGTCGATCGCAGAGGACCGCAATGGTCCCGCCGCCGTCGCGCACACGCCGGATGCCGCCGATGAGGGCACCGAGACCGGCCGAGTCCATGAACGGGACGCCGCTCAGGTCCACCACCAGGCGGGCCGTCTCGTCGACGCCGTTGAGGGCCTCGCGGAAATCACCGACCGTGTAAGCGTCCAACTCACCGACCGGACGGCAGACCGTGTGGTCGTCCGCGACTTCCACCTGAACCTCGAACACTCGGCAACCTCCCGTCTCGTCGGGGATGCTACCGCCCCGGTAGCCTCACGGTATGGCCGACGTGCTGCTCGCAACCGACGCCGACTGGACCTTCGACACCGTTGCCGGCGCCCTCGCCGATGACGACACCCGCATCAGCCGGGTGCGCTCGGGGCGGGACCTCCTAGCGGTGACCGAGGAGTTGGAGCCAGAGTTGGTGATCCTCGACCTCCAGATCGGCAGCATGGGCGGCATGGCGTCGTGCCTGGAACTACGGGCCGAGAGCGACGCCGGCCGGCTGCGGCACCAGAAGGTGCTGATGCTGCTGGACCGGCCGGCGGACACCTTTCTGGCCCAGCAGGCCCGCGCCGACGGCTGGCTGATCAAACCCCTCGATGCCTTCCGCCTGCGGCGGGGGCGCGCCGCGCTCGCCGAGGGTGGGACCTTCTACGAGAGCGGCGGCTGAGCCGCCCGGCGCGGCGGTTCGCCCTTGGTATCCTCGGCCCTCAACGGGCAGTGGCGCAGCTTGGTAGCGCGCTTCGTTCGGGACGAAGAGGTCGTGGGTTCAAATCCCGCCTGCCCGACCATCCCCAATCCGACCCCCGTGCTCCGGCACGCTTGGATCCGGCGGCGATGAACCCGCTCGCGGCGTTGCGGAACCGCCTGGCGTGGTCGATCCGCACGGTGCTGTCCGGCAGCGGATCGCGCAAGTTTGCCCCCACCCCCGGAGCGCCGACCCTCCTGCCTGCCGGTGGGGCGGCGTGGCTGGTGCACGCCGAGGCCTCCATGATGGTGGGTGGCATCCGGGCGCTGCTGCTGCAGTCGCTGCATCCCGTGGCCATGCAGGGCGTGGGCGAGCACTCCGACTTCCGCTCCGACCCGTTGGGCCGGCTGCGGCGCACCGTGTTCTTCCTGGGCACCACGACGTACTGCTCCCTGCCCGAGGCCGAGGCGGCCATCGAGGCGGTGCGTCGGGTCCACCTCGCCGTGTCGGGCACCACACCGGACGGTCGCCGCTACAGCGCAGATGATCCCGACCTGCTGGCGTGGGTGCACGCCACCGAGGTGGACAGCTTCCTCGAGGCGTTCCTGCGCTACGGCCGCCGCCCGCGGCGCGGAGAGTCGGTCCTGACCCCGAACCTTCCGGCGCGCCGCGGCGACGCGGCCGGCCCGAGCGGCGCCGGTGGCCATAGCGGCGCAAGCCGCCATGCGGTCGGCGCGCCGGCGCGGGGACGCTCTGCGCTGTCTCGGGCCGAACTGCCCGATCGTTACGTGGCGGAGATGGCCATGGTGGCCGAGCGCCTGGGGCTCGACGAGCCGCCGAGCAGCCACGCTGAGTTGACGGCGGTCATCGACGGGTTCCGCCCCGCCGTCGCCGCCACCGAACTCAGCCGGCAGGCGGCGTACTTCCTGCGCGCCTTTCCGTTGCCGCCCGTGGCCCGCCTCGCCTACGGCGTGCTGTTCTGGGCGGCGTTCGACAGCCTGCCGCCGTGGGCACAGGCCCTCCACGACCTGCGGTGCGGGCCGCTCCGCCGCCTCGTCGTACGCCCGGCGGCACGCACCATGCTGCGTCTCATGGGCTGGGCGCTGCGCGACGCCCCGGATCCCGAGCCCTCCGCATCATCGGAGGACAGCACCGCAAGGACCACTCCACAGCCGAACGGAGCCTCCTAGCCGGGACGGCACCGTGCGAGCGCGGCGGTCGGCCGCACCGGTCTCGGTAGCCTGACCGCATGGAAGTAGCGGTCGTCGGCGCCACCGGGCAGGTGGGCGGGGTGATGCGTGCCCTGCTCGCCGAGCGCGCCTTCCCGACCGAGCGGGTGCGGTTCATGGCCTCGGCCCGCTCGGCGGGGCGAAACCTGGCGTTCAACGGCACCGAGGTCACCGTCGAGGACGCGGAGGGCGCCGACTACTCGACGACCGACATCGCGCTGTTCTCGGCGGGCAAGACCACCTCGCGGGCCTTGGCGCCGGTGGTGGCACAAGCCGGGGCGACCGTCATCGACAACTCCTCGGCCTGGCGGATGGACCCAGACGTGCCGCTGGTGGTGCCCGAGGTGAACGCCGACGCCCTGGCGCACCGCCCCAAGGGCATCATCGCCAACCCCAACTGCACGACCATGGTGGCGATGCCGGTACTGCGGCCGCTCCACGAGGCCGCCGGCCTGCGGCGCCTGATCATCAGCACGTATCAGGCCGCCTCCGGCGCCGGGCGCGCCGGCGTGAGTGCCCTGGCGGACCAGATCGCTGCCCCGGGTGACGCCGCGGCGGGCTTGGCGTTCGACCCGAACGTCGCTGAGGTGCCTGCCGACGGGCCTTTCGGCGCGCCGCTGGCCTACAACGTTCTGCCGGTCTGCGGCGGGGCCGCCGACGACGGCAGCAGCGAGACCGACGAGGAGCAGAAGCTGCGCAACGAGAGCCGCAAGATCCTGGGAATTCCCGACCTGGCCGTCTCGGCGACGTGCGTGCGGGTTCCGGCCTTCACCGGGCACTCCCTTTCCATCAACGCCACTTTCGAGCAGCCGCTCAGCCCCACTCAGGCCACCGAACTCCTGGCCGGCGCGCCGGGCGTGGTGCTGCACGACCTGCCCACGCCACTGGGCGCCACCGGCATCGACGAAACCCTGGTGGGGCGCATCCGGCGCGACCCCACAGTCCCGCACGGGCTGGCGCTGTTCGTGGTGGGCGACAACCTGCGCAAGGGCGCGGCGCTCAACGCCGTGCAGATCGCCGAGGAACTGCTGGCCGAACTGAACTGACGGCCACGCCGCCGGCAGGCGGCCGGTGATTCAGTCGCCGAGGTGGAGCACCACGTCCACTTCGATCAGGAAACCCGGCAGCGGCGTCTGGATCGTCGTGCGCGCCGGCAGCGGTTCGGGGAACGTCTCGCGGTAGATGCCGTTCATCTCCGGAAAATCGGCCATGTCGTGCAGGTACACGCCCACCCGCACGGCATCGGCCAGCGATCCCCCCGCGGCCTCGGCCACCGCGGCCAGGTTTGCGAAGGTCTGGCGCGCCTGGGCGCCGAACCCGCCCTCCGGTACCTCCCCGTCCGGGTTGAACGGCCCCTGACCGGAGAGGAACACGAATCCCCCCGCGGCGATGCCCTGCGAGTAGGCCCCCGAAGGCTGGGGTGCGGAAGCACTGGTGATCGGCTGCTTCGCCATGATGACTCCTCTCTTGGATAGGCCTCTGACGGCAGCTCAGGCTACGCCGGGAAGCCGTTGAGAACGTCGGCGGCCGGGTGACCGCCAGGCCGCCATGTCCATCGCGAACCTCCCCGAGCGACGCCGGCTGTCTACTCCCGGAGACCTGCGAGTTCCTCGTAGGCTTGGCGTGGGGTGCCGCGCCGGCGAATCCCCTGACGGCGACTAGGCCGCGGACGGCTCCGCGACAGAGAGTTGGGAAGCCACATGACCGAATGGCGCGACTGCGCTGGGGTTGAGCGCGTACCCGGCAGGGTGAGCGGCGCCTGTGTCTTCACGGGGACGCGCGTGCCGGTCGCGGCCCTGTTCGAGAACCTGGCGAGCGGGGCCACAGTCGAGGAGTTCCTGGACTGGTTCCCAGGAGTGGACGAGTGGAAGGTACGGGCCGTCCTCGATCACGAGGCGAGGGCCCTGCGGGCGCTCGCGCGGTCGTGAGGATCCTGTTCGATCAGGGCACACCCGCGCCACTCCGACGACATCTCGGTGACCACATTGTCGACACGGTGGCGGAGCGAGGGTGGTCCGAGTTGGGCAATGGAGAACTGCTCGAGCGGGCCGAGTCGGAAGGCTACGACATTCTCGTTACCACCGATCAGAACATGCGCCATCAGCAGAATATCGCCGACAGGCGGCTGGCAGTGGTGGTGCTGCTGTCGACGGCGTGGCCCTACGTGCGTTTGCGCACAGAGGAGATCCGCGCCGCTCTCAACGACGTACGCGTCGGTGAGTTCAGAGACGTGCCGATTCTGCAATAGCACCGTGGCCAAGCCTTGCGGGAGCCCTGTCCGCGGACCCAGTGCCCGCTCAATCCGAAGAGCCTTCAATCGTCTCCGGGCTACGCCAGGAAACTGTTGAGGACGTTGGAGGTGATGCGGGAGACGTTGTTGTCGTAGTCGTTGTGCGACAGGCCCGAGAACCAGTTGATGGAACTCACCGAGAACACCGCCCCGCCGTTGGCGGTCTCGAAGAACACCATGTCGGCGCGGGCGTCGTCGTTGCGGGTGGCGTCGATGTTGGCGTGCATCACGTAGATGTCCTCGTGACATATCAGGTAGTAGGCCGAGTGCTGACCCTCCGAGGTGGCCAGGACCAGGGTGTGCGAGGGTGTGCCGAGCGTGTGGTCGACGCGGTCCAGTTCGTCGCCGGCGCAGCCGTTCATCACCAGGCCGAAGTCGCCGATGATCTCGTCGTCGCCGACGCCTTCGAAGATGAACGCCGCCCGTGGGTCGAAGCTGCCGGGCAGGCGCTTGTAGCCGGGCGTGTGGGCGTCCCATCCCTGGCAGGAGAACCCGGTGCCGACGATGGCATTGGGCGGGCGGCCCAAGTGCCGCCAGATGCCGCACTGCTCGCCGGTGGAGGCGAACTGCGTCTCGCCGGGGTGTGACTCCCAGGCGCGGCTGCCGGCGAAGCCACGCCGGATCTCGACGACGTGGCGACGCCCGGGGTCATACGTCGTGGCCCAGTAGAAGCCGTTGCCGCCCAGGTACATGAACCGGCCGCCGCCGTCCAGGTACTCCTCGATGGCGTCCAGCATGGGCCCGGTCCAGTACTCGGGGTGGCAGCCCGTCATGATGACCTTGTAGTCGGCCAGGCAGTCCAGGCCCTCGAAATGCAGGTCCTCGTCGGTGATGACGTCGTAGTCGACGCCCTGCGTCTCCAACCAGTCCACCAGATACAGGTCGAAGGCGTAGCCCCGCGGGGCGTTCGTCACCCAGTGGCGGGCGGTGGCGCGCATCGAAAGGAGCGGCCGGCGGGTGGTGGAGTGGCACACCCCGCTGCCGTCGGTGTGCACGTCGTAGACCGAGCCGCCGAGCTCCACACGGGCGCCGAGGTAGTCGTCGTAGGGGTCCACCACGATGGGGATGTTGGTGAGGTCGCTGAAGTCGTGGCCGCCGCTGAACAGCACCCGCTCGTTGGCGTAGGCCAGGTAGCTGCAGGTGGGAGCCAGGTAGGCCGCCTTCGCCCGGCGCGCCCCCGGCGCGGGCGTCACGAAGAACGGGATGTGATCCTCCTCGCCGCCGGCGGGGTCGGAGGCCTGCAGGTGCACGGCGTAGTAGCCGCTGCGGGCATCGGTGGGCACGGTGAACCTGAAGTCCTCGTCCCAGCGGCTGTCGTCGAAGTCGTCGTCGTGGAAGTGGATGGCGCCGTACTGCTCCGGCGCCTCGGAGCGGGTGAAGGCCGTGGCGTCCCAACTGTGGCCGGTGAGGCCACGCATGGCGTAGTTGAGGGCGGTGCCGTCGTGGCCCGAGCCGGTGACATCGGCGATGTCGACACCCGAGGCGTCCGTGGCGGCGAAGTCCCACACCGCCGCAACGCCCGGAATGTCCAGCGGGTCGGCGCCGTCGGCCAGGGACTCGAGCTCCTCGACGCCGAGGGCCCGATCGAACAGGCAGGGCCGCTCGATCTTGCCGTTGAAGCAACCGTAGGCGCCCACCTCGGTGCCGTCGATGCGCGAGCCGGCCCCCAGCAGCAGCGGGGTGCCCGCATCGCCGGGGGTGGGATCGGCCCAGTCGCCGCCCAGCGTCCCGAGATTCTCCGTGGCAACGAGCGAGGGCTCCGGACCACGCTCGTGGATCCTCTGCAACAGGCGCGCCTCGCCCGTGGCGGCGTCCCAGGAGCCCGCCACGAAGTACCAGCGCTTCTCGGTGGGCCAGGTGCCCAAGGAGAAGTCCGCGCGGCCGACACGCAGCGTGAGCCCGTCGTCGGTTCCCTCCGGCGGAATCGTGCATCCGGCGCTGTCGACGTCCGGCCCGGTCGGCATTCCGCGCGGGACGCCGAATCCGAGGCTGTAGCCGGTGGATCCGCTGCGGTGCGCCACGATGGTCTGCACCCCCGCCTCGGGGACGGTCGGCCAGATCCAGGCGGCGACCGTGAAGCTGCCGGAGATCTCGGGGGCATCGGGCACTTCGACGTACGACCCGGCGTGCGTGTCCTGGACTCGCCCGGGGTGGCTGCCGTCGGCCGCCGTCGCCACGGGCTCGGCCTTGAAGCCCGGACTCTCCGGCGAGGTGTCCCCGTGGATGAGCCGCACCACCTGCGACTCGTAGGAGTCGAACTCCGAGCTGACCATGACCCGCACCTCGTCGCCCGGGTGAACGACCAGTGGGTCGGTGTAGCCCAGTAACTCCCGGCGCTGACGCTCCGACCTGTAGGGGCTCTTCTCGTATCCCTCCGCTGTCCGCATGTTCCCTCCCGGTTGCTCCCGCTGAGCCCGTGGCGCTCAGACGTAGTTGATCATTGCCCCGCCGTCGATCACCATCACCGCGCCGTTGGTCCAGCGCGACTCGTCCGACGCCAGGTAGAGCGCCAGGTCGGCGATCTCTTCGGGTTCACCGAAGCGGCCGACCGGGTAGCGGGCCAGCCGCATTCCACTTCCCGGGTCGCCGTGGGCGTCGTGCACCAAGGCCATGGGGGTGCGGATGGTGCCGGGGGCGATGACATTGGCGCGGATCCCCTGCGGCCCGTAGACCACCGCCAGCGACCGGGTGAGCGAGACCAGCGCCCCCTTGCTTGCGGTGTAGGCGTCGATCGGCTGGCTGCCGCCCACGAACGCCCGGATGGACGACGTGTTGATGATCGACCCGCCGCCCCGGCGCAGCATCTGCGGGATGGCATGACGGCAACCCAGCATCGGACCGGTGAGGTTCACCGCCAGGATGCGGTCCCAGACCTCCAGCGGCACGTCGACCACCGAGCCGTCGGCGGCGGGGGCAACCGCGGCGTTGTTGTAGAGCACGTCGACGCCCCCGAATTGCTTCTCGGCTACGGCCACGACGTGCTGCCAGTCGGCCTCGACACTCACGTCGGTCTCGACGGCGATTGCCTCGCCGCCGGCAGCGCCGATCTCGTCGGCCGCTGACGAACCTGCCGCGGCATCGATCTCCGCGACCACCACGCTCGCACCCTCCTCCGCGAAGCGCAGCGCCGCGGCCCGGCCCTGGCCCGAGCCTGCCCCGGTGATGATGCACACCTTGCCGTCGAGCCTCATGGTTTCAGCACCCTGACACGGCGCACCGGCCTGCTCGGGACTGGATTCCGGCCTTCGCCGGAATGACTACGTGGACGGCGGAATGACGAGGCCGGGGATGCCGGGGGCCAGCGCAGGCGTGCCATTTTCAGAGGCCGCCGGAGCGCCACCGGCATCCTCGGCCGGGCGTGGAACGGTCGCATGGCGTCAGCGGCTCTCGCCGCGGCCGGTGGCGACCCAGGTGGCCACGTGCTCGCCGCCCTCGATTATCTCCGATTGGCCCAGCATGTGGAACGCCGAGCAGATGTGGTTGGGCAGGATCTGCACTCGCTGGCCGATCGTCAACTCGCTGGGTGGGCCGTCGCCGGTCCAGCGCAACCAGCCGTGCTCCTCGGACAGCTGGTACAACTCCCAGCCGGGCAGGTCCACCACGAGGCCGTAGCCGCCGGGAGCGCCGGGCACGTGGATGCCGAGGCGGTCGTGGCTCACCGACTTGGAGCCGGCGTCCAGGATGGCCCGGTCCGGCTCGGTGTGGCTGACCACCGTGGCCACCACCCGGGCGGCGCAGCGGTCGAGGCCCACCACGCCCCGCAGCACCTGGCCGTAGTCGTTGAACGCGTAGATGCCGGGACGGACCTGGGTGATGCCGTCCACCGCGGTGGTGTGCCGGGCCGTGGCGCTGGAACCCACCGACACCACGTCGATGTCCAGCCCCCGGCCCCGCA
>Ga0209021_1003121_pt1 | contig 13645 bp, 12 predicted proteins | sample PinacodermFT_FD_187299 | JGI IMG/M metagenome (GOLD analysis project Ga0209021, IMG submission 187299) | Host-associated microbial community of the marine sponge Aplysina aerophoba from Gulf of Piran - sponge pinacoderm, lysed by freeze-thaw... | ecosystem: Host-associated > Porifera > Sponge >... | reverse complement strand
TGGGGCAGGGCATCGGCAACATGGTGGCGGGATTGATTGGCGGACTCCCCGGAGCCGGCGCCACCATGGGCACAGTAACGAACATCAGGGCCGGCGGCACGACCCGATTGTCCGGCGCTATCCGCGCGGCCATACTGCTGGTGCTCCTCATGGGGCTTGGCTGGATCGTCGAGCCGATCCCCCACGCCGTGCTGGCGGGCATATTGATGAAGGTTGGCTGGGACATCGTCGACTGGCGGATGCTTACGCGAATCCACCGTCTCCGCCGGGAACATCTCATCATCCTGTTGATCACCCTGAGCTTGACCGTATTCGTCGACCTGGTCACCGCGGTGGCGATCGGACTGATCGTCGCGGGCATGGCCCACGCCAGGAAGCTGGAAAACCTGGAACTGGACAGCGTGGTCTCCGTACCGCTGCTGGACCGCCAGTTCTTCACATTGGAAGAAGACACCTCCAGTAGAGACGAATTCTCGGCGCGCGTAGGACTGGTTGCGCTCAGGGGGAGTTTCACCGTTGCTTCGTCCAAGAAACTGGTGGGCGTGATCAGTGAGGACATCAAGGAACATGACGTTGTCATCTTCGATTTCTCCGGAGCCACCTACATCGACGACAGCGCGGCCATGGTCGTCGAACAACTGATGGACGTCGCCACGAGCGAAGACACCGCGTTCGTCGTCATGTCGCTATCGGGGTCCGTCGAGGATACGCTATCCGCCCTCGGTATCATCCAGCGCGTACCGGAAGCACATATCGTGGAAACGCTGGATGAAGCGCGCGTGGTGGCGAGGGAGATGCTCGGGATGTGAGCCCCGTTCTTGGGATGTGAGCCCATGCTCAGAATGTGAGCCCCTTGAATGTAGGGGAAAGGCGAAGGCACATGATCGCACGAAGGTTACCATGCCTCCCGTTCTGCCTGATCGGGCTCTTCGCCCTGTTGTTGAATTCGGCCTGCGGCGACGACCCCTCCGATCTTCCCGGCCATCCGTATGTTGAGACCATTCCCGGCGAAGAAGCTGCGGCCAGGCCGCTTCCGGCGGACGCGGCGCCCCCCGAACGCCAGGTATACCGCTACTTCTCCAACGAACCCTCCAGCCTGGACGTGAGCGTCGCCCTGTACGAATCCCTGGGCAGCGCCTTCCTCTTCGAACGGCTTTGCATGATCGACGAGAACGAAGAACTCACCCCGGGCGCGGCGGACCGGTGGGAGCGTTCATCGGATGGCAGGACCTGGACGTTCCACCTGCATCCCGGCGCACGCTGGAGCGACGGCACGCCCGTCACCGCCCACGACTTCGAGTACACTTTCAAGCGCCTGCTCCACCCGGACAGCGGGAACGTATACGCCTTCTTCTACTACGACATCAAGGGCGCAAGGGCGTACAACCAACGAATGAGCGACGACCCGGACCTGCTCGGCGTGCGCGCGGTCGACGACCTGACCTTCGAAATCGAAACGGAGGAGCCCTGCGCCTACATGCCTTACGTTACCTCGTACACGGCCTCTTCCCCGGTGCCCCGATGGCAAGTGGAGAAATACGGCGCACGGTGGACCGAAGCCGGGCGGTGCGTGAGCAATTCCGCGTACCGTCTTGATGAATGGGTCCGGGGCAAGTACATGACCTTCCGCCTCAACCCCTACTACCGAGGCAACCATCCCGGCCATTTCAGAAAGATCGTGCGCTTATTCTCGGGAATGGCGGGGACAGGAAGCGCGTCCGGCGGCGTGGGACTGCTGCCGTACGAGAACAACGAGGTCGAGCTGGTCGGCGTGGGAAGTCCGGCCGATCTCGACCGCATCAGAAACGATCCTGAACTGGGCGAACAGCTATGGAAGTTCAACGGCGTGTCCACGGTGTACCTGTTTTTCCGGACCCGGGAACCACCCCTGAACGATGTCCGCGTGCGTCAGGCCATCGCGATGGCCATCGACAAACAGACCATCGCCGACGTACTGTTCAAGGGAGCCGTCCGACCGGCCTACGGTATGCGTCCCCCCAATTTTCCCGGGTACGCCGGAGATAAACTGAGGCATCTGCAGCGGTTCGACCCGGAAACCGCGCAACGCCTGCTGGCCGAAGCCGGGTTCCCCGGTGGAAAGGGATTTCCCGCCATCGAAATCTGGTTGCGGGACGCGCCGCCTTCGTCACAGAGCGGCCAGGCCGCGCAGATGATCCAGGAACAACTGCTTGAAATCCTGGGAATCCGGCTCGAGATCCTCAACATGCAGGCGAACGCGTTCAACCAACTGATGTACGAATGGGAAATTCCGATCGGCATGGTGGGCTACGGCGCAGATTTTTCGGATCCGCAAAGCCTGCTCGGTGTGCCCTGGCGCTCCCAGCCCCGGGGATTCACCCGTCACGACTGGGACAACGCAAGATACAATGACCTGATAGACCGGGCCCGCGTGGAAGTCGATCGCGACAGAAGAATGCAGCTATATGAAGAAGCGGAACGGATTCTGACCTCCGATGTCGGCGGGGCCTTTTTATGGCACGACCTCAGGTTTCAACTCCGCAAACCGTGGCTCAAGGGACTGAAACGGGACCGCGCGGGTTTCTATCCATTCTGGGAGAACAACACCGTGTATACCGAGATGTACATCGGCAACGAGAGAATGGACGGATGAAAGGGCACATGACATGAATGACCCGAATCGGATCGACGGGGCCATTGCGGTCGTGACCGGCGCGGCGCAAGGTCTCGGACTGGGTATCGCGGAACGGCTGGCGCGCAGCGGCGCGACCGTGGTGATGGCGGACCTGCAGCTCGAAAAGGTCGAGGCGGAAGCGGGGAAACTCCACGAACAGGGATCGGCAGTATTTCCAAGGCCACTGGACGTTTCGGACAGCGCATCGGTCAACGCTTGCTTCGATGCGGTGGTCGAAACGCACGGCCGGCTCGACATCCTGGTCAACAACGCCGGGGTCGGCCAGAAGGTAGCGCCCGTCGTCGAACTGAATGATTCGGAATGGGACCGGGTCATGCGGGTCACGTTGACCGGGACCTTCTACTGCTGCCGGGCCGCAGGCGGGATCATGGAACGGCAGGAGTCGGGATGCATCGTGAACATCTCTTCCATCAACGGACAGAATCCGGCGGCCCTGGTAGCGGCCTACAACGCGGCCAAGGAAGGCGTCATCAGTCTCACGCGGACCCTCGCCCTGGAGCTTGCGGCTTACGGAGTCCGGGTGAACGCCGTGTGTCCGGGCCCGGTATACACCGAGTTCAACCGGTCGAACATGGCCCAGCGCAGCAAGACCCTGGGATTGACCGAAGAAGAGATGATCGAACGGATTCGTGGCGCCATCCCGCTGGGCAGGTGGGGCGAGCCGGAAGACATCGCGAATGGAGTCGCGTTCCTCTGCAGCCCCGCGGCGGGCTGGATCACCGGGGAAGTCCTGCGGGTGAGCGGCGGCATGGAGGGGGTTGCGGCCGCTCCGCCGAGGCGGGGCAAAATCAGATAATTGATGTAGGATCAGTCAAGTATCTGTACTTGATACCGCAATGAAATCCAAGTTTATAACATGGTATAGACTTAGAAGCCAGTTTTTCGTAAAATACAACGGATAATGGCGTAACATCTTTACAGCTATCTTCACGGACGCTCCAGATTCCACGAACTTCATAGCGCCAGCATAGGTAGTAAATCCAATGTCAGGGAAATTCACAGTTGTGAAAGTGAAGAGCGAATGGGAGCGTGAGTCAGAAGACATGGGTAGTAAATACAAGTTCTGGTATACCAACCCAGTCTCTGGCAAATGGTTGTTAAAATTTCCACGAGGAAACTCCGGTGAACATTGGGCAGAAAAGATAGCAGCCGAAGTTGGTCGGGTTCTTGGTATTGATCACGCGAAAGTAGAGTTAGCGGTCTTTGAAGGAAAAAGAGGATCCGCAACAAAATCGTTTGCAGATGTTGGCACTGGACAGACTTTAATACATGGTAATCAGTTACTTGAGTTGGCAGTACAAGGATATGATCCAAACAAGAAGTTCAATCAATCCAGCCATACCTTGAAAAACATCTGGAAAGTTTTTGACTCGGTACTACATGATCCAGAAGTTGCGAAATGTCGATTTGCGGACTACTTGATTTTTGATGCAATCATTGGCAATACTGATAGGCACCACGAGAACTGGGGATTACTATCACAAGTGGCTGAGGATGAAGTGTCTGTGGATTTAGCCCCCACGTATGACCATGCCTCATCGTTGGGTCGAGAATTAAATGACTCCAAGCGAGAGAGGATATTCGCCAACAACCGAATAGGTACGTACGTTGAAAGAGCACGTGGGGCCATATATTGGTCTGATTCTGATTCACGTGGGATTAGTCCTCTCGAATTGGTTAGACGATCAATGGATACATTTCCCGATCTGTTCTCTCCAGGACTTCAAAGAGTGAAAAACCTGGAAAGGGAGACGCTTCTCAACCCATTAATGCAAATCCCCAACGGCTGGATGTCTACTTTAGCTCGAGAGTTTGTATCTGATCAAATGGACTATAACATTAGAAACTTACAGGAGTTATCAGCATGAGTGAGAAAACCCTGTTTTTAGCTTGGCAGGATAAAAAGCCTAGTCGCGCATGGTTTCCGGTGGGACAGCTCGATGCTGATGTTGAACGTTCAGTGTATCGATTTCGCTATATCAAAGGTGCCAGAAAAGCAAAAAAAGAAGGATTCTCTCCTTTGTTGGATTTTCCTGATTTAAAAGGAGACTATCGTTCGTCGGAGTTGTTTCCACTTTTTAGAAACAGAGTGATGAATCCCGCAAGGCCGGATTTTTCAGACTATCTGCTAAGTCTAGACCTAACTGAGAAGGCTAACCCCATCGAAATCTTGGCAAGAAATGGTGGCACTCGAGTTACAGATACCTACGAAGTATTTCCAAAACTCACAAAGCACGAAGACGGGAATTTTACCTGTAGGTTTTTCTTACACGGTTGGCGATACATCAACGAAGAAGCAAAAACTCGGTTAAGTAGATTAAGTGAAGAAGAAGAGTTGTATGTTACGTTGGAACTTACCAATCCTAAAACTAGGTTAGCTGTTCAGATTCAAACAACTGATTATCATATGATTGGGTGGGCACCACGCTATTTGGTTCATGATTTAACAAGAGCGATGGCTGACTCCCGGGGCAAATACGAAGCAAAAGTTGCTCGTATGAACTCGAACACCGTCATTTTGAAACAACGTGTCTTAATTGAAATGCGAGGATATTGGGACAAACATGAACCAATGAGTAGTAATGATTATCAACTTTTAGTTTCTCAAGAGTAATTACGCCTGCATTTATCATGCCGAGTTATGTTCCGGTTGGTGGTCTATCTCCACACCCGCCTCCCTACACCCCCGCCATCATCCGCATCACCGCGCCCTGGTCCGCATCCTCGCGGGAAAGTTCACCCGCCACGCGACCCGCACGCAGCACCATTATCCGCGTCGAAAGGTTGAGCACCTCGGGCAATTCGCTCGACACGAGCACGATGGCCGTGCCCTCATGGGCCAACTGGTCGATCAGGGCGTGTATTTCCGACTTGGCGCCCACGTCCACGCCCCGGGTGGGTTCGTCGATCAGGAGCACCGGGCATCGCGCGGCCAGCCACTTGGCGAGGACTACCTTCTGCTGATTGCCTCCGGACAGGCCCGCCGTGTCATACCGGACATCGTCCGGCCGCACCGATAGCCGCTTTACGTACTCGTCAGCCAGGTCTTCCTCCCTCTTGCCGTGGATCCATCCGAAATTGGAGCGGTGCGCCAGCGTGGGCAGACCGATGTTCTGTTCCACGCGAAGGGTAAGGACGAGGCCGAATCGCTTTCGGTCTTCGGGCACAAGCCCGATTCCGTTTCGCATCGCGTCGATCGGATGCCGGATGCTCACCGGCCGGCCGGCGACGCGTAACTGTCCCGTGACCTTGGGATCCAGCCCGAATACGCCCTGCAGCACTTCGGTCCGCCCGGCGCCGACCAGGCCGGCCAGGGCGAGTACTTCCCCGGACCGCACCGAGAATGAGACGTTCTCAAACTTTCCGGGACTCGTAAGGCTGTCCACGGCCAGCATCTCGCCGCCGGAATCGGTGTCGACGTGGGATGGGAAGTAGGCCTCGTAGGTGCGGCCTATCATTAGATTGATCAGCGTGGCCCGGTCGAGCTCGGCGACCGGGCGGGTAGTCACGTGCCGTCCATCGCGCAGCACGGTCACGACGTCGCACAGGCGGAAGATTTCGTCCAGATCGTGGGAGATGTAGATCGACGTCACGCCCTTCGACTTGAGATGACGGATGTTCTCCCGCAGCCGTTTCGCTTCCACGTGCGACAGACTGCTGGTCGGCTCATCGAAGACGATCACGCGGGCGCCGCTGCCCAGGGCCGCCGCGATCTGCACCAGTTGCTGCTGGGCGACGGGAAGGTCGCCGATGGACGTTCCCACGTCCATGTCGGCGTCCACTGCCTCCAGCATGCGACGGGCCCGTTCTTCCATCGACCGGTCGGAGACGAACCCGCCCCTGGCCGGCAGTGTGCCCAGACAGAGGTTCTCGGCGACAGAAAGGTTCTCGCAAAAAACGAGTTCCTGGTGGACCATCCCGATGCCCATGTCAAGGGCATCCCGCGGTTCGATAAGCTGTACGGCACGGCCGTCGATTCGGATCTGTCCGCCGTCGAGATCGTAGATGCCGGTCAGGATCCGACCCAGCGTACTTTTGCCGGCGCCGTTTTCTCCGACCACGGCGTGGCAGGTACCCGCTTCGATGCCGAAGGTAACGTCGTCGAGCGCCGTCACGCCCGGAAACCGCTTGGTGATCCGATCGAATTCGATATAGGGGTGCGCGTGATTGCGGTCCATGGTGTTTCCGGGGGGTTACCGGGAGATCAGTCGTTCGATCCCTGCGGACCTCGTTCGGCCGACCTGATCATTCGTCCGAAGAGGCTGGCGGATCCTCATCCTGAAGGTATCGCTCGGGAACGTCCGTGAATCCCCATCCCTGGAGCATCCCGGCCCACTCGCCGAGGTTCTCCTGTGATACGTGGACCAGTTCGAGGGGATTTATGACGGGCACGTCCCGCTTGAGGTGGATCTTCTCGACGATCAGGCGGACGGATTCGTATCCCCACAGGTAGGTGGGCTGTCCCCAGAGCACGGGTACGATGCCCTGTTCGATATAGGTAAGCTGGGGCGGCAGCGCGTCGACGGAGATGATCTTCAGGCGGTCGGGATCCAGGTCGGTCAGCAGGGACTGGGTGAAAAGCGCCCACCCGCCGACCATGGCCCAACCCTCGATATCCGGGTAGGCGTTGTTGACCCTCACCACTTCGGCGGCGGCATCCTGGGGGGTCTCTATGTGGTAAAAAGTCCCCACGATCGAGATCTCCGGATACTCCGCGGCCTTCTGCAGGACCCCTTCGACGCGCTTACGCAGGTTCGGGGCGTTCTGGTTGCCTGCAAGGATGGCCACGCGTCCCTTCCCGTCCATCGCCTTGGCCAGTTCTCCCATAATCAAGCCGCCGGTCTTGATGTCGTCCACACCGAAGAAGGCGAACCGCCTGGATTCAGGCGCGTCGCTGTCGAAAGTCATCACCGGCACGCCCCGCTCCACCGCGTCGTTAATGTCACCCGTGACCTTGGCGGCGTCCGAACAGGAGATCAGGACCACGTCCGCGCCTTCGTTCACGGCCTGCGCGATCCGCTGCGCCTGGACCTGACCGTCCTCCGTCGGCGGCGTGCGCCAGTCGATCACGATGTCGATGCCGTGCTCGGCCGACAGCTCTCTGGCCGCGGCGTCCGCCCCGGTTCTGGAGGAGAGAAACACGGGATTGGTCGTGCTTTTCGCGATCATGGAGATCACGAGCCGGTTTTCGTCGACAGGCGCGGTCCCACCACAGCCCGTTCCGAAAACAAGCATGCTCACGGCCGGCAGGAGCAGGATCCGCAATCGCTTCATCAGGCTTTCCATCAGGCTAAGTCCTTTCTTTACAGGTCTGACTCGAAGTGGGCCTAACCCGCCTCCACCAGCCTGCGCGCGGTGAGACGCCGGTTCACCTGGTCGAGTACGACGGCGACGATGATCGCGCATCCGATCACGACCCACTCGTAGTTCTGGTCCAGGTGCAGGGTGCGGATGGACTGACGGATCAGGACGATCAGCATGGCCCCCAGCATGGCGTTGACCGCGCTGCCCCGGCCGCCGCGAAGACTCGCGCCTCCGACGACTGCCGATGCGATGACGTAAAGTTCATATCCGGTGGCGTCGGCACAGGAGGCCGAACCGTAGTAACTACTGCCCACCAGCGCGGCGATGCTCGCGGTAAGCCCCGATACCACGTACACGCCAACCAGGATTCGGTCGATCCTGAGGCCGGCATACCGGCTGGCCTCCAGGTTGCCGCCCACGGCGAATATGTGGCGCCCCATGACCGTACGGGACAGATACACGGCGCCCGCGGCGGTGATGACAAGCATGATGATCATGGGCATTGGATAAAGCGCATCGGAACCGAAGGATAGCTTGATCACATCCGTCAGCACCTGCGGCACGAGGATGCTCTCCGCCTCGCTGATTACGAAGGCTATGCCACGGAATACCCACATCGTGCCAAGTGTTACGATAAAGGGATGTACGCGGAGTCCGACCACCATGACCCCGTTCAACAGGCCGCACAGAAGGCCGAGACACACACAGACCAGGACGGCCAGCATGACCACGGATAAGGGACTGTCCGGCGCCATGGACCGCAATACCATGGCGGTCAATACACCGGACAGCGCGTAAATCGAGCCGACTGAAAGATCAATCCCTCCTGAGATAATCACCATGGTCGCCCCGACCGCCATGATCACGAAGAAACTGGCGTCGGTCGCCGTCTGCATCAGGGTGCGGGAATTCAGGAAGTTGTTGACGAGTTCACCCGTCGAACGGTCCACGTGGTATCCTGCGAAAACGGAGAGTACCGCGCCAAGCAGCAGGGTGACGAGGATCAAGCCTGTTTGCTGTGAACCGAGCAGGATACGAAGCATGAATGGGTCGGTGTTCCAGGCGTTCGCCAGGTTTCTGGATGTGAATCGGATGTCCTGAAATGGTACGGAAGCCCCGGATTAAATCAAGGAAAACGTGCAGTTGGGCAAGCACGCAGGACGGGTCGTCAGACATGCCGAAATCCGGTCGATCGGTCACAGGAAACGTCGCCAAAGAAAAACCCCGACATGCGTCTGCGGACATGCCGGGGCCGGTGTTTACAAGATCGGATTGCGAGGTGCCGCCGCGTCAGGATGCCTTCTTGTCCTCCCGTTCCTCATCCTCGTGCCGCAGTTCTTCTTCCCGGTCCGCTATGCTCTCCTGCGACGCCTTGACCCGTTCCAGAATGCCATTCACCTCCGTATCTCCCGACACGTCGGTGATTCCTTCCTCGACCACCATCTGGTGTACACGGCCGCCAAGTTCGGTCAACTGGTTGCGGATATCGGCGCGGGCCGACTGGATTTCAAGCTTGATCCGACCTCTTCGCGTGAGGTCTTCCGCCATGTCCAGCGCGCCGGACAGGCTTTTGCGCACGGTTTCGAACGGACCGTCCAATTCCGACTTGATCGTTTGCCAGAGGTTCATGATGCAGCTCCTTTTCCTGGTACCTTCGTGGGTGTTTGAATCGCGGTTCGGCGGACGAAAGGTCTTTACAGGTTGGACGTTCGTTTTGCCGTCCGGGTTTCAGTATACCGCAAGCGAGAAACCGCGTCAACGATAGAGCGCGTAGGCGACTATGTTGATCCCCATACGAAAGGCGGTCTCCCGTTTCGCCGGCGGATCGTTGTGGGTCTTTTCGTCGGCCCAGCCGTCACTGACATTGCTTTCGTACGTGTAAAACACTACCAGCCGTCCGTCGTGGAAGAGGCCGAATCCCCGCGGCGGTTTGCCATCGTGTTCGTGATGTTTGGGCGGGCCGGACGGGAAGTCGTAGATGATGTGATAGATCGGATGGTCGAAAGGCAACTCGACGAAGTCCTGGTCGGGAAAGACGCGCTTCATTTCCCGACGAAATGCCCTGTCCATGCCGTAATCGTCATCGGCATAGAGAAACCCGCCGCGCGTCAAGTACTTACGCAGGTTGCGGATTTCCGGCTCGGTCCACTTCACTTCTCCGTGGCCGGTCATGAACAGGAAGGGTGAAGAGAACAACAGATCATCGGTCAGGGTTACGACACGCTGATCAAGATTCGTCTCTATGCCAGCGTGCAGTTGCAGTTCACGAGCCAGGTTGGGAATCGCCTCGGGGTCGTTGTACCAATCGCCCCCGCCGTCGTACTTCATCCGCGCAATGGACAACCTGCCGTTTTCGTTCTCGGCTGCGCGCCCGTAAGAAGCCGTCCACCCGGAGGCGAGGCCGCACAGCAGGAGCACGGTCACGCTTCTGAGGAAGGAGTTCATCGCGGGAGGCTCCGGGTCATCTGCGGCCGCCGGGCCTGGCGGGCCGGGCTCTGCCGCCCGTGCGAGGTCCGGAGGCACGCACGCGCTGTCCGCCGCCGGCAAGGGCCATCAGATAGACCAGGCCAATCGCGACTAAACCCAGAATAACCGTACCGATCACGCTGAAACCAATCGTCGCCAGCATACCGTCTCCTTACAGTTGATGATGCGTCCAAGGGACACAGCCCTCAATCAAGAACCCCGAGATTTGCTTCACCCGTCGACTCCCGCGGGCCGCCCGCTGTCTTTCTGGCTCCAGTCCAGCAGACGCTTCATGTCCGTGAACCGTGTTCGGCTGGTCGGTCCGCCAAGTATGACGGCGTAAATGTCATCTCCCGAGTCTCCACGCGCACGCATGACGAGACAGTATCCGGCCCGGCGGATGTAACCTGTCTTGCTGCCCATGCTCTCCCACTGGCTTTGAAACACCCTGTCGCGCACCAGCCGATTGGTGGTCCGTATTGTATGCGTCCGCCTGTTCGTACCAAACCTGTGCTCCCTTGCAAACAGGACTTCCGCCAGTAATTCATCCTGCAGCGCGGTCCACAGCAGGGCTACGCAGTCCACCGCCGTGGAAACATTACCGGCGTCCAGCCCGGTAGGTTCGGTAAATCGGGAGTTTGCCAGGCCAAGTGATGCCGCAGTTGCGTTCATGCGGTCCGCGAATGCATCGATGGTAAGGCCCGATGCGCGTGCCAGTGCGCGCGCCGCTGCGTTATCCGAAGCGACCAGGGTTGCGTAAAGCAGGTCCTTCGCCGAGACCTGTTCCCCGAACCTGAGTCTTGTCCAGTTTGCCCGGTATACGTCCTGTCGTGAAATTCTGACCCGTTTTTCCAGATCCGGATCCATCCGCATATAGGTCACCGCGGTCATCAGTTTCGTTATACTCGCGATCGGGAACGGCGACGTGGCATTCTTCTGATAGATCACCTCGCCCTTCTGGATATCTATGACAAGCGCGGCCCGGGAGCGTACGCGGATTCCGCGGTCGCGCGCCGTTGATCCGGCGGTCTGCGGTTCAGCCCTTCCGGGAGCCGCTTCAGGGGCAGACGGTACGGGGGGATATACGTCATCGTAACGGACTTCAGCCCCGTTCGTCACGGCCTCCGGTTCTGATCCGAAGACCGGTACCGGGTTCACGGAAACTGAAACGGCGAGAAGCACCAAGGCACACGATACCCACACCGCCCTGAAACAGGTCGAAACGGCATTGTCCATAGGCTGGGATTATAGGAAGGGGGATATACCTAAGTCAAGGTGATTCAAGCTGGAAATCCAGACTGGCCTGCAGGGAGGGTACATCTCTATCCAGGCCATCTTCATCCTTCGAGACCGACTGGCCGTCTCCGACGGGCTGAAGATCTATATGGACCCTGACCTGGCGGTCCTCGATACTGAACGAGGAATAGGACAGGTCCTGCGGGAGGATTTTCAATCGGCAGTCGAAGATCCGGTTTTCGGTAATTTCGGAGAGTTCAATCGTGGGCGAAGTCACTACCCGCACGATCTGGTCAATTTCCATTTCCCGGCCGGTTATGGGTATCGAGGGCGGCTCAACGGTAACCCGCACGATTTCCAGGCCCTCCGGCAATTTACCCGCCAGTTCGTGATCAATCATGATCCGTCTGTTCACGATTCGATCGGACCTGATGGTGAGGCTTCTCGGATCAATCGAGGTGGCTTCTACCCCGAAAGGCAATTCTAAATTTGCTTCCGTGAGCGGCATGGTGTGGGTCCCGGGTTCAATATCGTCCAGATCGACCATGACGCGTACCTGGTCCGACGTCAGGGTTGATATACTGCCCTGTGGGCCCCTAACCCTTACGTTCACCTCGCTGGTCGAATTGCTGATCAACTCGATGTTGGCCGGGATGTTCTGAAATTCCAACACGGCTGTTATGGCTATTTCGGAGGTTTGCTCGCCGATCAGGGTGAACCACAACAGGCAGGAAACCCCGATCGAGCCTAATTTGGCGGTGAGGCTGCTGCGATTGAGCCGGAATCCCGACCGGAGCGCGAAGATCTTCGCCATGGCCTCCCTCAGCGACGGCCTGCTCCGTGGAATCTCGATCGGCAGCAAAGATTTCTCCAGCGTTTGCCAGAGTTTTTCGCGGTCGGCCACGGCGGTGATATCACCGTTGGACGCCACGGAAACCTCGCCGCTCTCTTCGGACACCACCACGCAGAACGTATCGCCAAGTTCGGACACCCCCAGTGCCGCCCGGTGCCGCGTACCGTATCGGGGCGGGAGATGGTCCCTGGTCGAAAGCGGCAGGTATGTGCCGGCTTCGACCACACGGTCCTTCTTCACGATAATCGCGCCATCGTGTATGGGCGAGGCGGGATGGAAGATGCTGACGATCAGTTCCTGGCTTACGAGACTGTCGAGTTTGATGCCGTGCTGCACGGCGCCGGTGATCCCGGTCGCTCTGGGGAAGACCAGCAGGCCGCCGATACGCTTCTCCGACAGTTCGAAACAGGCCTCGGTGATCTCCTTCAGAATGCGACGGGAGACCGGGTTGTTCTTGAACCTGAAGATTACCAGGGGACTCACTCTCTCCAGCAGTTGCCTGATCTCAGGCTGGAAGACCACGATGATCAGCAGGAGGGTAACACCGAGGAGGTACTGCAGAATCTGGGTGGTGAGGAGGAGTCCGCTCCAGTTCGCGATACTGTAGAGGATACCCAGGCCGCCGAGACCGATCAGGATATGATAGGCCCGCGTGCCCTCCAGCCACATGTAGAGGCTGTAGATCAACGCCGCTATGATGAATATATCCAGCAGGTTGACTAGATTAAACATCGGTGTGGATTCCTCGGGCGTGGATTATGTTCTGCCATACTGAGTTTGACAGGATTTCACGCACATAAAGATAAGTCAAAATGGGACGCTTGCCAATAACAACGATTCCCGGACCGGTTCGCCGTCAAACAGCCTGCCCGCTCCGGGATGGGGGCGCTGAACGTTCGCTCCGGGATGGGGATGCCGCACGTTCGTCGCGAGATGCGGTTGCCGCACGGTCGCTCCGGGATGGGGGCGCCGCACGGTCGCCGGTCCGCAGCGAAGGCAGGGTCAGCACGTTACTGAAGGCCGTTCCGCCCGATACGACGAATTCCAGGGCTTCCTCCACGGGCAGGTCCACGGGTATCACGTCCCGCCGCGGCACGATTACGACGCGGCCG
>Ga0209021_1003110_pt1 | contig 13687 bp, 9 predicted proteins | sample PinacodermFT_FD_187299 | JGI IMG/M metagenome (GOLD analysis project Ga0209021, IMG submission 187299) | Host-associated microbial community of the marine sponge Aplysina aerophoba from Gulf of Piran - sponge pinacoderm, lysed by freeze-thaw... | ecosystem: Host-associated > Porifera > Sponge >... | reverse complement strand
CTCGTCATTTCGACCGGAGCCGTGCGTCAGCACGGCGGAGTGGAGAAACCTCGTCCCCATGGGGCAGGGAGGTTTCTCCACTCCGCGCCTCCGGCGCTCCGGTCGAAATGACGATGGGTTGCCCATGGGGCAGGGAGGTTTCTCCACTTCGCGCTTCGCGCTCCGGTCGAAATGACGAGGTGGGGGACGGGCTACGCGCTTCGGTCGAAATGACGGAGGGGTGGCTGGGGCGGGGAACGACGACACCACGGGGGCGCTGCACGGCGGCCCCCACGTCGTCATTTCGACCGGAGCCGTGCGTCAACGCGGCGGGCCCCCACTCGTCATTTCGACCGGAGCCGTGCGTCAACGCGGCGGGCCCCCACTCGTCATTTCGACCGGAGCCGTGCGTCAGCACGGCGGAGTGGAGAAACCTCCCTGCCATGGGTACGAGGTTTCTCCACTGCGCGCCTGCGGCGCTCCGGTCGAAATGACGGGTGGGGCGGGTGTGTCCCGACCCGGCCGATGGGCCGGTGATCCGCCTCCAACGACGGCTTGCACCCGGTCCGGCCCATCGGGGCCGGGCAGCGATGGAACGAGGCCCGGCATGACAGGTGAGAGGACACGGTGTGGAAATCGGAAATACAATCATTGAAATCAGCTATTTACGATAACATATTCATATCATAGATAAGATATCGAATCGCCCCTCCGAGATTGAGCGCGAGGGCCGATTCTGCTATACTCCGGGGACGGGTTTTGCGGCGTCTTCGAACCGGTCGGGACGCCGCGTCTGAACCGGTCCCGAACGCCCCGAACCGGACAAGCGAAACGCCTTGACTGACACGCTGGCCCCGCCGCCGCCGCCCGAGTTCGACATCGTGCCGGTGAGCCTCGAGGAGGAGATGGAACGCTCCTACCTCGACTACGCGATGAGCGTGATCGTCTCGCGCGCGCTGCCCGACGCGCGCGACGGGCTCAAGCCGGTGCATCGCCGCATCCTGTATGCGATGCACGAGGAGGGCTATGAGTGGAACCGGCCCTACCGCAAGTCGGCGCGCATCGTCGGCGACGTGATGGGCAAGTACCACCCGCATGGCGACCAGGCGATCTACGACGCCATGGTGCGCATGGCGCAGGACTTCTCGATGCGCCTGCCGCTGATCGACGGGCAGGGCAATTTCGGCTCGATGGACGGCGACCCGCCGGCGGCGATGCGCTACACCGAGGTGCGGCTGACCCGCGCGGCGCACGAGATGCTCGACGACATCGAGCGCGACACCGTCGCCTTCCGCGCCAATTACGACGACAGCGCGCACGAGCCGGAAGTCCTGCCCGCCCGCATCCCCAATCTGCTGGTCAACGGCGCCGGCGGCATCGCCGTCGGCATGGCGACCAACGTGCCGCCGCACAATCTGGGCGAGGTGGTCGATGCCTGCCTCGCGATGCTCGACGAGCCCGACATATCGATCGACCGGCTGATCGGGATCGTGCCGGGGCCCGATTTCCCGACCGGCGCGTTCGTGATCGGCCGCGCGGGCATTCGCGAGGCCTACCACACGGGGCGCGGCTCGGTGGTGATGCGCGGGCGCACCCATGTCGAGGAGATCCGCAACAACCGCGAGGCGATCGTCGTCACCGAGATCCCCTACCAGGTCAACAAGGCGCGGATGATCGAGAAGATCGCCGAGCTGGTGCGCGAGAAGCGGATCGAGGGCATATCGGATCTGCGCGACGAATCCGACCGCACCGGCGTCCGCGTGGTGATCGAGCTGCGCCGCGACGCGATGGCCGACATCGTGCTCAACCAGCTGTTCCGCTTCTCGCCGCTGCAGACCAGCTTCGGCGTCAACACGCTGGCGCTCGACCGCGGCAAGCCCGAGACGATGGATTTGCGGACGCTGCTGCAATCCTTCCTCGAGTTCCGCACCGACGTGGTCCGACGGCGCACCGCCTACGAGCTCGGCAAGGCGCGCGAGCGCGCCCACGTGCTCGCCGGGCTCGCCGTCGCGGTGGCCAATATCGACGACATGATCGCCCTGATCCGCGCCGCGCCCGACCCCGTCGCCGCCCGCGGCCGGCTGATGGAGCGGCGCTGGCCGGCCGAGGACATCGAGCCGATCATCGCGCTGCTCGACGAGCCGGGCGGCGGGGTGGTCGATGGGACCTACGGCCTGTCGGAAGCCCAGGCGCGGGCCATCCTCGAGCTCCGCCTGCAGCGCCTGACCGCGCTGGAGCGCGACAAGATCGGCGAAGAGCTCCAGGCGCTGTCGGAGAAGATCGTCGAGTATTTGGCGATCCTCGATTCGCGCGACAGGGTGATCGAGGTGCTGCGCGGCGAGCTGCGCGCGGTGAGGGAGGCGTTCGCCACGCCCCGGCGCACCGAGATCCTCGATTCGGAGGCCGACCAGGACATCGAGGATCTGATCCAGCGCGAGGCGATGGTCGTCACCGTGACCCATGCGGGCTACATCAAGCGGGTCGCGCTCTCGACCTACCGGGCGCAGAAGCGGGGCGGCAAGGGCCGCGCCGGGATGGCGACCAAGGAGGGGGATTTCCTCGAGAAGCTGTTCGTCTGCGACACCCACACCCCGGTGCTGTTCTTCTCCTCGCGCGGCATGGCCTACCGGCTCAAGGTCTACCGCCTGCCCGAGGCGCCGCCCCGGTCGCGCGGCAAGGCGCTGGTCAATCTGCTGCCGCTGGAGAAGGACGAGACCATCACCACGATCATGCCGATGCCGGACGACGAGGCCGACTGGCAGACCCTCGACATCGCCTTCGCCACCGCGGCCGGGCGGGTGCGGCGCAACCGGCTGAGCGACTTCGCCAGCGTCAAGGCGAACGGCAAGATCGCCATGAAGCTCGATCCCGGCGACCGGCTGGTCGGGGTCGAGACCTGCGCGGCGGGCGACAACCTGCTGCTGGCCGCGCGCAGCGGCAAGTGCATCCGCTTCCCGGTCGACGACGTCCGGGTGTTCTCCGGCCGCACCTCGACCGGGGTGCGCGGCATGCGGCTGGCGAAGCAGGACCGCATCGTCTCGATGACCATCCTGCGCCACAGCGATGTCGACACAGCCGCGCGCGACGCCTATCTGCGCTACGCCAATGCCAGGCGCCGGACCGACGGCAACGGCGAGGGCTCGGAGAACGGGCTCGCGCCGGAGACCGTCGCCCGCATGGCGGCGGAGGAGGAGTTCATCCTCAGCATCACCGAGAACGGCTACGGCAAGCGGAGCTCGGCCTACGAGTACCGCACCACTGGACGCGGCGGGCAGGGGGTGGTCAATATCGAGACCTCGCGGCGCAACGGCCCGGTGGTCGCGGCCTTCCCGGTGGCGGAGTCCGACGAGATCATGCTGGTGAGCGACGCCGGCACGCTGATCCGCTCGCCGGTCGCCGATATCCGCATCGCCGGGCGCAACACCCAGGGGGTGACGCTGTTCGACACCGCCGAGGGCGAGCGCGTGGTTGCGGCGGCGCGCTTCGCCAGGGGGTTCGACGAGGTCGGCAACGGCAACGGAAACGGCGACCATAGCGGGGAACCGGCGTAGCCGCCGGCCGGGGAGAGGGTCATGGCGAGCCAGCGCATCGGGGTCTATCCGGGGACTTTCGACCCGATCACCAACGGGCATCTCGACATCATCCAGCGCGCCACCGCGGTGATGGACCGGCTGGTGGTCGGCGTCGCGGTCAACGCGGGGAAGGGGCCGCTGTTCTCGGTCGAGGAGCGCGTCGACATGGTGCGCGCTGAGATCGCCGTCCTCAACCGGGGCGACGAAGAGCGGGTGCAGGTCGCCGCCTTCGACAATCTGCTGATGGACTTCGCCGTCGAGCACGGCGCCTGCATGATCGTCCGCGGGCTGCGCGCGGTGTCCGATTTCGACTACGAGTTCCAGATGGCGAGCATGAACGCCAAGCTCAACGCCGATGTCGAGACGGTTTGCCTGATGGCCTCCGACAAGCACCAGTTCATCGCCTCGCGCCTGGTCAAGGAGATCGCCATGCTGGGCGGCGACATCTCCGCCTTCGTCTCCCCCCGCGTCGCCGACCTCCTGGTCGAGCGCCGCGACGGCCGCTAGGGCCGCCACCTCCTCATCGTCATTTCGACCGGAGCGGGCCGGAGGCCCGCGCAGTGGAGAAACCTCCCTGCCAATGGGGACGAGGTTTCTCCACTCCGCCGTGCTGCGCACGGCTCCGGTCGAAATGACGGGGGGTTGCCCATGTGGCGGGGAGGTTTCTCCACTCCGCCGTGCTGCGCACGGCTCCGGTCGAAATGACGAGGGGTTGCCCATGTGGCGGGGAGGTTTCTCCACTCCGCCGTGCTGACGCACGGCTCCGGTCGAAATGACGAGGGAGGGGCCGCCGTGCTGCGCCCCCGTGGTGTCCTCGTTCCCCGCCCCAACCTCCCCCTCGTCATTTCGACCGGAGCGCGAAGCGCGGAGTGGAGAAACCTCCCAGCCGCTTCCTCCATCGTCATTTCGACCGGAGCGCCGGAGGCGCGTAGTGGAGAAACCTCCCTGCCAATGGGGACGAGGTTTCTCCACTACGCCGTGCTGACGCACGGCTCCGGTCGAAATGACGAGAGTGGGGCCGCCGGGCCGCACCCCACCCCGGTGGAAATGACCAAGGGGGGGGTGGCGGGGACCTGTCCGGTGCGTATATCGATAGGGCGGGCGCCGGCCGGATGCGGGACCGGTCCGCCCGGGAGACAGCTGGAGCGCGCCTTGCCGTCCGACCGCGACCATGACGGCCAGGCCGTCGACCGGCGCTACGCCATGTTCCGCCTCGCCGTGACCCTGGTGCTGGCGACCATCGGCAGCATCGGGCTGTGGTCCTATGTGATCGTGCTGCCGGCGGTGCAGGCCGAGTTCGGCGTCGACCGGGCGACCGCCTCGATCCCCTACACCACGTCGATGGTGTTCTTCGCGCTCGGCAACATCGTGGTCGGGCGGCTGATCGACCGGATCGGGATGATGCTGCCGGCGCTGGCCGCCGGCGTGGCGCTCGGCATCGGCTTCGCCGCCGCCTCGGCGGTCGAGGCGATGTGGCAGCTGTCCCTGGTCCACGGCGTGCTGATCGGCATCGGCACCGGCTCGATGTTCGGGCCGCTGATGGCCAATATCTCGCACTGGTTCGTGCGCCGCCGCGGCATCGCCGTCGCCACCGTGGCCTGCGGCAACTACTTCGCCGGGATGCTGCTGCCGCTGGTCCTCCAGGACGCGGTGAGCGTCGAGGGGTGGCGGCCGATCTATCTGGCGATCGGCCTGTTCAGCGTGGCGACCATCGTGCCGCTCTCCTTCCTGCTGCGCAGCGAGGGGCCCAAGCGCGACCATGTCGACCGGGTCACCGGCATCGCCGGCACCGAGCAGCTGCGCATGGCCGCCTTCACCCCGCGCACCATGCAGACCCTGCTCGCCATCGCCGGGTTCGGCTGCTGCGTCGCCATGTCGATGCCGCAGGTCCATCTCGTCGCCTACTGCGTCGATCTCGGCTACGGCATCGCGCGCGGGGCGGAGATGCTGTCCCTCATGCTGGCCGCCGGCGTGATCAGCCGGCTCGCCTCGGGCATGCTGGCCGACTATATCGGCGGGGTGCGGACGCTGCTGCTGGGCTCGGTCCTGCAATGCGTCGCGCTCGCCCTCTATTTGCCGTTCGACGGGCTGGTCGCGCTCTATGCGATCTCCTTCGTGTTCGGCCTGTTCCAGGGCGGCATCGTGCCGTCCTACGCGATCATCATCCGCGAGTACCTGCCGGCGGCGGAGGCGGGGCAGCGCATCGGCATGGTGATCTTCGCCACCATCGGCGGCATGGCCTTCGGCGGCTGGGTGTCGGGCTGGATCTACGACCTGACGGCGTCCTACCAGGCGGCGCTGCTGAACGGGATGGCGTGGAACTTCGTCAACATGGCGATCATGACGCTGATCCTGTGGCGCACCCTGCGCGTCCGCGCCGCGACGGCGTAGCGCGGAATTTCCTAATTCAATATCTTAGAGCATAGTGGTAATATCTTGTTATAAATAAATTATCCCCTTCTCGTCCCCGGGGGACAATGTTTCACGTGAAACATTAGAATCCGCTCACACCGTCCAGTAGCGGCCCGAGGCGCCGATCGCCCCGTTGATCAGCCCGAGCGCGAGGTTGACGGTCACGGTCAGGCGGATCCGGTCCAGCGCGGCGGCGGCCGATGGCGGGTCGCCGGCGGCGAGCCCCGCCTTGAAGCGGCGATAGGGGCCGAACCAGAGATAGAGGAAGATCGCGATCATCAGCCAGCCGATCCCCTGCATCAGGTGGGCGTGGAGCGGCATCGCCCCGAGCCCGCCCCACTGGCCCCACACCAGGACATAGCCGGTGACCGGGAGCAGGACAGCGGCCGCCCACACCCAGGCGAAGAAGCGCCTGAACACGCGCTGCCACAGCGCGAGGCGAACCGGGCCCTCCAGCGGGCCGGCGGCAGGCCTCAGCGCGTAGAGCGCGAACCCCATCCCGCCGACCCAGACGATGGCGGCGAGCGCGTGCAGCGCGACCGAAAGTCCCAGCAAGTCATCCTCCCTGGCGGCGCCCGGCTTGATCGGCCGATTGCCTTACACTACCGTGCCGGCCCTCCCGACAGCGAACGCCGAGCGGCCATGAAGTTTACCGGCACCGAGTCCTATATCGCGACCGAAGATCTGATGACGGCGGTCAACGCCGCCATCACGCTGGAACGCCCGCTGCTCGTCAAGGGCGAGCCCGGCACCGGCAAGACGCTGCTGGCCCAGGAGGTCGCCGGCGCGCTCGGCCGGCCGTTCTTCGAGTGGCATGTCAAGTCGACCACCAAGGCGCAGCACGGGCTCTACGAGTACGACGCGGTCTCCCGGCTGCGCGATTCGCAGCTCGGCGAGGAGCGGGTGGGCGACATCCGCAACTACATCAAGCGCGGCATGCTGTGGCAGGCCTTCGCCTCGGCCGACCAGGCGGTGCTGCTGATCGACGAGATCGACAAGGCCGATATCGAGTTCCCCAACGATTTGCTGCGCGAGCTCGACCGCATGGAGTTCCATGTCTACGAGACCCAGGAGACGGTGGCGGCCAGGCACCGCCCGGCGGTGATCATCACGTCGAACAACGAGAAGGAGCTGCCCGACGCCTTCCTCCGGCGCTGCTTCTTCCACTACATCCGCTTCCCCGAGCCCGACACCATGGAGCGCATCGTCGAGGTCCATTTCCCGGGCATCAAGCGGGCGCTGCTGAAGGAGGCGCTGGAGTGCTTCTTCTCGATCCGCTCGGTCAACGGGCTCAAGAAGAAGCCGTCCACCTCGGAGCTGCTCGACTGGATCAAGCTGCTGCTGGCCGAGGACCTGTCGCCCGAGGATCTGCGCGAGGACTCGGCGAAGGCGCTGCCGAGGCTCCACGGCGCGCTGCTCAAGAACGAGCAGGACGTGCAGATGTTCGAGCGCCTGGCCTTCCTGTCGCGGCGGCAGAGCTGATGTTCGTCGACTTCTTCTTCCAGCTCCGCCAGGCCGCGATCCCGGTCACCATCCGCGAATATCTGATGATGCTGGAGGCGCTGTCGAAGGGCGCCGGCGGCTACCAGGCCGACGGGTTCTACCACCTCGCCCGCGCCGCGATGGTCAAGGACGAGAAGTACTACGACGCCTACGACAAGGTGTTCGACAACTTCTTCGCCGGCGCGATGCACGACACCGAAGACCTGTTCTCGACGGTGGTCCCGGAGGACTGGCTGCGCGCGCTGGCCGAGCGCAGCTTCGACGCCGAAGAGCTCGCCGGGCTGGAGAAGATGAGCTTCGACGAGCTGATGGAGGAGCTCGCCAAGCGGCTCCAGGAGCAGCAGGGGCGGCACCAGGGCGGCAACCGCTGGGTCGGCACCGGCGGCACCTCGCCCTTCGGCAATAGCGGGCGCAACCCTGCCGGGGTCAGGATCGGCGGCGAGGGGGGCGGCAGGAGCGCCACCAAGATGTGGCAGAAGCGCGAGTTCCGCGGCCTCGCCGACGACGTCGAGATCGGCACCCGCAACATCAAGCTGGCGCTGCGCCGGCTGCGCAAGTTCGTGCGCGACGGCGCCGAGGACGAGTTCGACCTCGACGGCACCATCCGCGCCACGGCGGAGAACGCCGGCTGGCTCGACATCAAGATGGTGCCCGAGCGCAGGAACCGGGTGAAGGTGCTGCTGTTCCTCGACATCGGCGGCTCGATGGACAGCCATATCAGGATCTCCGAGGAGCTGTTCTCGGCGGCGCGCGGCGAGCTCAAGCATCTCGAATACTTCTACTTCCACAACTTCCCCTATGAGCGGGTGTGGCGCGAGAACCGGCGCGGCTACAACGAGTGGACCGCGACCTGGGAGGTGCTCAACACCTACCCGCCGGACTACAAGGCGATCTTCGTCGGCGACGCCACCATGAGCCCCTACGAGATCACCGAGATCGGCGGCTCGATCGAGCACTGGAACGAGGAGCCGGGCGAGACCTGGCTGCGCCGCGTGCTCGCCTGCTACCCCGACGCGGTGTGGCTCAACCCGGTGCCCGAGGAGCGCTGGATGGCGACCCCCTCGCTCCGCCTGACCTGGCAGATCATGTCCGGGCGGATGTACCCGCTCACCCTCGACGGGCTGGATGAGGCGATGGCGACGCTGCGCAAGGGCGGCCCGGCGCTGGCGAAGCACTGAGGCCTAATGTTTCACGTGAAACATAGGACAGCACTGTTGACCCATGTTTCACGTGAAACATTAGCCTGACACGGTAAATGTCGTGTCCCCCGGGGACGCGCCGTGCGCGGGTCAGGGGCTTGGCCGGCGATCCTGAGAGACCGCTCGAAGGTCAGCCCGGCGCGGCGATCCCGCGCACCGCATGGACCAGCCAGTGCGCGGTGGCGACGATCCTGGCGTCTTCGCGGAACCAGCCCATCAGCTGGACCCCGAGCGGCATGCCCCCGACCGAGAGCAGCGGCAGGTTCAGCGCCGGGCAGCCGAGCACCGAGGACGGCTCGCCATAGACCATGTCGCCCACCGCCATGCCGACCGGCGCCGGGTCGACCTGGTTGAGGGTGACGAACCCGTCCGCCCTGCCGGAGAACGCCTGGTGCCGCGCGCGGAAGCCGATGCACCATTCGAGCGCTGCCGCGTAGTCCTCCGGCGTCAGCTCGCGCCCGGCGGTCACCCGGTCCTGCACCCGCTGGCTCAGCTTGTCCCACGCGCGCTCGGCATACATCGCGAGCGGCCAGCGCCCCTCATATGTCAGGATCAGCGCGATCACCTCGCGCAGCGTCACCAGGTCCCGCTCATAGGCCTCGATCTCCGGGTCGTCGGCGCGCCCGGCGATCTCGATCCCGGCGTCGGAAAGGGTGCCGAGCCAGGCTTCGAAGGCGGCCCTGGTCGCCTCCGTGGTGGCGGCCCAGCCGGCGGTCTCCAGCCGGATCAGCCGCGCCGGCTTCCCGGGCCGCGGCAGGGTCGCCGGCCCGGCGAGGCTCGGATGGCCGGGATCGCCGCCGGCGATGCGCGAGACGCAGTGCGAGGCGATCCACATGTCGGCCAGCGTGCCGGTGATGAAGCCGACATGGACCAGGCTCGGCGCCGAGGGAAACCCGCCCAGCGCGTTGATCGCCCCGTAGGAGGCTTTTAGCGTGTAGGCGCCGCAATAGGCGGCCGGCCTGAGGATCGAGCCGCGCACCTGGGAGCCGGTGGCGGCCGGCAGCATCCGCGCGCCGATTGCCGCCCCGCTGCCGCTCGACGACCCGCCCGGGGTGCGGGCGCCGTCCCACGGGTTGCGCGTCGGGCCGGGCGTGGCGAAGGCGAACTCGGTGGTGACCGTCTTGCCGACGATCGCCGCGCCCGCCTGGCGCAGCGCAAAGACGCAGGCGCCGTCCCAGCCCGACGACCAGCCCTCGAAGACCGGGCTGCCCACCTGCATCGGCATGTCCGCGGTCTCGTGCACGTCCTTGATGCCGACCGGCATGCCGTCGAGCGGCGACAGCGCCCGCCCGGCCCGGTAGCGCGCGGTCGAGGCATCGGCCGCCTCGCGCGCGCCGTCGAGGTTGAGGGTGACGAAGGCCCGGATCGCGGGTTCGAGCGCCGCGACGGTCTCGATACAGCGCTCGAGATAGGCGCGCGGCGTGTCGCTGCCCTCGACGAAGCCGGGGACGGCGTCGCTGAACGACAGCAGCGTCGTCGTCTTCGGATCGTAGGTCTCGCTGGTCATGGGCTCGTTCATCGGCGCCTCCCGGCAATGCATCGGTTCGAATCCCGCCCCGACGCGGCTCGCCCGGGCATCCTATACGCCTGGCGGGACGCATGGGGGGTTCATGCCGGCCGTGGCACCGCGCCCTCGTCATTTCGACCGGAGCGCCGCAGGCGCGTCCGCCCCCCCCCTCGTCATTTCGACCGGAGCCGTGCGGAGCACGGCGTAGTGGAGAAACCTCGTCCCCATGGGGCAGGGAGGTTTCTCCACTCCGCGCCTGCGGCGCTCCGGTCGAAATGACGAGGGGGGTGGCCGCCGTGCTCCGCACGGCTCCGGTCGAAATGACGAGGTGGGGGCGTTGGGGCGCGTCGGCGGACGGGTCTTTCCGCGCCCCGGCCCCCGGCGGGGCCGGTCAGTTCTTCGGCGGCCAGAGCCCCGTCTCCTTGTAGAACCTGATCGCCCCCGGGTGGTAGGGGTTGGAGTGCCGGGCCGCCATCTCGTTCGGCACCATCCGGTTGAACGGCCCGAAGGCGAGCGCCAGCGCCTTCTTGTTGTTGTAGAGCGTCTTGGTCGTCAAATAGACCACCTCGTCCGACACATGGGCGCCGGTCACCAGGTAGAACTGCACCCGCATCATGGCGGTCGGCTCGACCACCCCGGTATTGGTCTTCTTGGGCGGCACCATGTTGGGCTCGGCATAGGGCAGCACGCCGTGCATGCGCTGCGCGCCCTCCGGCGTGACGTCGAAGGATATGTAGCGCCAGCCCTTGTTCATGGTGGCCATCGCCTTCTTGCCGGCGCCCGCGTTGAGCGGGATATAGGCGGTGTCCACCTTGCCCTGGACCAGCGCGTCGATGCCCCGGATGAAGGTCGGCACGGGGAACCGGCGGACATCGTCGAAGCTCATCTTCCGGGTGGCGAGGATTCCGCCGGTGATGTAGTGGAAGATGCGCCCGCTGGTGTAGTCGGACGGCACCCGCTTGCCCTTGAGGTCGTCGATCTTGCGGATCGGCGAATCCTTGGGCACGGCGAAGGTGCCGTTGATGCGATACATCACCCCGACATTGCGCAGCCCCGTGTTGGGCCGGCCGTCGAAGATCTCCTTCCCGTCATAGGCGAAGGCGGTCTCGCCCTGGTTGGCGAAGCCGAAATCGAGCTTCTTGGCATGGATCAGCGGCAGATAGGTCGAGGAGCCGCCATAGGGGGCGACCCGGAACTGCAGCTTGCCCTGCTGGGCCATCACCTTGGCCACGGCGGTCCCCGAGGCGAAGGCGAGCGAGCCCTGCGGGTTGGTGCCGACGCTGTAGGTCTGCCCGTGAGAAGCGGCGGCGGCGAATGCGGCGAGCCCCGCGACGGCCGCCAAGGTGAACTTGCGCATGGTTTTCCTCCCGTTTCGGTTATGCGTTCAACGCGGAAACATGTCATTCGCCGGCCCCGGCCGCCGGGGTATCCCGGAGCCGCGCGCGGCGCGAGGCAAAGACCTCCTGTCCCAGGATCGCCAGCCCCGCCGCGGAGCCGGCGATGGCGGCGGCGCCTTCGAGCCCGAGCGCGGTGTCCGGCGTCATCGCGACCAGCCCGACGATGGCGAGCGCGATCCGCCGCGCCGGGTCCAGCGGGCGCATCAAGTACCCCTCGACGGCGACCGCGACGAGATAGACGCCGACCGTCGCCGTCGTCACGTTGATCGCGATCTGCCCCGCATCGCCCTGCATGATCAGGGTGGGCGACAGCACGAACAGGAACGGCACCACATAGGCCACCCAGCCCAGCTTCATCGCCATGAACCCGGTGCGCGTCGGGCTCTCGCGCGACAGCGTCGCGGCGGCGAAGGCGGCCAGCGCGATCGGCGGGGTGATCATCGACATCATGCCGAAATAGAGGATGAAGACATGCGCGGCGAGCGGCAGCACGCCGGCCTCGACCAGCGACGGCGCGACCAGGGCCGCGAGCAGCACGTAGACGCCGGTGGTCGGCATCCCCATGCCCAGCAGGATGCAGATGCCGGCCGCGATCAGCAGCAGCACCGCGAGCTGGTCGCCGCCGAGCTCGATCAGGAACAGGGTCAGCGCGAACCCGCCGCCGCTGAGATTGAGGATGCCGATCACGAACCCCGCGGCGGCGACGATGATGTTGAGCTCCACCATCGCGATGCCGGTGTCCCAGAACGTGGCGAAGAACTCGCGCAGCCTGAGCCGCTTGCCCTTGTAGGAGCGCAGCGCGCCGCCCACGGCGATGGTCGCGGCGGCGTAGAGCGCGGCGATCTCCGGTTCGGTGTTGAGCTCGAACAGCGCGTAGATCAGCACCGCGAAGGGGACGATGAAGTGCCAGCCCTCCTTGAGCACGGTGCGCGCCCTGGGCAGCGATTCGGCGGCCGACGTGATGTCGTCGCGCGCCGCGACGAGGTCGACCTGGACGAACACGGCGAAGTAGTAGAGCAGCGCCGGGATCAGCCCGGCGACGATCACGTCGGTATAGGGCAGCTCCAGGAACTCGGCCATCAGGAAGGCCGCCGCGCCCATGATCGGCGGCATGAACTGGCCCCCGGTCGAGGCGATCGCCTCGATCGCGCCGGCCTGGACGCCGGTATAGCCGGAGCGCTGCATCAGCGGGATGGTGATCACCCCGGTGGTCGCGACGTTGGAGACCGCGCTGCCGGAGATCGAGCCGAACATCGCCGAGGCCACCACCGAGATCTTGGCTGCGCCGCCGCGCCGGCGGCCCATGGTCGCCATCGCCAGGTCGGTGAAGAACTCGCCGCCGCCGGTCTTGAACAGCAGCTGGCCGAGGAAGATGAACAGGATCACGATGGTGACCGAGACGCTGAGCGCCGCGCCGAGCAGCGCGCTCGGGTCGAAGCCGAGATAGATCGGCAGCTCTTCGATGTCGATCGAACGCCCGGTCAGCGGCGCCGGCACCAGGTGGCCGACCATGGCGTAGGCGATGAAGCCGAGCACGATGAAGAACAGGAACAGCCCCGCGGTCCGCCGCAGCGCCTCCATGACCAGCAGCACGATGATGCTGCCCATGGCCAGCATCTCCGGCGGGCCGAAGGGCTGTTCGCGCAGGAAATAGGCGTACCAGACGGCGATCGAGAACAGCACCGCCGGCGCGATCAGCGCGAGGATCCAGTCGTACCACGGAACCCGCCGGCCCCTGCTCCGGTCGGCCCGGTTGAGCAGGAAGACCGTCGTCAGGGTCAGCCCGGCGGCCACCGCCAGGAACTGCTCCTTGTAGAGCGCGATGCCCAGATAGGACGGTATCTGCAGAGCGAGCACCAGGGAGAACAGGGTCATCACCCCGGCGCATGCGCGCGCGCTGTAGAGCGCTAGCAAGCCATGTCCCTTCGCCCCCTTCACGGGGGAGGCGGCCCGCGGGCCGCCCCTGGAGGGTTCAGCCTAGAGGAAGCCGCGCGGCGGCGCCAATCCCGGCGGAAGCGGCTGTCGCTAGCACATGATCTGTCCGGCTTAGGTAGCACGTGAGTTGTCCGGTTAGGTGTCTCGGAGAGGAGGCACCTGGATGAACCGGACGATGTGGCT
>Ga0209021_1003109_pt1 | contig 13688 bp, 9 predicted proteins | sample PinacodermFT_FD_187299 | JGI IMG/M metagenome (GOLD analysis project Ga0209021, IMG submission 187299) | Host-associated microbial community of the marine sponge Aplysina aerophoba from Gulf of Piran - sponge pinacoderm, lysed by freeze-thaw... | ecosystem: Host-associated > Porifera > Sponge >... | reverse complement strand
GGTGATGCCGCCGTCACGCCCGGCGTTCAGGCTGTATTCCAGGGTCTCCACGCCGCTCAGGTTCTCGATGACGAAGTCCGTATCGCGCCGGAACTCGTAACGCTTGTCCAAATGAGTGGTCCAGTTGTCGGTCAGCTCGACGCGGGGCACCCCGGCCACCAGGGCGACGGCCACGGCGGTTACGGACCAGAGCAGGAGCGTGCGGCGGGCCACCACGAAAGCGCCGAGGCGTTGGAAGAAAGCGGAACCCCCGGCGCGTGCCGCACGCGCGCGCAGCGGCAGTACCGACAGCAACGCCGGCAGAAGTGTCATGGAATACACGTAGGCCACCAGCATGCCGACGGCCACCAGGTTGCCGAGTAACCGGAAAGGCGGCGAGTCCGAGGCGTTCATGCTGAGGAACCCGATCATCGTCGTGGCCGTCGTGAGGAAGACGGGCCATGCGTTGTCCCGCAGCGATTCGGCGATGGCCGCGTCCCGGTCCAGGCCCTGGCTCATGCCGGAATTGATGGTCCCGATGATGTGGACCGAGTCGCAGATGGCGAGGGTCATGATGATAAGGGGAATGCCGGAGTTGGCGGCGTTGAGCACCAGCCCGGTCCAGCCGATGACGCCCATGGTCGAGGCGACGACGAAAATGAGCAGAATGACGATGCCCATCGTGCCGAACAGGGAGCGCAGAAGAAAGGCGCCGACGGCCACGATGACGAGGAAGGCGGCGGGCGCGAGAACCCCCATATCGTCCTGGGCCGCCTCGGTCAGGACCTGGTTCACGAAGACATTGCCGGTAACGTGATAGGCGATATCCGGATGGGCTGTACGGGCCTTGTCCAGGAGGCCGCGGAGATAGTGGTAAGTCTGGATCTCGGCGGCGTCCGAATGCTCGGGCAGGGTGAAGCTGATCACCAGTCCGGCAACGCGCCCGTCGTGGGAGACGAGACGGCCCGCGACGCTGGGCTCGGCTAGCGCAATCTTCCTGATCCGCGCGAGGTCTTCATCGTTGAGCGATTCGGCGCCGTCCACGAGCCGCTCGACCTGGAGGTCGTCCTCCACCGACTCGCTGTGGTTGTAGTTGGTAAGGGAATCGACCCGGCTGGACCAGGGCACCTGCCACGCGGCCTCGGTCAGCTCCTCGATGGCGCCGAGGGCCTCCCGGGTGAAGACCGAGCCCCCCTCGGGCGCCACCGCGATCAACGCCGCATTGGTGGCCGTATAGGTATCTTCCAGGGCGTCGTACGCAACCAGTTGAGGATTGTCCTCGTCCAGCATGTCGCGCCAGTCGTTGGAGATGTGGAGGAACTGGAGACCGGCCGTCAGAAACAGCATGACCGCCACGGACGACGCGAGGACGAGCCACCGGCGGTGCAACATGAATGCGATGTAGCGGTCGAGTAGATGCGAGTGCATGAATTCGTTCCAATAGTGGGGAACCGACGCCGCCGTCAGCCCAATCCCGTCAACCGAAGGCGGTAGCAAACTCGGTGACGAGGTCGCAATAGGTGTTCTCGTAATTCTGGTAGTCCGTCGTGCGCTCGTCCCCGCCGCCGCGTTCCGCGCCGCCGTAGCGGCGGTCGTAGTCCCGGATGCGATCGGCGACCTGGTCGCCGGATTTTGCGTCTCTCAGAATGTGGGTGAGTTTGGATGTCAATGGGATGCCTTGATCGGTGGCACCTGGTACGTTGCCTAGGACGAATGTTCGAGAAATGGCATATTCCTACTAGATAAATCAATAGTCAATTGAGCATGGACGGGCGTCCATGCGGAGCTGTTCCCTTGCCCCCCGCGGTCAAATAGGGTAGGGCATTCAACGCGCCCGCGGGGGCCTTGGTTTCACGGAACGTTGGGGGGTGAACCGGTGAGCGTCGATAAGCAGAGCCGCAGGATGTCGGGCGGCCACGCGGTGGCGTGGTCCTTGCGCAGCGAGGGGGTGCGGCACGCCTTCTCCGTGCCGGGCGAGAGTTACATCGCCCTGTTGGACGGGCTTCGGGACGTCCCCGAGATCACCCTCATCACCAACCGCCACGAGGGCAGCGCCTGCCTCATGGCCGAGGCCTACGGCAAGACCACGCGCACGCCCGGCGTGTGCATCGTCACCCGCGGCCCCGGCGCCACCAACGCCAGCATCGGCGTGCACCTCGCCAAATACGACTCGACCCCGCTGGTCCTGCTCATCGGCCAGGTGGCCCGGGCGCACCGGGGCCGGGAAGCCGGCCAGGAGATCGACTACACGCACTTCTTCGGCAGCATCGCCAAGTGGGTCATCGAGATCAACGACCCGCGCGACGTGCCGCGCATCATGGCGCGGGCGTTCCACGTGGCGCGCTCTGGCCGTCCCGGTCCGGTTGTGGTGTCCCTCCCTCGGGACATGCTCGAGGAAGAGGCGGACATCACCATGGTGGGTCCCTATCCCGAGGTCCGTCCGAGCCCGGACCCGGCGCAGGTCCGCGAAATGGTGGAGCGCGTCAACCGGGCCGAGAGACCGGTGCTCCTGGCGGGTTCCGGCGCCCAGTACGCGCGCGCCCGGGACGAGCTCGTCGCCTTCGCCGAGAAGTTCCAGATGCCGGTGCTGAGCGCCTTCAAGCGCCAGGACGCGTTCCCCAACACGCATCCCCACTACGTCGGCAACCTGGGCAGCCGCAAGAACCACTCGCGCCGGATCGTGGATGAGGACGCCGACCTGCTGCTCATCGTCGGCTGCCGGGTGAATCAGCAGGTGTCGGGCGGCTACCGGCTGCCGCACCCGGGGCTGACGACCATCCAGATCGACGCCGACGCCGGCAACATCGGCCAGAACTTCAGCCCGGACATGGCCGTGCTGGCGGACCCGCGCAAGGCCCTGTCGGCGGCGCTGGAGTGCGACGGCGCCGGTCCCAACGAAGCCCGCGCCGCCTGGATCGCGGACTATCACGCCCAACAGCGGCGCTACGCCACCCCGCCCGAGCGCCCCACCGGCGCCGTCTCCATGGAACGGGTCATGGCGGACATCAAGGCCACGGTCCCGCCGGACACCATCCACACCCACGACGCCGGAAGCTTCGGCGGCTGGGTGCAGCGCTACATCGAGTTCGACCACGCCGATTCCTACATCGTTCCCAACCTGGGCAGCATGGGTCCGGGCGTGCCCGCCGCGGTGGCCGCCCGCTTGGCCCATCCCGACCGCACCGTCATCGCCCACGTGGGCGACGGCGGCTTCCTCATGACCGGTCAGGAACTCGCCACCGCGCGCCAGTACGGCGTCAAGATCATCGTGATGGTGTACGCCAACGGTTCCTACGGCACCATCCGCATGGACCAAGAGGCGCAGTATCCGGGGAGGAACTACGGTACCGACCTCGTCAACCCCGACTTCGCCGCGCTCGGCAACGGCTACGGCGCCCTGGGCCTCAAGGTCACGCGCGATGACGAGGTCCTGCCCGCGCTCAAGCAGGCCCTGGCCTCGCCCGGCCCCGCCCTCATCGAGGTGCTGACCGACCTGGAGTACGTCTCCCCGAACACCACGCTGACCGAGGCCGCCGCTTCGCGGAGCGTCGCGGCGACATAGGGGCCGGTCCGGAGTTCGCGCTCACTCCCGATTCAGTTCGGCGATATAGTCCCGCAAACCCGCCTCGAGCTTGTACTCGGGCGCGTAGCCCAGTTCGCTTCCGGCCCGGGCGATGTCCATGCGTGGCCGTGCGGGCGTAAGCGTGCCCCGGCGCAGGCGGATGTCCGGGAAGATGGCGTGCAGCGCCGCCTCCACGTCCGCCACGGTGGTTAGGGTGCCGCTGCCCAGGTTGTAGACGTCGTGGGACAGCGGAGCGGTGTGCACCGCCCGCACAATGCCGTCGGCGAGGTCCTTGACGTAGACGAAGTCCACCGTCTCGTAGGCGTTGAGCACCGCCTCCTCCCCGGCCATGGCGGCCCACACGGCTTTCTGCACCGCCACCCCCGGGCCCCCGGCCACCGCCCGGTACCCGTACACCCCCGCGAAGCGCAACATGACCAGCTCGAAGGCCTGTCGGGCCGCAAAGGTCCTGAGCACGTGCTCGCATGCCAGCTTCGAGGCGTTGTAAACCCGGCCGCGGCCGTCCAGCGGCGAGTCTTCCCGGAGCAGATCCGTGGGCTCCGCATCCTGATACACGGCTTGGGTGCTTGCGTGCACCAGCCGCCTCACGCCAGCGAGCCGCACCGCTTCCGCGACGTTGAGGGTGGCCACCAGATTCACCTGGAAGCCGGTGTAAAGGTTGGGGATGTTGTTTTCGCCCACGGACGCGGCCAGATGGATCACGACTTCGGGATTCACTGTCAGAAAGGCGTCCAGCAGGGCGGCCAAGTCGCAGATGTCGCCTCGAATCAGTGGCAGGTCCTTGCCGGTCACGTGGCGGACGTAGTCCGGCTTCGCCACCACGTCGAAGAATGTCACCTCGTCGCCGCGCGAGGTCAGCTCCGCGGCTACGTGGGAGCCGATCAATCCCGCGCCGGTAATCAATACACGCATGTGGGTCTCCCTTTCCGCTTCCGAATGTCATTCCCGCTTCCGCGGGAGTGACCGGTGCGGGTTGCGAGTTCGCGCCAATCTACACCAAACCCGCCGCCGGGTCTATTTTTCGAGGTGCAAGCGCTACCGCCGCGTTTCCCATCACATGTAAACCCTGCTACCCGTGACAGGTGATCACAGGCGGTTCAACACGGCGCGTCGAAGCACCGGACCGGATCTACTACGGCTGGTACATCGTCGCCGTCGGGTTCATCGCCAACGTCACCTCCTCCTTCGCCCTGGCCAGCACCCTCAGCATCTTTCTCAAGCCCCTTACCGCCGACCTGGGCGTGTCCCGCGGCGTCTTCTCGCTGCTGCGCTCTGGCGAGGGGCTCATCAGCGCGTCCATGGCCCCCGTCGTGGGGACGCTGGTGGACCGGCACGGCAGCCGATGGCTCGTGACCGGGGGAGCGTTGGTGGCGGCGGTCGGCTATCTCATCCTGAGTCAGGTCGAGGTCTTCTGGCACTTCGTGCTGGTGCGCTGGACGTTGGTGACCGTGGGCGATGCCCTGCTGGGTTACATGGTGATCAACGTCATGATCTGCCGGTGGTTCATCCAGAAGCGTGGCCGCGCCATCGCGTTCTCCAGCATGGGGATCGGGTTCGCCAAGATCGTGATGCCGTTCCTGGTGGCGTCGCTTCTGGTGTCGCTGGGCTGGCGTCACACCTGGGCACTCTTCGGTGCGTTGACCGTGTTGCTCGTGGCCCCGGCGCTGATCTACATCCGGCGCTCACCCGAGGACATGGGACTCCATCCCGACGGAGTGCATCCCGAGGTTGTAGCGCAGCGTGAGGCGGCGCGGCCGTTTGCGCGCGCCGCCGCCGAGGACCGGATCTGGAGCCGGAGGGCCGGACTGCGGACCCGCGCCTTCTGGCTCATCGTCGCCGTTTTCGGCGTGTCTTCCGTCGGGGTGACCGGCCTCAACCTGCACGTGTTCCCCTATGTCACGGACCTCGGGTACTCGCCCCACGGTGCTGCCGGGATCATGGGCATCATCGCCTTGACCCAGCTCGGCTCGCCGCTAATCTGGGGCCTGATCGCCGAGCGCGTGGATGTGCGCCGGGCCACCCTGGCCAAGTTCCTGATCCAGGCGGCCGGCCTGACCCTGGCCATCACGTCCGACTCGCTGGCTCTGGTATACGCCGGGTTCTTCTTTTACGGGGTCGGGCTCGGTGGTAACATGGTGCTGCCCGACCTGATGTGGGCGCGGTTCTTCGGACGGCTGTCCATGGGCAGCATCCGCGGCCTCGGTTTTCTGTTGATCCACGGGTTCGCCGCGCTGGGGCCGCCGTTCTTCGGCTTTCTCTTCGATTGGCTGGGCAGCTATACGGTTTCCTTCGCGCTGTTTGCCGTGACGCTGGTGATGTCCGGGTTTCTGAGTCTATTCATCATCGCCCCGTCCCAGCCCGATACCGCGTAACCGGACCCCGAATCCCGGATCGAAGTTGTAAGTCACCAATCCAGCACCCATCAGGAGTTTCCTCCATGGTCATCGACGTTCACACCCACATCGTCCCCGAAGACTTCCCCGCGGTGGGGAATCGCGCCGCCGGCAACCGCTGGCCCTCCATGGACCACACCGGGCCGGAGACCGCCAACGTGATGATCGCCGGGCGGAACTTCCGCACCGTGCTGGACCGCTGCTGGTCGGTGCCGCGCCGTCTGCGGGAAATGGCCGCGGCCGATTACGCCGTGGACCGCCAGGTGCTGTCGCCCATGCCCGAGCTTCTCGCCTACCGCCTGGACCCGGAGGACGGGCGCGACCTGGCGCGTTACCTGAACGAGGTGCTGATGCGCATGGTGGACGAGGCCCCGGAGCGCTTCTACGCTCTCGGCTCGGTGCCGCTCCAGGACGTGGATTTGGCGGCGGCGGAGCTGGCGCGGGTCAAGTCGCTGGGCCTTCACGGCGTCGAACTGCTCAGCAACGTCAACGGCAAGAGCCTGGGCGAGCCCGAGTTCCTGCCGTTCTTCAAGGCCGCCGAGGAGCTGGACGTGCCCATCTTCGTTCACGCCCAGCACGTCACCTTCATGGACCGCGTGGTGGGGCCGCCGTTCATCGAGAACATCGTGGCGTTCCCGCTGGAGGGCGCCCTGGGCATCGCCAGCATGGTCACCGGCGGGCTCATGGAAGCGTGCCCGAACCTGCGGCTGTGCTTCAGCCACGGCGGCGGCACCTTCACCCAACTCCTGCCGCGTCTGGAGAACGCGTGGCACCAGAACCCCAACTTCCACGCGCTCCTGCCGCGGAAGCCCTCCGAGTACGCGCGCATGTTCTTCTACGACGACGTGATGTTCGACAACCGCACCGTGCGTTATCTCATCGACACCGTGGGCGTTCGGCAGGTGGTCATCGGGTCCGACTACCCGTTTCAGTTCCGAGACCAAGTGCCGGACGACGAGTTCGACGCGCTGCGGCTCACGGCCGAGGAGCGTGAATGGATTTCCTCGGGCAACTGCCTGCGGTTCCTGGGACTGGAGGCTTAGGGAGTAGGAGGTCGAGAATGGACCATCTCGTTCGAGGCAAGTTCGTCGTGACCATGGCGCGGGACGGCGCCGCGGGAGTGATCCGTAACGGCGCCGTGGCCGTGTCGGGCCGGGACATCGTCGAGGTGGGACGCTACCAGGACCTCAAGACTTCCTACGCCAGCGCCGCCGTGGTGGGCTCCTCGCGCCACTGGGTGATCCCGGGGTTCGTCAACGCGCACCAGCACGGCAAGGGGCTCACGGACTTCCAGTTGGGCGGCAGGGACGACTGCTTCGAGATCTCCCGGTTCGCGGCCGAGCCCCGTGCTGGGCTCGATCCCTACCTGGACGTGCTCTACGCCTGCAAGACCATGATCGAGGCGGGCATCACCACGTGCCTGCACTACAACTCCAGCCTTTCGCCCGAGACCTACGACGCCGACGTGGACGAACGGCTGCGCGCCTACCGCGACGCGGGCATGCGCGTGTCCTTCGGCCTCGACATCCGCGACCGCAACCACATCGTGTACGGTGACGACGAGTTCCTGGCGTCGCTGCCGCCGTCGCTGCGGGAGCAGGCGGCCGAGCGTTACAGCAGGTCCCGGACCGCCGCGCCGGACGACTATTTCAGGACCGCGCGACGCCTTGCCGGCTCACTGGATGGCGACGGCGGCCACGCCAGGCTGTTCCTGACGCCGGCCGGGCCCCAGTGGTGCACCGAGGACCTCCTGCGCGCCATCCGCCGGGAGGCCAGCGATCACGGCCTGGGCATCCAGATCCATGTGCTCGAGACCAAGTACCAGCGCTCGTACTTCCTGCGGGAATACGGCAGGAGCGCGGTGCAGTGGCTCGCCGGACTGGACTTCCTGGCGCCGGACGTGAGCCTGGCTCACGGCGTGTGGCTCAACCGCGAGGACGCGCGCACCACCGCCGCCAAGGGCGCCGCGGTGGTCCACAACCCCAGCTCCAACCTGCGCCTGCGCAGCGGCATCGCCCCGTTGACGGAGTTTCACGCCGCGGGCGTGCGCCTCGGCATGGGGCTCGACAGCAGCCCGCTGAACGACCGCCCCGACATGTTCCAGGAGATGCGCCTCGCGGCCAACCTGCAGCGCATTCCCGGGGCCGGACCAGGCCTCGTGCCGCTGGAGGCCATCTTCCGCGCAGCCACCGAGGGCGGAACGGACGTCCTCGGCTGGGGCGCCCGCTGCGGCACCCTGGAGCCGGGCAAGCGCGCGGACCTGGTGCTGGTGGACTCGTGCCCCATCGTGGAGCCGTATCTCGCAAGACATCAAACGCCGGTGGACGCCATGGTCTACCGGGGCGGGGCGGGGGCCGTGGACACCGTCATGGTGGACGGTGAGATACTCTACCGGGGCCGCAAGCACGTGCGGCTCGACGAGAAGGCCTTGCTCAAGGAGGTCAAGCAGAAGATCGCGCCGGCGCCGCGCCGGAAGGCCGGCGGGCTGGAAGCGCGCCTCGCGCCGCGCGTGCGGGACTTCCTCGAGTCACACGAAGAACACCCCGTCGACCCGTTCTACAAGTTCAACGACGCCGGCTGAACCGTCTGCCGTCCCATGGACGATTCGGGCACGTCAGGCATCCTTCCAGGAGCATCGCATGTTCGGCTACCGCGCCCGAATCGGCTACATCTCCCCCTCCGTCATGGAGCTCAACGGCTACGACTTCTACCGCATCGCGCCCGACGGGGTCGGCATGATCGCGGTCACGTGCATGGTGGGAGGCTGGAACGAAGAGGCGTACCGGAAGGCGCTGGAGCGCGCCGAGGAGTGTGCGCACGAGTTGAAGCGCCGTGACTGCGACTTCATCATTCACGACGGCGCGCCCCTGGTGGTGAGCCAGGGCAAGGGGTTCGAGACGAAGCTCATCCAGAAGTTGGAGTCCATCACCGGGGTGCCGTGCACCACCGCCGCGGCCGCCGCGCTGGACGCGTTCAGGGAGCTTTCGGTGTCGCGCCTGGCCGTGGTCGACCCTTATCCTCCCGACTTGAACGAGAAAGTCGTGAGCTATCTCAAGGCGTGGGGATTCGAGGCATCATCGGTCGTCTCCCTGGGGACCGACTTCACCGCTTCCAGCATCGCCTCGGTGGCGGACCTCTATCAGGCAGCCAAGCGCGCCGTGCGCGAGGCCGGCAACGCCGACGGCATCTACATCCCCTGCGCCAACTTCCCGGTGATGGACGTCATCGAGGACATCGAGACGGACCTTGGCCTGCCCGTCGTCACCAACATGACCTCGCTGCTCTACGTCGCCTTCAAGACCATCCACATCCACGAGAGGATCGACCGCCGCGGCCGGCTCATGCGCTTGCTGGCGGGCGGATAGCGGCCAGCCAGGGGGCAATGGGGGCGAAACCCGCGGTGCGGGCACATGCACATTCCCAGAAGACGCGGTGTCAAGGCTCCCTCGACCACGAAACGGCACCAATGCCCCGAGTCGTCATTCCCGCGAAACGGGTTGCGTCAAACCGTCGCCCGAACAAGAACTGGCGCCAACCCCCCGATTCGTCATTCCCGCGAAAGCGGGAATCCAGGGGTGGCGAGGCGGGCAACGCCGCTGCGGTGCCCCACCACCGCCCCTGGATTCCCGCTTTCGCGGGAATGACGTGAGAAGGGGCGGCAATGACGGGCGCCAAGGCCGCGGCCCGGCTTGACGCTGGCCATTTCCAGGGGCTATCTCAGGACCACGGAGGGTCGAGACCATGATCAAGGGCATCGTCATTCCCGTCATTACGCCGTTCGAGCATGACGCCTCGGTGGACGAGCCGATGCTGCGGAAGCTGGTGGACTTCTATGTCAACGCGGGGGTCCAGGGGCTGTTCATGCTAGGATCGTCGGGGCAGGGGCCGGCCATGTCCATGGCCGAGCGCAAGCGCACCGCCGAGATCGCCGTGGACCAGAACGCCGGACGCGCGCCGCTGGTCGTGCACGTGGGCACCGCGGACGCGGAGAGCACGGTGGAGCTGGCGCGGCACGCGGCGGAGGCCGGCGTCGACGGCATCGGCGTGATCCCGCCGTACTACTATGCCGACCACTCGGAGTACGAGATCATGGCCCACTTCCGGGCGGTGGCGGACGCGGTGTCGCTGCCCATCTTCATCTACGAGAACCCCAAGTACTCGGGCATCTCCATCGCGCCGCCCTTCGCCCAACGCATGAAGGAAGAGATCCCCACGATCCGCGGCATCAAGGTGGCCTACGGCGCCGGCGCCATGCTGGACTACGTGCGGCTGTTCCCGCCGGACGTGTCGGTGTTCACCGGCAACGCGGACATCTTCGGGCTGGTGCCCTTCGGGGTAGCCGGCATGATCAACCCGCCGACGAGTTGCATCCCCGAGTTATGCGTCGAGCTGTGGCGCGCGCTGGAGCGGGAGGACTACGAGGCGGCCGTGCGACTGCAGCGACGGGTCAACGACGTCACCGCGGTGGTCATCGGACAGATCAAGCGCCACGGCCGGGCCGTGGTGGCGGAGATGTACCGCATGCGCGGCTTCGACATCAAGCGCTTCCCCAAGTGGGAGACCAAGCCGCTGCCGCCGGAGGCGCGGGACTCGGTGCACCGTGAGCTGAGCCGCGGCGGGTTCCTCGACTAGAGACGCCATCACCCGCCGCGAGCGGCGGGATCAACTGTTCGACGCGCGCACACAACACCGGCCAAACTTCCGGGGCCAGCGCGAAGTCAATGCCGAGGTTGAGCAGCGTGCGGTGCCGCACCCGCTCGCCGTTGCGCTCGGAGCGCACCAGGCGGTGTGTGAAGTAGCTCTCGCCCCGGTCGGAGCCGCGGGTCTGGGTGCGGCGGATGAACATGGGGGCAGGACATCAGAGGAGGGAGCGAGAATCAACAGACAAGAGAGGCCACCAACTGCTTTGGCTCCATCCTTGTGCCTGGGAAAACGGTGGAGATCATCCGGTGCCACTCATTCCGTTGCGTGCACATGTTCGTTGTCAGGCAGGCTGACATCGGTCGACTCAGGCGGAAGCGCCGTGACAGCTCGGTCCCGGCGCCTCCGCCCACGCGGCATCAGAATCTCGCGCCGAGGTGAAACCCGACTGCGTGATTCGGAGCCGCATTCTTTTTGGCATGCTCGCGCCGAGTCCCCTCAAGCCGGAGCTCCAGCGAGGTGGGACCGCGGTTCGCCAATTTGAGCCGCCAGCCCAGGCTGTACTCCGGCTGTCCGTTCACGAGCCCGAGCCCGATCTCCGGCGTCGAGGTGAACCGGTCGTCGAAGGCGGAGAACCCGTAACCCATCTTGAGCTCGAGGCGGCGCTCCTGCGGCCCGCGGTCGTTATCGTTCGTCGCCAGTCCGGCGGGAGACACGGGCTCGATCAGCGCGTCCATGCCACCGGTCGCACTGGCACCCACGGTCTGGCTGAGAGTGAGCGACGGCCCGCGGTCCGAAGCGGGGTCCGGGTTCCAACCAAGCGAGCCGGCGATCCCGTGATCGCGGAAGCCGTTGGACTCGTGGGTGAGCAGGCCGCGCCCCGTCAAGTCCGCGGAAATGCCGCTCGCGGGGTTTACCCAGCGGAATCCGCCGCCGATGTCGGCACCGAAGCCGGTTTCGGCATCGCCGCTGTCATGGCGCACCCCGATCTCGAGGCTGGGAGTCAACGTGGCCCCACCTCCGAAGCGGAACGGCCGCGAACCCTCCAGTCCGAGGCGCAGCAGGGTCACGTCCGCCTTCCCGGCGGCAAGGCCGGGCGCGCTGGCCGTGTTCGTGCGCACATGGAGCCCGTCGATCTTGAACGCCAACTCCAGTCCGTCCGTCTCCTGCGCCCGCAACAACAACCCGCGCAGTCCGGCCGACACCATCATCAGGTCGAGATCGGTCCGGCTAGTCGCCTGACCCTCCGCCGACAGGGAAAGCCTGCCGACGCCGTAACCCGCCACGCCCCGAACGGAGAGCCGGTCGTTCAGCTCATAGAGCCCCCACGGGTAGAGCCCGGTAACGGTTGAAGACGCCGATCGACCACCCGATGTCTTCCTGTAGCCGCCCTCGCTCTGGCTGTGGGACAGGATCAACCCGGCGGTTGCGTCACCACGGGTCCAGTCCATGCCCAGCAAGCCGCTGATGACTTCGCCGTCCAGAGAGACAGTGTCCTGGCGCCCGTCGAAGCGTGTCATCGCCCCGTGGCCCCAGACCGAGACCAGACCGCTTTCCTGCGTGCCTTCGGTGAACGAGAAGGAAGAGTTGGTCAGCAGGTCGTGTCCGGTCACCGGACGCCACTCGAATCCGCCCCGCGTCATCGAATCGTTTCGCCGCCGCGGCGAGTCATACGGATTCGGCTGGGTGGCCTGCCAGACATCGGGCCGTGTCAAGGCCTCATCGGCTGCCGTTGCGGCGTTCCCGATCTGCTGTCCGGCCAGCCGCACTTCGACGCCCGCTGCACGCCGCGCCGCCATGCGGTTGTTCGTCGCCTGCAGCACATGCTCCGCCACGGTGCGCCCAAAGTGCGCCAGCCACGCCCGCGGCACGGAATCGATGTTGACGATACGGACCACCGCATCCGTCACTTCAAGACCCGGACTCGTCCCTCCGACGACGATCGTTTCCCGCGGTTCGTCCAGGCCGTCGTCCACCGGGGTCAGCGTGAAGCTGGCCGTCCCAGACCTCTCGCCGGACGGAATCGTCAGCGTGAAGTCCGGAACCGCCGCGAAGTCGCCGGCGGATGCCGTCCCCCCCGACACCGTGACCCTTACCGTCGTGTCGGACGTCCGCGGCGCGCCGTCGAGCGTGCCCGTCACCTCGATCATGGTGGCGCCCGCATCCTCGTCCACGCTCGGGGGCGACACCGCCAGCGCCACCACCGCCGACGCCGTCTCGTCGTCCGTCACCGAAACCGCGACGCCGGGGATGGGCGTCGTCGCTTGGACCTCCACCGCCGGCCCCGCTCCTCGAGCGTTCACCGCTCGTACTTCGAAGGTGTGCAGCGTGCCGTTGTCGACGCTCGAGACGGTGTGTGTCGTCACGAGATCCACCGATGTCCCGGCCCCACCTCCCGCGTGGCGCACATTGCCGCGCACCAGCGTGGAACCGCCGTACCCCATCGACGTCCGCCAATTCGGCGTCACCTGGCCACCGTGGGACAGGTTGGTAACGGTGTGCGTCGTAGTGGGTTTCACCGACGTCCACGCCGCATTCTCGGGAACGCTCCCGCCCTGCGCGTGGCGCACTTGGTAGCCCAGCACTTCGGAACCGCCGTCATCCCGCGGCCCCGCCCATCTCAGGTTCACCTGGCCATCGCTCGGCGTGGCAGACAGGTGCCGAGGCGCGGCCGGGACACTCTCCGGGGGCGTCGCTCGGGTCTTCGCCGCCGGCCCGGCTCCGCGAGCGTTCACGGCCCGCACCTCGAAGGTGTGCGGCTTGCCGTTGGGGAGGTTGCGAACGGTGTACATTGTCACGAGCCCCACCGGTGTCCACGCCGCGTTCTCGGGGAAGGTTCCGCCCTGCGCGTAGCGCATTTCGTAGCGCAACACTTCGGAACCGCTGTTCGCCGCCGCGCCCCATCTCAACGTTACTTGACCGTTGCCCGGCGTAGAGGACAGGTTCCAGGGAGCGGCAGGCAGACCCGGTATCGCTTGGACCTCTGCCGCCGGCCCGGCTGCGTGAGCGTTCACGGCCCGCACCTCGAAGGTGTACGGCGCGCCGTTGGGGAGGTTCCGAAAGGCGTGCGTAACGGTTTCCCACCTACCGAG
>Ga0209021_1003105_pt1 | contig 13702 bp, 8 predicted proteins | sample PinacodermFT_FD_187299 | JGI IMG/M metagenome (GOLD analysis project Ga0209021, IMG submission 187299) | Host-associated microbial community of the marine sponge Aplysina aerophoba from Gulf of Piran - sponge pinacoderm, lysed by freeze-thaw... | ecosystem: Host-associated > Porifera > Sponge >... | reverse complement strand
CGGGCGTAAACCGCCGCATGACGAACAACCCGCCGTTCTTCGGATTCGGCGGTATCGCGCTGCCTAGCGATCAATTGAATCCGTCTAGCACCATCCCCTTGAGTAGCTCTCTGCCTCCTCGGCCGGACCCTGTCGCGCCTCAGGACTTTGTGCTCAATCCGAGCTCGACAGCCCGACTGCGAAGCTGGTTCCAAACGCTTGACATGCCGACTATTCAGCAATGGAACTTCAGCATTCAGAAGCAGTTGCCGGGAAACATCATGTGGGAGGTCAACTACGTGGGCAACTCTGGTCGGAACCTCTACGCATCCTACGAGGGCAATCAGCCGACACCGGGGCCAGGCTCGCCGAACAACCGGCGCCCGCACGGCCAATACACCAGAGCGCGGATTTTCCGAACTGAGCCCTGGGCAACCAGCAGTTACCACGGAGTCTCGACACGTCTGGAAAAGCGGTTCAGCGGCGGGCTGTCATTCCTGACCGCATTCACGCACGGGCGATCGCTGGACACCGCCAGCAATCTCGGCAACTGCGACGCTTGCGGCCCCTCTGGGGATTACGGAGGCATCCAGGACAGCCGTAACCTCGAGGCGAATCGAGGACCCTCCAACCACAACATCCCAAATCGCTTCGTGTTCAGCGGTGTCTACAGCTTGCCTTTCAGCGAGGGCCCGCTCAAGCACGTGCTCGGCGGATGGGACCTGTCCGGGATTGTCACGTTCTCCGATGGCATACCATTCACGCCGGCGCTCAACTTCGACAACGCCAATACGGGTACGACTTCGCGGCCCGACCGTGTCCGGGACGGTACGCTCTCCAATCCGACGATCGACCGCTACTTCGACGTTGATGCCTTTGTGTTCCCCGAGCGGTACACTTTCGGAGACTCGGGCCGCAATATCCTTTACGGGCCGGGTACCAACATGGTCAACTTCGCCTTGCACCGCAATTTCCCGCTTGCGCTGAGCGAGACCTCGAAGATCGAGTTTCGGTTCGAGGCCTTCAATTTCTTCAACCGCCCTCATTTCGGCCTGCCCGGTCTCTCCATCGGAAACCGCAACGCAGGAGTCATCGGAGGCACGGCCCAAGACAACCGACAGCTTCAGTTCGGCCTGAAGCTCTTGTTCTGAACCCGAATCATGACTGGACTTGGCACATCCATGTTCTCAAGGCAAGAACGAACATGTGTGCCAAGCCCAGCGCCTGGGTTGACATAGTCCGTTTTCGCGTACATCGAACTGTTCGAAGCGCTCGCAATGCGTCGCATCGGCCGATGTCGCTGGAGCAGTCCGGATTAATCGAATCCGGGGCCAGCCTCCCCCGACCAGACTTGCCACCAAGCCTCAAACTCGGAGAGTCGCACTCGGAAGCGTGCGAAGTTCTCGCGATTCAAGGCAAGCAGGTCGCTCTCGACCGCTTGGCAAAAGCGCTCTCTCATCCCGGCGTCGATTCTCGCCTCTGACCACCGTTCGATGTGACCGCTCGCCGATTTCCGATCGACGCGCATCCGGATGATCTCGCTGATCAGCTCGCGGAGATCGTCACGGTAGCGTAGGCGCATCGGGTCGGGTTCGCCCAGCGACTGCCGGATGGCTGCGTACCGGGCCGCGGACCGCGTATAGGCCCAGTGAAAGACATCTCTAAGCAAGCTCGTGTCTTTCAACTCGTAGACGGCCAACATCGCCCGGGTGTACAGGGATCTCGGCACATCCACGAAGGAAAGGGGTGACAGGTTGGCCTTGATCAGCGGAATGTTCGCGGAGAGCCTCGCCACGCACTTGTTGACGTCGTCGAACGGCTGCAGGTACGGCAGGTGGACCATCGCAAAGAAGGACTGCTCGAGCGGGTCCCGGATGGCTTCAGCCTTGCCAAGAATCTCGTCGAAGCACTCCTCGATGATCTGCGGCACTTCAAGCGGATGGAACACCGATCCTTCAATGCCCACGGGAATGCGTCTCAATCTGCCTGCCGCTTGCTCGTCAGGCAGAAGATTGTTCGCAAGGGTGGCGTGCAGATTGCAGATCGTGTAGCGATTGAAGCCGATTTCATCAACGCCCTCGACAAGGAAGCGAAGCGCCTCTATGTGATTGAGGATCATTTGTGTTTCGAAGGCGCCTTTACCCTCGGCGGACGCTCCCAATTCGATTAGGCGCTGAGTGTCGAGCAGCGAATAGGTATTCCCTTCTAGGCGACTCGAGTTCCATGACAGATCGATCAGGAGCCGTTGCAGGATTCGCTTGGCATATGTCCCAGCGAGGTGTTGTCCCGTCCTGGGACGGTCGGCTTTCCCGAGCTCGATGCGAGTTCCCAGTTCAAGATAGGCGCTCGAGTTCGGTCGATAGGAGTCGAGAAGGTCTCGGTGGTAGCCGACAGGAGTCCTGGTCTGTGGCGGATGCTTGAGGGCTGCCTCGAGCCTGATGCTCCGTTTCGACAGGGGTATCGTTATTTCGGACGGTGCTGGTTCGCTTGCTATCGGTGGCAGGGAGTACGCGGCGCGACTTCTCGTGCCGAGCCTCACGAGGCGCCCGTTTTCCACGAGGCGCTTCAGGCGGAATTGAAGGGTGCGGTGGGAAAGAGCTGACGGTAGACGACTAGCAATTTCCCTAGCCGAGATGGCGCCCGGTTGACTGCGAACCACTGTCTCGATCGCTCGCAGGTCTTTCTCAGGTATCAACTTAGGCATCAGGGTTGCGCATGTTTCCGGGGTTGTTGCGCAATTATAGCAATCTATGCGCAATATCTAGGGTGTCTTTCCTTCTTATATTGCGGAATCGCTATGATGTTGCGTAACGATTGGTTCTGGCGCAACAGGCACAGGTGTAAGCACCAAGGTAAGACCCAATCGCTGCCCTCTGGGTTCTCCGGCAAGGCCTCCGGAACCAATGCGCCTACCAGCGGGGCCGTTACTGGGTTGCGAAACTCTGCATCCGTCACTTTGCGCAACAACAGTGCGCTTGCGCAATTATAGTGGCTAGAAGGGTATTTTAGTTGCGTAACGCTCCGAACCACCACGTAGTTGATCGCTGGTGCCGATACGCGGCCAAGTCAGCCCTGCGGCACCGGCAAGCTCTCGAATGAGGGCTCCGCACGGCCGCCTCGCATCCCGGACTCCGCTTGCCGGTGCCAGACCGTCCAGGAGAAGTAAGCCAGTGCTCAGGAGTGCTTGCCCGAGATTCCTGTCACGCCATCGAAAGGCGCGCATCCTCTGTGGGCGCACCCAGAAAGCTCGTGCGGCAACGGGCCGAGAGCTTCGATAGCCGCTGGTGAGGACGCTCTCGCAGTCTGGCAGCTACTGCGGCGCTTGATCCCCAGGCTCGCCCGCGCAGAAGGACGCACCGAACACCTCACCGGACACTCCCTTTGGAGGATGGTGCCGCATGCCAACCTTGCTAAGCTTACTGATCCGACGGCAAAGGAGTCTAGCATGCCCAGTGAAATGTCTTGGAAGCAAGCGATAATTCATGTCCTGAGGGAAGAAGGCGGACCCCTGCATTACGACATGATCGTCGAAAGGATCTCGGAGTCCCAACTAAAATCTTCGTTTGGCACCACGCCAGCGGCCACCGTGGCCTCCGTCATTAGCAAATCGCTGAATAACGATGCGAACCCGCCATTTGAGAGGGTCGAACCAGGGTATATCCGCCTCGCCGGTGATGGCTCAATCGCCACTGATCCCAAAGACGACGACGGACTGGATGCCGTTGGGGGAATCGTAACTGCTTTCGGGATGTACTGGGATCGGTCGTACGTAGATTGGGAACCGACAAAGCCCAGGCTACTCGGCCAACAGAGCAAGAGTTCAGACGAAGTGGATTTTTCGGATCAGATTGGCGTTTACCTCCTGTATGACCGGCGCGAGATCGTATACGTGGGCCAGTCCAACGAAGAACGCAAGAACTCATGCATCGGGCAACGACTGAGGCTCCACACCAACAATCGACTACGATCTCGCTGGGATCGATTTTCTTGGTTCGGCCTGAACCCAGTTGGCAAGGGTTCCGCAAACCATCTGTTGGGAATTGGAACCGGGGCCGGTCAAAAGGGCGCAGGCAAGGCCATCATTGACGTTATGGAAGCGGTCCTGATCGAGGCCATCGAGCCGCGACAAAACAGGCGGCAAGGCGACTACTTCAGAGGGCTCGAGTACTTGCAGGTCGAGGATCCGCAAGTCGCAAAAAAGAAGCTCATTCAAGCACTGCAGGCGCCATAGGTCAGCCATCACTCGCCCAACTGGCAGGAATCGGGCAGGCCCAAGCAAGGCACGACCAGCGCCTGCTTTAGCACCCCCGGTTCCGCAGCGCCAAGCACTCCCACCGCAGTTGCCCTCGCAACCGCAAACGGGCGAGGCGGCTCGCAATGGAGACCGCCAGCATGACCGGTTCGGCACACGCAGCCGGGCCACCGAGATCGAGCACTCCAAGGCGGACGGTGAGCGGCGCCGCAGGTCAGGCGGGTCATCCCTCAGGGACGCCATCGTCAAGACTCGCAAGCACTCCGCCTTGCAGCTCGCCTGCGACGATCGTCGCGCTCGGCTCAAGCGTGTGGGCGCATTCCGCATCCAAGTCAAATGGGCTTCCCGGAAGAACGCCGAAGTCCTCGAACGACGCGTGTCCAGCGACAATTAGAATTGCCGGGTGGCGACAATTAACTTTGGTACGGTCGGGTGAGTCATAATCTGGGAGCCACTCCTTCGGCGTGCGATGCACGAGTTTGACGAGGCCGCATTTCCACCTATGGCTGCCTCGGCTGCCACCACCCAAGCCCCTCTTGCCCCCTGGCCCGATCTAAGACAAGGGGCTACTGGACGACGCTATTCGGGAAACATGCCGGGGCTATACCTTGAAGGAACAGTGCACGGCGAACCGATACCGGCGTATCTGGCGATACGCGGACGATGCCGTAGCGGTATCGTGGTGCATTGAATGAATCAAGTGAGAAGAGATCGGCCGCAAGCCCGCATGCCGCGCTCGCCATCGCGCTGCCCCTACGACTACGACCTAGAACGGGGCATGCGGGTGCAAATGGAGACGGTCTGTCTACAGGGGGGTGTCCGGGCTAGAAGAACACTTCGAGCACCCCTAGCTCGATCATCAGAGCAAAGCGTGACGAGCAGCCCGCCACGGTACTGTGGGTGGTGACACCACTGGTACCAAGGTGCCGGAGAACCCAAGTGCCAGCGGGGTACCCGCAATGCCGCCAATGACAAGTCTGTACATTGGATCGCCGATAGCGCACGAGTCGGAGCGGGTTGTGCTCGAACAGATTCTCAACCGGCTCGCACCTCTTGGACGGCCGGCTGTGGTCTTAGCAAATGTAGTCCTAGGGGTTCGCCAGATTGATTTCATCGTAGGCTCGAACGATCTGGCCCTCGTAATCGAAGCAAAGGGCTTCAATCGACCTGTTCGGGGTGGCAAGAACGGACTCTGGCAGGTCCAGGTATCCTCCGGCAACTGGAAGGACTTTCAGAGCCCATCAAACCCTTACGTTCAGGCTCGCGATGCGGCGCTTGAGGTCAAGGATGCGATGCGCTCGTTTTGCGGCGGAGAAGTTCCGTATCCGGCGGCGGCCGTTATCTTCGCCCCCCGTATACCGGCTGGCTCTAAGATCTGCACGGGCGATTTCAAGGTGTCGGTGTCCGGTCTAGACGGATTGGACAAGGCCCTTCGGCCGCGGCAGACTGGCGCGTGGTTGTGCGAGCGCTGGACTTCATTCGCCAGCTATCTCGAACTCACACCCGTTGACTCGGTTGCAGCCGCCTGCGACGAGCGGCTGGCAGAGGCGGAGGCGCTTCTCCGACAATACTCGGCCCAGTACACTCGTGCCTATGCTCATCCTGATAGGGTAGTCCCCTTCTCGTGTCGCTCGGGCGGCGAGGCGGTTACCTCCGACGATATTGTGGGGCTAGTTGCTGAACAGTGCGGCGATGTCCTAATCCAGGGGCCATCAGGATGCGGCAAGACGCTCTTGGCCAACCAGGCTGGCCGTGCCTTTTCCCAGCACGGCGGGATCGCTCTCACGATACCAGCCCAGCATTACTCTGGCAGCATCAAGGCCGTCCTCAATCGTGAGATTAAGCTGCTGTGCGATGCGTCAGCGATTACGATGCTGGGCGCTGTTAGAAAGCTCAACCGGCCGTTAGTGTTGATCGTGGACGGCTACAACGAGTGCAATGCACTGGACCGCCCGTCACTGGCCCGGGCGGTAGCTGCGTTGGCACGAACCTACGAAGCCAACGTTCTCGTGACCTCGCAGTGTCCACCGGCCAGGCGAGACCTCTTGCCACTACACACGGTTGAGGTACCACCAGCCACGCCGGAGACGAAGACGGCCATCGCCCTCAACGTCACGGGCGGGGAGGCACTGCCGATCGAGCTGGTACACCTTCTCGACGCCGTCTCAACCGGCTTGGAGGCAAGACTCATCGGCGAGGCCGGTCGGCAGCTCAGCGCCGGCGGAAGCCGGTATGCCCTGTTCGATGGGTTCACGCGGAAACGCTTGGAAGACATTGCGAGCGATGGCATTCGGCTGCTCTCGAACGTGGCTGGCTGGCTCTCCAAGCGCTTCGCGTTCAGCCTGTCCGTCCGCGACCTCGACCGTCTGATGGATCTGGACGGTGAAGCACACGCTACCGCAACGCGATTGCGGAGCGCGGGGCTATTGATTCAGCGGGGGGACAGGATCAGTTTCGCGCATGAGATGTTCTTCCAGGCCTTCGCGGCAGAGAACGTGGTCCGTCGCGCCAGCGGTAGCGCGGCCGAGGTGCTCACGGCACTGGATTGCCCGGTGAACGCTGACAGAAAGGCCTTCATCATCGGCGCGATCGACGACGATGTCCTGCTGGACCAGGTCTTGGATGGATTGACGGACGATGAATCAATTGCCGCTTGTATTGCAGGCACATGCGGTCGGGCGGCTCGAGAATGGGCGGAGGCGCGTTGCCGGGCGCTCTGGGATCGTCTTCGGACAGAGGTGCTCGCGGTAAGCGTCCGAATCTCGGATCAGGGCTGGATGAACGTCGCCTTCGAGGAATCGACGTTGACAACGTGGACGGCATCGGATTGCGCGCTGCTCACCGTGATGCCGCAGCGGATTGTCGAGGGCCACTATCTAGACGAGGCTCTTGAGACCGCTGGGATTCTGGATCGGAGGATTTTCGAGGAAGCGGTTCGCCTGCGTGGTGAAGCCCGGGCGCGCAAGGTCGCCCTACGGAGCGCTCTGTTCGCAAACGCCTATGTCTTTCGATGGGGAGCGGTACCGGGATTAACCCGAATCTGCAGCCTCTTGCAGGGTGGCCTCTTTCGTACAACACACGATGCCGTGACGCGGACGATCCAACGTAAGTTGGAAGCGAACGGCCTGTCTTTTGGACAGGTCTATTTGCTCCTGATGTTGAGCCGAGGGGCTGACATTGCGGCGTCGCTCATCACGCGAGCTCTTGAGACACACTGGGCGCCCGCGCCCTATCACCTTCGGCTCGCCCTCCTAGATGCAGCACGGCTGTGCCGCTCGGAGAATGACAGGGATCGGTCCGCGTTGATTGCAGCAGTGGAAGCGTTACCGCAGCCGCAGCACATACTCATCTCAAGCACGATCATTGAGGTGCTGGGGGATCTCGGCGCGCTCCAAGAGTCCGAGCGCGAGCACATCACCGTCGTTCGCAACCAGATCAGTCAATGCCTCACCGACCCCGAGGACGCCGACCTCTGCGCTATGGCCTACGGCCTCCATTCGGCACAGTTCGATCACCCCTATTCCGGAGCGTACGACGAGGTGCTAGCCGGTCTTCCCAAGAGCGAGCGGAAGACGCTTCTGGCGATGGCGACGAAGGGCGCCGGCGACGCGGCGTTGTTTCTAGGGCCGCTGCTTATCGACCTCGCGTCATTCGACGATTCCAGCGTCGGCGACACCATCGCCCAGTGGACTGCGTTGCCACCGCCAGACAGCGTCATGCCGCAATATGGCATTTCCGTTTTCGTGGTCGCGCATATAGCACTGGCGCGACTCGGATGCCCCTTGCCCTCCCGGCGAGCTGAGGCTAATGGCCATTCGGCCGAAGCGTTGCTCGCCTGCGGGACGATCCTTTACTGGTGCAATCGTATCCAGATCGAAGAGACCGCTAGGCGACGCGCCTGTGACGCCTCGCTCCGGGTATTAGTCCGTCACGAACACGGCGCGGCGCTCGATGTTATCCGACATTGTGAGCAGGCCTTTCTCGAAGGCCTAGAGCGTTTGCCCGGCCGGGCTCCGTTAGAGCGATCGATCGTAAACGGTTTCCCCGTTGAGGCGGCCGAGATTTGTCGCAATGCCCTAGCCGGATCGGTCAGCCAAGTAGGCTATTTCCCGCACCACTCAGAGTACGTCCAGAAACGGAATCTGACGTTCGCTATTCAAGTGATGGCACTGCACGGGGGCAGTACGGACCTTCGGCTGCTCAAAGATTATGCGGACGATGCGGCCCTCGGGACCACCGCAATCGCAGCGGTGAGAGTAATTGAAGGGCGCTTGGCTGCCGGATGATTTGTCACATCAGTTGGACAGACATTATAGGCCTTACGGCGAGCATATGACGAAGCCCGTATCCTACTGAATAAGCTAGGCTTAGATGAACTCCATCCGGTTCTGAACATTGACTGAAGGTAAGCGTTCGAGCGGGCCGTGAATGGAGTTAAGGCCGGTGGGGCGGGCGGCAAGAAAACTTGCATAAAACGCTGGACACAAGGAATGTTCTTGTGGCACTCTGGCGGATATGGAGGCCTGCAGGCAACTCAGCGAAGCGTCGGCCGGGGTAGCGGTAGCGGTGTCGTTGCAGCGGGAGCAGACGTTGTCGTGGCAGTTGGTGGAGGCGAAGCGCCAGTGGCATTACTGGCAGAGCCAGCACAGGCGGGCGAAGCAGCGCTGCGAGCAGTGGAAGCAGCGCTGCGGGGAAACGGAGCAGAAGCTGGCGGCTGCGCAGCAGAGGATGGCGCAGTTGGAAGGGCAGGTCGAGGAGTTGGAGCGGGAACTTGCGGGCCTCAAGCAGCGCAACCGGGATCTGTTGCGATCCCCGTTCGGCAAGCGTAGCGAGAAGCGCCCGGGCACCAGCGAGGGAGGGGCAGGCACAGAGCCCGCCCGCCCGGGGGCGGCTGAGGATGAGCCGTCGCCGCGGTCGCGCGGGGGCCAGCGGGGGGCCGTCCCGCATCCGCGCGCCAAGCGCCGCGGTCTAGGCGTGCGGGAGGAGTGGCTGGAGCCAGCCGCAGAGCAACGCTATTGTGCGGACTGCGGCAAGCCCTACTGGCGCAACGGCGAGGAGGTCAGCGAATCCATCGAGGTCGAGGTGCAGGGGTATGTGAGACGGACACGGCGGGCCCGCTACCGGGCGGGCTGCGGGTGCGCCCGGAGGCAGGGCCAGCCGACGCCGGAAGTGCTCCCGCCGCTGGAGCCGAGGCTGTTCCGAGGCACGAGTTACGGACTGAGCGTGTGGGTGGCGTTCTTGGTGCAAGTGTATTGGCAGCGGCACCCGGTGCGGGCCTTCGAGCGGGAATGGGGCGAACTTGGGGTGCGTCTGCCGGCGGGCACGCTGCTGGGGCATGTAGGGGATTTGCTGACTTGGTTCGAGCCGCTGGAAGCGGCGATCGCAGCGCACCAGGAACAGGCGCTCTTGGTGCACGGCGACGAGACCTCGTGGGTGGTGCATGTGCGGGCGGAGGAAGGGCAGAACCCGCGCTGCTGGCTGTGGGCCTGCCTGACAGCGGACGCGGTGCGCTTCCGGGTGGATCCGGCGCGGAGCGCCGAGGCGGCCGCGAAACTCTTCGGCAAGCTCGGGCGGACCCACAAGGTGGTGCTGGTGTGCGACCGCTATTCGGCCTATGTCAGGTTGGCGCGGGAGCACCCCGAGCAGTTCGAAATCGCGATTTGCTGGGTCCACGCCAGGCGAGATTTTGTCACGCTGGGGCGCCAGCGGGAGGATCTCAAGCAGTGGGCGGAGGGGATCTTGGAGCGCATCGGGAAGCTGTACCAACTCAATGCCGAACGGCTGGCAGAATGGGACCCGCAGGGCAGTCTGGAGGGCCAGTCGCAGGCCTTCGGGGCGGCCCAGCAGCGCTTGGCAGCGGAGTGCGCGGCCCTGTTCGAGCAGGCCGAGCAGGAGGTGGCGGCGCTGACGGCCGCGGCCGAGCAGGCTCCGCAAGCGGCGTCTGCGGACCCGCGCCTGGGGCCGTTGCAATCCTTGCTGCGGCACCGCGCAGGCCTGTCGGTGTTCTTGGAGAAGCCGTTCGTGCCGCTGGATAACAATCCTGTGGAGCGCGTCTTGCGACGCCCCGTGATCGGTCGCAAGCTCAGCTACGGCTCGCACAGCGAGGACGGCGCCGCCTTGCAGGGCACGCTGCTGTCGGTCTTCGCCACGCTGGACATGGCCGGCCTCGACCTGCGCCGCTGGCTGGAGGCGTTCCTGCGCGAGTGCGCGGGGATCGGGCGCGACGCAGTCGTGGTGGATCCGTGGGCCTGGCTGCCGTGGGGCATGCCCGAGCAGCGCTTCCAAGCCCTGCAGGCAGCCGGGCGGCGCACCGCGCCCGGGCCGGACCCGTGAGCTCCACGCTGCGCTATTGCGGCCGGGATTTCGCGCCGGCCGAACTGGATCTGATCCGGGCCCTGCTGGCGCAAGCGGATCCGCGTCTGAACCGCACGCAATTATCCCAAGCGCTCTGCGCGGCGCTGGACTGGCGCAAGCCCGACGGCGGCCTCAAGCAGATGAGTGCCCGCGTGGCCCTGCTGCGCATGCAGCGCGACGGGCTGCTGACGCTGCCCCCGCCGTTGACCAGCAGGCCACGCCCAAGCCCGCCTGCGGCTTCCCCGCGCAGCGATCCGCCGGCCCTCGTGCCGCTGCCCGCCTCGCTGGCCCAAGCCCGCCCCCTGCGCCTCAGCCTGCTGCGCCGCTCCGATCCTCGCAGCCGCCTCTGGAACGAGTTCGTCGAGCGCTACCACTACCTCGGCTACAAGCCCCTGCCCGGAGCCCAGTTGCGCTACTTCGTGCAGGCCGCCGACGGCCTGCTGCTGGCCCTGCTCGGCTGCGGCGCCGCAGCCTGGAAGACCGCCCCGCGGGACCGTTTCGTGGGCTGGGATGCGCCCACCCGCCAACGCAACCTGCCGCTGGTTGTCAATCACGCCCGCTATCTGATCCTGCCTTGGATTCGCATCCCCTCGCTGGCCTCCCACCTGCTGGCCTGCCTCCAACGACAACTCCCCGACGACTGGCAGCAACGCTACGGCATTCGTCCGGTTCTGCTGGAAACCTTCTGCGAGACGCCGCGCTTCGCGGGCACCTGCTATCGCGCCGCCAATTGGATCCATCTGGGCCAGACGCAAGGCCGCGGCAAGCTCGATACACGTCACGAGTACAACCAGCCTGTCAAAAACGTCTTCGTCAAACCCCTCTGCCCGGACTGGAAGCAAATCCTCAACCGCTAGTCCCTCAGCCGCATTTCACGGCCCGCTCGAACGCTTACGACTGAAGCTCCGGAATCCCAAACATACGAGGTGTCTGCGGAAACATCCGTAAAGTGTTGCTGTGCTTGCATTTATCCTGATCCCGCATCTGGGAACTGTCAAACTGGGGCCGAAGACCATGTGCGGCAGCAGACTCGTCGGCCGTGCTGGAGGCTGGGACACTCCCGTGCGCAGAGTTATCGCTGGCTAAGTGGGGGTCGATGATCGCAGGCGACGTCGTCGGGCTGGCAGCGGCCTCGTGTGCTCGCGGGCCACTCGACTTCGCGCTAGTCGAAAGAGATGTCCCTTGCGATGTTCTCGACGTTGGTTCGATGTTCCTCTGAGCGCTGGCGCCGAATCTCATTTGCTCGGCGTTGTCGCGTCAGGATCTCTGACTCTCTCTTGTTCGCTTCCTTGACACATTGAACCAGCGTGTCACGATGGTATTCTCTGACCTCTTCAACTGTGGTGCCGTCCAGAACAATCGCCGCGCCTCGGACGCTCGCAATGCCTGGACGGTGCATAGGCGTGAAGCTGGGGGGCTATTCCAAGTCTGGACGAAGAGATCTGACCAGAGCGTCGAGGGTTTCCGGTTGAGTCGAAGCGGCACGTTGTAGAGGGCGGATCCAAGCGTGCCATCCAGCTTCGGTTCCGTTACTTTATCAACGATCACGCCCATGATTTTCATGGGCTCGTCCGGAGCCGACTCTTCAATAGCATTCGCGCGGCGAGGTCTCGACCGCTTCTTAAGCGGCGGGGCGACCGTTCGTGTGCGGAGCATGGTGGACGTAAGGTCCGGATAGTTTTTTTCATACCTCTCCGGCGTACTGAGGTCGACATAGTACTTTCCCTTGAGCCACGACGGGGCCGACTCTGCCCACGTGCCACGCGCCAGAACTGGAATGAACTTCCGATGATTGCCCTTGGTGAGCATCTCGGCTGTCATGATGTCGCCCTCGTATCCGACGCCGCCTAGCCTCTCGTCCGACCTCAACCGATAGATAGGAGTGCAGATAACCAGAACGTAGTCGTTCTTCAGGATTTCCTGTTCCATGAACGCCGGTAGTTGGTCACCCGGGACCGCGTGCCATTGATCCAAAATGGTCTCGATGCCGTCGCGTTGAAGATCCGTGGCCAAGGTAGCGACCCAAGACTTGTGGGCTTCGTCGTCCCACGAGTACGACGCAAACGCTCTCGGTGTAGTCATCGTTGTCCAGGCTCTGATCGATCGTTGAGCATTGAATTCCTTGTGCTGAGCGAAGCCTCTCCGAGTTGATTTTCAGGGCCACCCTGAGTCGTGCGATCTCGTTGAACTCCAAGACTTCCTCGATCAAGACTGCTCAGTCTGGTATGTGTCACTCCCAGTATGACAGCCATTCTTCGAGCGCCTAGTAGGCACCCAGCCCGTCTTGCCGGACCGACGCGGGCGCGGTGCATGGGGTAGGCTCGCGCCGTCTCGGCCAACTAGCGCTCATCGACCTGGAACCGCTTCCACAAGATGAATCCGAATTGCGGTCCCGCGGCAAAGCAGTAAAGTCTCGCCGGGACTTGTGGATGGTGCGCACTCTAGCGTCGCCCAGCCGCCGATTCCGACCGCCGCCGCATACGAAGGCACCACAGTAGGCGGCGGAGGAGCAACCCCTGTCTAATTGGCCTTAGGCGTTCCAGAAACCGCCACCTCCGAAATCAACAACAACGTCGAACACCTCGGGCAATCCGAATAGTTGCCAAGTGATCGTGCTATAGTAAACGGAATGAATAAGACACGGCGTAATCACTATGTACCCCAGCTGCTATTATCGGAATTTACAGACGAAAACGGTATACTCTTCTTTGTGAATAATTGTTCACAGACACCGGTGGTGAAAAGTAGTAGTCCTACTAATCTATTTGTCAAACGTGACCTATACAGACATGATGGAGAATTGATTAATGTAACAACCGATATCGAAGAGCAGTTCGGAAAACTCGAGACACTATTTGCACCGATTCACCAAGAAATTATAGGGTCTATTCGTAAAGGACTGACACCTGAAATAGACTCGAGCGAGAAATCGATATTGATCGACTTTATAGTAGCTCAGTCGAGAAGGACTCTTGATCAGAGGAATCGCATGCGCAAGACAGCATAGTAAGCATTCAGAACGCGGGGCGCAGGAGGAGGGGAGAGCCGCTCGGGGGAATCCCAACCAAGCGGGCGTCTAGCGGGAGCGGGCCGGGCGTTGGGGCGCGAGCAGAATCG
>Ga0209021_1003094_pt1 | contig 13740 bp, 14 predicted proteins | sample PinacodermFT_FD_187299 | JGI IMG/M metagenome (GOLD analysis project Ga0209021, IMG submission 187299) | Host-associated microbial community of the marine sponge Aplysina aerophoba from Gulf of Piran - sponge pinacoderm, lysed by freeze-thaw... | ecosystem: Host-associated > Porifera > Sponge >... | reverse complement strand
GTCGCAACCGCGACCGCCCGAATCAGGCCGCGGGCTCGTTCAGGTCGTAGCGCATGATGCGCCCATGCCGCCCTTCCCGATCGCGCTCGAGGTCGAAGGCGTCGCCCGCCGGCCCGCTCCGGCGCGACGTGACCGCGGCCAGGGCGGCGTGGTCCTCCGCGTCCAGGGCGAAGTCGAACACCGCGACGTTCTCCGCGAGGTGACGGGTGGAGGTGGCGCCGACGATCGCGGCGGCGACGTTGGGACGCTCGAGGATCCAGCGCAACGCGACCTGGGGGATGCTCCGCCCGTGCTTGCCGGCGATCGCGCGCAGGGCGGCGAGGAGCTCCTGGAACAGGGACCAGCCGCCGAAATCGTCGATGATCAGCTTGTACTTCGTGAGCGACCGGTTGTCGAACGGACCCGGCGGCTCCGGCGCCCCGAGCCAGTCCGCCGCGATGAAGCCGCCCGCGAGGGTGCCGTAGCAGAGCTGCACGATGCCGCGTTCCCGGCAGGCGGGAATGAGCGCGTTCTCGGGCCGGAGATCGATCGGGGAGTACTGCGGCTGGCTCGTCAGCACCGGAATCCCGGCCTCGACAAGCCGCTCGAGCTGCGCCGCATTGAAGTTGCTGACCCCGATGCGGGTGATCTTGCCGGCCCGGCAGAGCTCCGTCAGCCACTGACCGGTCTCGACGAACCCCGGGGTCCCGTCCGGGTCCCACCAGTAGTACTGGACGAGGTCGAGGCGCTCCACGCGCAGCCGGCGGAGCGAGCGGTCGACGATTCGCTCCACGTCGCCACGCGTCATCCGGCCGAGGCGCCGGAGGTCGGGCACGAACTTGGTATGGATCTGGATGAGCGGCGCAAGGCTCGGACGGGCGGCTCGGAAGTCGCCGATCAGCTCCTCGACACCCGTGTAGATGTCCGCGCAGTCGAAGGTCGTGATGCCCGCCTCCACGAAGGCGGCCATGTCCCGGATGGCCTCGGCGCGATCGATTCGGCCGTGCCCCCCGGCCAGGTGCCAGCCACCCTTGACGAGGCGCGAGATGTCGTAGCCCGGCTCGACCTCGAAGCGCTCGACCGTCACGGCCGCCCCGCCTCGAGCGGAACCGCGGTGGTCTCGGAATGGCGGAAGGTGCGCGTGCCGACCCGGGTGATCCGGAACCTCGAGCCGCAGTTGGGGTCGATGCACGCAACCTCGCCGTCGGTGGTCATCCAGTCGCTCGGGTGGGTGGTGCGCTGCTTGGCGGGGAGCAGGGGGAGCAGGCCCGCGATGGTGTAGATCGACCAGGTCTGTCCGGGCGGCATCTCGAGGTGCTCGCCGCGCAGGAAGAAGTGGTCTCCCGCCTTCGCCCCGCACCAGCAGGGCTTCGTCCCCGCGACCCATTCGACCCGGAGGTCGTAGAGCGTGAAGCTGTCGTCCGCCATGCGGCTCCGTCCCGTTTCGGACCGAACGTGGAATCTACTGCAAATCGGAGGCGCTGCGGCACCACATCCGCCGGAACCGGGCGACGACCGTGCTGCCGCACCTACCTCCATACCGCGCGCGGGAGTCATGCTTCCATGAGGGCGAAGACCGCCGCGAACAGCTCCGCATCCTCGCGCGCGAGCCCGTCGACGATCGAGAAATGGTTCTCCCCGTCGAGCACCATCTCCCGGCATTCGAGCCCGGCGGAGCGCCACGCGGCGGCATGGTCCCGCTGCTGGCGTGCGAACTCCTCTCCTTCGCCGGTGCCGACGGCGAGCAGCAGCGGGCCGGCCGTCCGCGGAACCGTGCGCAGCGGCGAGCATTCCCGCACCGTCGCGCCGTCGATGCGAAGGGTGTCGTTCACCTCCAGGAAGCGCATCGGCTCGAGGTCGTAGACGCCGCTCACCGCCGCCCCGCCCTTCACGAGATCCGCGGGCCGTCCGCGGCCGAGATCCTCCCACCCGGTCGACACCAGGCAGGCCGCGATGTGCCCGCCCGCCGAATGGCCGGAGACGAACACGCGGCCGGGGTCGCCGCCCCAGGTCGCCGCATGGTCGTGCACGTGCGCCAGGCAACGCCGGCACGACTCGACGATCTCCGGCAGGGTCACGGTCGGACAGAGCGGATAGTTGGCGGAGACGAAGGCGGCGCCGCGCGCCACCCACGCGGGGGCCATAAACTCGAAGCCGTGCTTGTCCTGGGAGTGCCAGTACCCGCCGTGGAAGAACACGTGGACCGGGGCGCGGGGGCCGGCCGGAAACACGTCGTAGCGCTCGGCTGCCCGCCGCCCGTAGGCGACGTCCGGGATGAGATCGAGCCGCTCCCGGGCGGTGGCGCTCTCCCGCGGCCAGCGCTCCAGATAGCCGTCGTATCCCTCGATCCGGTGACGATGGGAGTAGAGCAGCTCGAGCTCCGCGCGGCGGTAGCCCCGGTAAACGGCCTCGTCTCGGCTCATGGCCTTGCCCCGTCCAGTACGGTCACCGGGCGTGGAGGAAGCCGCGGATTGTCGCGGCGGCCGGCCGCGTCCCGCGCGCGCACCCTCGCGCCCACCTCCCGCATGTTCCCACATCACCGGGGCCGGGTGGACCCGATGCGCTGTCCCTCCCCTGCCGAAATCCTGATCGCGACGGTATCCGAAGGACACGCGCACAAGGACCGATGGAGCCTGCCGCGCCCGCCGGTTGATTGCGGGCAGTGGCTTGGATTACCTTCGCCGTTCCTGCGGCGATGGAGGAGCGACCATGTCCAGGTGCACGATCATCGGCCGGAGGCGGAAGTCCACGGTCGGCTCGGTAACCCTGGCCCTTGTGCTGGGGTCCGGCATCGGCGCGCAGTTGACGGCGCACGGCGCATCGACGCAGGGTACGGCGGGAGACGCGAGCGAAGCATCGCATGCGCCGGGCACCATCATCCGCGACTGCGACGAGTGCCCGGAGCTCGTCGTCGTGCCCGCCGGAACGTTCCGGATGGGCGATCTCACGGGAGGCGGCGACGTCGACGAGGCACCGGTGCGGACGGTCACGATCCCGCAGCCGTTCGCCATGGCGCGCCACGAGACCACATTTGCCGAATGGGATGCGTGCGTCGCGGCGGGGGTGTGCCGCCAGGGAGTCGGCGACATCGGCTTCGGCCGGGACCGCCGGCCGGCCATGCTCGTGTACTTCGAAGACGCCCGGGACTACACGCAATGGCTCTCGCAGCGCACCGGCCGGGCCTATCGGCTGCCGAGCGAGTCGGAATGGGAATACACGGCCCGGGCGGGGAGCGAAACGCGCTTCCCGTGGGGCGACGACGTCGGCCGCGGCAACGCGAACTGCGACGAGTGCGGCAGCCGCTGGGACGACGAGCGCACCGCCCCGGTCGGTTCGTTCCCGGCGAATGCGTTCGGCGTCCACGACATGGTGGGGAACCTGTACGAGTGGGTGGCCGACTGCGGCGGCGAGGGCTATGCCGGCACGCCGTCCGACGGGTCGGCCGCGGGACCGGACGGCGACGGTTGCAGGTGGCGCATGATTCGCGGCGGATCCTGGCTCAGCCTGCCGCGGGCCAGCCGGCCGGCGAACCGGGTCCGCGTCCCGGTCGCGTTCCACGACATCAACACCGGATTCCGGGTGGCGAGGGACCTGCCCTGATCCCGCGCCCGGCGCCCGGTGGCGCCCGGCGCGGGCACCGGCGCTTCAATCGGACCCGCTAGCGCGAGCCCCCATCCTCCTCCAGGCGAAGCGACGCGGAGTTCAGGCAGTACCGGAGCCCGGTCGGGGCAGGCCCGTCCGGAAACACGTGCCCGAGGTGGGAGTCGCACCCGCTGCACATCACCTCCGTGCGCACCATGAAGAAGCTCCGATCCTCCTCCGTGCGCACGCTGTCGTCGTCCACGGGGGCCCAGAAGCTCGGCCAGCCGGTGCCGGAGTCGAACTTGGTGTCCGAAGCGAAGAGCGGCGCTCCGCAGCCCACGCACCGGTAGGTGCCGGCCGTCTTCGTGTCGTGGTACTCGCCGGAAAAGGCGCGTTCCGTTCCCTTCTCGCGGCATACGTGGTACTGGAGCGGGGTCAGCTCGGCGCGCCATTCGGCATCGCCCTTGACCACCCGCGCCTTCTTCTCGTCCACTTCGCTCATCGCCGTCCATCTCCTCGTCCGAACCGTGCGGCGTGCGCCGCTTCCCGGGCCTCCTTCCGGAGCGCCCCTCAGGCCGCCACCTCCACCGGAAGCTTGCCGATGATTCCGCGCCACTTCGCGGGACCCGTCTCGTGCACGGAGGTTCCGCGGCTGTCGACCGCCACCGTCACCGGCATGTCCTCGACCTCGAACTCGTAGATCGCCTCCATGCCGAGGTCCTCGAACGCGACGACCCGCGACCTCCGGATCGCCTTCGACACGAGGTAGGCGGCGCCCCCCACCGCCATCAGGTACGCCGCCCCGTGCCGGGCGATCGCCTCGACCCCGGCCGGGCCGCGCTCGGCCTTGCCGATCATGGCCGCAAGACCGGTGCGGCTCAGCATCAGCTCCGTGAACTTGTCCATCCTGGTCGCGGTGGTGGGACCGGCCGGTCCCACCACTTCGTCGCGCACCGGGTCCACCGGCCCCACGTAGTAGATCACCCGGTTCGTGAAATCCACCCCCTCGGGCAACGGCTCCCCCTTGTCGTAGAGGTCCGCGATCCGCTTGTGGGCCGCGTCGCGCCCGGTCAGCATCCGCCCGCAAAGGAGCAGCCGCTGCCCCGGCTGCCAGGCGGCCACCTCCTCCTTCGTCAGCCGGTCGAGGTCCACCCGGGTGGCGCCCTCGCCCGCCTCCCAGGTCACGTCCGGCCAATCCTCGAGGCGCGGCGGCGCAAACTCCGCGGGCCCGCTGCCGTCCAGGACGAAGTGGAGGTGGCGGGTCGCCGCGCAGTTCGGGATCATCGCGACCGGCAGCCCTGCCGCGTGGGTCGGAAAGTCCTTCACCTTGACGTCGAGAACGGTGGTGAGCCCGCCGAGCCCCTGCGCGCCGATGCCGAGCGCGTTGACCTTCTCGTAGAGATCGACCCGGAGCTCCTCGACGGGGTTGGCGGGCCCCCGGGCGAGCAGCTCGTGCATGTCGATGGGATCCAGCAACGCCTCCTTGGCGAGCACCATCGCCTTCTCCGCGGTCCCGCCGATCCCGATCCCGAGCATGCCGGGCGGACACCAGCCGGCGCCCATTCCGGGCACCGTTCGAAGCACCCAGTCGACGATGCTGTCGCTCGGATTCAGCATCGCGAACCGGGCCTTGTTCTCCGAGCCTCCCCCCTTCGCCGCCACCCGGACGTCGACCGTGCCGCCCGGCACCAGCTCGACGTGCACCGGAGCGGGGGTGTTGTCGCCGGTATTGCGCCGGACCCCGAATGGCGGGTCCACGATTGACGCGCGCAGCAAGTTGTCCGGATGCGAGTAGGCTCTGCGCACGCCTTCGTCGACCATTTCGGCGACCGACCGGTCGGCCTCCCAGCGGACCTCCATTCCGATCCGCAGGTACACGACGACGATGCCGGTGTCCTGGCAGATCGGCCGGTGCCCTTCCGCGCTCATCCGCGAGTTGACGAGGATCTGCGCCATCGCGTCGCGGGCCTCCTCCGACTCCTCGCGCTCGTAGGCCGCGCCGAGCGCCCGGATGTAATCCGCCGGGTGGTAGTAGGAGATGAACTGGAGCGCATCGGCGACGCTCCGGATGAAGTCGTCCTGGTTGATGGTCGTCATGTCGGCTCCCGTGTGTGCCGGTCCGGCGAGCTCTCTCCGATTCGCCCCGGTACGCCGCTCACCGCCACGCCTCGAGCTCGAGATCGGCCGGCGCATGGCGAAGGTCGGAGGCTCGCCGGTCCTTCTCCGCATCGTTTCGAAGCTCGTCCTGGCGGCGCAGGAAAGCCTCCGTGACCCCGCCGGTCACGTAGTCGCCGGTGAAGCAGGAGGTATCGAAGTCGTCGACCAGGCTCTGGCCGCCGGCCACCGCCCGCATGAGGTCGTCGATGTCCTGGTAGAAGAGGCGGTCGGCGCCGATCTCGGCGCGGATCTGCTCTTCCGTCCGATTGAACGCGATCAGCTCGCGGGAGGTCGGCATGTCGATCCCGTAGACGTTCGGATACCGTACCGGAGGTGCGCCGGATGCGAAATAGACCTTGCGCGCCCCCGCGTCCCGCGCCATGTCGATGATCTGGCGAGAGGTCGTCCCGCGCACGATGGAGTCGTCCACCAGCAGTACGTTCCGCCCCTCGAACTCGCTCGCGATCGCGTTGAGCTTCTGGCGGACCGACCGCTCGCGCTCGAGCTGCCCCGGCATGATGAACGTGCGGCCCACGTATCGATTCTTGACGAACCCCTCGCGGTACTCCACGCCGAGACGGGCGGAGAGCGGCAGAGCCGCGGTACGGCTGGTCTCCGGGATCGGGATCACCACGTCGATTCCGTGGTCCGGAGCTTCACGGAGTATCTTCTCCGCGAGTCGTTCCCCCATGCCGAGGCGTGCCCGATAGACCGAAATTCCGTCCAGAACGGAATCGGGCCGGGCGAGGTAGACGTACTCGAAAATGCACGGTGAGCGGGACGGCTCGCGCGCGCACTGGCGCGCCGTGAGCTCGCCCCCTTCACGCACGCACACGACCTCCCCCGGCTCCACGTCGCGGATGAAGTCGAAACCGACCGCGCTCAGGGCGACGCTCTCCGATGCGACCATGTACTCCGTCCCCCCCTGCCCCTCGCGCGACCCGAGCGCGAGGGGCCGGATGCCGTGGGGGTCGCGAAACGCGACGAGTCCGAACCCGAATACCAGGGCGACCGCGGCATATCCGCCCCGGCACCGCCGGTGCACGCCGGCGACCGCCCGGAAGATGTCCTCCTCGTCGACGCCGCATGCACCCGTGGCCTGAAGCTCGTGCGCGAACACGTTGAGCAGGATCTCGGAGTCGGATTCCGTGTTGAGGTGGCGGCGGTCGCTTTGCACCAGACCGGCCCGGAGCTCTTCCGCATTGACGAGGTTGCCGTTGTGCGCGAGCGCAATGCCGTAGGGGGAGTTGACGTAGAAGGGCTGCGCTTCCGACGACCCCGCGCCGCCCGCGGTCGGGTAGCGGACATGTCCGATCCCGACCGTGCCCCGCAATGCGAGCATGTGCCCGGCATGGAACACGTCGCGGACCATGCCGTTGCTCCGCCGCCAGTGAAGGCGGCCATTGTCCGAGGTCGCGATGCCGGCCGCGTCCTGTCCCCGGTGCTGGAGGACGATGAGCGTGTCGTAGAGGGATTGGTTGACCCAGTCCCGGGCCGCAATTCCGGCAATTCCGCACATCGGCCGTTACCCGCGAATCCGGTGGGAGATATCGTCCGGCAGGATGCGCACGACCTCGGTGGAGAGGGCCTCGAATCGCGGGATCAGCGAAGACTCCTGCCACCACGGCTCGAGCATCACGTCCGTGAAGCCCGCGAGCAGTACCAGGCCGGCGACGATGACCGCCCCCCGTCCGGCTCCGAAGACCATCCCGAGGACGCGGTCGGTGCCGCCGAGTCCGGTCACGTTGACGAGCTTCCCGGCCAACCGTCCCGTCACCCCCGCGACCACCAGCACCGCACCGAGCAGCACCACGAATCCGAGCGAGAGCTGCAGAAAGGGTGCGTCCACCCAGCGGGCGAACCACGCCCCACCGACGTGCATGTAATTGAATGCGACCCAGAAACCCGCGATCCAGCCGGTCAGGGCGATGGCCTCGCGAACGAATCCCCGGAACAGGCTCAACACGGCCGACAGGCCGATAATCCCCAGGATCGCCAAATCCGCCGAGGCCATGAACTGCCGGTCGCCGAGAGAATGGGCGAGCGTAGCAGAGACCCCGTGGTTCATCCAGAAAACCGGACGAGGAACCCCTCGATCGAATCCTCGCGCCTGAGCTGCAAACGCTGCGCGGCGGCGGCGGCGCGGGTCCGATCGGGCCCCACCAGCACCCGCACCCGGACCTTCCCATCCGCCGACCGGGCACGCTGGGTGACGACTCGATAGCCGCGTGCGGCAACCTGCTCGCGCAGCTTTTCGGCGTTTCCGGGATCGGCGAAGCTCCCGATCTGCACCGCCCAGCCGCCGGCGAGCGAGCTCTCCCCCGGCTCGTCCGGCTTCAGCTCGGCGAGACTCGCCGGGGGCTCGGCGGCTCCCTCGGTACCTGCTGGGGGCAAGCCCTCGTCGGTCCCCCCGAACGTGGTGATCCGGATTCGATCGGGGGACTCTTCGGGCGTTTGCACCGGGTCCGGCTCGTCCGACACCCGCTCCCCCGGGGGCGAGCTCTCGAGCACGAGCGGGAACACGATGGCGGCGGCGAGCAGGAGAACCACCGCTCCTGCGGCGCGATGTCTCGTACGCTCCTCCATCGTTCGATTATAGGGGAGGGTCAGACCCCGGCCGCGAGCACTTCACCGACCGTGTAGCACGAGCCGAACACCACGATCCGGTCTCCGGACTGCGCCGCACGGCGGGCATCGCGAAGGGCGCTCGGCACATCCTCGCAGACCGCGACCGGAACGTCCGGGGCGCGATCGCGCACCGTCCGGGCCAGCCCCGCGGCCGACTTCCCGCGCGCTCCGCGCGGCCGCGCCACGAACCAGGCGGCGAAGTCGTCTCCCACCGCATCCACGACTCCGGTCGCGTCCTTGTCCTCGAGAAGACCCACGACCGCTATATCCCGCCCGGCCGGAGGACACTCGCGCAGGATTCCCGCGAGGGAACGGGCCGCGTGGGGGTTGTGGGCGATGTCCAGCACGACGGGCACGTCACCCGCAATGACCTGAAAGCGCCCGGCGAGCCTCGTCGCCGCGATGCCGCGGCGCACGGCAGCCGGCTCGGGGAGCCGCCCGATGGCGGCGAGCGCCATGACCGCGGAGGCCGCGTTGTCGAGCTGAAAGCGCCCGGCGAGTGGAGGAAGCGGCAGCCCGTCCAGCCGCCGGCCGGGCCCGCGCCAGGTCCACCCGGATCCTGCGGGCGCGGTGTCGAAGTCGCGCCCGAGGCGAAGGCAGGGGGCGCCCAAGCCTTCCGCCGCGGCCACCAGGCTCGCGGGGGGGGCGCGATCGGCTATGACGGCCGGCCGGCCGGGGCGGAAGACGCCCGCCTTCTCCCGGCCGATCGACTCACGGTCGGAGCCGAGCCAGCGGACATGGTCGATGTCGATCGGGGTGACCACCGCCACGTCGGCGTCGAACACGTTGACGGCATCGAGGCGGCCGCCGATCCCGACCTCCAGGACCGCGGCATCGACCCCCGCGGCGCGGAACACGTCGACGGCCGCGAGGGTTCCGAACTCGAAGTACGTCAGGGTGATTCCGCCGCGGGCGCGGTCGATCCGGTCGAAGGCGGTCATGATCGCGCCATCCTCGACCGGCTCCCCGTCGATCCGGATGCGTTCGTTGTAACGCACGAGATGCGGCGAGGTATAGGTGCCGGTACGCGCCCCCGACGCGGTGAGAAGCGACTGGACGAAGGCGACCGTGGAGCCCTTCCCGTTGGTCCCCGCCACCGTCACGACGGGAAAGGGCGGCGGCGATTCATGGCCGAGCGCCTCGTGGACCAGGCGCGTGCGGGAAAGACCGAGGTCCATCTCCACGGGATGGACCGTCTCCTGCCACGCGAGCCAGCCCGCCAGCGTGTCGAAGCGCATCGAGACCGGGGTTCAGGCGGCCGATTCGACCGAAACGGGGCCGCCGGACAGCAGCCCGAGGATCTCCGCGACCCGCTCGCGCAGCTCGGCACGGTGCAGGATCATGTCGAGCACGCCGTGTTCGAGGAGGAACTCGCTTCGCTGAAAGCCCTCGGGGAGCGTCTCGCGCACCGTCTGCTCGATGACCCGGGGACCGGCAAAGCCGATGAGCGCGTTCGGCTCCGCGATGTTGACGTCACCGAGCATCGCGAGGCTCGCCGACACTCCACCGGTCGTCGGATCGGTCAGCACCGAGACGTATGGCAATCCCGCCTCGCGCAGCCGCGCGAGGGCGGCACTCGTCTTGGCCATCTGGAACAGGGAGAACAGACCTTCCTGCATGCGGGCGCCACCGCTTGCGGAAAAGCACACGAAGGGTATCCGTCGCTCGAGGCACGCCTGCGCTCCGCGGACGAAGCGCTCTCCGACCACCGACCCCATCGAGCCGCCAAGGAACCCGAACTCGAACGCCGCCGCCACCACCGGCCGGCCGAGAACCCCACCGTGCATGACGACGAGCGCATCGGTCTCCCCGGTCGACTTGCGAGCCGCGACGAGCCGGTCCCGATAACGTCGGGTGTCCCGAAACCCGAGGGGGTCCGTGGGCCTCACTTCGGCGCCGATCTCGTTCCGGGGCTCGAAGTCGAGGAACTGATCGAGGCGCCGGCGCGCGGCCACGCGCATGTGATGGTCACACTTCGGACAGACGTCGAGATTGCGGTCGAGCTCGTCCCGGTACAGCACCGCGCCGCACGCATCGCACTTGGTCCAGAGCCCCTCCGGAATCCCCCGGCCCTTCGCGTTCTTCGACCCCTCCGTCCGGATCCGCGACGGGCGCAGTTTCTGAAACCAGCTCACCGCTTCGCCGATCCGGGCTCGGCGCGCTCCGCGGCGTCCGGGGCGCCGCGCTTCGCAGCGTCCACCGCGCTGCGTAGATCCGCGACGAACCCCCCGACCCGATCGGGGATCCGTTCCGGATCGTCCAGCGCCTGCTCGACCCGCCGCACGATCGCGGACCCCACCACCACCGCGTCCGCGACCGATGCGATTCGACGGGCGGTGTCCGCATCCGCGATCCCGAAGCCGACGCCGACCGGCAGGGCGGAGACCCCGCGCACCCGGGCCAGCGCCTCGGCGACCGAGGCGGCATCGAGGTGGCCCGCTCCCGTGATGCCCTTGAGGGAGACGTAGTAGAGAAATCCGGACGCCTCCTGCGCGATGCGGCGCATCCGTTCGACCGAAGTCGTGGGCGAGAGCAGGAAGACGGGGTCGATGCCGTGCTCGCGAAGCGGGGCGAGCAACGGCTCCCCCTCTTCGGGAGGCATGTCGACGACGATGACCCCGTCGATCCCCGCCGCGGCCGCCGCGGCCGCGAAACGGGCGTGACCCATCGCGACGATCGGGTTGAGATAGCCCATCAGGACCAGCCCCGTCGAGCGGTCGTTCGCGCGGAACCCGCGCGCGAGGTCGAGCACGCCGGAAAGGGTCATGCCGGCCGCGAGAGCGCGCTCCCCGGCCCGCTGGATCACCGGGCCGTCCGCCATCGGATCGGAGAACGGAACGCCGAGCTCGATGATGTCCGCCCCGGCCTCCACGAGCCGTGGGAGGAGGCGCCGGGTCACGTCGGGGGTGGGATCTCCGGCCGTGACGAAGGGCACGAGGGCCGCGCGACCCGCGGCCCGCAGCTCCGCGAACCGGCCGGCGAGACGGCTCATCCGGGCAGGTCCTCGATGCCCTGGAGCGCGGCCACGGTGGGAATGTCCTTGTCCCCTCGCCCCGACAGGTTGACGATCACGATCCCGGTCCGCGAACGGGCGCTCGCCAGCTTCTCCGCGTGCGCGAGCGCGTGACTCGATTCGAGGGCGGGAATGATGCCTTCGATCCGGGTCAGGCGCTCGAAGGCGGCCAGGGTCTCGGAATCGGTCGCGGAGGTGTACACGGCCCGGCCGATGTCCTTGAGCCAGGCGTGCTCGGGTCCCACTCCCGGGTAGTCGAGGCCGGCCGAAACGGAGTGCGTGCCTTCAATCTGACCGTCCGCGTCCTGCATGAGGTAGGTCCGGTTGCCGTGCAGGACCCCGGGACGCCCCACGCTGAGCGGCGCCGCGTGGCGGCCCGATTCGAGCCCGTCCCCGGCCGCCTCGACCCCGTGCAGCTCGACGTCGGGGTCGTCCAGAAAGGCGTGAAACGCCCCGATCGCGTTCGACCCGCCGCCGACGCACGCCACCACCGCGTCGGGCAGCCGGCCGGTGCGCTCGAGGATCTGCGCGCGCGCTTCGCGCCCGATCACCGAGTTGAAGTCGCGCACCATCCGCGGATACGGATGGGGCCCGGCCACCGTTCCGATGATGTAGTAGGTGTCGTCGACGTTGGTCACCCAGTCGCGCATCGCCTCGTTGAGCGCGTCCTTGAGGGTCCGTGTGCCCGAGGTGACGGTTCGCACCTCGGCGCCGAGCAGACGCATGCGATAGACGTTCGGCGCCTGGCGATGGACGTCCTCCTCGCCCATGTACACGACGCACTCGAGGCCGAGGCGCGCGGCCACCGTCGCGGTCGCCACCCCGTGCTGGCCGGCTCCGGTCTCCGCGATGATCCGGGTCTTGCCCATCCGGGTGGCGAGCAGCGCCTGCCCCACGGTGTTGTTCACCTTGTGCGCGCCGGTGTGGTTGAGGTCCTCGCGCTTGAGCCAGAGCTGCGCCCCGCCGACCGTCTCGCTCAACCGCCGGGCGTGGTAGAGAGGAGACGGGCGTCCGACGAAGTCGCGCAGCTCGGCGCGAAACTCCGCCTGGAACTCGGGATCGGAGCTGAAGCGCTCGTAGGCGGCCGCAAGCTCCTCGATGGGTCCCATCAGGGTTTCGGCGACGTATCGGCCGCCGAATTCTCCGAAGCGCCCGGCCGCGTCCGGCCAGGCGCCGCCGAGGACGGCCGGACGGTTACTCAGTTCGATCGAATCCGACACTTTCGACGCTCTCCACAAACGCCTTCAGCCGCGACTCGTCCTTGATGCCGCCGGCCGATTCCACTCCGCCGCACACGTCCACCGCGAACGGTTTCACCCGCCGGATCGCCTCCCCGACGTTCTCCGGGCCGAGGCCGCCGGCGAGCACGATCGGTCGCCCGACCCCTCCCTCGACCGCCGACCAGTCGAAGGTTCGGCCCGTGCCGCCCCACCGCTCGGTATCGTGGGCGTCCAGCAGGAGCCCGGACGCGGCCGGGTGGGCGCGCGCCGCCGCCGCGGGATCGATCCCGTCACGCATGCCGACGGCCTTGAGGTAGGGAAGCCCGAAGCGTTCGCAGAACGAAGCCGCCTCGGTGCCGTGAAACTGCAGCATGTCGACGCCGACCTCTTCAATCACGCGACGGACCTCGTCCTCGCCGGGGTTGACGAACACCGCGACCGAGGTGACGAACGCGGGGATGCTCGCACGCACTCCGCGAGCGGCCGCCACGTCGAGAAAGCGGGGACTCGGCGGAAAGAAGTTGAGCCCGATTGCATCGACCCCGAGGCCGGACGCGAACCTGACGTCCTCGGACCGGGTAAGACCGCAGATCTTGATCCGGACGCGCACGGCGGAAGACTACCAGACCCCCGAATCCGGCAACACTGCGGGCAGGGAATAGCGGGCCGAATAGCCGACCCGGACAAGATACAGCCCCTCCGCCGGTGCCGTGACCCCGCCCTGGGTCCGGTCCCGGCTCTCCAGCACCTCGCGCGCCCACTCGGGCTCCGCCTCCCCTGCTCCGATCGCGAGCAGCACCCCGACGATGTTGCGCACCATCCGGTGAAGGAACCCGTCGGCCACCACGTCGAAACAAAACTGCGCGTCCCGCCGCTGGACGTCGAGCGCGTGGACGGTCCGCACGGGACTCGGCGCCTGGCAGGCGCTCGCGCGGTAGGCGCTGAAGTCATGGGTGCCGACGAGCGGGCCAACGGCCGCCCGGATCCGGGCGAGGTCGAGCGGCCGGCGGTCCCAGGCCACCCGGCCGTGCAGGACCGCGGGACGGTCGGGTCGATTGAGCAGCAGGTACCGGTAGTGGCGCCAGCGGGCGGAGAACCGTGCGTGGAAATCGCCCGGCACCTCGTGCGCCGCGACCACCGCCACGCCGGCCGCGAGGTTGG
>Ga0209021_1003084_pt1 | contig 13761 bp, 9 predicted proteins | sample PinacodermFT_FD_187299 | JGI IMG/M metagenome (GOLD analysis project Ga0209021, IMG submission 187299) | Host-associated microbial community of the marine sponge Aplysina aerophoba from Gulf of Piran - sponge pinacoderm, lysed by freeze-thaw... | ecosystem: Host-associated > Porifera > Sponge >... | reverse complement strand
CAAGTGCCCGTAACCTATGCGTATGCAAGAAGACACCGTTCAACTTGGCTACATAAATCGGACCGCGCCATGCCCCTAGAAGCTCACCAAATCCACGATCCAGTGCCAATTCCGCGCAATTTCGCCAATATTGCGGCCGCCTAGTATCAGAATCTTGTACCTTAGCGCATCGGGTTATGTTGCCACGACGAAGCTGGAATCACTGTGTTTTCAACTACTTGGACCAACTTGGTTACATAACTGGCTTGGCTACATAACGGTGGCTCCAAGGTGACCGAGGCGTCGTTGAACGGTTTCCCCTCCAATCAAATCGCCGAAAAGCTGCGGCAGGCCCCCTACCGCCTCCTTATCTGCGCGGACAAGTTCCAGGCCGGTTACGACGAGCCCTTGCTGCACACCATGTACGTAGATAGTGCCCGTGTCAAAACCGTCAGGATCCGAGCACTACCATATCCTGTACTTGATTAAGGATAAAGATACTTCATATGGACATATAGCGTGATAGTTTCGATTTATTTTTCACCTCATCTAGTAATTGCGTTCCGAATGTTTGGGTATTCCGAGCGTTCTCGCCCGAATCCGGAAAATCTTCGCTGCTAGAAATCTCCCGTAGAGCATTGAAATATCTGGAGATAACCCCTTTTGGCACGGGCACTAGATAAGACCCTGTCAGGGATCAAAGCGGTACAGACGCTGTCGCGCCTCAACCGGGCACACCCGAAGAAGCACGACGGCTTCGTACTGGACTTCCTGAACGACACCGATACCATCGCTGCCGCCTTCGCCGACTTCTACAGGACGACGATTCTAGCCGACGAGACCGACGCCAATAAGCTGCACGACCTACAGGCGGACCTGGATGATGCCCAGGTTTACTCGCCCGAGGAGGTCGACGATTTCGTCGAGCGATATCTGGGCGGGGCCGACCGTGACCAGCTTGATCCGATCCTCGATGTCTGCGTGGAAATCTATTTGCGTGGCTTGGACGAGGATGGCCAAGTGGACTTCAAGGGCAAGGCCAAAGCATTCCTGCGGACGTACGGTTTCCTTTCGTGCATTCTGACGTACAAGAACCTTGGCTGGGAGAAACGCTCAATCTTTCTCCACTTCCTGATCCCCAAGCTCCCGTCACCCAAGGAGCCAGATCTCTCCAAGGGTGTCTTAGAGGCCATCGACATGGACAGCTACCGAGTGGAAAAACGCGCCGTACAAGAGATCGTGCTGGCCGACGAGGAAGCCGAGATCGAGCCGGTTCCGGCCTCTGGCAGTGGTCACCAGCCTGAGCCTGAAATGGACTGCCTGTCGAACATCATCAAGACGTTCAACGACCTCTTCGGCAACATATCTTGGCAAGATGCGGATCGAGTACAGGAACTCATTACCGAGACGATCCCCGCACGAGTGGCCGATGACGCCGCCTTCCAGAATGCCCTTTCGAAATCGGGCGAGGAGAACGCCAGAATCGAACACGCCAAAGTGCTTAAGCGGGTGATGACATCTGTGATGAAAGACGACATGAAGCTCTTCAAGGAGTTCACGGACAACAAGAGCTTCAAGCACTGGATGGAGAATGCGGTATACGATCTCGCTAGCGGCCGGGCGGAAGCGCGGTGAGTCCCCGCCGTCCGACCGGCATAGTGCGAGACTGGTCGCCTTCGCGTCGTGCGGATTGCTGGGCAACCACTGTATTCATCACTCGGCCAGGTGACACAACTGATGCAGCGGTCTGGAGAAACCCTGGATTGTGATCCGAAACCACCCGCTCAGAGGACGTGTATCTTGGCACTGATCCCGCTCTCACCCGGGGGACCGCTGGCAGGAGCCGCAGACACCTGTCACGGCAAGACTGAGCGCCTAACCACTGAGTCGGTGACACAGCGACTCACCGAATCCACAGACTTCTAGTCGGCTACGACTTGATATGGGAGCCTTCGCCCACGCGTGCGACAGCGATCTTGCCATAGGCCAAACTCGTGGGAAGGCGCGAATCTGAGCGAAAGACGTCGGCCTGCCACGCAAGCCTGTTTCGGAACGGGTGGAACAAAACTGAGCGGATCCTACGCGGATTCGAACTGGCCGGCGAGAAGGTTATCAGATCCAACGTCAATGGTGACCTCCTCGTCAAACTGATCAGGCGCGCTCCTTCTCTAGCAGCGGTGCTATCGACGTTGATCCCGCTCGACGAGGATTTGCCAAGGATTCCCGATCCTCCTACCACACCCGAAGACCTTCTCTGAGGTGCTTAAGCACTCCGACATGCTGTAAACGGACTTGTCGCTTGAAGCGGTTCGCTGGCCCACAAAGACATCGCGCAATCAGCTGAAGTGCCAGAACCCAGCTTCGTAGCGAGCAGCACGGTCGTCGCGGCCGGGCGCGGGACGGTGTAGGTCGCCCCAACGTACCAGCAAACTCAAAGCCGTCTCTAGCTGGCCTCCTGCGAACACGAGGCAGGTGGGCGGAACGGGACATGTGCCCCGGCATGGTTGCTGGCGATCTGGAGCCCGAATCCGGCGACCAGCACCAGCCCGAGACGCGAAAGGGCACGGGCCCGCCTGTAGCGCTTAGCGTTACTCGCCTGATTCTCACCGGCTGGCCACGAAATCACCCTGCCTCCGCCCCCATGGATGTCTGGAGGCAACCCGAAGAAGAACAGCAAGACGACGCCGGCGATGTCGAGCGACAAGCCGAGGGAATTGATGGCGTCCGGAGAAAGGAGCTGTCCCAAAAATGCAGCTAGAAGCGGTAGCCGATGCTCGCCTCGATCGCGCCCGACAGCGGTTCATCGATGTAGCTCAGCAGGCAGGAGTATCCCCCTCGCGCAACGATCCGGGGTGCCAGATTCACCAGCACGCCGAAGCGCCCGATCCAGGATTTCTGATGGACCCAGCCGTCCCCGGTCGTGAAACTCTCGTCGCGGACAAGGGTTCCGAAGTGGTCATCTTCGCTCTTTCGCCCGACGATGTTGCCTTCCTCGTCATACACTTGGTTGATGCGTTGAAATCGCCACCGGTTGTGTTCCGACTCGAGCCCGAACCCAGCCCCAACATAGATCGAGAACCGATCTCTTCTCCACATCCTCACGATCGAGGGCCGGATCGTGGTGACTCTACGCCAATGCTCGTCCTCATTGCTCAAATGCGGATTCCGCATGTAGAACACCGCTTCCAAGTGGGCTGGATCTCCGGGTTCCCACATGTACTCGTTCAGGCGTGGAACGCCGACACTGAAATCGACGAGTGCCGCCCACCTCGATCCCAGGGGCAGCAACACTCCCGCCCCGATCTCAGGTTTCAGCAAACCGCCGTCCACCTCGGTGGCGTAGACCCCCGAGAGGACGTAGACCTCGATCCGGGGCTCTCGCTGCTGCGCGGCTGAGGGCGTCGTCGCCATCGGCGACAGCAAGAACGCGAGTGCGACGGCTGGGATTCCGGCCGACCGCGCTCGGACGCTCGCAGCGAGCGGGAGACTGGGCACGGACTCATCGTAAGGGATCGCCGCTCCGCGCGCTGTTGCCGTGTAGCACTTCTGGCCGCCCTCCCCCACTACCGATAATGCCATAAGGGCTGGCCTAGGTCGTCTCGACTGCATGCGCCAGGCCCAAGGATCTTGGCTATCTGGCGGAACTGGGGACGACTTGGCTGCTGGCACAGCATTTGCGAGCACTGCCACTGCGATCCAGGCGAAGAAAGTCCTCGATGCCCCTGCCCTATTCCCAATCGACCCAAACAGGGCTCGCCCATGCATATTGGTCGCCGCCTTGCCGCACTCGCAAGTAACAATAGCTGGCCCTGCGGCCGGATCGCGGGCCCGAGCGGTCCACGAACTCGAATTCCATCGAACCGCCATTGCCCCTAGTCGCATGGATGACCTTGTGGTCCTTCACGATTTCGACTAGTTCAGCGGGGCGCTCGCCATCGACCCGCACATGCATGCGCAATGGTTCCGCCCGGTCTGCCTTGATCGACTCGCCCATGAATGCACCGTTGACTTGGAAGTCGATTAGGAATCGGCCGCCAGTTGATGCGAACACGCGCCGCGCGCGGATAGCTTCGAATACGCCGTCGCGGGTAGCTTCCTTCACGTAGGCCCCAGTGATGCCGTTGTCCTCGCCGGTCCCCATCCAGTGCGAGTCCCCCGAGCCCACGAAGCCGATGCGGTAGCCCCGGTCCAGCGCCTCCCAGACGGCCGACACCGGTCCCTGCTTCTTGAACGTGACGGCTTCCTCGCGAGCCTGCCGCCATGCCGACGTGATCTCGAACACGGGTTGCAGCTCGGCATCGTAGCCTGTCCAGTCGTTGTGATGCGGTTGCAGGATGACGTCCCACGGACGGATCAGGGAGAACAGCTTGTAGACCGTGTCCGAGGTCATCGTTGTGGATCGGAAGATCGGAGCGTCGTCGGTACGGAAATACATCGCACGATGTCCGCCTCGCTCGTCTTGGCTCTCGGTCGTCCACTCCCAGCCGCTGAACGCCACACGATCCGTCGCTTCCTCGTAGACGCCTGCCAAGGCCTGCACTTCGGCCCATTCCGATTGCGTCAGGAAATCGGGAGTGAAGTCGTGGTTCGTCGAAGCGACGAAGTCCATCCCCGTCACGAAGAGCCCGTGTGCGTAATACATGTCGAATGTTCCGATGCCATCGTTCTCGGTGTGTCCGTGGAGGTCGCCCCACACAAGCCGGTAGCGCTCGTCGCCGACCATAAGGCTCTGTGGGGGGTCCCGCCGATAACTCCGAGGCTCTAAAGCCGGGATGGGCTCCTGGTGATCGACAACCTCTTGGAACTTCGACCGGCGCTCGTCGAGATCGATGCGGTGCGAATAGATATCTGCCCCATAGCCGCCCGGCCGCTGAGCGACGCCGAATGCCCAGAGCCGGTCGGCGATATGCCGGCGCCTTGGGACTTCGTAGGCCATCCAGAGCCAGCCGTCCTCGTCGTCCAGTGCAGTCACGAGTTGGTTCGCCAATGGGACTTGGTACGGGCCCCTGCCGCTCGCCGCCAGGTCAACGCCGCGCCGAACGGATGGCAACTGGAAGGCCGTGTACGGGTTCGGATCGTGAAACAGGAGTTTCGGGGCGGACCAATACCCGTCGCGCAGCACCCGGCCGGAGAAGGACACGCTCGACATCCGCCCCCCGCCAAGCCAAAACAGCCACATGTCGCCGTTCTCCCGGGGCAGTAGCTGCGGGTAGCGCTCCTCGCTCATCGCGTGCGCCGCCCAATAGGACGAATGCCTGGTGAGCCGCCCCGGATCCTCGGACTTGTCGAGCGGCGACGGTGCCCAGGTCCATCCGGAACCGTCCGAGACTTTCGCGAAGATGCTCCGGCCCTTGTACGCGAACCGTCCACCAACCGTCTCTCGGCGTTCCCAAGCGACCCAAGCGCGGCCTCCCGCATCCACGGCTTGGGACGGCGCTGTATCCCATAGCGGCGATGTCGTCAACCGCTCGACTGGACCGCCAGCCTGTCGAGTGTAGACGTCGTAGTTCCCGTCCCGCTCCTCGTCCCAAGCCACGCGCCAGCCGTCTCCCGGCAGCGCAAGCATATTGGGGCGGAAGCAGCGCCCGATGCCTTCATCCACGCGCACCGGCGCGCCCCACGAATCACCCTCCAACACGAACGCTTGCAATTCGATGCGCGGAGGTTGGAGCTTGCGGATGACAGCTACGGCACCCCCGCCCTCCAGACGCGCAGAACGAATCTCGAGTGCGCCATCGCTTCGCGGGATCTTGCGCTCGGGCGACCAAGATTGCCCGTTGTACAGCCTCTCGTAGGCTGCCCAGAGCCCATCCCGCCTCGACGTCCAAAGCACCCTTACCTCGCTTCCCCGGGCGATCACGGATGGCCGGTGGTTCACACCCGGAACTTCGCTGACTGTCTGCTCGTCACTCCAGTCCTGGCCATCGAATTGCCGAACGAAGATGGAATCCTGCCCGTCGTCCGGCCAGTTCCATGCCTCGATGCTGGGATCGTCAATTGGCCAGGAATCCGTCTGAGGACGGCAGGACGACCACGCGATCCAAATGGAGCCGCCTGCGTCCCGGGCGATTGCAGGCCGTTCCGCATTCTCAAGCCGATCGGCTGTGATCTTGCTCGGAAAAGTCATCGGGATTGGCAGCCATTCGCGCGGAGGCTCCGAAGGCGGCTGGTAGAACTGTCCGCAAAGGACAGCACCGAATCCGAGAGGCAGGAGCAACAGCCGAACGCACGTCATCGCCCGCCGATTGTAGCCGCAATCCTCGCCCGTCGGACATTGCGGGGCTTCGGCACGTTCGGCCTCGATTGGCAAGCTATCGGACCGGAAATGCAGATAGGCGAGCCCGAACTGACCGCCGACGAGGTGATCATCTCCAAGGACGCTGATTGCTTCTTCGTCGAACCGGTCAGCCGCGCTCCTTCTCGGGTAGCGGTGCTACTGACGTCAGCACCGCTCGGACGGGACTTCCCGCGGATCGCCGAGTCCAATTTGTTGGTTGACACCGACGAATGCAGCCTTCAGCGGGAAGCGGTCCGCAAATCGATCCGAGCTAGGAGCTGCTCGATTATGTCGCTGGCTTGGCGCTGCCGCAGCGTCCGAACTTCACGCTGATCGGCCTCGTCATCTTCACCCAGCTCGAAACGGGCTACCGCCACGGGACCATCCTTCCGATAGCCCTCGGTCGTGGCGTCCCGCACGAATCGATTACCAAGAATTGTCAAAGATCGCCGAATCGCCGCGCGATGGCTGCCTTCCAGAGCGTTGCGGAACATCTCCGCAGCGCTGTCGAGCCCGTCGGGCGCGTGCTCAATGCAATAGACCAGGTCATGTGCGTCCTTGCGCTCGAAGCGTTGATCGAAGGCAAACGCCTTCAAGCAGGTGAAACTCACCAAATCGGCGTGTCGGACTCGTTCGATAGCGATGCCGGAACCGTAAAGGAGCTCTGCCTGAATCTCCGTGACTTGGTGCAGATCGAAGACCATTGACGAGTGCGGGATGTTGAGCGCGGAGATGGTACCTTCCGTGGGCAGCGGCTGAACTCTGCCACCTGCAATTTCTGGCGCGTCGGCAAGCAGCTCAAGCACCATCAACGCGCCACGTTCGGTGCGGGTTTGCCAACGCCACAAGACCTTCTGCCCGCTGTTGTTCGTGAACGGCTCGAACTTCATCCTCCGCAGGTTATTGCCAAGCGTGCTATAAGCTTCTGTGTCAGCCAAGATTTGCAGGTCGATGACGAGATCCACATCGAGAGTCCCAGCATGGGCCGGTACTGCGGGTGGCCTAGCCGCCACCAAGTACCTCGGCGTCAATCCGCAGACTAGGAATACTGACTCTTTCCAAGGGCCTAATCCACGCAACAGCGTCACAAGAACGCGCTCGCAATCGGCCGTGTACTGATCGGTGTAGCCGTCGAGGGTTGCGGGCTTCGCCATTAGAAGCCGATCCTTTCGTTGCGCAGGTGCTCCGCCAGTTCCCTAGCGCGCCCCTCACCGCGCAAGAGGTCGAGGTAGACTTGGACGGGACTAGCTAGCCGAACGCCGCCCACCAAGTCGCGAAACAATAATTCCCCGGACGACTGAACCTCGATGACCGTAAGGTTCGCTCCTTGGTCGACGATGCGGGCATCGAGCGCGCGAAGGACTCTGTCTGCGTCAGCACCGACCATCAGCCGACAACGTACTTGAGAGACGGTCGATAGAAGTGGTGCGTACCGTTGTCCCGCCGCCTCGTGGGTGATCGCATATTCCGCCTTATAGGCGGCGCAGACTTCGGCAAGCCTCTTTACCAGCCGCTCTGCACGCACCGAGGGCACGAAGTAACGCCGCAATGCAAGGGGCCGCATGGCCTCCAATTGCTTGGCCCAAGCATCCAGCAAAGCGCCAGGCTCTCGCAAATTGCGTTCTTTGGTTGGACCCTTTCCGCGCGACACTACCCAATCGAACCTCTCCAGTTCCGTCAGCACCTGCGAGGCAGTCGCGGGAGAGACCAGCGCCTGCTCCGCGATCTCCTTGACTCCAAACCACTTGCCATGCCGCATCAGGAGGGCGTGCAACACTTGCGCACGACGACCCAAGAACAAGGATCGGATGGACTTCGATAAGGTCTTCGGGGGCGGCTTATCAACGTACACGAAGATATTCTGGGCAGGGAGAAACAGGCTGCCACCGCTGTCGTAGTAGCCGACCCGCTCCTCCCTCAGAAGATCTCTCGCTCCAGGTGAAATCGATTGGGCAACTAAGAATGACACCGTTTGCCGTCCCTCCAGCGATGGAAGCCCGGCACGTGCCAATTCTTGGAACTTCCAAAGAGCCTGTCGTACGTCGCGAGGAAAGAGGGCCTTCTTCACATCTATCAGCAGGTTGGCAGCCTTTCCACCCACCCAAAGCTCAGCCCGGGCGTCATACTTCCGACCCGAACTGGCGGACTGAAGAGGGGAACACAACTTCACCTGCACTTTAGGCAGCCGGTTCAGCACTTCGAAGAACTCGTCAAGTAGCTTTCGTTCCATAACGCCCGTGCTAAGCACCAGTGCTTCAGATATTTACTGTACAGTAAATATTGGCATTTTAGAAAATATTAGAAAGGCTTGCCTCAGCTAGTTACGGCGGCACCTGAATCACCCCGTGCCAAGTTGACAGCACGCTTGGCTTGCGACAAACTTCTAGACCATGCAACGCCGCTCCTTCCTGCGTCACGGCGGGCTGGCCGCAGCAACAGCGGCAGTCCCATTCCAGGCTCCCGCGCAGATCGGGAACCAGCCCTCCATGAAGATCACCGAGATCAAGACTTTCCTCGTGGGCAGCACGCGGGGCGAGCAAGGAGGCACCGGCAACATCAGCGGCCGTAACTGGGTCTACGTGAAAATCCTGACGGACCAGGGGATTCACGGGATTGGCGAGGCCTACTCGTGCGGTCCCGACGAGGCGACAGTGAAGGTCATCGAGGACTACGCGCGCTGGCTGGTCGGTCAAGATCCGCGTAACATCCAGCACCTCTGGGATTACATGTACAACACCACCCGGTTTCCCGGCGGATCGGTTGTCAACTCGGCGATCAGCGGTATCGAGCACGCGCTTTGGGACATCGCTGGCAAGGCGGCCGGACTGCCCGTCTGGGCCCTGCTGGGCGGTCGTGTGCGCGACAAGGTACGTCTCTACCAGTCGATCGGTGGCTCCAGCCCGCAGGAAGCGGCGGAGAACGCCGTCGAGCTTCGCGAGCGCTTCGGCTTCAACGCTTGCAAGATGTCGCCGCACAATCCGGGCGACAACCAGATGCCCTACAACGAAGTCACGCGCACCGCCGGCGAGCGCGTCGGAGCGGTGCGCGACGCCGTAGGCCCCGACCACGACATCGCAGTGGACATCCACGCGCGCTACTTCGAGGTCCAGCGCGCGATCCGGGTCGCCAAGCAGATCGAGCCCTACTACCCGTTCTGGCTTGAGGAGCCGATTCGGCCCGAGAACCCCGACGCGATGAAGAAGCTGGCCGACCACGTGAGCATCCCGCTGGCATCCGGCGAATGCAACTACACAAAGTTCGAGTTCCGCGACCTGATCAACATCCAAGCGCTCGATGTCGTCCAGCCCGACGTCTGCGTCTGCGGCGGGATCATGGAAATGAAGAAGATCGCGGCGATGGCTGAAGCCCAGTACATGATGGTCGCCCCGCACAACCCGATGAGCCCCCTGGCGACCATGGTGAACATCCATTTCGCCGCGTCCACCCCCAACTTCCTGATCCTCGAGTACAGGGCTCCCGTGGACGATGCCCGACGCGACGTGCTCGATTCGCCGCCGCAGGTGAATGACGGCTATGCCGACATCCCGAATCAGTCAGGCTGGGGAGTCGAGTTAAACGAAGAGGCGTTCCAGTACTATCCGCCTAGGCCTTGGAAACGAACGACCGGATTCCGGGCCGATGGCTCGGTGGCGTTCATCTAGCCGCCATTGAATACCGCTGGCTTTCGGTGCCTGCTGCCGTCGCGAGTGCGACGATCCTCCAACTCCCGCTCCGTCAGCTGTGCCAATCGAATCTGGCCCTAGCCGCCTCAAGGCTTGCACGGTGGCACTCTCGCCCGTCTGGCGCTTCGCAACCGGATGATAGCCGTACTATGTCGAGCAACTATGCGGATTTTCACTCTCACCGGGCAGGACGCAACCCCGAGCGCGGGAGTTGCCCTAGCCCGCCGATGCCACACATGGCCAGCCTTGACAACCCAGGCCGCTCTCTGCTATTCGTTAGGAATGTATGAGCAACATCGCATCCCAGCCACTCTGGCCCAACCCACAGCGCTGATCCAAGTCCGCAAGCTCGTGGCGGACGCTGGCGACGCCGGTCGCACTGAGATTGGCCGACGAGTCTGCACCCTGTTCGGTTTTCACGATGCCCGCGGGCAGCCGCAGCTCGCCAGTTGCATGCAGGCCCTGTGCGCCCTGGAAAAGGCCGGGCGAATCGCCTTGCCTCCGCTACGCCAGAACCGGCGCAAGAGTCCCCACCCGCTCCGCCTCGACTGCCCCGTGCCCCCGCCCGTCGACCTGCCCGCACGGGTCGACCTGCTGCGAGACCTGCAACTGGTCGAGGTCCTTGACGAACACCGGCGTCGCATCTGGAACGAGCTCATCGCACGCGAGCATCCGCGCGGCGCCGTCCAGCATGCCGGCGCTCAGGTGCGCTACCTGCTGACCTCCGAGCACGGCACACTCGGCGCGCTTGGCTTCTCCGCGGCCGCCCTTGCGCTGGCCGACCGCGACGCCTTTATCGGTTGGGATCCTGCCACCCGCTCCCGCAACCTGCATCGTGTGATCGGCCTGAGCCGCTTCCTCATCCGGCCCTGTGTCGAGTGCCGCAATCTCGCCTCCAAGGCCCTCGCGCTAGCGCTGCGGCGCCTGCCCCAAGACTGCCTGCGCCGCTACAGCTACCGCCCCCTGCTCGTGGAAACCTTTGTCTCTCAAGACCAGCCGGGCACGTCGCTGGCGGCCGCTAACTGGCAGCGCATCGGCCAGACCGCCGGCAAGGGTCGCTTCGCGGCACCCGGCGCGCGAGTGGGGGTCAAGGCCATCTGGCTGTATCCGCTGGCGCGCAACTGGCGCGCGCTGCTGGGCCTGCCCGAGCCGCCCTCGGAGACCTTGGCGCTGGGCGAGGGACTGGCCTCCGACGAGTGGGCCCGGAACGAGTTCGGGCACGCGCCGCTGGGCGATGCGCGCTTGAGCCTGAGGCTGGTGGAGAGCGTGGTGGTCCAGGCGGCAGCACCCGCGCAATCGTTTCCCGCGGCAGCGCGGAACAATCGGGCGGCCGTGCGCGGCTACTACCGCATGATTGATCAGCCCGCGGATTCGGAGGTCACGCCGGAGAACATCTTGGCACCGCACCGCGAGCGCACGCTGCGGCGCATGCGGGGCCAGCAGACGGTACTGTGCATCCAGGGCGGCACGGACTTGTATTTCGCCGAGCATCCTGGCTGCGTGGGGCTGAGCCTAATCAGCAGGAACGAGGGTTCGGCAGGCAGGCCGGGGATCCACATGCACTCGACGCTGGCAGTCAACGGGGAGGGAATTCCGCTGGGCGTGCCGCAGATCCAGTTCGATGCAGCGGACGGCAAATCAGAGCAGACCAAGCCGTTGGAAGAATGCACGACGATGCGCTGGATCCGGGGCCTGCGGGCATGTTCGGAATGGGCGCGCCAGCTAAAGGGCGTGCGTCCGGTATCGGTGATGGACCGGGAAGGGGACCTGGGCGCGATCTTCGCCGAGCAGCGGAGCTTGGGGAATGTGGACCTGCTGCTGCGGGCGCAACACGACAGGCCGATGGACAAGGGGCAGCGGAAGCTGGTCGAGGCGGTGCGGAGGGAACCCGCGCAGGGGCGTTTGGAGATTCGCATGGCGCGGCAGATCGCACGTCGGTCAAGCCGCGAACAGCAAGGCGACCAAGCGCAGGAGGGACGCGTGGCCGAGGTGGCTTTGAGGTGGCAGGCGCTAGAGTTGCCAGACCCGGTCCGGCGCGGGCCAACGCTGGGTCTGAGCCTAGTCCACGTGCGAGAGGAGCACGCACCGGAGGGCGCGGAACGGCTGGAGTGGTTCCTGCTCACGAATCTGGCAGTGCAGACGCGGCAGGACGCGCAGCGCGTGCTGGAGTGGTACCGGCTGCGCTGGCGAATCGAGGACTGGCTCCGGGTGCTGAAGTCGGGCTGCAAGGTGGAGCACCTAGGGCATCGATGCCGAGAGCGGAGCGAGCGAGCGGTGACGATCAACGCGGTCATCGCGTGGCGTCTGGCAGCCATGACACTGATGGGCCAGGACACGCCGGAACTTCCGCCGGAGACGTTCGTTTCGGAGATTGAGATCGCGCCCCTGGAGAATCTTGCGCGCAACCGGGGGCTGGACACCACCGGACAATCTCGGGCAGGCGCAACTGACGCTTCGGCTCAACGAGAGTAGCAAGCTCTATCAGGAGTTGCTATCACTCTGATCTGTGGGCCAAGGGCACGACCCAGCACTAGCGGGCGAGGAACTCGAAGCTCTCCCCGCCGAGTTGCGCGACGATCCGGCCCTGGCCCAAGTTCCGACCCGCGACCGGAAAGAAGATCGCGCCGTCGGTGGAGTCCCCCGGATGCACCTTGCCGCTGACGAAGGTGATTGCCGCGGCTGCAGCGGAAGCTTTCAAGCCTTTGGGGCCGATCGCCAGCGCCGACAGGCGGCGCTTCTCGTAGCTGTTGTTCGGGCGGATGTACTGGTTGGTGTAGACCGCGGCCTCGTAGGCTGCCTGCAGCTTGACCAGCTCCGAGCGCCGCGCGGTGCGGAAGAATTCGTCGATGACCCGCTGCTCGGAGACGGCCCGCACCTGCTGGCCGCCGTCGTATTCAATGGCGAAGTCAGCCGTATCGACCTGCCAAGTCTCCTTGCTGCCGTTGCTAACGGCCACATGCACCAGCGCGTACCGCGCCGTCTTGAGGGGCATTTCGGCGCACATCACTGTGAGCCCGCGGCGGGTGAGGACCTGGTAATCCATGCCGCTCGAGCGGAATTCGATGACCTGCCCCAGCAGCGGCGCGGCGGCCGCCAACAGCGCCACCGCGCATGCCTGCCACGACCGACATGCGCACAGCCACATGGTTTGACTTATGATACAGAAAGTATTACAGGGTTCTTGGTCAACTAATGAAACCACTCACTGGGCTACCTGTGGATTCCCTCGTGCGGGTCTCCAAGGAAGTCGGCATCCCACTAAAGGATCTGCTGGAGTTGGTGCAGCAGGTCGAAAACGGCGCTTCAGCGGCCTTCCTTGCCCGCTATCGGGCGGACTTGTGCGCCGGTGTCGACGAAGACGGCGTCCAACGTGTCTTGCAAAAGCTCGCGGACGTCAGGGATCTGATCGATCGCCGCATTTCGATGATGGCCTCGCTGGGCCAGCGCGGCGTCATGTCGGACGAGTTGCGCGAGCAGCTCGAGCAGGCCACCAGCCGCCGCGAACTCAACGACCTGTTCATGCCCTACCGAGAGCGGAAACCGGGAGCCGCGGAAGAGGCAATTGCGAAGGGTCTTGACCCGCTGGCGCGGCTGCTATGGATGCAACAAGAGGGCGTGGATATCGAGGCAGAAGTTGCCAAGCATGTCGCGGCGGATAACGACTTGGAAAGCGATTCCGACGTGCTGGCGGGCGCATATGCCATCGCCGCCCAGTGGCTGAGCGACAAGCCCGAAATCCTGCAGGCTCTGCGCAAGATCTACCTGCGGGACTCCGAGATTACCCTGACTGCCCGCCCTGAAGCGGCCAAGGTTCCGCGCGTC
>Ga0209021_1003083_pt1 | contig 13762 bp, 9 predicted proteins | sample PinacodermFT_FD_187299 | JGI IMG/M metagenome (GOLD analysis project Ga0209021, IMG submission 187299) | Host-associated microbial community of the marine sponge Aplysina aerophoba from Gulf of Piran - sponge pinacoderm, lysed by freeze-thaw... | ecosystem: Host-associated > Porifera > Sponge >... | reverse complement strand
GCGCGCCGGCGCCGTAGGCGTAGCCGCCCCAGGCGATGTAGGCGCGGGCGAGGTCGGCTTCCGTCTCCCAGCCGCGCTCGTCGATCAGAGCCTGCAGTCCGGCCCCGTACGCACCGGGCTTGGAGCCGAAGACCCGGAACCCGGCGCGGCGCGCGGCCGTCGCCTCGTCGGCGCCCGCCGCCACCAGCCGGGCCGCTTCGTCGCGGGTCCGCGTCGCGAGCGGATTGAACCGCTCCGGCTCGTCGAGGGCGGCGACGGCGCGGGCGGCGGAGTCAAACAAATTGATCTGGGACGGGAAGGCGTCGCGGAAGAAGCCGGAGATGCGCAGCGTCACGTCTACCCGGGGACGGTCGAGCAGGTCGAGCGGCAGCACCTCGAAGCCGGTGACCCGTCTGGAAGCCACCTCCCAGGTCGGCTTCACCCCCATGAGCGCGAGCGCCTGCGCGATGTCGTCGCCGCCGGTGCGCATGTTCGCGGTGCCCCACGCGGAGAGCGCGATGCGCTTCGGCCACGCCCCGTGCTCCTGGCGGTAGCGCTCCAGCAGGAGCGCGGCCGACTTCCAGCCGAGCTTCCAGGCCGCCGGCGTCGGCACGGTGCGGGTGTCGACGGAGTAGAAGTTCCTTCCCGTGGGGAGGACGTCGAGGCGGCCACGGGTGGGAGCGCCGGAGGGCCCCGGCGACAGGAATTTCGCGTCCAGGGCGTGCCGGCACGCATCGAGCTCGGCCGGACCCGAGGCGACCACGCGCGGTCGCAGATCGTGCTCGACGAATTCCAGTACCGCGCGGGTACGGCTCCACCCGGACACCGGCCGCTCAGTACCCTCGATGAGCGCGTGGGCCAGGAGCTCCAGCCGCTCGACCGTGTCGCCGCAGGTACGCCACGGCGCCAGCGATCCCGCGGCGAGCGCCGCGGGACGCGGCCCCCGCCAGCGTTCACCCAGAGTCGCGGACAAGGGATCGAATTCTCCCAGGTCCAGATCGGCGGCGAGCGCTCGCATCAGCGAGGCATCGTCAGGCTCGATGTCGCCACGCGGCAACCGGACCATCGACACCAGCAGGTCGCTCAGCGCGTCCCCTTCCGGCGCACGGCCGAGCACGTGCAGGCCGCCCCGAATCTGCATCTCCTTCAGCTCGCACAGGTGGTTGTCGAGCTTGGAGAGCGCGGTGTCGTGGTCGTCCGTGGCCTCGATGCCGCAGTCGCGATCCAGCCCGACATGCGCGGCCAGCGCCAGGATTTCCTCGCGCAGAATCTTCAGCCGGCGCGGGTCCACGCCGGCCGCCTCGTAGTACTCGTCGACGAGCAGCTCCAGCTCCGCGAGCGGGCCATAGGTCTCGGCCCGCGTGAGCGGCGGCGTGAGGTGGTCGACGATGACCGCCTGTGCCCGGCGCTTGGCCTGGGTGCCCTCGCCAGGGTCGTTGACGATGAATGGATAGAGATGCGGGAGCGGCCCGAAGACGGCTTCGGGAAAGCACGACTCGTCGAGCGCCAGCGCCTTGCCCGGCAGCCATTCGAGGTTGCCGTGCTTCCCCGCGTGGATGACGGCGTGCACGTCCCTGACGGTGCGCAGCCACGCGTAGAACGCGAAGTAGCCGTGCGGGGGCACGAGGTCGGGGTCGTGGTAGGTCGACTGCGGGTCGATGTTGTAGCCGCGTGCCGGCTGCAGCCCGATGACCACGTTGCCGCACTCGAACGCGGGAATGGCGAACGCGTCGGAGGCGGCGAGGTGGAACGGGTCGTGCTGCGGCTCGCCCCAGCGCTCGGTCACGCTGCGGCGCACCGCCGCGGGCAGCGCGTCGAAGAAGCGGCGATAGGCGGTCAGCGTCAGCGTCACCGATATCTCGCGCCCGTCCACCGCGGCGTTGGTCGGCCCGCGGCGGATGCGCTCGATCAGCGCGTCGCCGTCGTTCGGGATGTCCGCGACGTCGTAGCCCGCGCGCTCGAGCGCGCGCAGCAGTTCGACGACGCTGGCGGGAGTGTCCAGTCCGACTCCGTTGCCGAGCCGGCCGTCGCGGTTCGGGTAGTTGGCGAGGATAACCGCGAGGCGGCGCCGGTCGACCGGAGCCCTCCCGAGCCGCAGCCAGCTCGCGGCGAGCTTGGTGACGAACTCGACCCGGTCGGGCACCGGCTCGTAGGCGACCAGCGAGCACTGCGTGGACTCGTCGAAGCGCGCCTCGCCCTTGAACGAGACGGCGCGCGAGAGGATCCGGCCGTCGACCTCCGGGAGCGCCACGTTCATGGCGATGTCGCGGGCGGAGAGCCCCCGCGTGCCGGCGCGCCAGTCCTTCTCGTTGCCCCCGGAGAAGACCACCTGAAGCACCGGTGCGCCCGTGGCGTTCAGCGGCGAGTCGACGGTGGGCCTGCCGGGCGTGGACACCGCGAATCCGGTGCCGTTGAGCACCACCGCGGCTTCGCTCTCGATCAGCAGCGACTCGATGACCCCGGCCGAGACCGGGTCCTTCAAGCTCGTGCAGTACACGGGCAGGCAGTTGACCCCGTTGCCCCCGAGCGCCTCGACGAGCGCCCGGACCGGCGCGACGTTGTCCGCCTGCACCAGGGCGCGATAGAACACGAGCGCGGCGACCGGCCTGTCCTTCGCCCACACCCGTCGCAGGTCGGCCAGGCCGGGGTGGTTCAGGCCTGGCCACCAGATTCCGGCCCGCGGCAGCTCGGCTGGCTCCAGCCACTCGAACCGGCGTCCGATGAGTGTCGCGGCGAAGGCGAGGAAGCTCCTGGCGTTGGCGGCCCCGCCGTGGAGCAGGTAGCTCCAGAGCCGCCGGCACGCCTCGGGGCCGACGGTGGAGTGAGCGGCCAGTTCCGGGTCGGGCTGGTCGTCGCCGGGCAGCAGCACCAGCGCCGCACCGGTGGCCGCGCAGGTCTCGACGATCTGTTCGACCCCGTAGGGCCAGTAGGACTTGCCTCCGAGCAGGCGCACGATGACGAGCCGGGCCTCGGCGACGATCTCCTCGCAATACAGATCGACCGATGCGTTGTGCGAGAGCTGCATGAGGTTCGCGAGCCGCACGGCGGGAAACGTCTCGCCGAGCGTGGCACGCGCCGCCGCCAGAGAGGCGAGCTCGGTGTCGGCAGCCGACAGGACGACGATGTCGCCGGGGGCCTGACCGAGGTCGACGGCTTCACTGCCGTCGGCGACGACGCCCGGCTGGGCCTTGAGAAGGTGCATGGGTCGGTGGTACGCGAAGTGGCTATGCCGAGTGACGCATTGTCGGTGACTGCCCGGGTCGTTGCCGGCGCACCGGACTCGCGTTTCGAGAATTCACCGTCGTCGACGCCATAGGCCGGCAACAGTGTAGGTCGCGTTGCTCGAATGCGTCACCCGCAATTTGAGATAGCGGGTACCGTGGTGTGCGCGACCTGGAAAATTGAGCGACACACACTCAATTTTCGAGTTTTGAAGAACCATCGACCCAACGAATCACGGCCCGGTGCACGGGTGATCGATCAAGGCCGGCATCTTCACGATGGAAAGTTGCCGTCCGTGAACCGATGGCGAATTCGCTCACGCACGAGACACTCCCCAGGTCGGCGCGAGGACACGCACCAAGTCCGCGCGACGGCATCCGAATTCCCGCTTCTGCGGCAATCCGTGCGGCCCGTGCCGAACACCGGTGCGCCGCTGCGGGCCCCGGCTACTCGTCGATGACCGCCGTCGCCGCAATCTCGACCAGGAACTCCGGCTTGACCAAGCCGGCCTGCACGCAGGCTCGCGCGGGCGGATTGTCCGGGAAGTACGACCCGTAGACCTCGTTCATCGCCTGGTAGTCGCCGAGATCGGCGAGGAAGATCATGTTGTACACGATGTCCTCCAGGGAGCCGCCGGCCGCTTCGAGCACGTCCCTGATGTTCTCCAGGACCTGTCGCGTCTGCGCACGGACATCCCCGGCCCCGACCACATTGCCCGCCGCATCCATCGACAGCATCCCCGCCGTGCATACGAGTGACCCGGACCGGAATCCTGGCGAGTAGGGTGCGAGGGGCGGCGGTGAGCCCTTGGGCAGTACGGGTTGACCAGCCATCTTGAGGTTCCTCTCTCGGATTGCGGAATGCGTTTTGAATGGCGCCGGCGTGCGTCGGCGCAGCACGACCGCAACACCGGCCGACGGCCAGCGTATCATGCGTTCCGGCACGAGCGCGCAAGGAGCACCTGCATGAGCGTGACCCCCGTTACGTTCCACTCGGAGGGATTCAGGCTGGTCGGTGATCTGTACGCGCCGGAGGGTCTGAAGCCGGGCGACCGGCGGGCCGGAATCGTGCTCTGCCACGGCTACACCGGGGTCAAGGACCTGTACCTGCCGGACAACGCGCGAGTGCTGGTCGAGGCCGGCTACGTGGTCCTCGCCTTCGACTACAAGGGTTGGGGACAGAGCGAGGGGCCGCGCACTCGGCTCGCTCCTTACAGTCGGGTTGCGGACGTCCAGGCCGCCCTTACTTTCCTGGGGGCGCAGGCGGCGGTGGACGAAGCCCGGCTCGGAATATATGGCACAAGCTACGGCGGAGCGACGGTGGTATGGACCGGCGCGGTCGACCGGCGGGTCCAGTGCATCGTGAGCGTCGTCGGCATCGGGCACGGAGAGCGCTGGATGCGCAGCGTGCGCCGGCCCGACGAATGGTTCGACCTGCTCGAACGCTCCGCGGCGGATCGGGTCAAGCGCACGATGGACGGGCAATCGGAGCTCGTCGATCGAAACGAGATTCTGCTGCCTGACCGACAGTCGGCCGAGCTTGCGGCGGCCGCACGCCGCAACGTTCCCTCCGCTCTCAACACCCTCCCGCTCGAATACGTCGACGAAACCCTGGGCTTTCATCCCGAATGGGTGGTGGACCGGATCGCCCCGCGCCCTGTCCTGTTCATCACGACCGACGACGACCGCCTCGTGCCCCCGGATGAATCCCGGGCACTGTACGAGAAGGCCGGGGAGCCGAAGAAGCTGGTGGTGCTGGAAGGCTATGGCCACTACGAGGTGTACACGGAGCCGGCCTTCGGCGAGGTCATGCGGGAGACCGTCGCCTGGTTCCGGGAGCATTTGCCGCCGGCTTGAACCGCGAGCCTCGCGGTACAAGCACGCTGACCACCAGACCTTCTCCGGAAACCGAAGGGTGTACGGAGTCGAGCCTTCGTGGAAATGACGGAAGAGGGCTCACCCGGGGGTTTGCGACGTGGCTTCCAGGGTCCGATTCGGGCTCTGGGGGAGACTCGAGGGGCTGTCGTATCACCCGGTCGTTCCGCCCGTTCACCGCAACGGAAACGGAAGCACCGGAGCGGTGTTTCCCGGGAGCGCGGGCGTCCCGCCCGCAAGTGGGCCGCAGGCCCACAGTTGTTCAAGCGGGCGAGACGCCCGCGCTCCCAGGGTCCGATCCGAGCCCTGGCGGAGACTCGAGGTGGAGCGCGAATGGACAGCGTGGAGTGTTACGCTTGTACCGCCGCATCGGCAGCGGGGCCATCGCATGCAGGACTTCATCGGGGCCAGGGGGATCATTCCGAAGGAGCGTCTGGCCGAGCTCTCGGAACGGCGCAACGGACCGGCATTCCTGTACCTCGCCAGTCATTGGGGTGCGATCGCTCTTAACGGCCTGGCCATGCACTACGCGTGGGGTACGTGGTGGTGCGTGCCCCTATTCCTGCTCCAGGGGCTCCTCATCAACTTCCTCTACGCCCCCCAGCACGAGTGCGATCACTTCACCGCCTTCAGGACCCGCCGGCTGAACGAGGCCGTCGGCTTCGTCTGCGGGTTCATCCTCATCTACGCCAACTCGGACCACCGGTGGTCCCACTACGCCCATCACCGCAACACCCAGAACTGGGACCGGGACACCGAGCTCGCTCGCGGGCCGATCCGCACGCTGGGGGGATACCTCCTCTACCTGTCCGGGATCACGCTGATACGCAACAAGTTCTCCCGCATCATCCGCCACGCGCTCGGCCGGGCCGACGACTGGTACCTGACCGCGGGGCAGCGGCGCTCGGTGATCGCCACTTCGCGGTGGATGGTCGCGGGATATGCGGTGATCGCCGCGAGCGCGGTGGCGGCGCAGTCCTGGTGGCCGCTCTACTGCTGGATCGGGCCCTTTGTGGTGATGCGCTGGACATACATGCTGCAGGGCGCCGGCGAGCACGTCGGCCTCACCCACGAGCCGAACACCCTGCTCAACACGCGCACCCTGACCACCAACGCGTTCATGCGCTGGCTCAACTGGAACATGACCTACCACACCGCGCATCACACCTTTCCCGGCGTCCCCTTCCACCGGCTGCCGGAGCTGCACCGCGAGATCGAGGAACGCCTCGGCTACCGCCTGCCGAGCGCGCCGTATTTCCGGTTGCACTGGGGGCACATCCGGCGATTCGCGCGCGGCGAGACCGAGCTCGACATCTGCGCCGGTCACGACGAGCGGCTGGTGGAGGAGGGAAAGCTCCCGGCCGCCGCCGCGGGCTGAGATTCAATCCGGGCGTCGCGCCGGACGCCCGCGCCATCCCTCCGGCGACCGCTCGCCCGAACAAGCCCCGGCGCGGCCCGCCCCATCGCGGAGATGCGGCGCGCCCGATGCCGGGGACATGAGCCCCTCGTGACCGTGGTGGACGCAATCGTTCGTTCAACGGGTGACGGCGGCGAGTGGACGACCGAGCCCGGCCGTACTACCTCGGGCAGAACCCGGAATCGTCCATGGCCCGGCGATAGAATCACCCGACAACCGAACACTCACTGGCGGACGGCGCAACACCGGAGCACCAGACGCGTGGCCAGAGATCCCAGATTCGACATCCTGTTCGAGCCGGTACGGATCGGGCCGGTGACGGCCCGGAACCGCTTCTACCAGGTGCCCCACGCGAGCAGCACCGGCGTCGACATGCCGAACACCCGCACGGGCCTGCGCTCGGTCCGGGCCGAGGGCGGCTGGGGGGTGGTGTGCACCGGCTACTGCTCGATCCACCCGTCTTCGGACGACGCCCCGCTTCGCTACTCCCGCCTGTGGGATGACGAGGACGTGAAGAACCTCGCGCCAATGGTGGACGCGGTGCACGAGCACGGCGCGCTCGCGGGAGTGGAGCTGTTCTACGGGTCGAGCCTCACCAGCAACCGGGCCACGCGCGAGATGCCGCTCTCTCCCTCGGGGCTGCCCAGGCTCCAGGTCGGAGGACGCGGACCGTACCCCCTGCACACGCGGGCGATGGACAAGGACGACATCCGCAACCTGCGCACCTGGCAGGTGGACGCCGCGAAGCGGGCGAAGAGCGCCGGCTTCGACATCGTCTACGTCTACGCGGGCATGAGCTTCGGCCCCTTCCAGTTCATCTCCCGGCGCACCAACCGCCGCACCGACGAGTACGGGGGGCCGCTCCGCAACCGCGTGCGGCTGCTGCGCGAGATGGTCGAGGACACCAGGGACGCAGTGGGCGACACCTGCGCGGTGGCGGTGCGCTTCTCGGTCGACGAGCTGATGGGCGAGCCGGGCCTGCAGTGGCACGACGAAGGGCGCGGGGTGTTCGAGCTGGTCGGGGAGCTGCCCGATCTCTGGGATCTCAAGACCTTCGGGATGCAGGACAGCTCCAATGCGCGCTACTCCGAGGAGGGCTACCAGGAGCCCTACGTCGCCTTCGCGAAGCAGATGACCTCGAAGCCGGTGGTGGGAGTCGGGCGGTTCACCTCGCCCGACGCCATGGTGTCGCAGGTGCGGCGCGGTGTGCTCGATCTCATCGGCGCGGCCCGCCCCTCGATCGCGGACCCCTTCTTGCCGAAGAAGGTCGAGGAGGGAAGGGAAGACGACATCCGCGAGTGCATCGGCTGCAACATCTGCTACTCGTGCTACCACGAGTCGGTGCCGATCCGCTGCACCCAGAACCCCACCATGGGCGAGGAGTGGCGCCGGGGCTGGCATCCCGAGCGGATCGAGGGGCGCGCTTCCGGCGACGCCGTGCTCGTGGTCGGAGCGGGCTCCGCGGGGCTCGAGGCGGCACGGGCGCTCGGCCAGCGCGGCTACGAGGTCACGCTCGCCGAGGCCGGCACCGAGCTCGGTGGGCGCCTGCGCCACGAGTCCAGGCTGCCCGGACTCGCCACCTGGATTCGAGTGCGGGACTGGCGCCGGGGACAGCTCGACAAGCTTCCCAACGTCGAGACCTACTTCGACAGCCGGCTCTCGCCGGAGCACGTGCTGGAGTTCGGCTTTCCCCGCGTGGTCGTCGCCACCGGCGCGCGCTGGACGACCGCGCTTTCCGACACACGCTCGGTCCCGATGCCCGCGACGTTCGGCGGTCGAGTCGTGACGCCGGACGACATCATGGCGGGCGCCGAGGTGGTGTCGCCGGTGGTGCTGTTCGACTTCGACCAGTACTACATGGGCGGCTGCCTGTCGGAGCTTCTGGCCGAGCAGGGGCACTGCGTGACCTACGTCACCCCGGCCGACCTGGTGTCGGCGTGGTGCGCCAACACCCACGACCAGGGGTACGCGCAGCAGCGGCTCATCGAGCTCGGGGTGACGATCGTCACCGGCTTCTACGTCTCCGGGTTCGATGGCAGGTCCGCTACCCTCTCCGGCCGCTATGCCGGTGAAGTCCGCGAGCTGGAGGCGGCGACGCTGGCCGTCGTCGGCGCGCGGGAGCCGGACGACGCGCTGTACCGCACGCTCGCCGACCGAGCGCAGGACCTGCGCGAGGCCGGCATCCGTACCCTGCAGAAGATCGGCGACTGCGACGTGCCCGGCGCGGTGGTGCACGCCACCTACGCCGGCCACCGCCTCGCCCGGGAGTTCGACGCCAACGTCGCTCCCATGCGCTTCGAGCGCACCAGGCTGGACACCATGTGACATGTCCGGTGCGCATTGGGGTGAGTCACCGGACGAATCTACGCGTCCGTCATGAGGTAACGCGCTTCCTCAAGCCGGCAACGCAGCCGTGGCCACGCCCCGGACCTCAAGCGGGCGCGGGCGCACCGGGGACCGGGAGCGGCGCGATGCGGTTCACATCCTTGTAGAGCAGGTAGCGGAACGGCCCCGGCCCGCCCGCGTAGCAGCCCTGCGGACAGAACGAACGCAGCCAGATGTAGTCCCCGGCCTCGACCTCCACCCAGTCCTGGTTGAGCCGGTACACCGCCTTGCCCTCCAGCACGTAGATCCCGTGCTCCATTACGTGGGTCTCGACGAAGGGAATCGACGCTCCGGGCTTGAAGGTCACGATGTTCACGTGCATGTCGTGGCGGAGATCGTCCCCGTCCACGAATCGCGCCGTCGCCCAGGCCCCGTCGGTGTCCGGCATCGGCACCGGCTCGATGTCGCGGTCGGAGGTCACGAAGCACTCGGGCGCGTCGAGACCCTCCAGGGGCTGGTACGACTTGCGGATCCAGTGGAAGCAGGCGGGCGAGCTTCCCGCGTTGGCTACCGTCCAGCGCGTGCCCGGCGCCACGTAGGCATAGCCGCCGGGCGAGAGCGTGTGTTCCGCGCCATCGAGCGTGAGCCGCAATTCGCCGGCCATGACGAACAGCACGCACTCGACGTGCGGGCCCGGCTCGGGCCGTTCGCTGCCGCCCCCCGGGTCCAGCTCGACGATCGACTGGGAGAACGTCGTGGCGAAGCCGGCGACCGGGCGCGACAGCACCCACGCGCGCGCGCCGGTCCAGTGCGGGAAGCGGCTGGTGACGATGTCGCGCAGCACGCCGCGCGGAATGAACGTGTACGCGGCGGTGATCACGGCGCGGTCGGTCAGCAGCGACTGCTGCGGCGGAAGGCCGGCCACCGGCGTGAAGTAGCGGCGGTCGCTCATGGGCGGGCCGCCTCGTGCCGAATGCTCATCGCGTGCTTCCCCCTTCGAGGTCTGCCGCCCCGCGCCCGGCCGCGCGGCACGAGGTCCGCGTCCGCACGATCGGACCGGAGCCTCGCGTTCCGGCAACATAGCCGTTTGCGTGATTGATGCCCAATACCGTTTTCTTCGGACGTCCATCAGAATTCCTGCTTCCGAAGGGGGCGCAGCCGAACCGGAGACCCGTCCACCGAGGAGGAGGCTCCCGCACCGTCGTCCGGCGGCGGTCGCGCCGCATCTACGATCGCGAGCCCCGCCCCTCGCCCAGCCCCAGAATGGCATCGGCCACGGCGCGGTCGCCGACGGCCTCCGAGCCACGACCGGTCCACGCGAGGCGGCCGGATTCGAGAATCGCGATCCGATCGGCGGTGTGCAGGACGCGCTCGGTGCTCTGCTCGACGAGGAGGATGGCGAGACCGTCGTTCTGAAGGTCCGAGAGGGCACGGTAGCACTCGTCCACCGCGATCGGCATCAGGCCGAGCGACAGCTCGTCGATGAGCAGCAGCGAGGGCGCGGCCATCATCGCCCGCCCGATCGCGAGCATCTGCTGCTCGCCGCCCGAGAGCGATCCGGCAAGCTGCCGGCGCCGTTCGGCGAGGCGGGGGAAGGTGTCGAACACGCGTCCGCGGTTGCCTTCCATCGCCCCGCGGTCCAGGCGCGAGCCGCCGACGGTGAGATTCTCGTCGACGGTCAGGTCCGCGAACACGCGGCGGCCCTCGGGCACGAGACCGATGCCGTGATTGACCCGGGCGTGGGCCGGCATCGCGGTGATGTCGCGCCCGGACAGCCGGACCGTGCCCCCGCGCACGCGGAGCAGGCCGGCGAGCGCCATGATGGTGGCGCTCTTGCCGGCGCCGTTGGCGCCGACCAGGCCGAAGATATCGCCCGCTCCGACCGTGAAGGAGAGACCGTCCACGGCGACGATGTCGCCGTAGCCGCAGACCAGTCCGTCGACTTCCAGCATCACGCCGCCGCCTCTCCGCCCAAGTAGGCGCGCCGGAGCTCGGGACTCGCCATCACCCGGTCGACCGGACCGTCGACGAGGCGGCGGCCGTTGTCCTGGACGTAGATTCGCGGACAGATGCGAGCCACCTCGCGGATGTTGTGCTCGATGAGGACCACGCCACGGCGGTTCCCGGCCAGCGAGGCAATCAGATCGGCCATCGACCGGGCTTCCGCCTGGTTGAGGCCGGCCAGCGGCTCGTCGAGGAGAAGGAGGCTCGGCTCCAGCGCGAGGGCGCGGGCAACCTCGAGCCGCTTGAGGTCGCCGAGCGGCAGCTCGGCCGGCATCGCCCCGGCCGCATGGGCGAGCCCCACGAACTCGAGAAGCTCCCCGGCCTTCGCGCGCTCGGGTGCGCGGTCGGTCCGGAGCAGGGTCGCCAGCGGGCTCATCATGCGGTGGGCACCCGCCGCGAGCGCGACGTTGTCGGTGAGGGAGAGGGACTCGAGCGGGCGCACGATCTGCTGGGCCAGCGCCAGCCCGGCCCGTATGCGGCGGTCGACGGGCCATCGGGTGACGTTCTCGCCGCGGAACACGACACGTCCGGATTGCGGGCGCAGGACACCGGTGATGATGCGCATCAGCGTGGTCTTGCCGGCCCCGTTGGGGCCGATGAATCCGAGCAGCTCGCCCTCGCTCACCTCGAGCGAGACGTCCTCGACGGCGACCACCCCGCCGAATCGCATCGTGACATTCTCGATGCGGAGCAGGCTCATCGTCCCATCCTCGCTCTCAACCCGCGGGCGATCTCCGCGACCCCGCCGGGCGCGAAGCGCATGGTGACGAAGACCAGCGCGCCGTAGAGCAGCAGCTTGTAGTCGTCGACGAACTGCAGGAAGAGCGGCAGCACCGACAGGACGGCGGCCACCAGCGCCACGCCCCAGATCGAGCCGATGCCGCCCACGATGACCATCACCAGCACCGTGATCGACTCGATGAACCCGAAGCTGTCCGGCCCGATGAAGCGGATGTGGTGGGCGTAGAGCCCGCCCGCGACCCCGGCCCCCGCGGTGCCGATCACGAACGCCCACAGCTTGAACCGCGGCACGTCGATGCCGAGGATGCGCGCGGTGTCCTCGTCGTCGGCCACCGAGCCGAACGCGAACCCCATCCAGGAGCGGCGGATGTGCACCACGAGGAGCACGAACAGCACCGTGCACGCGAGCGCGAGGACGAGCAGACCCGGCCGGCCGAACGCGACCGAGGGGATGCCGGAGATCCCGACCTCGCCGCCGAGCGCCTCCTGCTTGCGCACGAAGCCGACGAACAGGAATGTCACCCCCATGGTGGTGATGGCGAGGAAATCGTGGCGCACGCGCAGCGACGTCATGCCGACGACGAATCCCACCGCTCCCGCCACCGCCGCGGCCGGCACGAGCGCCAGCACCAGCGGCACCCCTGCCTTGGTCAGCAGTGCCGCCGTATAGGCGCCCATCCCGTAGAACGCGGCGTGGCCGAGGCTCACCTGCCCGCAGAACCCGGTGATGACGTTGAGCGAGAGCGCGAACAGGATCGAGATTGCCATGGTGGTGAGGACCGCGATTTCGTAGGCCATCGCGTCATCCCCTCGCGAGCAGGCCGCGCGGGCGGACCATCAGCACCAGGATCAGGAACGCGAACGCGATGGCGTCGCGATCGAGCACATGGCCGATGTAGATGGTGCCGAAGCTCTCGATCACCCCCAGCGCGAGCGAGGCCGCCAGGGTCCCGCGCACCGAACCGAGCCCGCCGAGCACGATGATCGCCAGTCCCTTGTACGCCGGCACCGCCCCCATCGTCGGCTCCACGAGGTTGTTGAGGAGCGCGACCATCACCCCCGCGAGGGCGGCCAGCGCCGAGCCGATGAAGAAGTTGAGGTAGCGCACCTTCTCGATGTCGATGCCGAAGCTCGATGCGATCTCCGGGTCCGACACGGTGGCCCGCCAGGCGACCCCGGTGCGGGTCGAGCCCGAGAGCCACGCGAGGACGCCGATGATGACCACCGCGAGCCCCACCACCATCAGGCGCGCGTGGGAGAGGAAGACACCGGGCAGGATCTCCACCTGCGACTGCAGGGGCGGAGCCGAGAACGAGATTCCGTAGGGGCCGAATGCCAGGCGGTAGATCTCCTCCGCGGCGATGAACAGCCCGATGGATGCGATGAGGGCCACGAGCGGCGAGCTGCCGAGCAGTGGCCGGTAGCAGAAGCGGTACACGCCGACGCCGACCACGCCCACCGACAGCATCGCCAGCGCCATCGCCAGCGCCAGGCTGCCGGTCTCGTTGGTGACGATGACGCCGACGTACCCGCCCAGCGTGAACAGCGCGGCGTGCGCCACGTGCAGGATGCGCAGCAGTCCGTAGACGAGGGTAAGGCCGAGCGCGACCAGGGCGTAGATCGCGCCCTGGACCAGGCCCTGAACCGTCAGCTCCAGGAAGAGCATAAACAAAGGGGTCGTCGGTCGAGTCCAGTGGGCAATGAACGGGAGTCGTTGGTGCCACGCAAAAGCCCGAAAATGCGGGGCTCCAGCGGTACCGGACCGTCAGGGAAGCGCGTTCGCGAACCTCCGCACACCCCGTTCGGCTTCGTCCCGACCGCAAGCACGCGCCGCCGCCCCGCGCATCGCGCGGGGCGGTCCATCGCGCGTCACTCCTCCGGCGGCGCCAGCAGCACCGGGTCGGAAATGACCGCGTAGTGGCGCCACGCTCCGTCCTTGACCACCTGGATCTGGACGTCCTTCTTCACCTCGCCGAGCGCGTTGAACGAGATGTGGCCGGTGGACGCGTCGACGCTGGATGCGGCGATGGCGTCGCGCAGCGCCGCCCGGTCGCCCGCGCCCGCCTTCCTCAGCGCCTCGGCCATGACCAGGACCGCGGTGTGGGCAGAAGCGGCGACCATGTCCGTCGGGTAGCCCGCCATCTCCTCGAACCCCTTGATGAACGCCCGGGTGATCGGGTTGGACGAATCGCGGTCGAGC
>Ga0209021_1003076_pt1 | contig 13781 bp, 9 predicted proteins | sample PinacodermFT_FD_187299 | JGI IMG/M metagenome (GOLD analysis project Ga0209021, IMG submission 187299) | Host-associated microbial community of the marine sponge Aplysina aerophoba from Gulf of Piran - sponge pinacoderm, lysed by freeze-thaw... | ecosystem: Host-associated > Porifera > Sponge >... | reverse complement strand
GAGCGCCTCGCGCCGCGCCTGCTCGAACCGCTCGCCAAGCGCGTCGTCGCCGGACGTGAAGACGCAGCGCGCGCGGGTCAGTTCGAGGAGCTCCGCGGCCGTCCCGCTACCCCGGTGATGGCCGGCAAATTCCGCGAGCGAGCGCACCGCCCCCATCTCCCGATCGCGCAGGTTCGGAGCCAGCACAAGGTTGTCGCGCGACAGCTCGCGGAGCGCCGCGAGGTACGCGCGACAACGGGAATCGAGGAGTTCCGGTGGCCCCCCGGCGTGGACGAACCGGACGTCGAGATGGCTGCCGGGCGCCGCCTCGCCGCTCGCGAGGTCGCCCAGCAGCACCGTCGCGACCGCTCCGTCCGCGGCGCGGCCGGCGAACCGTTCCTCCACCTCCGCAAGGACCGCGGCGATCGATGCCTCGGCGATGTGCGAGAGCGCCCTTCCCGCCTCGATCGGCGTGAGGTTGCCGCGCATCGTGTGCAAGGCGATCTGGAAGGCCTTGCCATTGGACCAGGTCCGCGCGATTTCCACCGCCTCGCGCACGCCCTGCACGGGGATCTCGGCAATCTCCTCGCGCATCTCCGCGACGCCGAGCTCGTGGGTCCAGTACACGCGGGCGAGGCCCTGGCGGGCAAGCGCTTCGAACTCCGCGTCCGGCCCGAAGCCGGCGGGAAGAGCCAGGTCGGTGAACTCCTTCTTTTCGAGCTGGTCGAGCAGCTCCGGAGCGCAGTTGATCCACGCGCCGAGGCGGGGCGCGGCGCCGAGGATCTCCTCGATGGCCTCGAACGCGGCCGGGCGCGTCGCGAACGCCGCGCTGTCGTAAGCGCTCCAGTCCTCGATCTGGGGGTAGAAGCGGGCGCGCCACTCGTCGACCAGCGGATCCATGGTCTCGAACCAGCGCCGTGGAAACAGGGCCAGGGCGAACATCTTGCCGTAGCCTTCCGGCAGTTGCGGCGAGCGATCCGCGCCGTGATGCTGCATCAACGGATAGCGCCGGCCAGCCACGGCGTGGTGGTCGGGGTGGCGCTGCATGTTGAAGAAGAGCCAGTTGTCGAGCTTGCGGGCGGCGCTCCAGGAGTGCCGCGGCTGCACCCGCTCGAACTTTCCGCTGGGCAGGCGGATCCGCCGCAATCCGTAGTGCTGGAGGTAGTTGCTGATCTTCATCGAGAAGACCACTCCGAAGCACAGCGCGAAATAGACCGCGACCGCCCATGCGCCTCCCATCCATCCGATCAATCCGTACCAGAAGGCGCACTCGGTGAAGTACCGCCAGAACGGATTGGAGTAGTGCCACACGGGCAGGTGGCGGCGCGCGAGCCGCTCGCGCTGGACCCGCCACGCTCCGGTGAGGTTGCTGGCCACCTCCCGTGGGAAGTAGTGCCAGAAGCTCTGGCCCTTGGGCGCGGATCCGACGTCTCCCGGGGTGCCGACCAGGGCATGATGGATGTAGATGTGCTCGGTGACGTAGTGAGGATAGGAGACCGAAGAAAGCAGAAATTCGCCGAACCGACGTTCCCACGCCGAGTGCCGGTGAATCATCTCGTGACCGGCGATGAACACCGACTGGGCCACCATGGCCAGCACCACCGCCATCAGGGCGATTTCCCAGGCGGCCAGGTGGCCGGCGACGAGCATCTGCCACAGAGAGAACACGAGCGTCACCGGCCAGAGCACCGCCCACATCCACACCGCCAGGACGTACCAGAACAGCCCGCTTTCGAGGGTGCGTTCCGGGTCCAGGTTCCGCTCGTCCGTGCCGAGCTTCGTGTCGAACAGGCTCGCGACTCCGTAGAACGCAAGCGGAAGCGCGAGCCACCAGCCGCCGCGAACTGCGGCGTTGATCACGAGGGGAAAGACTGCGAGAGCGAGGAAGTGCGGGAGCGCATTCGGGAAGGACGGCTCGATGGCTCCCCCCAAACCGCCGAACCTGCTGGTTCCCTCGCCACTCGAGTTGGCCAGGTTCTGCGCCATCGCGACCTCCCGTCGAGTTCCCGCCGCCTCGTTTCGGCCACCGACAATTTTCGCCGGACCGCCGCTTTCGGTAAAGGATCGGGAAGCGGGAGCCGCACCGGCTCGTACTCGCGGACGGTGAGCGAAGCGGCGACGGGCGACGCCCATGTCGCAGTCGGCGAGAACGATCCCGCGTGGGGCAGCACCCCCCTTCATTTTCCGCGAATCCAGGGTGCGGATGCGGGAGGCGACGTGGTCGCGTCGGCGGCGCGACCGATCCCTGCTTGCCCGGCAAACGGATCACGGTCGACGGCTGGCCGCGCGACCGGTCCCGCCCGGAGGCGCGGGACAAGACCGCTTTCCCGGCGCTTTTCCTCGAAGTGGACTGCCCGTGCGCGGTGCCGGCTCTCGAGAGCGGACCCACGCGGCACCTTCCGTGGCAGCTGGTCAATCCGCCGTTCGGCGCTCGACGCTCGGTGCTCGGACAACCGCCCTCAGCGCCCGTGCACCGTAGATCTCGTCAGATTTCGTCGACGACGGAAGCGTGCCGTGCGGATATCTCGGAACGTTTGCATGGCCGCCACGCGGAGTCGGCCATCCATCGTGTCGTCGCGAGGGAGGTGCGCGGTCCGGCCTCCGTTTGACCCGCTCTGGGAAGCGCCGATCTCAAATCCCGATAACTTGTTTGTAACTTACTGATTTGGAGAGTGGTGCCCGGAGCCGGATTCGAACCGGCACGGCCGAGGCCGGCGGATTTTAAGTCCGCTGCGTCTACCTGATTCCGCCATCCGGGCAGGCGGAGATACCGGGGAGCCGGGGTGTGCGGCAAAGTTGGAGGCTGAGGTCGGAATCGAACCGGCGTACACGGCTTTGCAGGCCGCTGCATGACCACTCTGCCACTCAGCCCGCGAGTCGGCGCGGGTCCCCCGGCCGCCGGGAGCATCCCGGGGAGACGAAGTTGGAGCGGGAAACGAGATTCGAACTCGCGACCCCAACCTTGGCAAGGTTGTGCTCTACCGGCTGAGCTATTCCCGCACTTCGAAAGGATTCTAGGCGGGCCGGGCGCGGCGTTCAAGCCGGAACCGGGCCGGATTCGGGGGCCCCTCCCCGTTCGCGCGGGCGGGGAGCGAGACCTCACGAAACCGTTCGCTTCTCCCCGTCGGAGCCGCTCCCTCGCGCCCGTTCCTGCGAAGGCGGCGCGCTCGTCCCTTCGGCCCTCAGCAGGCTTCGTGCCGCGGCGAGATAGAGCACCATGGACCACAGGGTCAGGGAAGTGGCCATGTAGAGAAGCACGAGCCCGCCCCGGAAGTACTCCATGGGGACATCTCCCGAACCGTACAGCATGAGGGTGATGGCGGTGAGCTGGCAACCGGTCTTGAACTTGCCGAGCATGACGACCGCGACCTTCCGTTGCTCGCCGATTCGGGCCATCCATTCGCGCAGCGCGGAAATCGCGATCTCCCGGCCGATGATGATCGCGGCGGGAACGGCGATCCAGATTTCGGGATTGGCCTGAACCAGCAGCACCAGCGCCACCGCGACCATGAGCTTGTCGGCGACCGGATCCAGAAAGGCGCCGAAGACGGTGATCTGCTTCAGGCGGCGCGCAAGAAAACCGTCTATCCAGTCCGTGACTGCGGCGAGGGCGAAGGCAATTGCGCAGACTTCGTTCGCCCACGGGGCCGGTATGTAGAAGACGGCCACGAACACGGGAATCAGCGCGATTCGAAAGAGAGTGAACGCGATGGGAACGTTCATTCGCCCTCCCGCAGGCGCTCGTACACGGTCCGGGCGAGTCGGGGGCTGATTCCCCGGACCCGGGCGAGGTCCTCCATCCCGGCCCTCTTCACCCCCGGCAGGCCCCCGAACTCGGTCAGCAGCCGCTGGCGGAGCACGGACCCGATCCCCGGGAGGGATTCGAGAGTCGAAGTCCTCCGGCGCCGGTTCCGCTGCGACCGGTGGCCGGTGATCGCGAACCGATGCGCTTCGTCCCGAATCCGCTGGATGAGGTGCAGGGCCGGGGAATCTGCCGGCAGCCGAAGGGCGGAGGCATGGGTCGGGCGGTACACCGACTCGAAGCCCGGCTTGCGGCCCGGTCCCTTGGCGATTGCGGCGACCGCGACTCCCGGGAGAGCGAGCTCGTCCAGAACGCGGACGGCGCGGTCGAGCTGACCGCGGCCTCCGTCAATCAGCAGAAGGTCCGGCAGCGGCACGATCTCCATCGCGCCCGTGTCAGGAGTGGATGCGGCGAACCGCCGGGCAAGCGCCTGCTCCATCGCAGCGTAGTCGTCTCCGGGTGTCACGCCGCGGATGTTGAAACGGCGGTAGTCCGATTTTACGGGTCCCTCCGGCCCGAACACCACGCACGACGCCACGGTCGCCTCGCCGTCGGTATGGCTCACGTCGAAGCACTCGATGCGGGAAGGCGGCTCGGAGAAATCGAGCGCCCGGGCAAGGGCGGCGACACGTTCGTCCAGTGTCGACTGGTCGGCAAGCAGCCGGCGCAGTGCGACGTCCGCGTTCTCCTTCGCCATCTGTATCCATCGCGCCCGGTGGCCCCGGCGACCCATCCCGATGGCCACCCTGTGACCGCACCGCTCGGAAATGGCATTCTCGAGCGGGCCGAGGTCTTCCAGGGTCCGGTCGACGACGATTCGCCGGGGGACGAACCGGCCATCCGACAGGTAGTACTGGGAGAGGAATGCCTCGAGGATCTCCGCTTCCGTCGCACTCTGGATATTGCGTGGTACTTCGGTATGGCTTCCGAGGTTCTGCCCGTTTCGGATCTGGAGGATCTGGACGACCCCCATCCCTTCTTCGCGGCAGATGGCGACGACATCGATGTTTCCCCGGGCCCCATCGACGTACTGACGCTCCTGAACCCGACGCAGTCCCGAGATCTGGTCCCGGTAGCGTGCCGCGAGCTCGAATTCGAGGCGCCGGGACGCGGTGTCCATCCGGTCAACCAGCTCCTCGATCATCGCCTCGCTCCTGCCTTCGAGGAACATCGTGGCGTGACGCACGTCCTCGGCGTAGGTGCCGCGTTCGATGAGCCCTACGCAGGGCCCGCTGCAACGGTCGATCTGGTACTGGAGGCAAGGGCGGGACCGATTGCGAAAGAATGCGTCGGTGCATTGTCGAACCCGGAACAGCTTGTGGATGAGCGCGATTGTCTGACGGACCGCGCCAGCGCTCGAGTATGGTCCGAAGTAGCGGCCGGCCGCGCGGCGCGCACCGCGGTGAAAGACGAAGCGCGGGAATGACGAGTGGTCGGCGAGATGAATCCAGGGATAGCTCTTGTCGTCGCGCAGAACGATGTTGTACCGCGGCCGGTGCTCCTTGATGAGGTTGTTTTCGAGCAGCAGCGCCTCGGTCTCGGTATGGGTGACCGTGATCTCGACGGCAGCGATATGGGACAGCAGGGCCATGCTCTTCGCGTCTCGCGCCCCGCCCCGCAGCCACGAAGAGAGCCGCTGTTTGAGGTTGCGCGCCTTGCCGACGTAGAGCACCCGTTGCCGGCGGTCGAGCATTCGATACACGCCGGCCCGGTTCGGCACCGTTCTGAGAAAGGCGCCGGCATCGAAGCGAGCCGCCGCGTCGCCGAGCATGCCGAAAGGATACCTGCAACCAGCCGGGTGCACATAGTGCGGACACGCGGACGCCCGCCGGTCCAAAGCCGCCCGGAGGTCCGTTCCAGTGCCCGGGTGCGCCCTCCGCGGAGGGCCGGACACGCACTGGCGATCGGGAGGCTCCCAGGCGCGGACGACCCTGCCCGCACCGGGAGCCTCCCTTCTCGGCTTAGCTGAGAAAGTCCAGATTCACCAGACGGTGGCGAATGGCGAGCAGAGCAACCTCCACGTCGGAGTTGACGTCGAGCTTGCGAAACACCCGGCTCCGCAACGTGCTGATGGTCTTCGGACTGCGCGCGAGCGCGTCCGCGATCTCCGCCACCTTCTTGCCCTTCGCGATCCACGTCATGATCTCGACCTCCCGAGGGGTCAGGATGTCGAGAGGGGACATCCGGCCACTCACCTGATCGAGCACGATGTTTCGCGCGACCCGGGGATCCAGGTACTTGCGACCGCGATGCACTTCGCGGATCGCCTCCTCCAGCTCCTCCGGCATGCTCGACTTGGTGACGTAGCCGTCGACCCCCATTTCGAGAAGACGTAGAGGAACGCTCGGATCCACGTTGGGGCTGAGTGCGACGAGCCGAACCGAGTCATCCACCCGACGCAGCAGTCGAGTCGCCTCGATCGCTCCGATTCCGGTGAGGTTGGTGTCGAGAACGACGACTTCCGGTGATCTTTTCTTGACCAAGCGGACCGCTTCTTCCCCGTTGATTGCCTCTCCGACAATTTCAATGTTTCCAGTTGCTTCCAGTCTCTCCTTTATAAGTGACCTAACAAGGATCTCGTCTTCGACGAGGATTACCCTGATTGATCCAATTTTGCTTGTCCGTTGCATTTTGTTTCCCTACTCCGCAATATGCCGTGGCAGACGGTTCCTCCAGCCGGATCCGTTCGCCCAGCCCTCCTAGGGACCTTACTCCGAGAGCTGGTGCATTGTGGATGGGTATATTGCACATTGGTCGTAGGAAATCGGTTCGTCGTCCGTACCGCGTTATCCTACAGTCAACGGGTCGGAGTCAACTCCTGACGAGCGTGAGCAGCACGGAGATCGCCATAATCGGGGCCGGGGCGGCAGGTCTGTCCGCCGCGCGGCGGCTCGCCGCGCTCGGGATCCGCTTCACCGTGCTCGAGGCGAAGCGGCGGATAGGAGGGCGTGCCTGCACGGACCGCGATACCCTCGGCCTCCCCTTCGACCTCGGCTGCCACTGGCTTCATTCCGCGGATCGGAATCCGTTCACGCGCGTGGCGGCCGCTTTCGGATTCACCGCGGTACCCAACCGGCTGAACCGCCGCATACATGGGAGAAACGGTTGGGCGAGCGATGCGTCGCGCGACGCCTGGGTCGCGTTCGAGCGAGAGCAGGCAGACCGCCTCGACGAGGCCGGGGCGTCGGGACGGGACGTTCCCTCGGACACGGTTCTCGATCCCTCGCACCGTTGGTCCGGACTCTACGAAGCATGGTTCGGAATACTCAACGGTGCCGCGCCAAGCGCCGTTTCGGCCGTCGATCTGGCCCGGTACCTGGATACCGGGGACAATCGTCAGGTGCGTGAGGGGCTGGGGACGCTCGTCGTGCGCTATGGCCGCGGAATACCGGTCCGATTGGACGCCGCCGTGCGTGCCGTTCGCTGGGGCGGTACCGGGGTCGAAATCGAGGGGCCGGCCGGAATACTCCAGGCTCGTGCCGCGATTCTCACCGTCTCTCCCACCGTGCTCGCGCGCGGGGGAATGCGGTTCGACCCTCCCCTTCCCCCGGAAACGGTCGATGCGATAGAGGGACTGCAGCTCGGACACGCGTTGCGGATTGCGATTCGATTCCCCCCCGGAACGTTCGGAGACCCCCGGCGAGGACACGAGATTTTCGCCGACGATTCTTCGAGCGCGCTCAGCTTCCAGGTGCAGCCGTTCGCCCGCCCCATGGCAACCGCCTACGCGGGGGCCGAGAATGCCGCCGAGCTCGAGAGGGCCGGCCTCGAATCGACCCGTGCGCTCGTCGTCGAGCGCCTCGCCGCGATGTTCGGGTGCGCCGTCTCGAGGCGTGCGGGGGCGGCGATCATGAGCGGTTGGGCGGCGGATCCCGACATCGGCGGCGCCTACTCGTTCGCCCGACCCGGCGGAGGCGACCTGCGCGGCCGGCTGGCAACCCCGGTCGGGGACCGATTGTGGTTCGCGGGCGAAGCGGCATCGCGCCACGGCTTCTCGACCGTCCATGGCGCCTGGGAGACCGGCCGGGCCGCGGCGGATGCGGTGGCGGTCATGGCCGGACGGCATGCACCATTTCCCTCGCGCCGTGGAGGGACGCAGGCGGCGGGGCGGCCGGCCGGCCACGAGCGCTCCTCTCCCGCCCGATGAGAGGATGCCAATCCTCCGCCCGCGTGGCAGGCCGCAGACCCTCGCGGCGCCTCGGCGGCAGCGCATGTTGAAGAAAGCGGTCGGTCCGTCCGTTACGATCTTCGTGCCGGCCGGGCCGGGCCGGGGAGGACGACCTGGCGCGTCTACGCCATCGGAACGACTGCGAGCGCGCCGCCGAGCGAGGTTGCCGCCTCGGCCACGCCGCTCTTTCCGTGTGGAATGCCAAGGGCGGTCAACGCGGTCTCGAACGCACCGAGGACACCGAGCGTCATCGCTGCGTTGACGTGACCCATGTGCGCAATCCGGATTGCGCGCCCGGAAAGCTCCGGCCCGATTCCGATACCGAGCACGACCCCGCAGCGCTCTCGGCAGAAGTCGATCACGCGCTGCGGATCGGTCTCGTCGAATCGAAGGGTGGTGACCGAGTTGGAGCGCTCCACGGGTTCGAGGACGTTGAACCCGAAGGCGCCGCCTTCGGCCCAGCGCTCCACCGCCGCCCGCGTCGCGTCGGCGAGCAGTGCATGGCGGCGGAACACGTGCTCCAGTCCCTCCTCCAGCAGCATGTCGAGGGCGCGGCGAAGTCCGAACATCAGGTGCTCCGGAGCGGTGCCGCAGTACTTCTGGTAGTGCTCGTCACCTTCGCGGAACGACCAATCCCAGTACCGGGTGACCAGATCGGCGTGCCGGTGCGCGGCGCGCGCCCTCTCTCCGGCGGCGACGAACGCGAGTCCGGGCGGGGTCATCAGGCCCTTCTGCGAGCCGGCCACGGTCACGTCGACGCCCCAGGCGTCCATTTCGAAGGGCATGCAGGCAAGCGACGCGATGGTGTCGACCATGAACAGGGCCGGATGTCCGGCGTCCGTAACCGCCTGCCGGAGGGCCGGAACGTCGTTGACGATGCCGGCCGCCGTGTCGATCTGCACCGCGAGCACCGCCTTGATTCGATGCTCGCGGTCGGCTCGGAGGCGGTCGGATACCGCATCGGGAGAAATTGCCCGGCGCGGCGCGGCGGTGAGCACCTCCACGTCGAGGCCGAGGACCTCCGCCATCTCGGCCCAGGCTCCGCCGAACATCCCGCTCTGCAGGGCCAGCACCCGGTCGCCGCGGCTGAGGCAGTTCACGAGAGCCGCCTCCCAGGCTCCGTGTCCGTTTGCCGCGTACAGGAACGGTTCGCTCCGGGTCCGGATGATTTTCTTCAAATCGGATATGCAACTCATGGTGACACTTATGATTTCACCTGAGTACAGATCGACGGCGGGACGGTGCATCGCGGACAGCACTTCGTCCGGTACGGTAGTCGGACCCGGGATGGCGAGCAGTTCGCGGCCGTTCTGGACGGTCATGAGATACGATTTCCTGAAGGTGGGGCGTCACGAGCAACGGCGCGCCACGCTTCTCGGCGGGCCGCTCGACGACCTGGCGGAGAGGGAGACCGCCCCGCGTCAGTCTCGCAAAGTCTAACACCGTGTCTAATCATTTATGTTTCAATACGTTGGGCTGCTGGTCCGGGAACCGCTCCATCTCGGAATATTCCGGGATTCCGTTCTGTTTATGGGAAAAAAACAGGGAAAGAAATGGCCAACCTCACCACGAGATTCGTCCAGACCGCTCCGCCGGGGAAGCACGGCGATGGCGACGGTACCGGGCTGATGCTCGTCGTTCAACCGGCCGGGTCCCGGAGCTTCGTGCAGCGACTCACGGTCCACCGGAAGGTCGTCGACATCGGACTCGGCTCCGCCCGGTGGGTGACCCTCGCCGAAGCGCGCAAGGCCGCCCGGGAGAATCAACGGCTCGCGCGCCGGGGCGGAGACCCGCGCGCCCTGCGGGCCGGCCGCCATGTACCGACGTGCAAGGAGGCGTCCGACAAGGCGATCAGCATCCACGCGGACGGATGGCGGGACGGCGGCAAGTCCGAGAATCAATAGCGCGCATCGCTCCGGGACGACGCCATGCCCGGCTCGGGCGGATGCGCGTCGAACAGTTCGGTCCGCTCGACGTGATGGCCGTGCTGCTCCCGACCTGGAGCGAGGAGCGGGAGACGGCGCGGCGGGCGCGGCAGCGGATCGGCGCGGTGATGAAGTGGGTTCTGGTCGAAGGTCACCGGCTCGACAAGCCGGCCGGCGACGCGATCGGCGCGACGCTACCGAAGAACGGGACGCATCGGAAGCACCGAATCGCTCCCCCCATGCCGGTATCGGGGCGGCGCTCGCCAAGGTGCGCGAGTCCCAGGCTTGACCAGTGACGAAGTTCGCCCTCGAATTCGCGACCCTGACCCGGAACGTCGCTCCGTCCGCACCGACCTACATCCGCGATGCGGCCGCCTCGCGCACGGGCGGCCCGCGCGCGCTCTCCGTACGAGCGGGGCCTGGGGAGGGGGGCGGCGCGGCCGCCTTCGTCCGTAGGGGCGCCCTGGGGGGCTTCTCCGTCGAGTTCACCGCGCGAGCGGAGTGGCGCGAGGGCGCGCCGCGGGTGATCGAACGCGCGGAGTTGACCGGGCTCGCCCTCGTGGACCGGCCGGCCTGACCGGCCGCGGGCGCGGAGGTGCGGGCGCGGCGCGGTAATCGAGGCGCACGAGAACGCGGGGGGGCTGATCCGTCCCTTCCTTGACCGGGACGCGAGCGAAGGGAAGATCGGGCAACGGGCCGCGGTCCCGACCGGCGAACGGGTACTCATCTACCGCAAGGCGCGGATCCGTTCGTTCATCGTCGCGGCGACCGATGCCCGCGAAGGATGGCCGCCCGCGGAGTTGGTCCCGACCTCGGCACGGCGGCGCGTATGGCTGTGACGATCACCGCGGCGGAGATTGCGCCCGCGCTGGCCGTCAACCAGGCGCTCGCCGAGAGGAAGAGGCCGCGATCCGCAAGGCGGGTGCGCGCCCGGGCGAGGACGGAAGGATGGTCGCGATCGCGGTCCGGTTCGGGCGCACCCCGTGGGCGGACCGGCAACACGCGACGCGGCACCGGCGGCGGCGTTCGCTCGCCGAATCTACACGTCCACCGGATGCTCTCGGACGGCGATTTCCAGCCCGTGTCGCAACCTGGGTTATGGGGGGAGAAATCCTGGCATCTTGGGGTATTTTATGCAATTTCATATAATTACGCTGATCGAGTGGCGGAGAGGGAGTCCGTCACCGCCGTTTTTCATGAGACATCTCGCAGTCCCTTATAGTGTATGTATCTTACTGATAAATAAACGTTTATCAGTGTCACGGGGCTCCTTGACCGACCACTCCGAATCGGGCAAACTGGCGTCAATTGGGGTACGAGTTGTGGTACGACTATGAGCAAGTTGACGGTACGGAAGATCGAGACGGCCAAGGGGCCGGCGAAGCTCGTCGACGAGCACGGGCTGTACCTGCGCGTCTCCCCGAGGGGCGCGAAGACGTGGATTCAACGGCTCACCATCCGGGGCAAGCGCACCGACAACGGCATCGGACACTACCCGGCGATGGGGCTGGCCGAGGCGCGGGCCGCCGCCTTCGAGCGATGGAAGATCGCCAAGGCGGGCGAGGACCCCCGCGAGGCGGGAAGCGGGCCCGCCGCGCCGACGTTCGCCGAGGCCGCGCAGGCCGTCATCGCCATCCACGCGCCGAGCTGGCGCAACCCGAAGTCGGGGCCGCAGTGGCAGGCGAGTCTCGAGACCTACGCCTATCCGAGTCTCGGCGCGCTCCCGGTGTCCGACATCACGCCGGGCCACGTCATGGCCGTACTCGAGCCCATCTGGAACGAGAAGCGCGAGACGGCGCGCCGCGTCAAGCAGCGCATCTCGGCGATCTGCCGGTGGGCGGTGGCCCAGGGCCACCGCTCCGACGATCCGGCAGGCGTCGTGATCGACGCGGCGCTGCCGCGCAACGGCGTGAAGCGCCGTCATATGCCCGCGCTCCCGTACGAGGACGTGGCCGAGTGTATCGCGAAGGTGCGCGGCAGCGCACGGGCGAGCGCGTCGTCGAAGCTCGCGCTCGAGTTCCTGGTGCTCACCGCGGCCCGCTCGGGCGAGGTGCGCAAGGCGACCTGGGACGAGATCGATCTCGAGGGCGCGACGTGGACGGTGCCGGCCGAGCGCATGAAGGCGAACCGCGAGCACCGCGTGCCGCTGTCGAGGCGCGCGCTGGAAGTGCTCGCGGCCGCGGCGAAGATGAACGACGGTTCGGGATTGGTATTCCCGGGCATGCGCCCGGGCCGCCCGCTGAGCGAGAACACGCACGCGAAGCTGCTCCGGGAGCTCGGGTTCGACGCGGTCACGCACGGGTTCCGGTCAAGCTTTCGGGACTACGCCGCGGAGCGGACCCACACCCCGCATGCGGTCATGGAGGCGGCGCTTGCGCACGTGGTCAAGAACAAGGCCGAGGCCGCCTACGCCCGGAGCGATCTCTTCGAGAAACGGCGCACGCTGATGGAGTTGTGGTCGGATTACCTCGCCGCCTGATGGCGCGTAAGCGTTCGGTTGCGCCGTGCTGGACCAGAGACTCGGAGGAGGCCAATGCGTCGGAACGCGCAGAAATCCGCCATTTTGCCGCACGGAACACGCGGCAGGCCGGCCACCACCACGGCCCGGCCGAACGTTTACCACTATCGGTAAGCCTTCGGTCGGGCAGTGGAGAGGCCGACACCCGCGTCATCATCTTGATCGAATCGATGTCCCACAAGGGGGCGGTAACGCGGAGAACCATGCCCCAAGGCGTGCTGCCTCCATTCAGCACGTCTCGCAGTGATAGCCATCAGGCTCGGGACCTGACCCGCCATCATCGCAGTAGTGCTCAACCTTCGCTCTTCCACTGCCATCGGGACACGTCCCGCATGCAAGGTAGACGTACGTACACGCGGATTTCTCGTCGCCAACGCGCTTGCCGAGCCCCTGAACAACTGATATCGCCAAGTCTGAGCATGCGGTCTCACACGCGGCTTTTCGCTCTGCCGAGGTTGCTCGGGAGCCCTGTGTCGCGACCAGGCAGCACGAATTACAGTGCGTCTCCAAGGTCCCCGCCATGTCCGGTAGATGCGTGTCTGCATGTGTTGCCGTCGCGCATGCCGTGAGCGCGGCGACGACGACAATGGTTTGTATCTTCATGGCCATTCTCCTGTGGTGGAATGGTGTGTGCTCATGAGATAGCGCATCGGCTTGCGGTTCTCGCTTCCGAAACGCGTCTCTGACTCTGCCCGGGCTCTTCGTCGACCATCGTGTCTTTGGGAAGGACCACCCAGGCCATCGCGCATAGAAGCATGGCCGACCCGGTGGACCGCGAAGAGTGGACGTGCCGGCCGACGCCGGCGCTACTCAAACGAGGAGTTGCGCTGGTTGCGCGAGCTGTTCGCCGAGATGCCCGATTGCCGGTAAGCCTTCGCTCGGGCGGTGGAGGCTCTACGGAGTGGACGTCGTGGACTGCGGCAACGGCAGGAATTCCCTCGATTTCGCTCGCCGATGACACGCGTTCGGTTGGACGGTTCCACGGCCCGACCGAACACTTACGATGGCGCGGCCATCGTTCGGACCCGGTGCCGCCTACGGTATTCGTTCGGTCGAGCCGTGGAGATTCGGATTGGAGGAGGTAGGGATCGACGACGGTAGTAGCAAATTGGGCTGCCGCACGCGCCCAGCATACTCGGGGGTGAGCCGGCGCCACGGCCCGACCGAACGGATACCGCCTACGGGGGCCGTGGTGGCAAGGGGGTCGATTCAAGCCGGCCTCTTCGCCGATGCGTACCGGCGGCGCCTCAGACGGTATTGCCCACGAACACGACCACGCCCTGGATGTCGGTCTCGTTGCCGGCGTCGACGGTGCGTTCCGGAAAGCGCCCGTCGAGCGCGCGCAGGGTCCGGCGCCCGTCGCGCTCGACGAGGAGCCGCACCACGGTC
>Ga0209021_1003072_pt1 | contig 13784 bp, 15 predicted proteins | sample PinacodermFT_FD_187299 | JGI IMG/M metagenome (GOLD analysis project Ga0209021, IMG submission 187299) | Host-associated microbial community of the marine sponge Aplysina aerophoba from Gulf of Piran - sponge pinacoderm, lysed by freeze-thaw... | ecosystem: Host-associated > Porifera > Sponge >... | reverse complement strand
GTCGGCGCGCAGACCACACGAATGAGCCCCGCCGGCGCTGACGGCGGCGAAGCTCCCCGCCGGCACCTCCGACTGACCCGCATCGTTATTGCCCCAGCAGGTGATGGTCCCGTCGGCGCGCAGACCACACGAATGAATATCGCCGGCGCTGAGGGTGCTGTTTGTGGCGGCGGGGATGAACGGCGGCGGTGCAGGGGCCGCAGATGCAGACTCAGTTGACGGAACGGACGCTGATTTTGCTACGGCAGGACTGCAGCCTGTCGCGTTACACGCACGAACCTCGATCGTGTACGTGCCCGGCAGGATTCCGTCCCACTCATAGCGGGTTTCCGTAGGCGAAGGACGTCCTGATAGGCCATGGTGTTGCACATCCCAAGTGTCAACCGGGGGACTGCCCTCAGGAATTGACCAAGACCCGACGAGGCGTCCGTCCTGCTCGAAGAATCTGACTTGCGGCGGTGCAGGAGGCTCGGGCTCCGGTGGTGGTGGTGCCGGTGGTGGTTCGGGTGCGGGCGCAGATGCTGGGTCGGGCTCCGGTTCGGGCTCGGGCTCCGGTGGTGGTGGTGCTGGTGGTGGTTCGGGTGCGGGCGCTGTTGGGTCGGGTGTCGCCGGTTCGGGTGTCGCTGGTTCGGGTGTCGCTGGTTCGGTTGTGGTGCTCGTGGGTGGTGGCGGTTCGGGTTCGGGTTCGCCGGGGGTGAGGAGGATGCCGGCGGTGGCGCCGGCGGCGGCGAGGAGTGCGAGGGCGACAAGCAGGACCCGGCGGCGGCGTTTGGGTTGTTGGGGTGGTTGTTGGTCGCCTGGGGGTTCCCCGGGGGGCTGTTGGGGTGGTGTGAGGGCGATGGTGGGCGCGTCGGGGCCCTCCGGCGGTGGGGCCGGGGTTTGTCGGCGGAGCGCTTCGAGGGTGTCGTGATCGACGGTGATGGTGGCATCGTCATCGATACCCGCAATCGGTATCGCGGTCGGCCGATGCCCCAAGCGGTGCTCAACATTCGCCAACGCCACCGCGAACGCGCCCAGGTCCGGGAACCGGTCCTGGGGCTCACGGACCATCGCCCGGCGCAAAACAGCCCGCAAATCCCGCGGGAACGTCTCCGGCAACACCGGCGCCGGCGCCTCCAACGCCTCCGCCAAAACCTGCTGAGGCGCCCGCGGACCAGCGGACTCAAACGGCCGCCGCCCCGTCGCCAACGTGAAAACCGTCGCCCCCAACGAATACTGATCCGCCGCCGCGCCCACCGCCCCGGCGCCCATCTCGATCAACTCCGGCGCCACGAAATGCGGCGACAACCCCACCCCCGCACGCTCGGCGACACGACTCCGCAACGTCGCGATCCCGAAATCCCCCAACGCCGGATACCCAAAACCAGACTTGAAAATATTCTGCGGCTTCACATCACCATGAACCACCCCATCCTGATGCGCCGTCGCCAACGCGCCCGCCACCCGCACACTCAACGACAACAACTCCTCGAGCGGCAACGGACCGTCCCGACGCACCAACTGCATGTAATTCCCGCGCTCGAACAAATCCATCACAATGCACGGCCGATAATCCGACGTGAACGCCGACGCCAACACCGTCACAATGAACGGATGCCGCGACAAGCCCCCCATCGCCTGACACTCCCGCTCAAACGCCGCCACCGACGCATCATCCGCCAAACGCTCATTCAAAACCTTCAACGCCACCCGACGATCAAACGCCACCTGATACGCAGAAAACACACGACTAAACCCCCCACGCCCCACCTCCACCAAATCAACAAACCCCTCCACCACCGGCACACCACCCACCACAGGCACATCACCCACCACAACACACCTCCAACAGGACTTTCCCTACTCGCCGGCCTCGGCTACTGTCCCGCCAACCCATTGTCGGCTCAACTCTGCGAATCAAGACGATCCAAGAGCTCAAGATCGCTACCATCCACCAGACCACTCTGAATCGCAAACTCGACCAAACTACGACGCCTATTCGAGGCAAGCGCCCCCGGCCCTCCGTGGAGGTTGGCAATGCCCACTTTCGTCAACTTGGCGCAAACATTGTCGAGCTTCCGATTGAACTGTGTGATCGTCCAACCGAGTCGCTGCGCAACTTCGGCGCTAGTCGGAATCTGAACGCCTGCGGCTGGTTCACGTAGCGTCTGCTCAGCCAACGCCACCACCAACGACCGCTGAGTAGGGGTGAGCGGGAAATCGGAAAACCTGAACGTGTCGATCGTATACTCAGAACCGTCCTCAACTACCGACAGATACTGCAACCCTTCAACGATGAGTTCATATGTCGTGCGCCCGGCGCGAAATCGGACGAGAGCGGGAGTGAACGTGAACGCGATCTGACGGCCCGGCGCGATGACCGCCTGTGACTGGCCATGCAGATCGAGGACGCTGAGATAGAGGGACCGCCCGATGTTGTGCAACATCCACAGGTCGTTGCGGAATTCGAACCGTCCCATGCGGCGGTGGAGATACGGGTTGTCGTCGATGGCGAGCTGCGCGCTCCGCCCGAACTCGAGTGACTCCCCGGGCCGGAGCGAATAGATCTCGCCCGAATAGTCGATCTTCAACGGTTGACTACTGATACTTACGATCCTTCCTCGTAGCGGAACCAGCAGCCCCCGTAGCGGACGGTGTCTCCCGCTTCAAGTGTCCGCGACACGCCGGGCTGGAGAGGGGTCACATGGCCGCGACGGCTTTCAACAATTGTCTGGTCGTCGGCCTTCAAGGTTGTCACCACAACTCGCCAACCGTCGAGCCTGAGTTCGATGTGGCGACGCGACACGGATCGATCTCCGGTACCGTGGATGACAGCCCGTTGATGAGGCTCAATCGGCTCCCTCGCCGGGTTGCGCCCAATCAGGAGATCCATATCAAGGAGTTCGACACGGTCTCCCGACAGACGGATCTCCCCGAGGGCCGGCTGAGCAATGACCCGGATCTCGCCTCCACCGTCGACGACGGAGACACCACACGCACCGCAGCGAACCACAAACGGAGGACCCGGATGACCGCAATCGAGACAAACGATCGCCTCGACGGTCCGACGCTGTGCAAGTTCATCAAGGACGATCTCGCTCGGTTCAAGGTCCAGGGTGGAGTCTGTGTCTGGGCCGTCGGGCACGCCACTGCCCCTGGGCTCGTGTGGATCTCGAGGTCGAGTCCTCTGTTCGGCCGTCGTCGTGGCGCGACGCGCAGCCAGTCGCTCGGCGAGCGCGGACACCCGAGAACGATGCTCGGCCGCCGACGCCGCGGGCGTCACCCCGAAACGAGACGCAACAAGCGTCGGATCGCCTCCGAGAACGCCCCCCGCTCCCGCATCCCCCACAGCGGCGACGCGCACCGGGTCGTCCCCGGACTCGCGATCTGACACGGAAGGCTCCGAGGCCCCCGCACCTCGAATGCCGTCACCCAGGCCCGAAACGTCTGGATCCTCAGACGGTTCAGGCTGAGCCCGCTCGCCCGCCGACGGTTCGGCAGCATCCTCAACTCCCGCCGACGGCATCGGAGTTCCGCCGACGTCATCGGGCACACGCTGCGCGCGCCGACTCGAAGGCACCGCAGACGCGGAGTCCTCCACGACCACCCAACGGAACGCGTCCGCTCGCACGACCCCAACTTCAACCCACAACCCCTCATCACCATCGTCGCCCACAGAGACGCCACTCGATGCCGAGCCGAGGAACTGGTTCCACGTGTCCGCGCCTTCGCCCCGAACAACCGATCGCTCGGAATCACCTAATTCGAGTTCCGTTCCGCCGAAGACCATCCCCCGCAGTTCTTCGTCCTCCTGAACAAACACGAACGGAGGCACATCACAATCCGCGCTCCCAACAGCAGCAGCGAGCGACCGCAACGCGCGACCGCTCGACGCAGCGGCGACGAGTGCGGGTACAAACTCGTGGTCGGCGACCTCGACAAACAGCAGCCGACCCTGGTCGACAAGAAGCAGACCGCCCCCCACGTTGTAGGTCGCGCGCCGACGCGTCATAACTCCACCACAACCGCCGTCGCATTGTCACGCCCACCGGCGAGTTCCGCCAGCCGCGTGAGTTGACGAGCAGCGTCCGGGGGCGGCACACCGGCCACGACACCGGCGATCTCCGCCTCGGTCAGGGACCCGTGCACACCGTCGGTGCACAGCAGCAGACGCGCACCGCGCGCGGGCCGCCAGCTGAACACATCCACGCGGAGAACCGGATCCGCGCAGCCGATGAAGGAAACCAGTGCATCCAAACGCAGACTCCGGCGCTTCGCCTCGTTCCGATCAAGCCCGAGCGAGGTCAACTCGGTGCGGAGATTATGGTCAACGGTGCACTGCCGCAACTCCTCCGCCACGAACTCATACAACCGCGAGTCGCCCACATGAGCAACCACCACACGGTCAGGCTCAACAGAAGCCAACGTCAGAGTCGTACCCGCCCCAGCGCAGCCCCGATCGCCCATCACATGGCGAAGGCTCGCGCTCACCGACCGAACCATGGCCGACCACACCTCCAAAGACGCGCCTACCGCTATCAGAGACCCGCAACGAAGAACCTCCTCCACAGAAATCGAAGCAGCGACAGCGCCGCCAGCAACGCCACCAATACCATCAGCAACCACAAACAGCGCGCCACTGCGGCCATAACAGTCCTCGTTGCACGACCGCGCCAAACCAACCGAACTCGACCCACCCCAACCCACCACCTGGCATCGACCCACTATGAACCTCCCCGCGAATCTCGAAGCGTGATACGCGACAAGTGCCCGAGAACCGAAACGCTGGTCTGCTCGACGGTCAATCGGCGACCAGCGCGCGGAAACCGCCGGCAGCGAAACTCCCCGTCGGCGCATCCCACTGACCGTAGTCGTTGCTACCCCAAAAGGCGACGATTCCGTCGGCGGGCTCTACACGAACGCCAGCCGCCGGCGCTAACGGCGACGAAGCTCCCCCTCGGCACATCCAGCTGACCGAAGGAGTTCGCCACCCAATGCCGTGCCAATGCTCCAGAGGCGACGGTGCCAAGGGGTGCGGTGAGCGACGAAGTCTGCGAGCCGGCTGTGAAGCACCGAGCGGTTGGTGATCGAGTTGTTCTCCATGTCGCTCTCGATGTCGGTATGCTTTGATTGGACTTGGTGCTCTCGGCGCCGGTCACGTTCTAAACGGGAGGAGCCGCCCTTGCGGGCCGCTCCTCCCATTGCCTTTTGTCTCGATGTGGACGCTCTCAGAGGGTTCTGCGGCGAACTTGGACCAGTCGTCAACCGGCTGAACAGGTATTTCGCGGATACTCGGTCCGCTTGACGGTTTGAATCCTTGAGGTTGGTCCAGCAACGCCAAGCCAGAAGACCCCCGACACCAACGCGAATTCCAGTTAGCGCAGAACGCGAAATTCAGTTAGCACTCACACGACTTCGCGAGCCTCGAAACCTTGTCAGGCCATGGCAGATCCGAGAACGCGAACGGAGCCGGTCGAATCGGTCGGTGGGGCAAGCCTTACCGGACAGTGGACCAGGGCTGCTGTCCGGCAGGCAATGGGCGGGGGCCACCGGTCTCGGTTGAGACCTGGCCCAATGGGCTCCCTGGAGCCCGGATCCAATTGCAGCGATTGTAGGCCGGTTCGTCCTGACTCGACAACGATCTGGCCCGCGATGTACGGGCTGCCCGAGCAGGTCGCCCGCGTCCGCTCCGGCCTGAATCTCGCCGGCCCGGTGAAGCTCGACCGTCTCCGAGACCGTTAGCGAGCCAGTACTCCTCGCGGACACGCCCCACGGCTGTGACCGGTCAGTAGGCGACGTCGAGGGCGTAGCGCAGGGCTCGATCCAGGTCGGCTCTGACGATCTCGCTGAGATGGCCGACGGGTTGCGGGTCGAGGTGGCGAGGGGGACGGTGAGGATGTTGTCGCAGTTGATGACGCAGGGTTCGGGGAGGCCCTCTTCGGCGCCGATCTCCACCTCCGAGCGGATGACCCGGATCGTGCGGGTGATCGGGACGCACGTGACGGCGGTCAGGACCGACGCTGCGGCGTCTCTCGTGAGGACACACACAGGACGGCGGCCGGCTGGTGGGCCGAGGTCGGCCCAGTAGATCTCGTTTCGGGCTACCACGCGGGCGCTGTTCGGGCCGCCAGGCGAGCCGCAGACAGTGAGAGCGCTGGATCCGGGGGTTGCCGGCGGTAGGCGGCGATCAACTCGGCGTCGGCTGCTGCTTCCTCGTCGGCCTCGATCACCGCTCGCGCTCCCTGGCGGAGGAGTTCGGACCTGTTGGTGCGCCGCGCCGCGGCGATCCGGTCGAGTTCGGTCACGAGATCGTCGTCGAGTTGGACGAGCACCTCACGTCTGGCCATGACCATAGGGTAGACCATATGGTTGCACGCGGACAGTAGGCGATCGTCCTCCGATCACGACTTCTCATGATATCTCCCATTCCTTCAACCCCTGCGGCCACCCGAGCAATCCTCGGTAGGATCGCAGGGTGTCCAAGGATCCGATTCCCACTCTCAACTCGAACGTCTTGCAAGGTGTCGCCGATGTATTGGGCGCCACCGACGGCGGCTTGACTGGTAGCGAGATCGCTCATGTCCTGGCACAGGTGCGGGTTCCCGATGTCAGTCCGTCGATGACCAAGAGGAAGCGGCTGTTCAACGCGCTGGCCACCCGGCAGAACCTCGACAAGGTCGGGAATTGCGTGGTGGCGTTCATATGTGAAGCCATGGATCCGGTCCGCTATCGCGACCACCCCGCCGCATTCGCCCGCCTCCAAGGCGAACTCAACGAGGTACTCGTCCATGCCGGCCTTCGCATTGACGACGCGGGCAGGGTGGCTCGGCTGAAGAGTGGCAAGGCCACCACCTTGGACGAGGCGGCTGCCAGGACTCAGCCATGATCGACTTCGTCGTACGGGGGACTCCGAAGTCCCAGCAGGCCGGCTCCAGAAAGCGGTGGCAGGAGACCGTGCAAGATGCCGCGCCACCCCTGTCCGAACTGTTGACGGGTCCGCTGCGGCTACGGATCGATTTCTTCTTCGACGGCTCGACCAACCTCGATACCGACAACATCATCAAGCCCATCCAGGATGCCCTCGAAGACATCGTCTACGGCGATGATGAGACGGTGGTCGATGTCTGCGCCCGCAAGATTGACCTCCGGAGCCTCCCTGCGCTCGCGGCGGCTTCTCCGACTCTCCTGACGGCGCTCTCCGAGCTGCCAGGCGACTTCGTGTACATCCGGGTCGCCAGCGCCCACCGTAGGCTGGAGTTCGCATGAGCGCGACCACAGCCGCCCTGCGGGCACTGGATCGGGCCCGAGACGCCTACGAAGCCGACGGCTACACCGTCAGCCTCGAGGAGCGACTCCCGCCGCCGTTTCAAGGCTTTGTCGCTGACGCCGTTGCACGGAGAAACGATGAGATCGTTGTTGTGGAGGTTCGCTCGGCCGACATGAGCGACCAAACGCGAAACAGACTTTCTCGTCTCGCCGAGATCGTCGCGGCCGAAGACGGATGGCGTGTCGACATCGTGACCTTCGAGCCCGAGGAATCGCCCGCAGATCCCGAGCGGGCCGACATCTTCCGCCGCGTGGAGGAGGCCCGGCGAGTTGCCGACATTTCCCCCGACGCGGCCGTCATCCTGACCTGGTCAGCCATCGAGGGGGCTCTCCTCCGTCGCAGCAGGGCACGAGGTCTCGCTCACGCGCGCGTCGGGTCGCCCCGCCCCCTCATCCGCAACCTCAACATCAACGGGCTGCTCAGTGACAACCAGGCGGCCGAACTGGACGGTTTCGCAAAGCTGCGTAACGAGGTCGCGCACGGCTTGCGCTCGGACCCCCCGGAGCCCCAGCGACTCGACTGGCTCGCACGGTTCGCCCTCGCCGCGGCCGACGAAGATCCAGCAACAGTCGACAGCATGGTCGAGTGGTTCCGTGAGCACTACGCGACGCCAGAGGATGCCGCACTCTTCTACGACAAGGAGGACGGGAAATACGTCTGGTTTGGCTCCGGTCCCCATGACGCGATCGAAGTCCTACAGGCCGAGTTCGAGACGGCATTGGAAGCCGACATCGCCGAGGCTGTGAAGATCATCGAACGCGACGGCTACGACTGGGCTCGACGGGAATAGACCAGCCTGGTATTCGGGCAATCGTCACAAGATCGCCCCGCCGATACGGGCGCCGTCTATTCCACGAGGTCCAGAACGTCGAGGTCGGCACGCGTCACTCTGTCGAGGAGGAGCTTCACCCCGACAGCAGCCTGCGTTCGTTCTTCCAGTTGGCCATCTCGCGATTGGCAATGTCGTCGTTGTGTGCGATCTCAGCGTCTATCTCGTCTGTGAACTCGGCGTAGTAGCGGCTGGTCGTGCGGACCTGCGCGTCGGTGAGGCCGAGTTGGGCAGCCGCGGCGGCGACCCGCTCCTCCACGCTGCCCCGCAGACCTCGCAGCAGCCCGACGACCTCCCACACGTCGGGCCCGGCGGCCAACCCGGCGCGGCGGCCGCTCGGCCCGTCGCGGAAGACGATCCCGGGGTGAGCCTCCATGCGCAGGCCCTCGTCGATCAGACGCTCTCCCACCGAGGAGATCGACTCGGCCCGCCGGGCGGCACCCCGCTTGAGCCGTTCGTAGGCACCTGGGCGCTTGAACCGGATCGAGAGCACAGTCATGGTGATAATGTAGTCAATTGTCACCACATGGCCGACTGGGTCGTGCTGCTCTGGTGCTCCGCGACGCCGCGATCCGGTTCAGTTCAGCGACGGGTTCGTCATCGAGTTGGACGAGCGCCTCACGTCGATCATGATTGTAGAATATATAACATGATATGTCAGTGGATTGCCCCCGTGAGCGTTGGCGTCTGTCGCGCCTGGCAGCCGATGGTTATACTGATCGGTATGACTCACACGGTCGGGGCGAAGGGGCAGGTTGTGATCCCGAAGGAGTTGCGCGACCGGTTCGGCATCCAGCCGGGGGACGAGGTCAGCTTCTGGGGCTGCGACGACCACGTGGCGCTACGGCCGGTGCGTAACGCCGAGACGTTGCGGGGCCGGTTCCGCGGCCTCCGGTTGGTTGAGGAACTGGAGGCCGAACGAGACGCCGACCGGTGGCGCGAGTCCCGGCGGTGAGCGTCGTCCTCGACCGCGCCACGTCGCCCACCCACACATCGCCCCGCGGGCGGCGCGAGTCCCGGCGGTGAGCGTCGTCCTCGACTCCTGGGCGATCCTGCGATACCTCGAGGACAGCGAACCGGCGGCATCTGCGGTCGCCGGGCTGCTGGAGGGCGAGACGCCGATCGTCAGCTGGATCAACGTGGGCGAGGTCTTCTACGTCATCCGGCGCCACACCGGCGAGGGTGACGCGTGGGCGACGGTCCGTGACCTTCAGGATGTCATGACCGCCGAAGTGCCGACGGCGGGAAGGGTTCTCGAAGCCGCCCGCATCAAGGCCGATCACCCGATGGCCTACGCGGACGCCTTCGCCGCCGCCACCGCCGCCGCCCACGACGCCACGCTGTGGACCGGCGATCCCGAGTTGCTGGTGAACGGGGCCGGTTGGGTCTGGCGGGATCTGCGTGCCTGAGACCGACCGGACCACGCTCGGGACAGAACAGCGGAGCGCTCCGTCGCCACGGTGATCAGAACCAGTCGATTCGCTCGTCCATGAAGCCGCCGAATCGTTCCTCGAAGCGGTCCACGAAGTCCTGCATGTGCTCGCGCATCAAGGCCTCGGCCCGGTCGCCGTCGCCGCTGATGATGGCCTCGGCCACCGCCTCGTGGGCGTGGAGGATCCTGGCCCGCTCGCCGGGCTCGTAGACGACAGAGCGGATCCGCGCCACGTAGATGTCCTTCAGCGAGCGGGTGAGCAGATCCAGAACGCCGTTGCCGCTCGCCCCGCTGACGATGTCGTGGAAGTCCGTGGCGATGTCCAGGTACTTGTGGTCGTCGGTGTCGGCCACCCCGCCGGCGCGGTCGATGGCCTCGCGCAGCGCGGCGCGCACGGCGGGGTCGTCGCGCTCGGCAGCCAGCCGGGCCATCAGCGGTTCCAGGACCAGCCGGGCACCCATGACCTCGCGGAACGTCGTAGCCGAGGCGTGCAGGAAGAACGTCAGCGTCTGGCCGAGATCGTCGCTGCTGATGGGGGCGACGACCGGCCCGCCGCCCGGTCCGGGCTTGATGGTGATCAGTCCGTGGACCTCGAGGATCCGCAGGCCCTCGCGCAGCGACGCCCGGGCCACCCCCAGCGACTCCGCCATCTCGATCTCCGGCGGCAGCTTGGCTCCGGGTGCCAGGCCGCGGTCGACGATGTCGTGAAGGATCTCGCGAGCGACCGAGGTGGCCACCTTGGTGGGTCGGCGGCGCGGCTGGTTGGCGGGACGCGGCGAGATGGGCGATGAGTTGGCGGTTGCCATCTGGCTCTCGGCCTCACATGGATGGTGCAGCAGCGGCGCGACCGGCCTGGCGCGCCGATCCGGGCGACTGTACCGCGCACAGTCGAACCGTCAGAATCATCACGCTAGATTCCTGCCGGTACTGTCAGGAGTCTGCTGGGCAATCGGCAGTGCGTGCACCCGGCTCCGCTGGAGTTTGGATTCCGGCCTTCGCCGGAATGACGATGAAGGTGGCGCACCGCATTGCTCCGCAGTGCCTGCTCGGCAGCCGTGCTTCGGATCGTGAGGAGGTCTGTCGTGGGCGTATTGGACGGAAGGGTTGCGGTCATCACCGCGTCCGGCTCGGGAATGGGTCGGGCCGCGGCGGTGCGCATGGCCGCCGAGGGCGCCGCGGTCGTCGTGGCCGACATCCGGCCCGACGCTGCTACCGAGACCGTCGAGTTGTGCGAAGCGACCGGGGGATCGGCCAGCGCGTTCGCGGTGGACGTCACCGAGGTGGATCAGATCGAGGCCCTGATGGCCGAGGTGGGCGATCGGTACGGCAAAATCGACGTGCTCTTCGCACACGCCGGCGTTCCGGGCCCGGCCGGGCTCGATGTCAGCGAAGCCGACTACGACGCGACGGCGGCCATCAACACCAAGTCGGCGTTCTTCACGGTGTCCAAGGCGGTGCCGCTCCTGCAGGCGTCAGGTAACGCCTCGGTCATCCTCACCTCGTCCATCACAGGGATCGTCGGTTCGCCGTTCTCCCCGCTCTACTCGCTGACGAAGGGAGCGCTGGTCACGTTCGGCAAGGCGGTGGCGCTGGCCCTCGCCCCGGAGGTCCGCTGCAACGTCATCTGCCCCGGCCCGGTCGACACCCCCATGCTGCCGTTGTTCTACGGGCGGGAGCCCGGCACCGACGTCGAGCCTCTCATGAAGCAATTCCTGGAGCGCAACGTGCCGATGCTGCGCCGGAGTCAACCCACCGAGATCGCCGAGGTGGCCCTATTCCTGGCCAGCGACGCGTCCAGCTACGTCACAGGGGTCACCCTGCCGGTGGACGGCGGCTACACCGCCCGCTGAGAAGCGGCTGGGTCAACGGCGATGGTTGAGGCGACCTACGAACACATCCGCCACTGGGTGCCGCAGACCCGTGATCTTCTGATCGGGGGTGCTCCGGTGGCGCCCGCGGGCGCGGAGTGGGACGTGGTGAACCCCGCCACCGAGGAGGTCATCGGGCGGGTCGGCGCAGCCTCGCTCGACCAGGTCGACGCCGCGGTCCGCGCTGCAGGCGATGCGTTCGGTCCGTGGTCCGGGCTCTCGGGCGAGCAGCGGAGCCGGCACATCCACCGAATGGCCGACATGCTGGAGGGGGCGGCCGACCGGCTGCTGCCGTCCATCGTCAACGAGGTGGGCACACCGGTCTCGCTTGCCGCCTACATGCAGGTCCGGATGGCCGCCGACGAACACCTGCGGTGGGCCGCCGAGGCGGCCAAGGTGGACCGCACGGTGCATCTCGGCGGCTACGAGGTGCCCCATCCCACGATGAGCGACGTGGTCTACGAGCCGGCGGGGGTGGTGGCGGCGATCGCCGGCTACAACTTCCCCCTCAACCTGGCGATCTTCAAGTTCTCCGCGGCGCTGGCGGCGGGTTGCACCGTCGTGCTGCTGCCGTCGCCGCGCACACCGCTGACAACCCTGTTCCTGGGGGAGCTGATCCGCGAGGCCGGCCTGCCCGACGGGGTGCTGAACGTGGTCATCGGTGGCGCCGAGGTGGGTCGCCACCTCTCGGGGCACCCCGGCGTGGACCGGGTGTCGTTCACGGGTTCCGACGGCGTGGGTGCGAGGGTCATGTCGCAGGCGGCGGAGAACCTCGTCCCTGTGACGCTGGAGCTGGGCGGAAAGTCGCCGAACATCGTCATGGCCGACGTGGACGTTCGGGAGATCGCCGTCGACATGCACCTGCGGTGGTCGCGCAACGGCGGCCAGGGGTGCGCGGCGCTCAGCCGGCTGCTGGTTCACGAGAGCAAGGTCGACGACTTCCTCGGCGCATCGCAGGCGGGGTTCGACGCCATGGTGGTCGGCGATCCCTGGGACCCGGCAACCAACATCGGCCCCATGATCGACGCCGCGCACCGGGCCCGCGTCGAGGGGTTCGTGACCGAGGCGGTGGGCTCGGGAGGAACGAGACTGATGGAGGTGGAGCGGCCGCTGCCCGAGAAGGGCTACTTCGTGAACCCGGTGCTGCTGGGCGGCCTGGCGCGGGACGCCCGTGCCGTGCAGCAGGAGATCTTCGGGCCCGTGGCGGTGATGATGCCGTTCTCCACCACGTCCGAGGCCATCGAACTGGCCAACGACACGTCGTTCGGGTTGTCCGCCAACGTTTGGTGCAACGATCCCGAACTGGCTCGCTCGGTGGCCCGGCGGATCCGGGCGGGAACGGTGTGGATCAATGGCGGCGGTGGGATGCGCCCCGACGCTCCCTTCGGGGGCTTCGGACGCTCGGGGGTGGGCCGCGAGCTGGGGGAGTGGGGCATGCGCGAGTACCTCGAGGTGAAACACATCCAGTGGCGGGCGTAGCGGCCGTCGGGCGGCGGCGTCGCTGGGCGTCCCGAGGCTCGCCTCCGGTGCGCCGCTAGTTTCCCCGTCGGCAGTCGGCCCAACCGGAAGGCGGGATTCTCGATGTCCGAGCAGCGGGGCGAGTCCTCGGAGCCAGGCGCAAGCCCGGGCGGGGATTTCGACGCGGTCGTGATCGGCGCCGGGGCGGCCGGGCTGTACATGCTGCACCGGCTGCGCGGTCTGGGGTTGCGGGCGCGGGCGTTCGAGCAGGGCGACGGCGTCGGTGGCACGTGGTACTGGAACCGCTATCCGGGCGCCCGCTGCGACGTGGAAAGTTGGGACTACTGCTACTCGTTCTCCGAGGAGCTGGAGCAGGAGTGGGACTGGACCGAGCGGTTCCCCACCCAGCCGGAGCTGGAGCGCTACTTCAACCACGTCGCGGATCGCTTCGACCTGCGGCGCGACATCCGGTTCGGCACCCGCGTGGAGCGGGCCCGGTTCGACGAAGGCACGAACCGCTGGATCATCGACACGTCGGATGGCGCCACGGTCACCGCCCGCTACCTGGTGTCGGCGGCCGGCTGCCTGTCGGAGGTGAACAAGCCCCCAATCCCCGGTGCTGAGACGTTCGGCGGCACCCAACTCCACACCGCCCGCTGGCCCGCCGAGGGCGTCGACGTGGCCGGCAAGCGCGTCGGCGTGATCGGCACCGGCTCCAGCGGCGTGCAGGTGATCCCCCAGGTCGCCCAGACGGCCGAGCACGTCTACGTCTTCCAGCGCACCCCGCAGTACACCGTCCCGGCACGCAACCGCCCGCTCGACGACGATGCCCGCAAAGAGCTCAAGGAGAGCTTCGGTGAGCGGCAGGCGTTCAAGCGCACGACGCCTGCC
>Ga0209021_1003063_pt1 | contig 13812 bp, 13 predicted proteins | sample PinacodermFT_FD_187299 | JGI IMG/M metagenome (GOLD analysis project Ga0209021, IMG submission 187299) | Host-associated microbial community of the marine sponge Aplysina aerophoba from Gulf of Piran - sponge pinacoderm, lysed by freeze-thaw... | ecosystem: Host-associated > Porifera > Sponge >... | reverse complement strand
CCCGGTTTGATCCAGGGCGCCGCCATGGGTGCCGGACTGGGGCACGACTTCTTGCGCCACATCCAGCGCACCCGCCTTCTGGTTCACCTGCTGGATGCCACGGCAGAAGATCCCTGCAGGGATGGGGCCGTGCTCCTTGGGGAGTTGGCAGCCTATGACCCCGCTCTGCTTGATCGTCCGCGTCTGCTGGCTCTCAACAAGAGCGATGCGGTGGAAGCCGGTCGGTTGGAACACCTGACCACGACGCTCAGCCAACACTTCCAACAGCCCTGCCGTCGGATCTCCGCAATCACGGGCCAGGGCTTGGAGCAGCTCAAGCAGGACGTTTGGGACGGCCTGGCCACCTGCTCCTGACATCAGCCCGGTGGTGGTTGGTTTTCAGGATGCAGGGCAGCGGCCCAAGGACGAAAGAGGGGGAAGAGTGACGGGGCAGCAACAGCCAGCAGGGGATAGCTCACCGTTGCCAGTTGGGCGCCGAGTGTGGCGGGGAAGGGATGTCCCGCCAGCGGTTCAACGGGACAACCCAGCTCCTCCAACACCAGCCAGGCTGCCGCCAGGTCCCAGATTTTGGGTGAGGCCTCCAGGGCGCCGAGGCTTTGCCCCAAAGCCACGCCGGCCATGTTGGTGCTGGCCACACCGAACATGCGCAACTTGCAAGGGAATCGACGGTCTGCCCGGCGCTGTAAGACCACCATGCTGCGGGTGCAGAGGCTGGCGCAGGCATTGGGTGTGACCGTATCCGTTGGTGGCTGTAGACGACGGCCGTTCAGCTCGACGCCTTCTCCCCGCACCACAACGATCCGCTGGCGCAGCGGGGGAATCTCCAGCCATCCCATCATGGGACGGCCCTGGTGCAGCAAGGCCAGGGAAACGGTCCAGTGGGGGATGCCGTAGGTGAAGTTGGTGGTCCCGTCCAGGGGATCCAGGATCCAGCTCCACTCCTGCTGCGGCACCCGTGTGTTGCCCTCCTCGCTCAGCATCCCCGTGGCGGGGAAACGGTCCTGCAGCCACTGGCTGATGGTGTGGTCGCTCCAGCGATCACAGTTTGTGATCAGGGAGCCATCGGCTTTTCTTTCAGCTTCGATCTGGCCAAAGTCCTCCCTCTGCCGTGCAGCCACACGGTCCAGGAGAGGACCCAACTGCTCTTGCCATGCGGCGATGGTTTGTTGCATGGGGAAGCCTCAGTCCAACTCCAGAGCCAGCACTTTGGTCAGCGTGCCGGCCGTGTCCCCACGGAATTGATGCACACGCACAGCGCCGAGAGACCATGTGGCTGCAGCCATGACGAGGACTTCAACGAACAGCACGAAGCCATAGGCAGGGAAGGCCGACGGCAACCAGGTTGCCCCCCATCCATCGGGAACGAAGACGTGACCAAGGTCCAGCAGGCCCCCGCCCATGAGTTTGCCCAGTGCCCGGGACAGGGCCTGAGCCAAGGCCCAGGCCCCCACAAACGTGCCGGCTGCCTCCGGCAGCGTCAAATCCAGCATGAGAGAGAGGATGGCATTGGTGGCAATGCCCACGGCACAACCAAACAAAACCATCACCACTTGCAACACCATTGCCTGACCGGTACACCCTGCCAGAAACAGCAACGCCAGCGAGAGGGTGGTCAGTTGGCAGCCCAGACGGGAACTGGCCATCTTCCCCAGTTTGGGGGTGATCAGAAATCCTGCCAGGAGCAAGCCCAGCAGTGTGCCAGCACCCCAGAGGGCATTCAGGATGGTGCTTTTGGAAATCGGTAGATCAAAGACATCCGCCCCATAGCTTTCCAGGATGGGATCCTGAAGGAAAACCCCCAGGGAAAACAGCACCAGAAAGCCGAAAAATACAAAGGTCTGACGGCTGGAGGTGAGCAGGGCCCATGTGCGTGGCAGGGTCATCATCTCTTCGGGATTCCGGCTCCCGCCGGAGCGGGAGCCGCCCCGGGGTTCCATTCCCCAGCAGGCCACGACGGTCAACGCCACCACCACCAACGCCAGTTGGATCATGAAGCGTTGCAACGCAGGTTGCAGCACCGCTGGATCCGTCACCCCGTCCACACTCCCGAGGGTGATGGAAATGCAAACGGCCCCGACGATGATGCCAACGGTCAACATGCACCAGATGATTCCCACGGCACGGGGACGATCCTTCTCGGTGGTGCGGTCAATGACCAGAGCCAGGTAGGGCGTCGTGGCCATGGCCACAGCCAGGCCGAACAGGGCAAACAGTCCGCAGAGCGCAGTGGCGCCACCCCAGAAGGCACGGCTGTCGTCCGTTGCAATGGCATGGCCCACAAAGAAGATCAGCGGAACGGAGAGCACTGCGATGAGGCAATAGAAGACGGACCCGGTCACCACGTAGGGAACGCGATGGCGGCCTTGAAACGCCTTGGCATCGGAGATCTGACCAAACAGCACCCGGCTTGGGGCCACCAACTGCTCGAATGCCAGGGCGCCGCCCACCAACAGACCCGGGAACGCCAGTTCGGTGAGCATGATGCGGTTCAACAGGCCTGCAAAGACCACCGCCATGGTGCCCAGGCATCCCTGGAACAAGCCAAGCCGAAGGATCTGCAACAGGGATAAGCTCGACGGACTGGCCGGGGAGTCGTGAGACTGGTTGCTCCTGTTGACGCCTCGAGAAGGTGAAGGCACCACGGTTCTGCGACCTCGGGGACGTGAAGGGGTGTTCTGGGAGGCAGGCTAGGGCCGGGTTGATAGGCCTGTATAACGGTGCAACTGCGCCAGGCCCAGGTTGTAGTCCAGGACGGCCTGAGCGTGATCAACGGCAGTGCGGGTCAGGGCATTCTGCTGATCAATCACGTCTTGCTGGGTGCCGACACCAGCCTCGTAGCGGGCAGTGGTGAGATTCAGGATCTCTTGCCGGGTCGTCACTTGTCGGGCGCGCAACTCCAGCGTTTCTTCCTGGGCATGCAGGGCATGGAAAGCCTTCTCCACCTGCTGCTGGAAGGTGTTGCGGGTATCCGCCAGAAGGTGCTCCTGCCTCTGCGCCTCCAATCTCCAGTGGCGAGCGCTGGCCTGGGCAGAACCTCCGTCGTGGAGTTGTAACGTAAAGCGCACGCCCGTGGTAGTGGAAACCCGCCCCCTGAACCGGCTTTCAACTTGCGAGGCGCCGGAGAGAACGTTGCCGGACGCCTGGTTCCAGGACCCCGTCACAAAGAGGGAGAGGGTGGGCTGAAGCGCAGCCAGCGCTTCCTTGGCCCGTTCTTCCCGCTCCTGGATGGCGGAGAGAAACTGTTGCAACTCTTCGCGGCTTGCAAAGGCGGCAGCCAGGCTCTCCCTCAGTGTTGCGGCCCAGCGGCCTTGCTGCGTGTTGGCGTCCTGTGCCGTGGGCACCACCCCTTGGGGCAGATTCAGCACCCTCGCCAAGCGGCGACGGGCGATGCTCCGACGGGCCTCGGCGCTGGCCAGCAAGGCTTCAACGTCGGTCAACTGGGCTTCGGCCTGAAGAACGTCCAGGCGGGCCGCCACTCCGGCCCCATAGCGAGCACGGCTGATCTTCAAGGTGGCCTGAGCAGCCTGAACGGCTGCCGAACGCAGGTCTACTTCCGCATCCGTGCGTTGGAGTTCGTAGTAGGACTCCGCCACCTGTAGTTTCACGTCACGCTGCAACAGTTGGTGTTGCATCCTTACCTGCTCAAGTTCATGGCGCTCCACTGCAATGCGGGCCTTCCGTCGAGGATCTCTCCACAACCAGGCTGCCTCCACGTTGACGTGGGTTTCCAGTTCGCCACGGGGATAGGAGCCCTCCGGGTTGTATTGGTACTCCAGCGCCAATGCCGGCAACCCTGCGGACGACCCCAAGGTGACTTGCGGCTTCCAGGCGCCCAGGGAAGCCTCCAGTTGGGCCTGCCGCGATTCCACCGCAAGCGCCGCAGCCTGCAGGATAGGGTGATTGACCTGGGCTAGTTGCTGTGCCTCCTGCAAGGACAACGGCCGTAGCCGTTGATCTGCCATGTCGTCCGGCAACCGTGTTCCGGACAATGGCGACGGTGCGGCCAGATCCGCCAGGGACGTGGGCAAGGACGATCTATCGATCCTGGTCCCCGCCCGGGAACCGGTGGGCTTGCTCTGGCTGAGGACAGCACCGTCTTCTTCCCCACTGGAGTCGGGAGCCGACTTTGGCTCCGCCGCCACCCCCGCCAGCGGTAGCGCGCCAGCCAACAAAGTGCTCACAAGCAAGTGAGACACGCATTGACGAGACCGTTTCAACAAATGTCGAACGCAGGACAACGGCACCAAGCCTAAGGAGAGTCGGCATCCACTGATGCGGACGGCGGCTGTGGGAATGGGTACGACTCACCGGAACCGCTCTCCACGACTACGACGAGCGTCACGGCAACCGACTGCAGGGCAGATGCCGACAACGGCGCCGGAAGCAGGGGACGTAATTGCTTCTCAAGTTGATTGACAACTCCGGCATTGTCCATGGCTGCACGCTTGCGGCCCCCTGGTGTCCTGAGTCCGGGATAGGTTGGGCAACCTGTTATCCGGTAAACCCGGGCGGCTAATGTTCCGATCATTGATTCTGGTGATCTTGATTATCAGCCTGGGCTTCGGGATTCAGCGGGGCTGGATCATGGTGGATTGGCCCTTCATGCAGGCTGATTTCACGTCCCTGTGGGAACAGTTTGATCAGCGCTCCCAGGAGCACCGCAGGCAGCAGTAACCCCCGCCACCCAATCCCGCCACCCGCCTTTTCCCATGGCATTCAGCCTGCCAGGAGACCGTCAGCGCGATGGTAAACCGGGTTGAAATTTCCCCCTCTTTCCTCGGCAAGGGTGGCCACAAGACCCTCGCGATAGGTGGGATAGCGCAGGACATAACCCCAGGACAGAAGCCTCCGGTTGCTGATACGACGGTTTTCGAGCCAGAAACTCCGGGCCATCGTTCCCATGCTGTCCTTCACGTCCCGATAGCGCTCACAGGGGGGCAACTTGCAGCCAAGCAGATGGGCAGCCATGCCCAGGAGTTCACTGCTGGGGCAGGGCCGGTTGTCACAGACGTTGACCACCGTGTCACGGTATCCGTGGCGCCGACACCAGAGAACGGCTCCCACCACATCGTCCACATGGACCCTGGAAAACACCTGCCTCGGTTTATGAATCATGCGGGCCCGCCTTTGATGCAGCCGCGAAAAAGGACTACGGCCAGGCCCATAGATTCCTGGTAGGCGCAAGATCAGAGGCGCCAACCCGGACGCCTGCCACGCCGCTTCACAGTGAGTACGGTGACGGCTTCGGGGGATACGGGAACGCGGGGGCAGCGATTCATCCGCCCAGTCCCCTTGCAGGTCCCCATACACCCCACTGGTGGAGAGATAGCCCACCCATGGAGGTGCGTCCTGCCGGAGGGCGGTCCCCAGCCGATCCTGCACAGGGTCAACGCCGTCTTTCCCGGGAGGAATGGTTGAGATCACTGCCGTAAACGGTCCCAGTGCGCTCAGGTCGGGGACAATCCCCTGGGCATCGTCGAAGACGACCACCCGTGGTTGGGGTCTCGGTCGAGGGGAAGAGGTGTTGGGGGCCAGCGGAGCCGACGGGTGGTGGATGGCGTATCGGTCGGTGCTTGCGCGGTGCGTTACCACAACGTCATGCCCCAGATCCAGGAGTTGATCCACCAGACGCATTCCGCAATAGCCGCCCCCCAGCACCAACCAACGCTGTGGCTCACTCCGGGCACGGCCGGATCCGGGAATGCCCGGGTTGCGGCTCTTCACACGGCTCACCATTGCCCCATGGCCAGCCCTTCGTGAAGGAGGCAAAAGACGTCCCTTCGCACCTTTTCAGTCATCAACCACCTGGTTTCTACAGATTGCTTCCACGCTGAAGTGGAAATCCTCTCGATCATCGGGGGTGGCGGTCAGCGTGGCCATGGTCTTCTCCAGATCAAAAAGCTTCCGGCAGGCTTCACGTTCTTTACCGTAATGCTGCCAGACGATGAAGCGATCCACGTGTGCCCGCAGCAACCGGGGATGGCTGGCCACAATACGGTCACAGAGGTCCATGTGCTCAGCAGGATCGAGGAACTCCCGACTCAACTGCGCCAGGCAGCCGCTGGGTAGGGGCCCGGCTTGCGGAAGCTCCCCACCACCCGGGCCGCAACTGCCGAGAAGGGTCAGCAGGGCCACCCTCAGGGCAAGAGAAGTATGCAGATGCCTTGTCATTCCTGCCACGGCCAGGCTCGGCATGTTCTATGAGTCACCGGGTGGACCCGCCTGGCCCATGGTCAGTAGCCGCACAAGCAGGGGCATCACCACCAGCACTGCCACCAGGCGCACGGTATGCAGGACTGCCACCGTGGCTCCAACCCCCAGCTCTTCTCCAGTCAGGCTCATGCCTGTAAGGCCACCTGGCGCTGCACCCAGGAGCCCTTCGGTCAGCTTGATTCCCAATAGCCGACTGCTCCACCAGCCAATCACGATCCCTGCCGCCAGAAGGGCCACCGTGATGAGAAGGGCAGGGCGCCAGAGATGGCGCATCTCTTGCAACGTGGTGGCTGTCAGGCCCGAACCAATCACGATGCCAACGGCGATCTCCAGTATGGTTCGCGTCCCCGTGGGCCAGTGGATGGTCGACAGGTTGGGGATCAGACTCGCCAGGGTTGACCCCAGCAAAGCGCCCACAAGGGGAGCGGCGGGAATTCGAGTGCCGAGGGCCAGAAGCCCCAGTCCCAGACCGGATAAAATTGTGAGAACTCCGGGCAGGTGTTTGACAGTGTCCATTCAATCTCCATACCTCAACTGCATTCTGTTGTGAAGTCGTCATGCTCGAGTGCATGTTCCAACGGCCCCGAATTGGAGAACCGGGTGTCAGAATGGGAAGAAAGTAAAGTGAAGCCATGGAAACGATCTCTGGCCATGCTTCGACCATCACCTTTTCCGAGCAGGACCATCAACTGGAAAAGCTGGAGTTTGCACTGGCCCTTGCTCTTTCGGAGGGCTGCCACGACAAAGCCCATCACCTGCGCTCCTGCATTGAAGCGTTAGGAGACCAGGGCGAAGAACCCGGCACTTGAGTCCGGTTGCACTGTTGTCCACAGCGTTTTCATCCATTCATGCCCACGCTTCCTTCCATAAGCGATAAGGCCAGATTGCTCGATAAGGCCCGTCATTTCTTTGCTCAAGCGGAGTTGAGGGCAGGAGAAGGAGATCTCCAGCAGGCAGCGGAGTTGATTGTTCGTGGTCTCCACTACGAACACCGTGCCGCACGGCTGGGTCCTCAGGTTCTTCGGTTGATCAAGTCTTCATGAGTTACGGCACCGCCGGTGGTCCGCGGCCAACCGGGCGCCTTTTGCCCGCCACCCTGGACTTTGTGGCCCTGCTCTGGATTGTCCATATTCTGCGGCTTGTCCTGTCTTTTCTGGGCCTGTTCTCCCGTCAGGCTTCCGCTCAAATCTTCGGCATCCATCCAGGTGGTTCGGTGACAGGCCTCTGGACCGTTTTCAGCGCCCCCCTGATTCATGGGGACTGGGGGCATTTGCTGGGTAACAGCATCTCGTTGCTGATTCTGGGCAGCTTGGTGGGCCTCCACCAGGGTCGGGGGCAACTGTGGCAGGTGTCCATCGTCAGCGCCTTGGTGTCGGGCTCGGGAATCTGGCTGATTGCCCCCCACAACACGGTCCATGTGGGGGCCAGCGGAATTGTATTTGGCTACTTGGGCGCTCTGCTGTCGACAGGCTGGTTTCAGCGACGCCCCCTTGGCATCCTCCTCTCCGTTGTCAGCCTGGTTTTGTTCCATGAGATGGTTCCGGGACTGTTTCCGGGAGCGCCGGGCGTATCCTGGCAGGGCCATCTGTTCGGGTTTCTGGGTGGTGTGCTGGCAGCCCGCCTGACGGCTCGAAGTGCAACACCGGAGACGGATCCGTAGCAGGAACCTTCAACGGGCTGGACGTCTCCCTTGATTCTGCTGCCCTGTTCAGGTGGGGGGCTCCCCATGGGGGTGCGCCATGGCATGGGGATTCACCACCTGGTCAAAACGCTCTGCCGTGATGACACCCAGGGTCAGGGCAGCGTCTCGCAAGCCGATCTGGTGGGCATGGGCATGGAGTGCCACACGGGCGGCGGCGTCATAGCCGATTTCCGGCGCCAGGGCTGTGACCAACATCAAGGAACGATCCCGCAAGGCGCTGACGTGTTGCCCATCCAGCTCCAGCCCTTCCACCAGGTGAACCCGCAGGGAACGGCAGCAATCCCGCAACAGGGCCATGGCCCGCAGCACGTTGAATCCCAGCAGTGGTTTGTAGACGTTCATCTGCAAATGTCCGCCGCACCCCGCCATGGTGACCGCACTGCTCTGTCCCAGAACCTGCACCGTGGCCATGGCCACGGCTTCGCACTGGGTGGGGTTCACCTTGCCGGGCATGATGGAGCTGCCCGGTTCGTTGGCAGGGAGCCGCAATTCACCAAAACCGGCGCGGGGACCCGAGGCCAGCAGGCGGATGTCGTTGACGATCTTGTGAAGACCCATGGCCAGTTGGCCGCCGCGATCCATCAGGTCCACCAGGGCGTCATGGCACCCCATCACCGCAAAGCGATCAGGGGCCACATGCCAGTTCTGCCCACTCCACCGGCGCAAGTGCTCACACACCAGCTCCCCAAATCCCGCTGGCGCCCCCAAGCCGGTTCCCACCGCCGTACCACCCAGAGGCAAAGGCTGGAGTCCGGTGAGGGAGTCGCGCAAGCGCCGCTCGGCATCTTGCAATTGTGCTGCCCAGCCTCCCATCTCCTGGGCCACCGTGAGCGGCACCGCATCCTGAAGGTGGGTGCGGCCAATTTTCACCACGTCCGTCCACTGCGCCGCCTTGGTGGACAAGGCGGTGATCAGTTCCGTCAAGCTGGGCAACAACTGCTGCACACTGTCTCCCGCCGCCAGGTGAACGGCGGCGGGGAATACGTCGTTTGTGGACTGGGAGCGGTTCACGTGATCGTTGGGGTGGACCGGCCGCTTCCGGCCCCGTTGCCCACCACCCAATTCCGAGGCCCGATTGGCGATCACCTCGTTGACGTTCATGTTGGTCTGGGTGCCGCTGCCGCTCTGCCACACACCGAGGGGAAAGTGATCGTCAAAACGACCGGCCAGCACCTCGTCACAGGCCGCCACAATCCAGCCGCAGCGCTGTTCATCCAGCACGCCAAGCTGGGCGTTGCCGAGGGCCGCCGCCTTCTTGATGCGCCCCAGTGCGTGAACGATCTCCATGGGCATCCGATCCGGGCCGATGGCAAAGCTGCGGATGGCCCGCTGGGTCTGAGCGCCCCAATAGTGCCGGGCTTCCACGGTGACCGGCCCCAGGCTATCGGTTTCCAGGCGTGAGGAATCAGCCATGGAGAGGAGGGGATGTCGTTGGCGGCCACCAGCTTGCCATGCCACTACTGCGCCACACCTGATCCAGCACACCCGGATCCGTCCCACGGAGACGGGGCACATGGCCCAGGAGGCGGGTGCGACCCATGTGGGGTAGCACCGTGGCGTTATCGGCAAAGTCGTCCCCGTTGAGCACCAGGCCCAACACCGGGATGCGGCGCCTGCGCAGGGCCTCCAGACTCAGCAAGGTGTGGTTGATGGTGCCCAGCCCGGCCCGGGCTACCAACACCACCGGCAAGCCCCATTCCCCCATCACGTCAATCTGCAGCAGGTGGCGGGTGACAGGCACCAGCAGACCCCCTGCCAACTCCACCACCAGCGCCCTGTGCTCCTCGTCTTCCGGTGGCCAGAGGCGCTGGCGCTCCAGAACGATTCCCTCCTGCTCGGCGGCCCAGTGGGGAGAGGCGGGGTGTTGGAGGCCGTAAGCCTCCGGCACAATGGCGCTGCTGGAGCAACCACTGAGTTTCTGCACCTGCTCACTGTCGCTGGGCTCGGAACTCAGAGGCGGCAAGCCGGCCTGGATGGGCTTCCAATAACGGGCCGCCAATGCCCGCACCAGCAAGGCTGAAATCACGGTCTTGCCCACCCCCGTATCGGTGCCAGCCACCACCAGCCGTCGTGGCAGCGCCATGGCGGTGGCGGCATCTGGTGGCTGGGGTTGAGGTGTGGTGGCTGGCAGCATCATGGGGCAATAATAATTATTAAAGTCTTCCTATGCTGAACCATGGAGCCGTGGCGGCACTGCAACCGCTGGAGGCCTGGGGGCAAGGACTTGCGTGTCCTCAATGGGGTTACATGGCCATTACATGATCTATTGCAGAACCTGGACTTAAGCTGACTATAAACCCCACTCTACGGTGTTATGGCTTACACACCACCACAGACCTGGCATCAGTGGGATACCCAAGTATGGAATCAACAGCTCTTGTGGTTCTGTTTCGTGGATGATGCAGATGCTCCGCCGCATCAAGGTCTGCGCGCTTCAGAAGAACAGCTTTGTGAAGTAACAGGAGATGATCAAAGCAACCCACGAACCATGGCAGAAAAAATGATACAAGCACTTAAGCAGCAGGCACAGTTGCGAAATCGTAGACCAGCCGACTTTGTGCTGAATCATCAGATGAAGCATTACACACCCTCAGCGCTGGAAGAACCTCCGTTCTTCGCTTTCCTTTGGCTTACCTGCCTCATTGCCCACGGTTACCCGGATCCTGATCAGGAAGGACAGTTTCATGCCCGCTATGAAGCAGTTTTTGGGCATCAGGATCACCAGGGGCTCAAGCTTTTGACTAAAGCCTGGCAAAAACTTAGCGAGTGGCTTGCCATAGAAGGAATCTTTGAAGGCAAACGGCACCGGCAACTAGAGCTACCTCCAATAGATGGTTACCGAAGCAAAATCTCTCATTCCTGGCGGCTAGCTTTTCCGCGCTTGGCAGACTATCGTTTGCTACAGCAGCTCCTTAGTCGTCTGCGACAACGCCATGAATGGCATCTGAAGGCCAACTCCCCGCAGTTAATTAGCCGTCTTCTTTCTGAAGCAGAGTTCAGCTCTGACTTCAGAAACGAGCTCACGCGATGGAAACAAGCACTGAATAAGAACCCTGATGATGAAACCTGGTTCAGCTCATTTCTAGGTCGGGTCATTCAGGATCTCCAAAAAGCCACATCTAACCAGACCAGCAACAACAATCGGCAGATCGCTGGATCGAGTCCAGTGTTTGGGGCGCTGGTCCTTTGCTCGTATGGTGATGTGCTGGGGGTGCTGCTTCTCGCAGATGGAATTCCCCAGGCTGAGCGGGATGGCTGGCATGAGGAGCCTGGTGATGAGTGGTGTGAGAAGTTGAGTGAACATCCTTTACTGATTCCCAACACGGCGGACCCTCAGTACGCTGCTTTTGAAGGGGGTAGCCTTGCCACTGACCTTGAGGAATCCTCAATCACCGGGCTTCGTCCCCTAATTAATCAGGGGTTGCTGTTATTTGGACTGGATCCCGCCATCGATTGTCCGCGATTGCTGCCGAGCCCTTCAGCGGAGCAAAGGCCAAGTCATGTAGTCATGCGTGAAGAGAGCAGTGAGGCTTTCCTTAAGCAATTTGGTGGAACAGAAATTGACAATTTCGACCTTGAGCAGGACGGATGGACCTGCATCAGGGATTTTGAGGCGACTGCCAGGCAACTCGAAAGATTTGCCACATCTGGTATATCTCCAGATAGTAAAGAGTCGCCTCCAAAACTGACTCTTAGTAAAGGACTCCGAGTTCAAGGTGGTTTCCTGGCAAGGGGACTGGGCTTGCCCAATGTGCGCGTACAGTTTAGACAGCCAGCACGGGCTATCAAGCTTTTCATCCCTAAAGAAAAGTTCTCAATCGCCTACTTCCCAGACCGAGACAATCCAGAGATATGGAAACCGCCAGATGACAGCCGTCAGAAAACTGCCTTTCGGGCAGGAGCAGCAAGGCTCGAGGCTTCTTTTGACGACATTCCCAAACGGGATGTTACCTTTCAATTGGAGTACATCTCCTCTCATGTGCAGCTTAAACGCTCCCAGCTCATTGTTTTTCGAGAAGACTGGGGTTGTAAGCTGGGGCCTATCTATTTAGAGACGCCTAAGCAATCTAATTTTGACCTGGGTAATGCTTCCGTAAACAAAGCTAAGCAGTTGTTGAGCAATGGGAACTCAGCAGTTAACCCACAGTTTGAACGTCAGATACTTGACGCACTCTGTGCAGTATTCCAACGTCGTCCGCGCATCAAGCGACGGGAATTTCAGCAACTCTATCGCCAACTAGGTGGGATGTCCTCTGAGTGGCCACTGTTTTACGAAGGCCTACTGCGAGCCTGGTGTGAAGGGGGTTGGCTTGAGGAGGGACTAGACCGGAATGGGGAGTGGAGTCTGCAGCCTATTGATCCCCGTCTAGTGCAAACAAGTCCGATAGGGGTGCAAGTGGTCGGCCTACTGTCCGTTGCAGGTTTGGAGAAGTTGCTGGCCCTTGCCAAAGAATTTGAGGAGGTGATGGAAGTCGACCCCGTAGCACCAGCCTGTCCTTGGCTGCCTCGCGGCTGGCGTTTTCGTGGGCATGAGGTGGTAGACTTGCTGGCTGAGTTTAGTGGTCTGCCGTTGGTGGCTCAGGAGGACTGGGTGGAATTGCCTGTGAACTTGGATGGGATCCCGCCTTGGGTGGTAGTCCCCAAGACATGCGACGCTCCGGATTGGCCCCGATCTGCCAGAGATCCCTCCTTCCACGAGGAACGGCTTTGTGGAATCCGAGAGAACAGTCACCTGGACTACTCTCAGCCTCCAGAGCAGCATTGTCAGTATGATGTCAAGGCCAGCCCTAGCAAAGCAGTGATTCACCGGGAGCACAGGTTCGGGCGAACTCGATGGCACAGTCCTGATGATGGACATGGCCCGTTCGTGTCCTGTCATCGCAACCGTGCTGCACTGCACAGCATCCATGGTGCCAGTGACGGACTCTGGCCCTTTGGCTTCCCTGATCGGCAGAAGCCACTGATCGAGCGTTTCTACGATGCTGATGCCTACTTGCCCCTACCGATTGGCCGCTTTGCAGCTCTGAAGGGGCGGCAACTACCAGGTCCTACACTGCCATCCCGCCGGGAGCAGCACACCTATTCCTACTGGCTTGATAAAGGCACAGGTGATAAGATCCGAGACCAGGCTGAAATCCCCTTGATCAACCTCATCTAGTCCCCATGCATGATCCCATTGGCGCCTTCTCCCGCATCCGTGCCTTCTATCTCAGCTACCTGGACACAGCTTCCAGGCTTGAGCCAGCAGACATTAGGGAAGATCGCCGAAAATTGCTCATGAAGACAGGTACGCTCTGTACCAGTCCATTGCTTGAGCCGCTGCCCTCCTGGGAGACAGATGGGCGCAGCTTTGAGGATCTTGTGAGCGAGGAAGGGGAAGATGCGGTTCTGGCAAGCTTATCGCCAAAAGCACGGCGTGCCTTTGTTGACCTGATCGGTTGCGGTCTCATTGACCGTGATGAGCATGGAGCTCTCCATCGTCCCTACGGTCATCAGGTAACAATGCTGAAACGGGGGTTGCGTGATGGTCAAGCTGGCATCGTCACCTCTGGAACAGGGTCAGGAAAAACTGAGGCCTTCCTGCTGCCAATTCTGGCATCAATCATTGAGGAAGCCACCCGCGATAAGGGGGGGTGGCCAAAGCCAAAGTCTGGTTATCTCAGCCTCGAGAATCGCTGGTGGCGTGGCCAGGATGGTCAGCCCATGGCAAAGCGAAATCACCAAGGGGAGTATGAGCTTAAAGAGGACATTAAAAAAGGCCTTAACTGGGATGATTACACAGGTTACGAACAAAGGCACAATGAGCAACGTCCTGCGGCCATCCGTGCCCTCATTCTCTATCCCATGAATGCTTTGGTGGAAGATCAGATGACTCGTCTACGTATGGCATTGGATTC
>Ga0209021_1003047_pt1 | contig 13868 bp, 13 predicted proteins | sample PinacodermFT_FD_187299 | JGI IMG/M metagenome (GOLD analysis project Ga0209021, IMG submission 187299) | Host-associated microbial community of the marine sponge Aplysina aerophoba from Gulf of Piran - sponge pinacoderm, lysed by freeze-thaw... | ecosystem: Host-associated > Porifera > Sponge >... | reverse complement strand
GCGTCCAGGCTGGCACCTGCTGGACAAACCACCGCGACAGAGTGGGTTACGACCCATTGCGGTCCGCCCCGGGCCGTGAGTATGAGAAATCCGGGTTAGGGAGCAAGGGACCGCCGGACTTCAGGCCGGCACAGCGGGCCGAAGGTCCGCTGACGACGCTACGCCGATCGCGAAAGAGGAGGGAATGCCTCGGTCCCCATGGGAACCGCGTGAGTGATGTCCAAGACAGATGAAGAAATACATACAAAAGATGATTATTGGTGCGATAATGGATCTATCAGCACCTTCACTCCCTTTTCCGAGAGATCTCGACCATGCCCACCATCCGCAAGACCATCACTCTGACCAGCCAGCAGGATCAGTGGGTGAAGGCTCAGATTGCGGAGGGCCGCTTCACGAATGACAGCGAGTACATCCGTGACCTGATCCGGCGCGACCGTGAGCGTGATGCGTCGTTTCACGTCCTCCAGGCCGCGATCCAGGAAGGGCTGGACAGCGGACTGAGCGACCGGACGATCTCTCAGATTGCGGAAGAAGCCGAAGCACGGCTTCGGCGTCATGGCCGCCTATAGGCTGACGCGTCGCGCGGCGGCCGACCTGGACGGGATCTTCGAACACACCGCATTGCGGTTCGGGCCGGAGCAGGCACGGAGCTACTTCGACAGTCTCCACGAGTGCTGTCAGCGCCTGGCCGGGCACCCGGGACCGGACCGCAGCGCCGAGTCCCTTGCTCCGGGCCTTCGGCGGTATGAGTTTCGTTCACATGTGGTGTTCCATGTCGCGGAATCCACGGACCTGGTCATCGTTCGGGTCTTGCACACCAGGATGGATGCCGAGCGCCATGTGCGAGGGGACACCATTCGAAGTCCGGGAGCGGCTGATCAGACCTGAATGGGGCTCTCCGTCATCGTCCCGGCCGGGCGGCCCCTAACGGCCCGGGATCTCCCTCCCCGGGGTCCACGGAGCGCCCGCCGCTTCGAGGTCGGCTTCAAGCTGGGCGAGGTCCTCATCGACCAGCGTCCGCAGTTCGCCGCGGAGCGTCTCGAACTCTCCCGCCGCGATGCGGAGGCTCTCGCGCTGGGTTGCGGTCGGCGTCTGCCGGGTTTCCCAGTGGCCGCTGGCGACCCCTCCGACGCGGCCTCGAATGGAAGGCGCGGCCGGATGGTTGCGCGACTGCCTTGCCGGGTCGCCGTTCAGCCGGACTTCGAGATCGGAAAGCGTCCGCAGGATGGTGTCCATCCGCCCGAAGAGCGCCTCGTCCGCCCGCGGGGTCTCGTTCAGGGCCGCCCGCAGGTGCCGCAACCGCTCTCGGATCCGGCTCGCTTCGGCCGCTGCCCCGTGGATCTGCCGCAGCAGCGCCGCCGTCTCCTGCTGGAAGGCGGCTACCGCCGCCGGGTCCACCCCTTCGGGCAGGTTCGGCACCGGCCTCACCTCGAACCGCTGCGGCTCGCCCAGGCTCCGGGCGCCGTCCCGGGTCACCGCCACGAGCTGCGCCTGGTATTCCCCGGGCGCCGTCAGCGGCCCCTGGGGAGGCCGGACCCACGGAGGCGAGAACCCCGGGGTCGTCAGGTTCACCGGGTTCGGCGCGGGGCCCCGGAGGTCCCACGCAACCCGTTGGACGCCCTTCTTCGCCGGGCCGGCGATCCGCCGCACCGGTTCCCCGTTCGCGTCCCGGATCACCACGAACACCGCGGGGTCGGCCTCCAGCTCTTCGATGCGCAGGGTGTCGAAGCCGGGGAAGGCGATGTCACCCCCCTCCTCGCGGGTTCCCTTCTCGGTGTCCCGCCGCTCCTGCTGCGCGGTCTTCAGATCCTCGGGGAGGTAGTAGGTGAACACCGCGCCGAACGGCGGGTTGTCCGCCACGAACGCGGTGCTTCCCTGCGTCGGACGGCCCGGCGCCTGCGCCGGCACCGAGGGCACGTACCACCACGCGTCGCGGAGCGGAAAGAGCACCGAGTCGCCGGACCGGACCGCCGCGGCCATGGTCCTGAGCGACGAGTAGTCGTCCAGCACGTAGAACCCGCGGCCGAACGTCGCGCCGACCAGGTCGTCGTCCCGCCGCTGCACCTTCACGTCGCGGAACGAGATGGTGGGCGCGCCCTTCAGCTTGACCCAGTTCGTCCCGCCGTTCCACGAGACGTGGAGTCCGAACTCGGCGCCCAGGAACAGCAGGTCCGGGTCCTCGTGGTCCTGCTGGATCGCCCAGACGATGGTTCCGTCCGGCAAGTCGCCCGCAATGGACTCCCACGAGGCGCCGCGGTCGCGGCTCCGGAACAGATAGGTACGGAAGTCGCCCATCTTGTGGTTGTCGGCCACCACGAACACGGTGTCGGCGTCGTGCTGGGAGGCCTCGATGTCGTTGACGAAGGAAAGTGCAGGGAGGTCGGGGAGCGCCGCGGCGCGGGTCCAGTTGACGCCGCCGTCCGCGCTCGAGTGGACGAGTCCGTCGTCGCTCGCCGCGAAGAGCACGCCTTCGGTCACCGGTGATTCGGTCATCGCGGTCAGGGTCGCGTAGCGGGACATCGCCGCCGTGTCGTGCAGCGCGTCCACGCTCCAGATCCGGTCGTAGAACGGGAGTTCGTAGCGGTTCCGGCCGGTGGTCAGGTCACCGCTGATCGCGGTCCACGACTGGCCCCGGTCCTCGCTGCGCCACACCCGCTGCGAGCCGAAATAGATCCGGTCGGCGTTATGCGGGCTGATGAAGATGGGGGAGTCCCAGTTCCAGCGCTCGGGCGGTTCGCCGGGGGCGGCAACCGGTCCGATGTGCAGCACCTCCTCGCTCCGCCGGTCGGCCCGGTAGAGGTTCCCCTGCTGGGTCATCAGATACATGATGTTGGGGTCGCGGGGGTCGATGTCCACCCCGTAGCCGTCGGCGCCGAGCGGCACGTACCAGTCGCGGTTCCGCACTCCCTCCAGGTTCAGGGTGCGGGAAGGTCCGTGCACGGTGCCGAGGTCCTGCGCGCCGCCGAGGACGTCGTAGAACGGCTCGCCGTTGCTGAGCGCCACCTTGTAGAACTGGGAGACCGGCATGTTCGGGAAGTGACGCCAGGTCACCCCCTCGTCATAGGTCTCGTAGAGCCCCGAGTCGGTGCCGCCGAGCAGGTGGCCGGGGTCGTCGGGATCAATCCAGAGCGCGTGGTTGTCGCTGTGCTTTTCGCGCCCGGTGCCGAGGTAGTCGAAGGTCTTGCCGCCGTCCCGGGTCACGTGGAAGAAGACGTCCATCTGGTAGACGAGGTCCGGGTCGGTGGGGGACGCCTCGATCTCCTGGTAGTAGTGCGGCCCGGTGCCGCCCGAGATGTAGGGGTTGCGGCGCTCCCAGCTCTCGCCCCGGTCGGTGGAGCGGTAGAAGCCACGCTCCTCCTCGTCCGCCTCGATGGTGGCGTAGACGAGGCGCGGGTCCGCGGGCGTCACCGCCAGGCCGATCTTGCCGACGTCCCCCTTGGGCAGGCCCGTCGTGATCTTGCGGAACGAGCGTCCACCGTCGTCCGACTTGTGGATGCCGGAGCCGGGACCCCCCGCGAGGAAGGACCAGACGTGGCGCCGGCGCTGGTAGGCGGCGGCATAGACCGTGTCGGGATCGCCGGGGGCGAACTCCAGGTCGGTCACCCCGGTGTCCGGGCCGAGATCGAGGGTGCGCGTCCAGGTCGCGCCGCCGTCCTCGGTCCGGTAGACCCCGCGGTCGCCGCCGCCGTTCCAGAGCGGGCCCTCCGCCGCGACGAGGACCGTGTCCCCGTCCCGCGGGTCCACCAGGATCTTGCCGATGTGCTGGGAGCCGTCCAGCCCGACCGCTTCCCAGGTGGCGCCACCATCACGGCTCCGGTACACGCCGTCGCCCCAGCCGACGTGGCGTCCGCTCACGTTCTCCCCGGTGCCCAGCCAGACGACTTCCGGGTTCGACGGGTCAAGGGCGACGGTCCCGAGGGAGTAGGACGGGTACTCGTCGAAGATCGGCTTCCAGGTGGTCCCGGCGTTGTCGGTCTTCCACAGTCCGCCGGAGCCGACGACCACGTACCAGGTGGAGCGGCGTTCGGGATGCACCGCGAGGTCGGCGATGCGGCCACCCATCAGCGCGGGTCCGATGCCGCGGAGCTTCAGCCCCTCGATCGCACTGGCGACGGCTCCGGAGTCCCCGCTTGGGGCACTCCCCGTCCGGGGGTCTCCGGTCTGGGAGTCTCCGGTCTGGCCCGCCGCGACACCGGCGGCCAGGAGCATGGCAATACCAAGAACCGCGCTCCGCTTCGGGAGCCGGCGGGGCCGGGTTCTTCCGGCGATTTCGCAGTTGTCAGAGATGACTGGAGACATGGAGCGGCACCCTCCTTCTTCCCGGGATTCGGCCGCCGCCGAGGGGGCTGGCGACCGTCCGTATCGTGGTGTGCGGAATGCTAGAGTGAGGAAAGATCGGTTGTAAGGGTATGTCTGAGAAGCAGACTGGCATGAGCGCAGCATCTTTTTTCGGTACGGGGAACTCCAGCATTGCTTCCGCGACGCGGCTTCGCCGTTGGCCCGCCCGCCGGGTCCGCCTGCTGAGCCGCACCGTAATCCTGACGCTCGTGGCGCTCAGCTTCACCGGCCTCCTCGTCGTTCCGGCCACCTGGTGGGGCTTTGCCGCGGACATCCTGTTCCGGAGCTGGCTGGCCTTCATCGGCACCGTAATGGCGCACGAGGGCGTTCACGGCCTCCTCGGCAGGACGCGCCGGGCGAACACCTTCTGGGGCCGGCTGGCGCTCTTGCCCGTTCTCGTGCCCTTCACGAACTTCCGGGGTACCCACCTCCAGCACCATCGGCACACCAACGAACCCGGCAAGGATCCGGATCTTTTTCTGGACACTCCGCACAAGTGGCAGCTCCCCTTCCGGGCGGTGGCAATGCCGCACCAGTGGTTCTTCTGGCTCCGCCGGCGCGGCGGGCTGCCTCCCGGCCACGCGCGCGATCTCGTCCTGAACTATCTGGCCATTGCGGCCTGTTATCTTCCCGTCGCCATTCTGGTGGGCCCCTGGCGACTCGTAACGGGGGTGCTGCCGGTCTGCACCCTCGTGTCGCTCGTGCTCTGGATCCCGTTCGCCCACCTCACCCACGAGGGCTATTCCACCGGTGATCCCACGGCGCGATCGCACAACTGGTTCGGCTGGTTGGCCTACTGGTTTTCCTTCGGGCTGTCCATGCACCGCGAGCACCACCTGCGGCCGCATCTCGCCTGGATCGAACTCCACCAGCTTGTCGAACGCGACCCCGAGCGGCGCCGGATCCCGCGGCGCGACATCTGGCGAGAAGCGCCGCCCCAAGCCGTCTGACCGGAACCATCCCGCTCGCCACGCCGGACTTGGCGTGTCTGCTTGCGGACTCCCTCGCCAGGCCGCTGGACTACGCCTTCGTACTGAATCTCGGTCAGTCGTCGCACGCGGTGACCGACTTCGAGCCGCTCTACCGGGGGGCCGAAGGGGCTCGGCACGCCTTTCCGGTCGCCGGCAGCCGGCTGCGCCAGCCCCCGTTCGACATTCCGAGTTGGGAAACGCAGCCGGGGACGCCGCCCGCGCTCGTGATCCGGGTGTTCCCGGAGGGGGAGCGCGTTCTCCGGATCCAGGAGTTTCTCGAGACCCCGTTCTCCCTTCAGGAAGGCCCGCCGCTGCGGCAGATGCTTCTCGGCATCGGAGATCCCCCGTCCTGGAGTCTCGTGACCCAGGTGCACCACGCCGCGTCGGACCTGATCGGGACGCTGCTCTTCGTGCAGCGGCAACTGCGGATGGCCCGGGGCCTCGAAACCATGCCGCCGCGTCCCCAAGTGGTCCCGCCGGAACTGCTGGAGACCCCCAGGGGGGCTCGCCGGAACCCGGCCGCCCGCCCCTCGGCCGCCCTCGCCACGCGCCCCGGACCCGCCTCGGCGAGCCGCAGGTGGCGCACGATCACCGTGCCCCGCGAGCCGCTCGCCTCCCTTTCGCAGACGGTCGGCGGATTCCGGTGGAACGATTGCCTGCTGGCGGCGGCGCTCGATGCGCTCGCCGCCTGGAACCTGCAGCAGAGCGTTTCGGCGGACCGGATCGGACTGTGGGTGCCGATGAACACCCGCACGGAGCGCCTGCGCGGATTCGGGAACGGCGTGTCGCGCATCCGGGTGCACCGCGAGGCCCTGTCCGGAGCGAAGAGCCGGGCCTTCCTGGAGCGCTGCCGGTCCGTACGCCGGATCGTGCACCGCAAGAAACGGACGGGGGAGTGGGCCGTCCCACCGGTGCCGGTCCCCGCGCCGCTCTTTCCCGTGGCGGCGCCGTTTCTCCGCCGGTGGCTCTACCGGCCGTGGGCGGACTTCGGCACCGCGGGGTTCACGCACCTCGAGACCTGGCCCGGTGAGGGGGATCCGGTACTGAGCGAGATTTCGGGCATGGAGGTGATCGCCTGTCTCCACGAGCGGCATCCCCTCTTCTTCGCGGCGATGTCCCGGGGCGAGCAGACCGCGGTGACGATCACCTGGGATCCGGCCCTGCTCCGGGACGAGGACATCGACTTCATCGCCGCGGCCTTCGAGGCGCCCCTGGTCGACCCACCCTTCCTCCGGTCCGGACAGCCCTGGACGCGGCCTCATTGACCGGTGGTCTGCGAGAGTCTGCGAACGACCTCGGGCGGTCCGCGATCGCGGTGCTGGTTCGGCTGGCCGGGTGGGCCGCCGTCGTCCGCCACCGGGTCCGCCTGAGGGTCCACCCCCTCCGGGAACGGCGCCTGCGGCGGCGCCTCGGGATCGGCCCGTCCATCGAGGTCACCCGCGACCTGCCGGAGGTGAACGCGGAAGACGGGGCACGGGCTGCCGTCGCCCTCACCTCGGGCACCGCGGGCGAGCCGAAGCGAGTCCGGTATTCGAAGCGGCGCCTCGCGGCGACGCGCGGCGTTTTCGTGGACTCCATGCTTCGCCTCGTCGCGTCGCGGCGGATCCGGCGTCCGGGCCTCTACGTTTTCGGAGCACTCGATCCGGACCGTTCGTTGAGTGCGCTCCTCGTCCGGGAGCGGCGCGCGCCGCCGTGGTTCGTGCTGCTGCAGGCGCCCTACCGCGCCCAGTCGGACCCGGCGCTACTCGAACTGAAGGAGAGGTACGGCGCGGCGGCGCTGCGCCTGCTGGTGCTCACCCTCGCGAACCCGGGGATGCTCTACGCGACGAACCCGTCCACGCTGAGCGGTTTCCTGGAGGCGGTGGAGCGAGACTGGGAGGCGGTCTCGGCGCTCGTTCGGCGGGTCGTCCGGGACCCGGACCGGGTGTCCCCGGCCGCGCGCCGGATCCTCCGGAGGCTCGCATCCCGGGGATCGCGGGAACGTCTGGTCCGGGTCGCGGAAAGCGCGACGCCGCTGCCGATCGCGGTCTGGAATCCGGCGTTTTCGACCTACGTGTGCTGGACGGGGGGCGCGGTGACGCCGTTTCTGGAGCGGCTCGACCGGCGCCTGCCGGCGTCGGGTTTCCGGAGGGAGCCGATGTTCTCGATGTCCACCGAGACCGTGGAGACGATTCCGGACTACCGCCGGGAGGAGACGGCCTTCCTCCCCGCGGCCCCGGGAACGGTGCACGAGTTCCTGCCGGAGCCGGAGGCGGGTCCCCTGAAGTCTCGCGAACTGGAACCGGGGGGTACCTACGAGATGGTGGTGAGCCACCGCTTCGGTCTGAGGCGCTACGCCACCGGGGACCTCTTCCGGGTCGAGCGATTTGTCGGCGGTCTGCCGGACCTCCGTTTCGTCGGGCGGCGCGGACTGGGCTGGTCCTTCACCGGGGAAAAGCTCACCGCCGAGCAGGTGGATCAGGCGCTTCGGAGGCTGGAGGCCGAACATCCCGGCCTGCGCGACGGGCGCTGGCTGGCGCTATTTCCCTCGAACCCGGGCGGGGCGGCGCTGCCCTGCTACCACTTCGCCGCGGTAGGCGGGGATCCGGCGGGCCTGCCCGAAGGCCTGCCCGAACGCCTCGACGACCTGCTCGGGGAGTTGAACCTCGAGTACCGCGCCAAGCGGGCGAGCGGCCGCCTCGGCGAAATCCGTCTCACCACGCTCGCTCGCACCCAATTCCTCCGCCGCGCCGCCGGCGGCGGAACGGCCCACCCCGACTCCCAGTTCAAGTTCCAGCCCTTCTACCCGCGCCTCTGGGAGGAGGGATAGGCACCGGGGGCCGGTGCCGACTCCGTCGAGCTGCGAACCGAACTCACGCCTCGGAGCGCCGGCCTCCGGCCGGCATCGACCGCCGAGAGGCGGTCGAAATCGCACCCCACTCCCCGCCGCGACGGCCGACACGCGGGCAGCGAACCAGCGGTTCGCTGACATTTGGTTTTTCTCCCGTTTTGGAGGGCCGGAGAGGTCGTAACCTCACCCTCCTTCACGGCCCACCCGGTACGGGAACGCCGGACCTCCGGTCGGCACGCGGGCCGCAGGCCCGCAAGAGCGCGTCTCGCCAACCGAAAAGAGGTACGTACTGCTTTAGCGACCCTCCAGCCCGCCCACCTCGAACTCCACTCCGAACCGCTCCCCGTAGTCCACGAACTGGGTCGGATTGGGATCCACGTTCAGGATCACGAAACTCGCGCCCGGCGGCTCGAGCAGGTAACGGTCGAGCGAATGCCAGGTCCCGGTCTTGTAGGCGTAACCCTTTCCGGGATCGATCAGAAAGGCGCGCACCTCTTCGGGCTTCGGAATGGCCTCGGCGTCGTCGAGATCGGTGGGCGGCGCCACGGCCACCACCGCGGCCGAGCCTTCCAGCGGAATGAATGCCTGGGTGACGGCAAAGTGGCGCTCCAGCAGGCGGAACCTCCTTCCACCGACGGGTTGCCAGATGACGTCCATCGTGGTTCGGCCGTCGATCCGGAAGTCCACCGGAAAGAACCGCCGGCCGTCGGCCGGACGCTCCCGCGCCTCGATAACCTCGCCGTAGGGGGCGAAGGACTCGGCCGTCATGGGTTCGATGGGGAGCCTGACGATTCTCATGAGTGCGCTCCAGGCTCCTAAAACGGACCGAGCTGTATGTATTGGGCGATGACGAGCCCGCTGGTCGCAACCAGGAGAATGATCCCGAAGAGCGGCAGGTAGTACCGGATCCACCGCACGAGGCCGACGCGCGCCATCACCAGCGTCGCCATGAAGTATCCCGATGTCGGGAAGATCACGTTCGTGATCCCGTCGCCCCACTGCGTGGCGAGCACCACCACCTGCCGGGTGACCCCGGCGAGGTCGGCCACCGGAACCAGGATGGGCAGGGTGATGAGCGCCTGTCCGCTCCCGGACGGAACGAGGAAGTTGAACGCCGTCTGGCCGAACAGGACCCCGACGGCGGTGAGCGCCGGGGGGAGCGAAGACACGAGTAGCGCAGCGCCATAGACGACGGTGTCCATGACCATCCCCTCGGTCATCACCACCGACACTCCCCGGGCCACGCCGCACACCAGGGCGCCGACCAGGATTTCCCGGAACGAATCGTTGAAGTCGGCGCAGATCTGATTCGGCCCCCGGCCCGCCAGGAGCGAGACGACGACCGCCATCGCGACGAAGGCGCCCCCGATCTCTTCGAACCCGAGGCGGAGCACCAGGACCGCGACGACGAACACCACGAACAGGCCGAGCGCCACGATTCCAGCGGTCTTCTGCCGCCCGCTGAACGAAACGGGGGCGACGCCCTCGGCGGGAACGGTGGCGGTTTCCCGCGGCGCTCCGGATTCGTCGCGCCGGGCAATCTCCTGCCGCGCCCGGCGCACCACGAAGACCGCCGCCGCCGTCTGGATGATCAGGAAGAAGACGAACCGGTACCCGGCTCCGGAAAACATGGGGAGACCGGCGAGCATGTGCCCGATCCCCACCGTCGCCGGCACGGTCACCCCGAAGGCCGCGCCGAGCGTGGTCGGAAGGAGCGCCACCGCGGTTCCGGTGACCGGCCCGCATCCCATCCGAACGAGCAGGGGCTGCACGATCGGCAGGTAGGCGATCGAGAGCTCCGGCATCCCCACGACACCCGACACCGCGGAGAAGGCGAACATGAGCGCCGGGATCAGGAGTTCGACCCGCCGCCCGGTGGCCGCGGTCAACCGGTTCACGCCGAGATCCAGCACTCCCGCCCGGCGCATCACGCCCACGGAGCCCGCGACCAGAAACACCAGGAAGACGACGCTCGCCGCGTCGGCGAGCCCGTCGGGAATCGCGGTGATCACGTCCATGAAACCCGCCGGCGACCGCTCGATCGTGTGGTACGACCCGGGCACGACCGCCTCCCGCCCGTCGGGAAGCACCGTCCGCTCGTAACGGCCCGCCGGAATGATCCAGGTGAGGAGCGCCGCGACAGCGATCAGCGCGGAGAGGACGATGTAGATGTCGAGCCCGCGATGGCTCTCAGGTGACCGCTTCGTCGCTTGGGCTCCCATCGCACAAGGGTATGGCGAACTCTCTCCTTGGCAGCCGATGGACACAGGAGCGTGAGCGCGAGCGGCCAAGAGACCGCGGCGGCTGCGTCCGCCGGAGTTGCTCCTCCTCCGACGAGGCCGCGCCCCGCCCGATCAGCGCGGGCGGTTGGCCCGCCGCATGGTCTCGAAGCCGGAAACCAGATCGCTCCGGTCGAGGGCCGCTTCGAGGGATCGCAACAACCGCCGGATCCGGCGGTGGTCCACCGCGGGTCCGTGCAGGCGCCAGAGATTCCGCGCGTCCTCAATGTCCTTGGGGCGGCCCGCAAGGATCTTGGCGATCACGAGATCCGCAACATCAATCAACGGGACCGGGACGCCGCCGATGTCCGTCGTCTTCACCCGCTGGAAGAATTCGTCCTCGAGGCCGGACCCCGCGAACACGACATCGAGCGGCATCGCCGTGGCGGTGTGAACGAATGGCATCACGCGCGTCTCCCGCACAAAGTCGGGGTCCTTGACCGCAAGAGCGAACCCGGCGGCCTCCATGTCGCGGACGAAGCGCTCCGGTTCGTCGGGAACGAGCCCCAGGGTGACATCAACATCGGCGCTCAATCGGGGCACGCCATGTGCGACAACCGCCTGTGCGCCGAACAGGTACCAGCGTCCCCAGCGGTTCAGGACCGCCGCCAGCGCCGCCAGCAGATCACGGCCGGCGGGCTGCATCGGCGCGCGCGAACAGATCGGCCAGGCGGAGGTGGGAGCCCAGGTCTTCGCGGCGGCTTTTCGCATCCGGCCAGTCCGGGTTCTCCAGGATCGCCTGTTGGCGCAACTCGTCAGCGATCCGCAGTCCTTCCAGAGGCCCCAGACGTTCGATGCGCTCGGCCCAATAGACGTCCTTGAAGTCGCGCGCCCGCTGCCAATCGCGGGCCATAAAAGCGCGGATGCCGGTGGTGATCCTGTTGTTCATCCTGATCCCGGCACCGAGCCTACCCCATCCGGCAACGGGAGCGGCGTCGCCCGGCATCGCCCGCTGGAGGCGGGCGAAACAGCCAACGCCAGGGACAAGCAGGAAGGGACTTCACCTCCGCTCGTAGCGCCGCGCCGGGACGATCCAGGTGTCGAGCCCGCGATGGTGTTCGGCGGAACATTCCGTCACCTCGGCTCCCATCCGGGAATCGTACGGCGAACGCTCCCGGCTCGCCGGGGGTACGGGCGCCCGAGCCCGCGGCGCCGTTCCGGCGACCGCACGCCCTCTGCCTTTCCCACGCCCGAAGGGTACGGCCTGCCCCGCCGGCGGCCCGTGCTGTATAACCCGCCTCCCCCGACGAGGAACAACCTATGTGCCCAGGCAAGACGCTCCCCAACGCCCCGCGCAAACTCGACAACTTCCACGGCGGCCTGCGAACGCCCCACGAGTCTTCCGTGACGCTCGGGGGAGCGGTCTTCCGCCTCACCAGCTTCGCCTGCCCCGAGCAGTACGACGTGGATCTGGGCGATGCCGAGAATCGAGGCTACGTGCGGCTCCGCCACGGCGACCTGACGGCGGACTACCTGCCGGATGGCGACTTCTCCCGGGCCACGCGGGTCTTCGAGCACGACATCGGCGACGACGCCCCTTGCTTCGAGAGCGACGAGGAGCGTGACCGGTTCCTGACCGAGATCGCGGAGAAGCTGCACAGCCAGCACCGCTCCCATACCCGTCCGTAGCATCACAGCAGGTCGTAGCCGATGGTCCGGCACGCGTTGCGGATCGGTTCGATGAGCAGCGGGTCGTCCAGTGCCCGATGGACAGCCGGAGTCGCGGGGAACCGATCGAGGCGCAGCGCCCGTTCGTAGAGCGCCACAACGGGCCGATTCGTCAGGGAACCGGGGTAGTAGAGCCCGTGGATGTCCGGATAACAGTCGTGGAAACCCCGGGACCGATTCTGAGAGTAGAGCGCCGGACCGGTCACGAGTTTCAGGGAACCGCCCACGCTCACCGGGAACGTTCCCGTCAGATCGAGCAGCGTTGTTTCGCAGGTCACACTGAACGAAACCAGCCACGGCCGGTCCGTCCGGCGGTTCACGGTGCGCCGGTGTTGAAAGGTCTCGGCCAGCACCGTGACGATGTCGGCCGCCGCGTAGAACACGCCGCGCTCCTGCTCGCAGGGTTCGCCACCCTCGTCCGGCAGGTGGTGATCGAACCGCGCCGAGGTGGGACCGAAGAAACGAAAGGCGTTCCAGAGCGTGGGATACGCGCCGCCCCGGCGGTACACCCGGTGGAGCAGCGATCCGGAACGCAGCGAAACCAGGCGGGGCTCGCGACTCCGCAGCCGGGCGGGGTCCGGCCGGTTCGGTAGTTTGGGCACCGCGCCCTAACAGCCTGTGGATAAAGTGACGTGAGCACCGAGAACGGTGAGGCGCCCGGCTGACAAGGCGCGTGAGGAAGGAATACCGAGTGTATTTCGACCGAAACGCAACGATGAGGGCCGCACAGCGGCCCGTTTCAGCCGGGATGCATCGCCGTTTGAATGCCGCGTGACTTTGTCCACAGGCTGCTAGAGGCGGCGGGCCAGCAGGGCAACCCGGGAGCCGTCGTATCCCGCCTTGAGCCAGTCAAGCGGCGACACGGTGGCGTCCAGGTCTTCGTCCCGGAAGAGATCGGCGTTTCTGGCATAAAGCCAGTTGAAGACCTCGACGGGATGCAACCGGGGATTCAGCACCCGGTTCACAACAGCAATGTTCGGTATCAGCCCGTCATCGGGCAGGAACTGGAATTCCGGGATCAGGCGCCGGCTACCCATCAGGAAGCTGTAGAGGGACCGATCCGCGATCAACTGACGGACCCGGCCGCCGGCCAGGCCCAAGCGTTCGCCGGCCTCCCGCGAGGTGAGACTCCGCTCCACGATGGCGGCGTACTTGACGGCCGTCATCGCGAGCGGATCGGGGCCGGGCCGCGGTTCCAGATCCAGGCCGCCCGCACGCAGCACCGCCTGCTCGGCCGCCGGCAGGCCACCGGGGGCATCGCCGTACGCCAACGGTTCCATGCCGTCCAGAACCGCCGCGAGAGCGCCGTTCAGGACTTGCGGGTCCGTTTCCCGGAGGCCCCGGGAGGCCAGCAGGCGTTCGACAGGCGGAGTCATGGGTGGTTCTTGTATGAGCATATTCTAGCACCGCTAGATATTGCATCAATCGAGATCACACGCTTCGGTGGGTGTGGGCGCGGCCCCCCGACACACGGCCTCGTTGTGCACTGATGGGCAACACGCCCGGATGCGGCGCCGACGCACCCGGACTACGGCCGTGCAGGACGACTCAGGCGCTGGGCGTCGAAGGTGCAGGACCCGGGCACCGCCCGGTGAAGACCGGGATTAGCCCGGACTTCTCATACTCCGCGTCACCCTGGCGTTCGCAACGTGGACGCTCTTGAACGTGATTGGCGTGATCTGTTCCACGGCCCTCTCGGGCCGCGGGTGCCGACTGAAGTCGGCGTTCCAAGCCGTTTTGGCGGTGAAGGCGATGTGCCTGGTGCGGTTCCGCGACGCT
>Ga0209021_1003037_pt1 | contig 13888 bp, 14 predicted proteins | sample PinacodermFT_FD_187299 | JGI IMG/M metagenome (GOLD analysis project Ga0209021, IMG submission 187299) | Host-associated microbial community of the marine sponge Aplysina aerophoba from Gulf of Piran - sponge pinacoderm, lysed by freeze-thaw... | ecosystem: Host-associated > Porifera > Sponge >... | reverse complement strand
CGGCGGGCGGCTGGAAGCGGCGCAGGACGGCGCGCCGGCCGCCGCCGGGCCCATCGCCGTGTTCGTCCACAACCACACCCACCTGGTCGACTGGCGCCAGAGCGTGCTGGAGCTGACCCGGCTGGGCCGCACCGTCATCGTGGACGGCTTCTCGCCGGTGCGCAACGCCCTCTCGCCGGTGGTCGTCAACGGGGGGCCGTGGCAGCGGACGATCACGCCCGTGCAGTTCGGCCGCCTGCAGGCCGAGCACGGTCTCTCCGACGCCGAGTTGCTGGGCGCCCTGCGGCCGGAACATCTCGCGCCCTGCTACGGCTTCGTGCAGATCGATCCGTACGACGACACGCCGGCGCTCCCGGCGATCCGCTATTGGCGGCAGGCGGAGGGCGGCGACTGGGAGCTGGCGGCCCGGTGCGGCCGGCAGCCTGCGCTGTAGCGCCTGCGCCGATTCGCTTCAGCGCAACTCTCGGAGTACCGTGCGGCTTGCGCGATTGAGCGCCTCGTCGTAGCTGGAGAAGCGCGCCTCGCGAGTGCCGGCGTGTCGCCGTCCAGCCTGGCCCTCGGCGGTTCCAGGGCCATACCTGATCAGGTATCGTGAAGAAATGAGCTCGACGCTGGGCGTTCTGATCCGGGAGGCGCGGGAGCGAGCGGGGTTGACGCAGGCCGATGTCGCGCGTCGCGCCGGCACGTCTCAGCCGGCCATCGCGCGGTACGAGGCGGAGCAGGCTCGGCCGCGACTCGAGACCGTGCAACGTTGCGTCGAAGCGTGCGGCTTCGAGTTGCGGATCGAGTTGGAGCGGACGAGTCCGCAGCGACAAGCGGCTGCCGAGGCCGCCCGCGCGTGCAGTGTGGAGGACCGCCTGCGCACGAACGATGCGTTCACGAGGTTCGCCGCAGAGCTGCGCCGTGGGTGATCCGGACGCGCCTCCGCTCGACTCCGAATCCCTCGTCGGCCTGCTGGATCGGCACGGGGTGGCCTACGTGCTGGTCGGCGGACTCGCGGCGGTTGCCCGGCGCCATGCGTGCGACCTTCGACGTCATCGCAGGGACACCGAAGCGGGTCCGCGGGCAGCTTGCGACTTTCGATGAGCTGGCCTCCAGGGCGCACGCACGTCAGGCGTTCGGGATGACGATTCTGGTCGCCGACCTGGACGACATCATCGAGGCGAAGGAGACGCTGAACCGGGAGCCCGACCGGGTCGCACTGCCGGAGTTGCGGCAGCTTCGCGACCAGCCTCGCCGCGGCGAGGCTGGTCGCTGAGCCGGCGTTGAGCGGGAGGCCACGCGGGCGCCCAGGGGTATCAGTTCCGGCGCCAACGTGCTGTCATGGCGCGCTGTAATCGCCGCCACCACGTGAGCAGCAAGTGTTGAAAGGTCATCCGGTGCCACCGGTTCGCCCACCGCGACCCGGCGGTGGGCCGTGGAACGCGTACGATGGCGCGAGTCTTCGTTAGGCGTGTTCGACGCTTCCCAAGCCGCCAGCCACCGGCTTCTGCCGCAAGCACGATGCGCGCGCACGCCACTGCGTCCGCTCCGGCATCGTGGTGACGTAGCGGGATACCGAGCCGTCGGCAGACGTCGGGGAGCTTTGTCGGGCGGATTCCCCACTGTGCGCGGGCGAGTTGCACGGTGCAGGCGAACCGCGTCGGCGGTGGGCGTAGCCGGTACCGAGCGCAGCAGGCATGCAGGACGCTGCGGTCGAACGGCGCGTTGTGCGCCGCAACGAAGGCCGCGTCGGCGATCCAGGCACGGATTGTCGGCCACAGCTCGGCGAAGGTCGGGGCGTTGCGTACGTCCTCCCACTGCAGACCATGGAGGTCGGTAAACGTAAACTGCGCGGAGGGCGGTCGGATCAGGTAGGTCCGTGAGAGGACAACCCGACCGGCGCAGCCGGCGGCGATCCCGACCGCGCAGGCGCTGTCCCGGCGAGCGGAGGCGGTCTCGAAATCGATAGCGACAAAGGTTCTCAAGGTTTCGGACGCGGCAACCGTACGGCGGGCGGTTGCGGCATGCCGGTTGGCCGGGTGGTGAATCAGGGGAGAGTGCCGCATGGACGCCTGGGGGAAGTTCGACAAGTCATCGGGTCGCGTCCATCGGCTCGAACATCACTGCGCCGATGTCGCGGCATGCTTCGAGGCCCTGCTGGGCGATCCGGTGCTGCGCGCGCGGTTCGTCAAAGCAGCGGGCGACAACGAATTCACGGGCACTACCGTGGCCCGCCTGACGTTCCTCGCTTACCTGCACGACTTCGGCAAGTTGAACGCCGGCTTTCAGTTCAAGGTCCGGCCGCGTAACGAGTTGCCGTCTCGCGCCCCGCGGCCGGCCGGACACATCGCAGAAGCGTTGCTCTGCTTCGACCAGCCTGACGTCTGTGAACTGCTGGGGCTCCATGACATCGTGGACGAGTGGGGTGCTGGCATCATTCCTCTCGCGCATGCGATGCTGGCCCATCACGGTCGACCGGCACGCAGACCGACCCGGTCCGGAAGTGGCCCGCCTGAACTGTGGAAGCCGTTTGCCGGGTACGATCCGCGCGCGACGGCCAGGCTGTTGAGCGCACGAGGTCGTTCCTGGTTTCCGACTGCGTTCTCCCGCGGGCCCCACACGCCCGACAGCCCGGCGCTGGCGCATCTATTCGCCGGGATCGTAGCCCTTGCCGATCAACTCGGGTCGGACGAAGAAGCGTTCCGATACGAGCCGGATCCGGATCCGGACTATATCGAGCGCGCCCGTCGCATCGCGGCTGATGTCATCCGGAGCAAGGGGTTTCGGCGGCGCGATTCGATGGCCGTCGCCACCGCTACTGGTTCTCGAGACTTTCGAAGCCTCTTCGATTACCCGGACCTGCGACCATCTCAACGCGCCGTGACCGACGCTCCGGTCGATCACCCGCTGCTGATTCTGGAGAGCGAGACCGGATCCGGCAAGACGGAGGCGGCGATCCTTCGCTTCGCTGCGTTGTGGCATGCCGGCCTTGTGGACGGACTGTACTTCGCGGTGCCGACGCGTGCCGCGGCCAAGCAACTGCACGAACGAGTGCGCCGGGCGTTGGAGCGGCTCTTCCCGCCAGCGGCACATGTCGAGACCGTTCTTGCCGTACCTGGTTATCTCGTCGCTGGCGACGCCGAGGGGCGCCGCGTCGAGCGGTTGCGGTCCTGACTCCGAAGGGCCGGGATCCCCAAAAGAAGCCTGCCCACGACTATTCTCTGCCCATGGGGCGGGCGCTGTATGAAGCGGGATTCTCCGAGCCGCGCCTGGCGCGCCTGCTGTCGGCCGCGCCAGAATTGCGGCGGGAAGTCGCCGTTCGGACGTGCCGCCGCCTTGCGGCCGGTGAATCCAACCGTTTCAATCTTGTGACTCTGGGCGAGTTCGTTCTGTTCGGCGGCGACCACACCGACCGTCGGATTGCCCGCGACTACTACCGCACCCGCGCCGCCGCGGAACGCGTGTCTCAAGACGGGGAGACCTCCACTGATGTCTGATGCTCGTTTCCTCCAGATCCACAGTTTGCACGGCTACTCTGCCGTGTTGCTCAACCGTGATGACTCCGGCCTTGCCAAGCGCATCACCTACGGTGACGCGATCCGCACACGGATCTCGTCGCAATGCCTGAAGCGCCACTGGCGAGTTGCGGACAGCGCCTACGCGCTGCAGAGGATCGACGGCGCCACCGCGAGCGTGCGGTCTCGTGAGACCGTGACAAAGCGCGTCATTGGCCCGTTGGAGGGTGCCGGCCACGACTCGGACGCCATCAAGGCGATCTCGACGGCGTTCCAAATCGCCGTGTACGGGGAAAAGGGCGACAAGCGATCCAATCGACAGCCGCTGCTGCTCGGTGAGCCGGAGATCGCCTACCTTGCCGAGGAAACGCAGAAGATCGCGCGGGACCATGGAAATGAAGCGAAGGCGGCAGGGGTCGCGGCGGCGGAATGGGTCAAGAAGTCGAAGGCGAACATGAGAGCGTTGCGAGACAACTGCGCCATGCCGGGAGGCATTGCCGCTGCGCTGTTCGGGCGCATGGTCACGTCGGATGTCGAAGCCAACATCGATGCGGCCGTCCACGTCGCCCACGCCTCCACGGTGCACGCGGCAGAGAGCGAGAGCGACTACTTCACGGTCGTGGACGATCTGCAACGGGCGGAGGAAGAAGCGGGAGCTGACCACATCGGCGAGACCGAGCTGACCTCCGGGTTGTTCTACGGCTACGTTGTGCTGGACCGCGGCACGCTGCTCGCCAATCTGGGCGGGGATGCCGAGATCGCGGGTGACGTGGCGGCCCGGCTCGTCAGCCTGATCGCCACGGTATCGCCTGGGGCGAAGCTGGGACCGACCGCTCCGTACGGGTACGCGAGCTGGATGCTGGTGGAGGCAGGCGACCGGCAGCCGCGCAGTCTGGCCGAGGCATTTCGCGAGCCGTGCAGACCGGCGACCAGGACGGCGGCCGAGAAGGCGGCACAGCACTTGGAGAAGGTGGATGCGGCGTACGAGACCGGCGAGGAGAGGCGACTCATGAGCCTGGAAGATGCGGCGATGCCCGGCTCGGTCCGCTTGCCATCGCTGAACGAACTTGCTCGATGGTCGGGCGCCGTCGTGCGCACGGGCAGCGCGTGATGCGTTGGATGCACTTGCGTTTCCACGCCCCGCTGGCGGCTTTCGGCGGGGAGATGATCGACGCCCACGGCGTGATTCGGAACATGCCGGCCCAGTCGATGCTCACAGGCCTGCTCGCCAACGCGCTCGGATGGACGCGCGCAATGCGTGCTGAACACCAAGCGTTGCAGGGGCGGATCGTGTTCGGCGTCGTGTGGGAGCGGGGCGTAGCGCGCAGCCGAATGACCGACTACCAGACGGCGCAGCTTGGAAAGAACGATCGGGCATGGACGACCCGCGGCGTTCCGGCGGGGCGCGCCGGTGGAGCCGCCACGTATGCCGGGGCTCATCAACGATGGCGGGACTATCACGCCGACCTGCGTCTGGCGGCTGTGCTTCGGCTCGACCCCGCCGATGCGGACCCCACGCTGGACGCTCTGGCGGCGGCTCTCGATCGGCCTGCAAGGCCGCTCTTCATCGGCCGCAAGTCCTGCTTGCCTTCCGCACGGATTCTCGGGGGCTGGGATCCGTGGATACCTTGGGTTGCCGGAACGGGAGGGTTTCAAAATGCGACGACTGATGGTGACGTTCGTTCTACTCACGGCGCTGGCGTGCGGCGGTTCTCCGACCGAACCGAGCGGCGAAGAGCACGGGCCGGAAGGCGGCGGCGAACCCGGGGAGTCCGGCACGCAGTACAGCTTGACGGATACCGCGGTCGAGACTCGAAGCGGCGTCCAGTTGACCATGAGCTACGACGCGGGCACCGAGACGTTCCGCGGCGAGGTGGTCAATACGACGTCGGCCACGGTCACGCAGGTTCGCGTCGAGATCCACTTGTCGAACGGCGTGGAATTGGGACCGACGCCGCGCGTGGACCTGGCGGCCGGACAGTCGATGCCGGTCGAATTGGACGCCAGCGGCCACACGTTCACCACCTGGAGTGTGCACGTCGAGCTGGGCAGCGGTTCGGCGTAGCAGGTGCGCCCCGCGGGGTCGGGAGAGTTCCCCGCGTCGCCTGGTCGACAAGATGCCTGGCCCTGGGCCAGCGATCCGGCTCCGGGCAGCTCGCAATCAGCATCGTTGCCGCGGGAGGCAGCACCGGGGTGCCGGCGTTGCCGCAGCGCAACGACTGGACGACGTGAACGCCGACGGGATGTGCGCAGCACTCGAGCATCTGCAGCACAAGCTCGGGCGGTGACGCCGGAGGCGCAGTATCCAGTGCCCGGGCTGTCGGCCGGCGTGCCGCGTCAGTCAACTGTCGCAGGGGGCAGCGCTTTGCCGCCTTTGTTCTGGGGTGTGACGGGATGGAGCATCCGGGGTTCGCGGATCATCGCCGGCGGCGACGGCTGTTCGTCGCGGTGATGAAGTGTGCGGACTGGAAGCGCGAGAGCGCCCAGGCGCGGACGCGGGCGTTGCGGCCGAGTCGCTACGGGCCGCAGCCGACGAGGTACTGGCCGGCCGGGACGGCCGCGCCCGGGCGCTCGTGAATCGAGCGATGCGGCGGCTGGGCCTGGTTGCCGACCTGGAGGAACGATGACACGTCGGGGATTGGTAGCTGGGGATCGCGTTTCTGACGGTCGCTTTGCTGCTTCACCAACGATCCCTGCTTGTGCCCCAAGGTACGAGTACATCGTGCTCGGGCCTCAGAGCACGGACGTGATCCGGCACGACCGCTGGACCGGCGACAACGATCACATGTGGATCATCGACCGCGGCCCGGGCTCCCTCACGGCGCCGCTCCCGCTGCGATGACAGCCGCGGACGACTACGGCGCATCGGCTGTCCACCTGGAGACACTGCGGCGGCTGGTCGACGACCGTTGCGAGCGGGTGCGGTTCGCGGGTTTCACGCCGCAGGGCGCGCGGGTGGGGGCGTACTCGTTCTTGCTGTTCAGTCATCGGCGCCGGGTGTGGGTTCAGGCCCCGCTGACTCCCGCGGGCCGTCTCCGGAACGGTACAGGGCGCTGGCGGTTTCGCCAGACGGGGCGAGGCGCCACAGCCGACCCCGTGGGACTACGCCGACTCGGTTCACGACATGGTCGACTGGTTGTGCGCGAAGGCGGGCTGTTGACGCCCCGTAGCCGTGTCAGCGCTGCGGCCGGGTCGGGAGCCGCACCCGGTTGTTTGCCTACGAACCCGTTCTGGATTCGGCGAGAAACCCAATACGCCCAGTATTTGTTGACCAAAACGGAATTCCCTGTAAGTGCGAACGGGTCACAAAGTGGCTGGCAGTACACGAAACGGCTGGCAGCGCGGCTGGCAGCGCCCTGCGCCCGGCGATCTCTATTCTCAAGCACCACCAGCCAGGCGCCTTGGCGGTCACCGCCACCTCCGCCGGGCCGGCACGGCGGCGCGCCAGCCCCACACCGAGGACCCGTGAACTCCGCTCTGTTCCCGCGGCCCGTTACGCCCCCCCGCATCTTTGAGCCCACGGTCCCGCAACGGAAGCCGCGCTCAGCGCCGGGCGCCAACTGACCTTTGCGCCAGGCCCCCACGAGCGTTTTCCGCGGTTTCCACGCACGGTCCGGCCCGCGATGCTCGTGACGGATCGCCCAGTCCCGCGCAGCCGTGCCCAGTCGCGAGCAAACGTCTTGCCTCCCTCCAACCCCTCACGCCGCGGCGACCTGCCGCCGATTCCCGCGAACATCGCAGCCGCCCCAGCAACCACGCAGGCCCACTCCCCATTCGCCGTCAGACGGCCTTCCGTCAACCGTTCCCGTACCCCCCCATTCCGCATCGACAGTCGCTTGTCTCCGTCGGCACATGCGAAACCCAAGCGCTTCGCCTATACTCGCCCAGTGGTCACCAAGAACCCTCACGCCGTAGAACTCGGCCGGCAAGGCGGCAGAGCACGGACCCCTCAGAAAACCGCCGCCGCGCGGCGCAACGGCCGCAAGGGCGGTCGCCCGCCTCAGCGCCATCCCGACCGCCCCGCATCGATCACTCCGCCGCCGGACGACACCACATCGACTCCGAGCGCACCACCACGGCGCCCGTGACTGCCAAGCACCCAGGATCACAAGGATGATGCGCCAAACGGCCTCCGTCGCAAGCAGAGCCCCGGGCATACCCTCACGGTCCCTTCCGGCGTTGCGCAATGTCGACGATAAACTGTGCGAGGCAGTTGCCGCACTGAACCGCAAGGACGTCAACTACTGGGAATTTCGGGACGCGACTGGCAGGGTTGAAGCTCATTCATATTATCAGTACCCGGCGATGATGGTACCGTCGATGCAACGCGTCCTCCTCCAAACCGTTCTTCGGCTACAACCCGGCATTCGCCAATTGGTGGATCCTTTTGCCGGTTCGGGAACGCTCATTGTTGAAGGTATCTCTGAAGGCCTCAACGTTACAGCCTACGACATCAATCCCTTGGCCGTTCTCTTGTGCCGTGCCAAGTCCGAACTTTTCGACACCGACGTGCTCCGAAAAGGCTCCACCGATCTCTTGACAACCCTCGCCGCCGATACGGACTGCACGCACGAAGCATCGTTCGCAAACAAGCTGAAGTGGTTCTCTGAATCCGCCATCATCGAGCTTTCACGACTTCGCCGCGGAATCCGTGGGCTGACAGACCCCCCAACGCGTCGCTTCTACTGGGTAGCACTAGCCGAGACCGTTCGACTCTCCAGTAATTCGAGAACGTCCACCTACAAGCTCCACGTTCGCAAGCCCGAACAGATTGAACGGCTGGCTTCTCCGCAACTTACCTTCGACCGCGTCGTGCAGCGAAACCTCGATGCGCACGAAGAGTTTTGCTCGTCTCTGCGCACTCGTGAGCGTCTCTCGCTGCCAAGGCGGTACGTCGGTAATCTAACGGTCCAGTTGCATGACTCCCGGCTAGCAGACCCGCGCCAGCACGATGTCCTAATCTCCTCTCCCCCGTACGGCGACAATACCACGACCGTGCCCTATGGCCAGAACGCTTATCTACCGTTGCAGTGGATCGACCTCGACGACATCGAGGAGGATCTTTCCACCTCCGATTGCCTCCGGACCGCCTATGAGATCGACCGTCGTAGCCTCGGGGGCTGCCGACGGCGCGGGTCGCTGACCAAAGTGTACGCGACCGTTATGGCGCGCTCCACAACGTTGCGCTCGACTTTCCAGGCCCTATCATCACAGCCTCGTGACCGCCCTGCTCGCGTCTTGTCATTCGTTAATGATCTCAACACCACACTTGCAGCGGCAGCGGCGTCCATTCGGCCGAACGGCTACCTCATATGGACCCTTGGCAATAGACGCGTCGGCAATCAGGAAATTCCGCTCCACCGAATACTGAAGGAATTATTACTCGGCCACGACTGTTCTTTCGTTGCATCTATCGAGCGTCCAATACCCACAAAGCGTATGGCGTCCCGGAATGGTATATCTGACACGATCAAGCATGAGCGAGTACTGATTTTCCGCAAGAATCCACCCACATCTGTGCAGGACGCGTCGACATCATGAAGGGTGCTGTCCACATCGACGCTAACGTGATTCGGCAACTCGGTGACGAATTGGTCACGGATGCTGAACAGGCGATTCTGGAGCTAATCAAGAACAGCTATGACGCAGACGCCGAGTGGGTACGACTTCTTCTGGACACCGAGCACGAGCTCACGCCCCCACTGGAGAGGCCGGGACTTATTCGCGTCGAGGACAACGGTACCGGAATGACCCTTCAGCAACTACATAATGGGTGGTTGCGGATCAGCCTTTCGTTGAAGCGCGAAATCAAGGCTTCCGGCAAAACGAGTACTAGGGGCCGCACACCTCTCGGCGACAAGGGGCTTGGCCGCCTCAGCACGATGAAGCTCGGTGACGTAGTCGAGATTCAGACCTACCCCTCACCCACAGTTGGGTACAGCGTAACCCTCAACTGGTCGGCTTTCTCGCCAGGCACGGATATTGGTGATATCACGGTCAACATCGAGGAGATTGCACCGATTGGCAGGACCGGCACTACACTCAACATCTCAAGCCTTCGTAACGTCGAATACTGGCGCCGCCGCAATAGCGCCGACCGTCTTCAGGGATCCTTGTCCAAGCTGATCTCTCCGTTTAGAAAAGTCCCCGACTTCCGCGTGACTGGACAACTTAACGGTACGCCCATCGCTCCTGAATATTTGACACGCCGGCTTCGCGAAACGGCGACAACGCACTTTTCCTTCCAATGGGGCGACGAGGGCCTTCGCTGTACCGGTCTGCTGAAGTTGTCACTCTTCGCTTTCGACGAATTTGCCTTTCAGCGTCACATTCTCCCCGATGGTGGTACAGCTCTATTTGATGCCCTCGCCAAGTCAAGACAAGGACGTGCACTGCGCGTGCGCGCCGCAAGGGCACCATGGTTCATACAGGTCGAAAAGGCCTGGAGTTCGGAAGAACTCGTGCCCCCTCACGAACGTAATCGACGACGTGTCGATGATCCTGGTCCGTTTGACGGAGAAGTCGACGGATTTGACCTCGACACTATGCAAGACGTTCACACGGAGCTTTTTTCGTCCCGGAGTGACTATCGCGACTTCGTAAAGCGGCTCTCGGGTGTCTCGATCTATCGCGACGGCTTTGCGATCCGTGCCGAAAACGACTGGTTGGGACTTGGCGCGAGTTGGACGTCTGGTCGTAGCTACTACGGGCTGAGGCCAGCGAACACAGTCGGCTTTGTTGCGATTTCCGCGGCGCACAACCAAACCCTCATTGAGAAATCGGACCGGGAGGGGTTCCTTGACAACTCGGCTTCACGGGGCTTCGCCGACATTGTCGCGACATTTGTCGAGTTTGCAAACGAGAGCCTCACCGTGCTGCGCCGTGAATTCAACACCTTTCGCAGCGCGCGTAAGGCAGCCGACGCTCAGCTACCTGTGGCTTTCAAGGAGGCGGACGCCCTCGACGCCTTGAAGCGCCTCGGCCGCACGGTTGCTCGGCGTTCTATGTCCATCAGGACATCCGAAGACCGCCGACGCGAATCCTTTTCTCGGCTCCGAACGGACCTTCGGGCGGCGTCGGGCCTACCATCGCTCGACCAAGAATCCCGCCAAGCGCTCCGTGCGGCGACAGGCCATTTGGCACGAGCCGTTTCGGCTTGGGAGAAGTCGGCCCGTGAGGTGGTGGCGGCGGCTGAGGAGTTTGAGCAACAGAGCCGTATTGCTGACGCGGTGGGCGATCGGCTTGACCAGCTCAAGAACCAAAACGATGAACTACTCGAATTCGTTGCAATTGGACTTGTGGCACAAGCATTGGCCCACGATGTTCGAATGTTGCTTGACGACTTGCTGTCACGCACCCGTAGGCTTTCTTCCCGGATTGAGCCAGCGTCGGCGGAAGACCTCGCGGTGTACATCGAGTCCGTAAGGGGAACGGTACATGCATTGCGAAAGCAGCTCGCGCTTCTCGACCCGATGCAGCGCGCCGCTCGGGAGACTAAGCAACGCGTGGTGTTGTCGAGCTTTCTGGAGGAACTACTACAGTTTCGTGCGGAGAAGTACGGCCGTCACGAGATCGAGGCCTCGGTGACTGTTCAGAATGACTTCACGGTACTGATGAATCGCGGTCGGTTACTGCAAGTCTTCGACAACCTGGTTCGCAACAGTGAGTACTGGCTGCAACACTCCACAACCACACGGCGGTCGATTCGAATTGCAGTTGATCGGCCCAGTGTTGCAGTTTTCGACAACGGACCTGGTGTGAAGGAGTCGCTTGAAGAAACTCTATTCGAGCCTTTCGTGACCGATAAGCCGAGGGGATACGGTAGCGGACTCGGATTGTTCATCGTGTCTCAGCTCCTCAAGCGAGAGAACTGCGGGATCGGCTTGTCGGCTGACCGCAATGGCACTGGTAGGCGGTACAGGTTTCTGGTCGACTTTTCCGGCGCGACCGTCGAGTAAGAATGGGCGTATGACTCTCAAGGACCTAACGAACGCGGCGGGCATCGAGCGGGTGATCTGGGTCGATGACCTTTTCGACCCGGCCACCGAGGCGAACGCCGGCACGGAACTCCGAGAATTGGTCACTCGCGCCAACGTTCGCGGGATGACGATTGCTCTTGCTGAGCGCGTCCTGACACCGAACGGGTCCGTGGACGAGTGGATGGCCGAGATTGTGGAAGCCTGTGAGGAAGGAATGACCGAGGAGTTTGTTGTAGCCCACCTCCGAGAGCGTCTGACGGAGGGCGGGGCCATCCCGATCCCTGACTACACCCAGCCCGCAATCGCCGAGATTGTGGATTCCTTCGGGAGGGAAACGGTAACGACCGTTGGCCGGTCAGATTGGAACGAGGTCAGACCGGTCCTTCGTGACGCGAGGCGAACACTCGTTCTTCTCGATCGAGAGTTCTATGTCGACGGCGTCGAGCACCCGCTGGGCGAGGACATTCTGCGGGACCTAGTGAGAGAGAGGTCTCCCAACGTGTACGTAGTGCTGTTGACGCGGAGCGTCGGCGATGACACAGAACACTTGCGCGCGCAGCTAGCCGAACGTCTTGACATTTCCCTTCAGGATTTTGCGGTTGCTGGCAAGACAGCGGCTGAGGATGAGGATGGGACGGAACGACGCTTGTGTGAGTCGTTCCAGATCCTTTTCACCGCACAGGTTTGCATTGATCTGGCGCGGCGCATCTACGACGTTGCGAAAGGTACCGTCGACAGCACCGTTCTAGCTCTTGCTGACCAGTCAGTATACGATCTGGATCGTGCGGTCTTCCAGAACTCGCTGACGGAAGGCGCGTCTGAGCTGGACGTCTTGGTTAGGATCTTTCTTCTACGCCAGCGAGTGGCCGTGGACTCTGAGCTCGGTTCTAGTGAGGAGTACTTCCGTTTACTCTCCAGGCTCCGCGCTCTACGTACTTTTGCCGGGCCGCTAGTTTCTACGACACACGGGGATCCGGCGGTGCTGGCGCAGTGGCGCCGAGATGAGGTGGTGGATCCCGGTGAGCGGGTAAATGCTGTCCACTCGCCGTTGACTTGCGGCGATGTGTTTGTTCGCGCTAACTCGTCTAAGGTGTTTGTCTTGCTAGGGCAGCCGTGCGATATGGTGGTCCGCCCGGACGGGAGTCGTAACACTCACGAAGCGATATTTGTCAAAGCGGAGAGGCAGAGGGCGGAGACCATTGGTTCGGCGCATTGTTTCTTTTCGATACCGGCTTTGCCGATTGCCGATGGTGATCAATGGCGCTTGGACCTCCGCACGTGGGCCTCTGTGAACCTTCGACTACTTGACTTCGCGGTCTTTAGTGGGAGCGGCGCGGTAAGGTTGGACTTGTCGGTGCAGCCACCAGTGTCTTTGTTGCCGGGTTGGCGGAAAATGCTAGAACGCGCGAGGGCGAGGATCGCCGCGCAGGAGGACTTGCCGTCGGAATACGCGGCGTTGTCTCTTTCCGAGGATCTGCAGCAGACGAGGGCGTCAAGGCGGGACGCTGTGGTTTCGCTACCATACGAACGTGTAGGCCGTCTCCGGGCACCATGGGCCGTCGCTGCGTACGCGGCATTTGCAAGCTACCAAACGCGTGCAGCCTTCAGTCACGACTTCGCTAAGTTGCCGCAGCAGTCATGAGATCGTGAAGGCGCTGGATCAGGAGCGTATCGGCGCTCGCGCTACGCGCGGCCGGCCCCCAAAGCGCGGCCATCGAGGACGTGGCACGCGATGCCACCGGCCTCGCACTGTCGGGGATGAAGGTGGAGAGGCGGCGTGCCGACGGCGGCGAGGCCCGTACCGCGGTGATCCGGAGGAACAGTCGGGTTCACAATCGCGGGGCTGCTACCGGGCGCGGACGACGTGACGTTCACCCTGCGCGGCTCCGGCACGTCGTGCTACGCTGGCCGCCTGGGAGAAACGGTCTGGTAGCGTGGTCCCAATGACAGTTCAGGGCACAGCTGCCCTCATCCAGTTGGTACGTCAGCAGATCGGCACGGAAGGGCTGAGACCGTCGCCAAACGGACCGGCATCCCCCTCGGTCAGCTCCGGAGCTTCGTACAGGGTCGGGGATCGCGACACACCACCGTGCAGTCGATCGCTTCGGCCATGGGGATGCAGACTGTCGATCGCCCAAGTCGAGCAGCGCGGCATGGTGGCTCCGCTCCCTCGATCACTCACCAAGGCGCTCGGCCTGCCCCCCAGACGCCAATGTTGCCGACGCGATCAAGGCGATCGACCGGGACGGCGCAGGGTCGAGACTGCGCAGAGCCATACATTGTCAACGAGCACTGGGAAATGGATCGATTCTGGGCGGAAGGACGACCACAACATGTAGGGGTTGTATGAGCGGGCATCGTCAGCAAGAGCCAGTCTGGACGAGCGTGCGCGGAGCCGGCGTCAGGGCCGGA
>Ga0209021_1003036_pt1 | contig 13890 bp, 11 predicted proteins | sample PinacodermFT_FD_187299 | JGI IMG/M metagenome (GOLD analysis project Ga0209021, IMG submission 187299) | Host-associated microbial community of the marine sponge Aplysina aerophoba from Gulf of Piran - sponge pinacoderm, lysed by freeze-thaw... | ecosystem: Host-associated > Porifera > Sponge >... | reverse complement strand
GGCGCCACAGGTCGTGGGGCTGCTCGAAACGCTCGGTGTCGGTGTGGATGTCGTGCGCAGCGGTCCACTGAAGACGGTGCCGAACCCGGCCGAACGGTTAACGCCCGCTGGCCGCGCTGCCGTCCAGGCTCTCGTGGACGAAATTTTCGAAATGTTCGTCGATATGGTGGCCGATCGCCGCCCGCTCAGCCGGGCAGAAGTCCTGGCAGTGGCGGACGGCCGCGTTTTCACCGGACGGACGGCTGTCGGAAATGGCCTCGCCGATGCGATTGGCGGCGAGGCAGCGGCGCGCGACTGGCTTGCCGAGGAGCATGGCATTGAGCGTAGCCTCGCAGCGATCGATCGGGACCCTGAACACGATACCGGCCTGCTGGACCGGCTCGTCGGTCGTTTGTTGGGGAAAAGCACCGCTGCGGAAAGTCTTTTGCTTGACGGGCTGATGGCAGTTTGGCATCCTCCCCTTTAATTCTATGATGCTGGTGATGAGGGTTTGTACATGACACGTTCCGAACTCATCAGGCGAATAGCAGAACGGAATCCCGAATTAGCATACAGCGATGCTGTTAAATTAATTGCAACATTTTTCGACGAAATCTCGGGAGCGTTATCGCGCGGTGATCGTATCGAATTGCGTGGCTTCGGCGCATTTTGGACCAAACGAAGGGGTGAGCGTATTGGACGCAATCCCGCTACCGGTGACCCGGTGCCGGTCGAGGCGAAATCTCTTCCCGCCTTTAAGGCGGGGAAGCGCCTTCGCGAACGGTTGAACAGCAAATCGAAATAAAGGCGGGCGGATCGTGGCGTTCATCCGGGCAGCTTGCATTCTGGTGGTCGCCCTGATTGCGGCTCTCTTTGCAGTCGAGAACATGCATGAAGTCGCTATCGGTGTTTTTCCGGTTGCATCGACCGTATCGCTGCCGGTTTACCTGATCGTTCTGGCGCCGCTAGCGGCCGGCCTGATTGCAGGCTGGGCGTTTGCCAGGATTTCCGGCGGCGGGATGCGCAGCCGGCGACTGCACCGGAAACCCAGGCAGGCGGCGCACCGGAAAGAAACGGGGACGGTGCGCAGAACCGGGGAAAATACGGTACTGCCAGCCACTCCCTGATGCCGGTCCCGGTCAAGATTTGCGGCATCCGGAATCGACCAGTTCTGGACGGCGCCGTGGAAGGCGGCGCGGCGGCGGTGGGCTTCGTCTTCGCCGGCGGAAGCCCGCGAGAGGTGTCGCCGGAACATGCGGCGCGTCTCGCACCGCATGTTCCGCCTGCCGTGCTCAAGGTCGGGCTCTTCGTGGACGCGGGCGACGAGGCTATCGACGCGGCGGTGAAAGCGTGCGGGCTCGATGTGCTGCAATTGCACGGCAAGGAAACGCCCGAGCGGGCCGCGGGGGTCCGCCGGCGCTTCGGTTGCGAAGTATGGAAGGCACTGCCCATCGCGGAACGGGCGGATGTTTCTGCAGCCTTTGCCTTTGAGAAGGCCGTGGACCGGCTTCTGTTCGACTCGCGGCCGCCGGCCGGCGCGCGCCTGCCGGGCGGCAACGCCGTAGCCTTCGACTGGTCGCTGCTGGCCCCGCCCCTGCCGAAGCTGCCCTGGCTGCTGTCCGGAGGGTTGACGGCCGTCAATCTGGAGGAGGCGGTGCGCGTCTCCGGCGCCCGCATGGTCGATGTATCGTCCGGCGTCGAGCGGAGCCGGGGCGTCAAGGACCCGGAGTTGGTTCGCGCCTTTCTGGAGAAGGCGGCAGCGCTTTGATTCCGCCGTTCCGGCGCGTATGGTCCGATGCGATTGCGTGATCCCGGGGAACGAACGCGATGAGTCCCGATACCGCGGCCAACAGCTACCGCCTGGGGCCAGACGAACGAGGCCATTTCGGCCTCTATGGCGGCCGCTATGTCGCCGAGACGCTGATGCCGCTCATCAGCGAGGTCGGCGCCGCCTATAAGCAGGCGAAAGACGATCCGGCATTCCACGAAGAGATGGGCCGGTTCCACAAGCACTATACCGGGCGCCCGAGCCCGCTCTATTTCGCCGAGCGGCTGACGGCGCATTTGGGCGGCGCGAAAATCTACTTCAAGCGCGACGAGCTGAACCACACCGGCTCGCACAAGATCAACAACTGCCTCGGGCAGATCCTGCTCGCCCGCCGCATGGGCAAGACGCGGATTATTGCAGAGACCGGCGCAGGGCAGCATGGCGTGGCGGCGGCGACGGTCTGTGCGCGGTTCGATCTGCCTTGCACGGTCTATATGGGCTCGGTCGATATCGACCGGCAGGCGCCGAACGTCTTCCGCATGCGCCTCCTCGGCGCGGAGGTGAAGGCGGTCGAGAGCGGCTCGCGCACCCTCAAGGACGCCCTCAACGAGGCGCTCCGCGACTGGGTCGCCAATGTCCACGACACCTTCTACATCATCGGCACGGCCGCGGGTCCCGCGCCCTATCCCGAGATGGTGCGCGACTTTCAGTGCGTCATCGGCGACGAGGTGCGCTCGCAGATCGTGGAAGCCGAAGGCCGGTTGCCGGACACGGTGGTCGCCTGCATTGGCGGCGGATCGAACGCGATCGGCCTCTTCCACCCCTTCCTCGACGAGCCCGATGTGCGGATTGTCGGGGTGGAGGCAGCGGGGCGGGGGCTGGAGAGCGGCGAGCATGCGGCCTCGCTCACCGGCGGCGCCCCGGGCGTGCTGCACGGCAACCGCACCTATCTCCTCCAGAACGACGACGGCCAGATTACGGACGCGCATTCGATCTCGGCCGGCCTCGACTATCCTGGAATCGGGCCGGAGCACGCCTGGCTGAAGGATGCGGGGCGGGCGGAGTACATGTCGGCGACGGACGCGGAAGCGCTGGAAGCCTTCCAGCTCTGCGCCCGGCTGGAGGGCATCATCCCGGCCCTGGAGCCCGCGCATGCGCTCGCCTGGGTGATCCGCGCCGCGCCCGACCTGCCGCGGGACCATATCCTGGTGATGAACATGTGCGGACGCGGCGACAAGGATGTCTTCAGCGTCGGCGACGCGCTGGGGATCGAACTGTGAGCCGGATCGCGGCGCGCTTCTCCGCATTGCGCGAGGCGGACCGCGCCGCCTTCATGCCCTTCGTCAGCGGCGGCGACCCGGACTTCGACACCAGCCTCGCCATTCTGCGCCGCCTGGCGGATGCCGGCGCGGACCTCTTCGAGATCGGCGTTTCGTTCACGGACCCGATGGCGGACGGGCCGACGGTTCAGGCGGGCGGCGCGCGCGCGCTCGCAGCCGGCATGAACATGGGCCGCGTCCTCGACCTCGTGCGCGCCTTCCGGGCCGAAGACGACGATACGCCAATTGTGTTGATGGGCTATTTCAACCCGATCTACCGCTACGGCGCGGAGCGCTTCGCGGTGGATGCGAAGGCCGCGGGTGTGGACGGGCTGATTACCGTCGATCTGCCGCCGGAGGAGGAGGAGGAGCTGCGCGGGCCGGCCGAGCGCGCAGGCCTCGATATCGTCCGCCTGATCGCGCCGACGACCGACGAAGACCGCCTTCCGCTCGTGCTCGAGCGGGCAAGCGGCTTCGTCTATTACGTGTCGATAGCCGGCATCACCGGCACGCGGTCGCCGACCATGGCGGATGTGGAATTCGCCGTCGACCGCCTGCGCCGCTTCACCGAACTGCCGGTCGCGGTCGGCTTCGGCATCAACACGGCGGAACAGGCCGGCGCGGTAGCTCGCGTCGCCGAAGGTGCGGTCGTCGGGTCCGCTATCGTCCGCGAGATCGGGGCCGGCGGCCCGGACATGCTGGACCGTGTCGGCGCACTTGCCCGCGAGCTGGCGGAGGGCGTCGCGGGAGCGCGCGCATGAACTGGCTCACCGAATTCGTCCGGCCGCGCCTGCGCAGCCTCGTCCGCAAGACGGACGTGCCGGAGAACCTCTGGCTGCAATGCGACAATTGCGGCCAGATGATTTTCCACCGCGAGCTGCACGACCTGATCAATGTCTGCCCGCATTGCGACCACCATATGCGTCTCGATGCGCCGGGCCGCCTGGCCATGCTGTTCGACCACGGCATCTACGAGACCATCGAGCTGCCGGATGCGCCGGTCGATCCGCTCAAATTCCGTGACCGGCGCCGCTATACCGACCGCCTGAGGGATGCCCAGGCGCAGTTGAAGACGAAAGACGCCATGCGCGTGGCGCACGGCACCATCGACGACCAGCCGGCGGTTGCGGCGCTGCTCGATTTCGCTTTCATGGGCGGCTCGATGGGCATTGCCGTCGGCGAGGCGTTCCTGGCCGCGGCGCGGCTGGCGGTCGTACAGCGGGCCGCGCTGATCGCGGTCACGGCTTCCGGGGGCGCCCGGATGCAGGAGGGCATCCTGTCATTGATGCAGATGCCGCGTACGACGATTGCCGTCGCCGAGGTCAAGGAAGCGGGGCTGCCCTATATCGTGCTGATGACCGACCCGACCACGGGCGGCGTCTCGGCATCCTTCGCCATGCTGGGCGACATCGCCATCGCGGAGCCGGGTGCTGCAATCGGCTTTGCCGGGCAGCGGGTCATCCAGCAGACGATCCGCGAAACCCTTCCGGAGAACTTCCAGCGCGCCGAATACCTGCACGAGCACGGCATCATCGACATGGTGGTGCACAGGCGCGAACTGCGCGGCACGCTCGGCCGGCTGCTCTCGATGCTGATGCAGCCCAAACCCGCGCCGGTCGAGGTTGACGGCGCGCCCCTGCTGGCCAATCCGGAGATCGTCGAAACGGCGGCAGCGAACGACTCCGGCGGCACCAACCCGGAGCAGATCGAGGGTTGAGCACGCTCGATCCGGTGCTGGCGCGGTTGACGGCGCTGCATCCGAAGCTGATCGACCTCAAGCTCGACCGGGTGCTCCGCCTTCTGGAGCGGCTGGGGAATCCCGAGCGCCGCCTGCCGCCCGTCATCCATGTCGCCGGCACCAATGGCAAGGGTTCGACCGTCGCCTTCATGCGCGCCATGCTGGAAGCGGCGGACCGGCGCGTGCATGTCTATACCTCGCCGCACCTGGTCAGGTTCAACGAGCGCATCGTTGTGGCCGGCGAGATGCTTGCCGACGGCGAGCTCCTGGCGCTGCTGGACGAGTGCGAACGGGCGAACGAAGGCAGGCCGATCACCTTCTTCGAAATCACGACCGCGGCGGCGTTCCTCGCCTTTTCCCGCGCCCCCGCCGACGTGCTGCTGCTGGAGGTCGGCCTGGGCGGGCGGCTCGACACGACCAATGTTGTCGAACGCCCGGCGGTGACGGCGATTACGCCGGTCGCCCGCGATCACACGCAGTTCCTCGGCGAGACCCTGGCGGACATCGCTGCCGAGAAGGCGGGCATCGTCAAACCCGGCGCGCCATTGGTCCTCGCCCCGCAGGAGGCGGAGGCGAAGGCCGTCATTCTGGCAAAGGCGGCGGATAGGGGCGCGCCGGTCTATGACGACTGGCGGGTGTCTGAAGGCGTGTTTCACGGACGCCGGATGACGCTCCCCCTGCCGAAGCTCGGCCTCGCCGGCGCGCACCAGGCGGGCAATGCCGGGCTCGCGCTCGCCTGTCTCGAAGGGTTCGGCCTGCCGGAGGCGGCGCTCGTTCGCGGCCTCGAAACCGCGCATTGGCCGGCGCGCCTTCAGCGTCTCTCGGAGGCGCCGGAAATCTGGCTCGACGGCGGCCACAACCCGGCAGCGGGCCGCGTGCTGGCGGACTGGCTCGCCGGGCGGCGCCAGCGCTTCGACCTCATCGTGGGCATGCTGGACACCAAGGACCGCGACCGCTTCCTGGCTTCGCTGGCGCCGCATGTCGAGCAGGCGGTAGCGGTGCCTGTGCCCGGCAGCGATGCTTCCGTGCCGGCCGAAGCGCTGGCGGAAACGGCGCGGGCCGCCGGCATGGATGCAACGGCGGCCCCGAATGTGGAGACGGCACTGGAACGCCTCGGCGGCGCGCGGCCGGTGCTGATCGCCGGCTCGCTCTACCTTGCAGGTGCGGTGCTCGCCGGGCGCGGCGCCCGATGTTCTCCATAGAGATTTATTTCCTGAATAGGCTTGCAATCTGCCAGATCCGGACTATCTTCGCTCTCGCAGGAAGAACCGGAAACGAGAGCATGACCTGAGAACGATGGGCGGGGACTTACCTCCCTGGCGGCCCCAGATGCGAACCCGTAAGCGAATCGACCGCGCCGGCCGCGGACAGGACAGGTGCGCCCGCAAACGGAAAAGGTCCGGTGAGGTTTGCACGGTTTGCGCGGAAAGTGTCCGAACGGGTTGAGTCGGTCCGGCGGGAATTTGCCGCCGGCGTCATGGCCTGTGCAGCGTTGCGGCGCCGGGGGCCGTGGAGGCGCGGCTCCTCCGGCCGGGCGGCCGGCCGATCCTGCGCCTGACGCCGTGGCGCCTGAGGAAGCGCTTCATCGCGCTGTGGCTGAAGGAGAGGCCGTGCTCGCAAAGCGCCGCGCACAACGCATTCACGGGCATGTCCGGGTCCGCCTCCAGAAGGCCGAATATCCGGTCCCGCTCCGCCTCGATGCGCCAGGAGCGGGTCCTGCCGGTTCCGGTTTTCGGCCGCAGGTGGCCGCGCTCGCGCTCCAGTCGCCGCCAGCCGGCGATGGTGCCCTCGCCGACGCGGAACAGCCGGGCCGCCTCCGCGCGGGTCATCCCCTCCGCCAGGGCCGCCATCACCCGGACCCGCAACTCCACAGGCAGCGCTTTCCCCATATCCGCCGGACCTCCCTTGCCGGCGGCCGAACTAGAACAAATCAGGAATATTGTAAAGGCGCCGGCTCCTCTCACTCGCCACCCCGGTCTCCCCCCTTCGTCGCCCCGGACGCCTGCAGGGCGAGTCCATGGAGCAGGCGTTCTCGGACTGAGTGTCCTTCCCGGTCGACCGGCCCATGCGGAACTACCGGGACGGGCGCATCTATGTGCTGCATACCGGAGGTGGGTGGATCGTGAAGCGGGTCGTGCGCGACGGCGACGGGTGGTTTCCCGCCAGCGACAAGCCGTCCTAGGACCCGGTGCCCTGCCAACCTATTGTCACCCTGGACGGAGCGATGCAGAGATCCGCGGGCCAGGCTTTCTAAGTCTCTGCTGGGTTGTGGCGGCAGGACTGGGCCCCGGCTCGGGGGCCGGGGCGACGGTTTTGGGCTTGGCCCGATATGCAGCTGAACCCGAAGGGGTTGTGCTCTAGCCTCGGCCCTGCGCTCAGACCACCGAGTCCAGCCACTGCTTCAGCGCACTCTTGGGCATGGCGCCGACGCGCTGGGCCACCATCTCCCCGTCCCGGAACACCATGAGCGTCGGGATGCCGCGGACGCCGAGCTCGCCGGGGGTCTTCGGGTTGTCGTCGATATCGAGCTTCACGACATCGAGCCGCTCTTCCATTTCGGTCGCGATATCCTCGAGGAAAGGCGCGATCTGCTTGCAGGGGCCGCACCACTCGGCCCAGAAATCGACCACGACGGGCTTGGCCGCCTGCTTTACGTCTACGTCGAAACTTGCATCCGTCGTGTGCCGAGTGGCCATTCCCGCTTCTCCTGTGGAGTCGTCCGATCTGCACCTTCAAGTGGCTGCAAAGCGGGGTAGCGTCAAGGCATATGTGGCGCAAGGCAGCTTTCGGGAATCGGCATCAGCAGGGGCTCCTCGGTCCAGAGCAGGGCTGCGCGCACCGGACGCTCGGGCCGCATCTGCCGCAACAGCGCGACATAGCGCGCCAATTGCCGCAGATAGCCCACGGGCGCGTCGCCAGGACCGGCCGGCGGTGCGCGACCGCTCTTGAAATCTACGATCAGGGTTTCCTCCGGCAAGATCGCCAGCCGGTCGATGCGTGCGTTCGCGATCTCGCCGCCGATTCGGCCGACCAACGGCGCTTCCGCCCGGCTGCCGGGGCCGAACACGCGGCGGAAGGCGGGATCGTCGAGCACAGCCAGCGCCTCGCGGGCTGTCGCCTCGGCATCGTCCGCCAGCCCCGGCTCGGCAGCGAGGAACCTGCGGGCGGTTTCGAGCCGCCGGTCGGGCGCCACTTCGGGCAGCAATTCCAGCAGCTTGTGGATAGCCTGCCCCCGCCGGAACCGGCCGGCGGACCTGCTGCGCAGCGGGGAGGCGACCGCGAACGCTTCCTCGTCGCCGCCGGGTGGCGCCGCGATCCGACCCGGCGCGGCGGGCCGCCGCGCCCAGCCGGGCAGGGGAGGGGGGGACCCGCGGTCCCCGGCGGGCTTCTCCGCTTCCGCTTCGGCCGCGCGCCGTTCCATGACCAGAAGGGCCTCGCCGAAGTCCGGGTCCTCTTCTTCGCTCAGAAGGTCCCCCAGCTTTCCCGACACGACGTTGTACCAACAGTCGTCGTGCAGTTTCCTGCCGCTGTTGTTCCAGCCGCAGACCACCAGCCGGTCGGCCGCACGCGTCATGGCGACATAGAGCAGGCGTCGATATTCCGCCTCGTCCTCCTCGTCGGCCCTGTCCAGCAATTCCCTGGAATACGGGTCGATCCGGTCCCTGTTCGTGGATGGCGGCCAGAGCAGTAGATCGCCGTCTCGGTAAAGGGTCCGGCGGCGGCTCGGATGGGCCGGGGCGGCGGCAGTGTCCGGCAGGATCACCACCGGCGCTTCCAGCCCCTTGGCGCCGTGGACGGTGCTCACCCGCACCTCGTCGCGGTCCCGCTGGTCGAGTTGCCGCTTCACCTCCGCCTCGCCGCTCTGCAGCCATTGCAGGAAGCCCTGAAGGCTCGGCGGGTGGCGGCGCTCATAGTCGAGCGCGGCATTCAGGAACTCGTCAATCGGATCGTTGGCCTCCTCGCCGAGGCGCGCCGCGATCTTCCGGCGGAGGCCGCCTTCCGCCAGCAAGTCCGCAAAGAAGGCGTGGACGCCGACATGGTCGGCCTTGCCGAGCAGCGCGCCCAGGGCCTCGAAGCAGGGACCGAAGCGCCCCGTCTCCCGGCGCTTGCCGAGCGCGGCCCAGAGCGTGCCCTTCCGGCCGTGGGCGAGCTCGAACAGCGCCTCGTCGTCGAAGCCGAACAGCGGCCCCTTCAGCACGGTTGCGAGCGTCAGGTCGTCCTCCGGCAGCAGGACGAAATCGCCGATGGCGGCAAGGTCCATCACGGCAAGCTCATCGGTCAGCGTCATGCGGTCGACGCCGGCGACGGGCACGCCCGCCTGCTTCAGCGCCGCAATGACGCGCGGGATGAAGGCCCGGCCCGAGCGGCGCGGCAGCAGGATCATGATGTCGCCCGCGCGCATGGCCCGGCCGCCGGGCGCTACCGGCTCGCCCCGCCTGAGCCAGCTTGCAATGCGCCGGGCGACACGGTCGGCAAGCGCGGTTTCGGCAGCGTCCTCGCGGAGATAGTGAGTGGGCGGCTCGAACGGATCTCCCGCTTCGCCCTTCTCGCCCATCTCAAGCGGCCAGACCTCGACGCGGCCGCCGGCGCCGCTGCGGCTCGGCTTGTGGACGGGCGCCGGGCCCTCGAGGCCGAGTCCGTGCTCGCCGGAGAACACCGTGTCCACGGCTTCCAGAAGGACCGGCGCAGCGCGGAAGGAGACCTCCAGCGGGACATTCTCCCAGCGCCGCCCGGCGTCCAGCGCACGCGTCTCGAAGCGCTGGCGCATCTCCTCGAATTTCTTCGGCTCAGCGCCCTGGAAGCGGAAGATGGACTGCTTGGGGTCGCCCACGGCGAAGAGCGTGCGCGTCTCTTCGCTCGCTCCCTCGCCGGCGAAAAACTCCTGCGTCAGCGCCCCGACAAGCTCCCATTGCGTGGGGCCGGTGTCCTGCGCCTCGTCGATCAGCACATGGTCGATGCCCCGGTCCAGCTTGTAGTGTACCCAGGCGGCGGAATAGGTGCGCAGCAGGCTGAGCGCGCGTTCGATCAGGTCGTCATAGTCGAGCAGCCCGGCCCGGCCCTTGGACCGCCGGTATTCGCTGTCCACGGCCTCGCCAAGCGCCAGCGCCGCCTCGGATGCCCTGAGCGTGGCTTCGATCCGGCGGTATTCGCGCAGCCGCTCGATCCGCTCGCGCTCGTCGGTCAGCAGGCCCGGCAGGGCTTCGCCTCCGGCAAGCTTCGCCGAACCGATGCTGTCCCGCGGCTCGCCGTCCGCCTTGAAGAAGACCTTGCGGACCTCCTCGATATCGTCATTGGAAGGCTCGTCGGTCTTCGCCCAGTGCCGCAGCCTTGCGGCGTGCTGCTTGTCGGTTATGCCCCCGCTCGCCAGGACAGACGCGGCTGCCCGGAGCGCCTTTATCCCTTTCTTGGTACGCTTGGGAACGTCCGGCAGGACCAGCCCCGCCTCCAGCGCGGCGAGGGCCTGCGGACCGAAGGCGCTGCGATGGCCCAGCAATTCGGCGATGAAGGCGCGGATATTGTATTCCGACAAATTGTCGGCGATCTCGGCGACGGCCTCGTCGATTTTTTCGCCGCGCCGTTCCAGCACGGCGTCCCGCGCGCGCGCCTGTCTCGCCTGTGTCTCGCGCTCGTCGGCAAGCTGGAACCAGGGCGAGATTCCAGCCTCGATGGGGAAGCGCCCGAGCAGGCCCTGGCAGAAGGCGTGGATCGTGTCGATGCGAAGCCCGACCGGCGCATCGACCGTGCGGGCGAAGAGACGTCTTGCGCGGTTCTTCGTTTCTCCGTCCGGGGCCCTGGCGCCCAGCCGGGCCAGAGCCGTGTCGAGCTCTTCATCCGGGGCCGTTGCCCAGCCGGCCAGTTCGCGCTCTATGCGGATGCGCATTTCGGCAGCGGCGGCGCGGGTGTAGGTGAGGCAGAGGATGCGTTCCGGCAAAACACCCCGGAGCAGCAGCGCCAGCACGCGGTCCGCAAGCACCTTGGTCTTGCCGGAACCCGCATTCGCGTCCACCCAGGCGGACGCCTCCGGATCGGCGGCCCGGCGCTGCTGTGCGGTCGCGGCCTCGACGGCCGGGTTCAGACCCGCCTGGACCATTCGTCCTTCCTCGAAAGATGCCGGTAGTCGTTCCAGGTTCCGGCGAATTCCGGCCTCGGCTCCGCAAGATAGGGCATGGCCTCCTCGTCGAAGGCGGCAACGAAGCGTCGGAGGCCTTCATCCGTCGCCTCGACGAGCGCCCCGGCATTGTAGGGCGCGCGCTGCTTGCCCTCGGCGGCCTTTGCCGTCGCAATCACGGTCGGCGCAGGCCGGTCGGACCTGCCGCCGCCGGTGCGCCAGTATTCCAGCGCAGCGGCGTCACCGGCCGGGCAATCGGGAAAGCCGCCGGCTGCGGCGATCATGGCTTCAATGGGCAACTGCCGCGCCGTTCCCGTGACGACAGCTTTTGCCGAGGGCGGATTGCCGGACTTGTAATCGACGATGACGAGCCCGCCGCCGGCCCGCAGTTCCACGCGGTCCGCGCGTGCCGTGAGGGTGAAGGGACCTGCCGGGCCATCGAGCCGTGTCTCGCCCGCGATTTCGGTCAGGATACGCTCGATGCCGGGCCGGCGCTCCGTCTCGACGGTCCAGACGTTCCGCGCCGCGCGTTCGAACCGTCGGTTCCAGAACGTGTCTGCCAGCGGACGGTCCCGGAACCGGGCGAACGCCTCTTCGCCGATGACGAGCAGACGGTTCCAGGCCTGGTCCGGCAGGTCCGGTCCCGGATATTCGCGCATGAAGCGCTCCAGCGCCTCGTGGATCGTCGAGCCGAACTCGCGGGCCTCCGGGTCGGCGTCGATGGGGTCGAGCGGGCGCAAGCCCAGAATCTGCCGGGCGTAGATGCTGTAGGGGTCCTGGAGCCAGGTTACGACGCGGGTGGCGGAAAGCTTGCGGGGGCGGGCCGCCACGGGCGGGCAGGGCTTCGGCGGGCCGGCCGGCTGCACGCTTTCCGGCCTGTCCAATTCCGCCTGCCAGGCGGCCCAGCGCCGGTCCTCGATATCGCGCCCGAGGGCCCGAGCCACGGTTTCCAGCCGTTGCAGCCAGGGGGAGGGCACGGTCGGGTCGGTGCCCACCCGTTCGGAGCGCGTCAGGATGACCTCCCCCGAGTGGAGCGCCTGGGCGAAGTCGTGCGCCGCGAGACCCTGCCGGGTTTCGGCCGCCGGCAGGCCGAACTGCGCGCGCATTTCGCGGCTCATCCACGGGTCGGCCGGCGGCTCGGCTGGCCATGCGCCCTGGTTCAGCCCGGCGAGGATCAGGCGGTCGGCGCGCTGCAACCGCGCTTCCAGGGGACCCAGAATGGCGAAGGCCGGATGGCGGGTGCGCGGCATGCGCACCGTCTGCCCGGCGGACAGCTCGTCGAACAGCGCGGCATAGTCGGCGGACTCGACCGACGGCCAGACGTCCGCCGCCGCCTCAAGGTCCGCCAACAGCGCCGCCGCCGCTTCTCCGTCGGCGCCGCGCCAGAGGCGGACTTCGCCCGCGAGGTTCTCGGCCACGCCGACATGCGCAGCCAGCAGGTCCGCAAGCGGCGCCTCCTGCCGTCGCCGGAGCGCCCGCAGCGGCTCGAAAGCGCGGGCAATCCGGCGCGCCGTCTCCGCAACCCGTTCGTCCTCCGAGGCGTCTGCGGCTTTCAGCAGCCCGTCCAGCCCGTTGCCGGGGCGCGGGCCGCGCAGCAGCTTGCGCTCCAGTCTGCGAACGGCGCGCCGAAACTGCACAGGCTCCACGCCGCAGGCCGCAAGCGGATGCTTGAGCGCGGCGAGCAGTTCTGCGGGAGCGAAATCCGTCGCCGCTGCGTGGGCGATGAGGCGCAGGAAAGCGCCTGTGGGTGTCCTGCCGAGCGGTATGCCGGCGCTGTCGTCCGCCATCAGGCCCCAACGGCCGAGTTCCACGGACACCCGCCGGGCGAGGTCCCGGTCCGGTGTCACGAGGGCGGCGCTCTCGCCGCGTTCCAACGCCTCGCGCAGCATGAGGGCGATGGCGCCGGCTTCTGCGGCGGGATTGGCGAAGCGTGCGGCGGTCAGCCCTTCCGCGCCTTCGCTGAGTTCCGGCGCGAGGCTCTGCCAGGCTTCGGTCGTCTCCGCCGGCCGCATGGCTTCCGCGACGAGTAGGCTGCGGGGCAGGGGGCAAGGCGCCGGCCAGTCCGGCACCGCGGCGCGCTCCACATCGAGCCGGTCGAGCAGCTGTTTCAGCGCCCATTGCGGGTGCCCTTGTTCGAGCGCCTCCCAGCCCGTGTCGTCGAGATGGCGGTCGAGGCCCGGCAGCACGACGAGGCCTTGCGGCATGGCGGCGATGCAGGCCAGCAGGTCCGCCGTTGCCGGCATGATGCCGGTGGAGCCGGCGGCGATGACGCGCCCCGTCGGCGGCGTCTTCCGCCAGAGCGCGATCTGGGCCTCGTAGAGCCTGTTGCGGCGGTCGATGGGGTCGAGCCGACCCTGCTCCTCCAGGATCGCCGGCCAGGCCTTCGTGACGATGGCGAGAAAGTCCAGCGTCTCCTGCCAGTGCTCCGCAAACTCCTCGGCAACCAGCGTTTCGAGGCCGCTGAAATCCAGTCGGTTGAATTGCACCTCGTCGATCAGCCGGGCGAGCGCTCCGGCAAGTTGCAGGGCGCGGTCGGGGGGGATTGCGCCTTCCCGCTGCATGACCAGCCGGGCCAGCAGCAGGCGGCGGTTGAGCGCCGGGATCGCGGGCTTCAGGCTGAGGTCGTCGGCGAGCCCGGGTTCGGCTTCGGCGCGTATGGCGATCTCATCGGGGTCCAGCTCGCCGAGGGAGAGGATGCGCGGCAGGAGCAGGGTGTTGCCGTCTGCCGCGGCCGCGAACGCCTCGACGAGCGCACGCCCGGCGCGGTGGGTCGGCAGGAGCACCGTGTCCTCCGCCAGCGTCGGGCTGTCGATCAGCGCGCCGGCGAGGGTTTCCAGGAATGATGCGCCGGCGGGGATGGAAACGACATTCATGAGCTTGCAAGCATAGCCTCGGCATGGGCGAGGCGCACCGGCGTGCCGGCGTCCAGCCAGATGCCCTCGCACACCAGCCCGAAAAGCCGCCCGTCTCCTTCCGC
>Ga0209021_1003022_pt1 | contig 13946 bp, 15 predicted proteins | sample PinacodermFT_FD_187299 | JGI IMG/M metagenome (GOLD analysis project Ga0209021, IMG submission 187299) | Host-associated microbial community of the marine sponge Aplysina aerophoba from Gulf of Piran - sponge pinacoderm, lysed by freeze-thaw... | ecosystem: Host-associated > Porifera > Sponge >... | reverse complement strand
GATCAAGGTCGGATTGGCTATCGTCGTTGATGAAGTGCTCCAGTGCTGTCATGGAGTCGGCAATCACACGAGCATCCTGCGGCGGCACAAAGGCAACGTTGCCAGTGCTCTCGTTTCTCAGCTTCGTTCCGGGGATCTTGCGGAAGCCGTCGCTGCGCCCTTTGAGCAGACGATACATGTCAATGAGCGTGTTGTTGCGGATCAGCCCATTGGTGGAGCAGAGCCTTTGGAAGCCAAGCTTGAGGGCATCCCGATACAGCGCCACCTCCTTGGCCGCCGCAGACCGGGGACCATCCGGGAACAGGTCGGCTTGGAAAAGCTCGTCCTGGGTGGTGACAACGTTTTCAATCTCCGACGAGACCTTCGCCTCCTGCAGGGCGAGGGTGTCAATCAGGATGCCCTGGTTGGGAATACTGCGGGCCTGACCCTTGAGAGTAGCCAACGCCCGAGTGGCCTGGTTAAGGGCCTTGAGGACGGGCACCGTCTCCAGGTCACCGGCAGGGGGAAAGTTGGGGATGGGGTGGCCGGGATGCGCCACGAGGGGGTTGGTATGTTAAGGAAACACGGTTTTTCCTAACATAAGGCGGCCCCTATGTTCGGATTTGTGCCCAACCACTAGAGGCACAGGTCACAGGGTTTGACTACGCCTCCGACTTCTCGGTCTCACTGGCTGATGGCTTAGGATGAACTCCCTGTTCCCCATCGTCGGCAATCCGGTTGTGGTCACAGACAGAGAGCGGCAGTTGAATCAGGACTTCTGGGCGCGTCGGGGGCAAGTGCCCCGCTCCAGGCGTCTATCGTCCCCGCGCGGACGTATCCGTCTCCAGCCGAGGGAACGGATTTTCGTTGCCCTGGGCATTGCTGCTGCCGTCGGGGTCGTGGTGATGGGTGCTTTGCGGTGACGCTGGCCGGTATGCACGTCAAGCTCCGAAGTCACACCCCCGACCCTGAAACCTTCATGGCCTATGTGGCCAGGGTCAGCAATCCGGCCAATCAATCCAACCCGGACCACGGACGTCTGCTGAGGTATTGCATCCGCCATGGTCACTGGAGCGTGTTCGAACACGCCGCCATGACGTTGGAGATTGTTACCACTCTGGATATCGCCACCCAGATTTTGCGGCATCGCAGCTTCTGCTTCCAACAGCTTTCACGCCGCTACGCAGGTGAGAAACAGGCGCCCGTGGAATGGGCCATGCCCCAGCTTCGCGGCCCCCACCCGAACGACCGTCAGGCGTCGCTGGACACGTTGCCCCCCGATGTGGTGCGGCATTGGCAGGACAGGATCCAGGCACAACTGGATGCCGCCCACGATCTTTATCGCCAGTTGCTGGCCGCAGGAATTGCCAGGGAGTGTGCCCGTGCGGTGTTGCCTCAAGCCACCACCACCACCCTCTACATGACCGGCAACTGCCGAAGCTGGATTCACTACATCGCCCTACGGAGTCAGCCCGGCACCCAGGCGGAACACCGGGCTGTTGCGCTGGAGGCCAAGGCCGTTTTCCAGACCGTGTTTCCCACCTGCGGAGCTGTGCTGGATGCCCTGGACTGGGCCACCTGAGCGGGCCGCCTGCCTGGCCTAGCCTCGGGTGTTTTCCATGCGCAAGATGCGCAGCGCCGCCATGGCGGCGCCGTAGCCGTTGTCGATATTCACCACACAGAGACCAGGGGCACAACTGGCCAGCATCCCCTGCAGAGCCACATGGCCGCCGCTGCTCACGCCATAGCCTACGGAAACGGGAACGGCAATGACAGGTTGGGGCAAGAGGCCAGCCACCACCGTGGCCAGAGAGCCTTCCATCCCGGCACAGACAATCAGGATGGGAAACCGGGCCAGGTGGTCCAGCCGAGCCGTGAGGCGATGAAGCCCCGCCACACCCACATCGGCAATCAACTCCGCTTCCACCCCATGGCAGGCCAGGGCGATGGAGACCTCTGCGGCTACGGGCAGATCACTGCTGCCCCCTGTCAGGAGGGCCAGGCGCTGCCATGGGGTGGTGGGCAGAGTCCCCATGGTGATGCATCGGGCCTGAGGGTGATAACACAGCGTCGGCAACTGCTGGCGCAACGCCTTGGCTTTGGTCTCATTCACCCGGGTCGCCAGCAGGGTTTCACCGGCGGCGGCCAGGCGGTGCGCGGCAGCCAGGATCTGCTCAACCGTCTTGTCCGCTCCCCAGACCGCTTCCACCATGCCCAGGCGGCGGCGGCGATCCAGGTCCAGGTTCAGATTCCTGTCCTCACGGGTCATGGCCGCCGTCCGGGTCGTGAACCAGAAGCACCACGGCAGAGCAGGAGATCCCCTCCTCACGACCCTCCGGACCCAGCTTTTCGTTGGTGGTGGCTTTGATGCCCACACGGTCCGGACCGATGCCCAGACGGGTGGCCATGTTGGCGGCCATAGCGGGAATACGGGGCTGCAGACGGGGGCGTTCAGCCACCAGCACGGTGTCCACGTTCACCACCCGCCAACCCTTCTCCCGCACCAGCGCCGTCACCTGCCGGAGCAATGCCAGGCTGTTGGCGCCCCGCCACCGGGGATCGTCAGGGGGGAAGTGGCGGCCGATGTCCCCCAGGGCAAGGGCGCCCAACAGGGCATCCATCACGGCATGAACCAGTACGTCCGCGTCACTGTGACCGTCCAGGCCAAGGGGATGGTCGATGGTCACGCCCCCCAGGATCAGTGGTCGTCCTTCCACCAGACGATGAATGTCGTAACCGTGACCGATGCGAAGGTTCATGGTTTGCCACCGGACATGGTCATGATCCCGGCCGGGTGTGGCAGCAACTCCGGGCGGCGCTGGCGGGTGCGCTGTTCCCGCTGGGCCTGACGCCAGCGGGCAACGGCGCCATGGTCGCCGCTACACAACACTGCAGGCACGTCCATCCCCCGAAACACCCGGGGCCGGGTGTAGTGGGGATACTCCAGCAAACCCTGGCAAAAACTTTCCTGCTGGAGGGATTCGGCCTGTCCCACGGTGCCGTGCCGCAGTCGCAGCACCGCATTGATCACAGCCATGGCCGGGATCTCCCCACCGGTGAGCACCACGTCCCCCACACACAACTCCTCGTCCGCCAGGCAGCGGATGCGTTCGTCGATGCCCTCGTAGTGGCCACAGATCATCACCAACTGGTCATGGTCGGTGGCGAGACGTTGAGCGTCGGATTGGCAAAAAGGGCGGCCCTGGGGACACATGAGCAGGATCCGGCGGCGATGACCCGCAGGAATCGACTCCACCGCGGCAAAGACGGGTTCAGGCTTGAGCACCATGCCTGCTCCACCGCCGTAAGGGCTGTCGTCCACCTTGTGGTGCGGACCTGGCGCAAAATCCCGGGGATTGTGGGTATACAGCTCCGCCAGACCCGCCTTGAAGGCCCGACCGATGACGCCCAGGGCATAGAGCACGTGGAAGGCCTGGGGAAACAGGCTGACCACATCCAGCCGCAAGGGCGCCTGTGGTTGCCTCTCATCCATCATCTCTGCAGGCGGCGGATTTCAGAGTAGAAAGCACAGGCCTGCACTGCTGACGGGTCGTTTTTGCAGGAGACGGTGCGGCTGCGGAGACGCAGGTTGGCCTTGCTGAACCAGATTCGCTCGTCGAACTGCTGATCACCGCCGGACCAGGTGAGGTGCAGAACGTGGTCCGGATCAAATCGCCAGAGCCCCCGGCGCCCGTCGCTACCCTCGAAACGACCTTCCCGATCCCGGGCTGCACCCGCCACGCGCAACTGAAAACCGGTCTGCTGCCGGGTCTCGTGGAGGCGTAACACCCCCAGTTCAGGCCCGTCCTCCGCCGGCTGCCAACTGAACTCCAACTGGGTGGATTCGCTCCGGTCCCAACCCTCTTCTGCATGACTGACGGTGACCAGGGTGCGCAAACTCAGCCAGCGGCCTGCACAACGCTCCAGCAACTCCCCCACGGTGGCGGGTGGTTGAAAGGGGGCGGGGCCGGGAGCGGTCACAACACTGTTGGGTGGATTCGCTCAACATCCTCACCCATTGCCATAGCCCAGTTCCGCCAGGCGTCCCGGGTGACGGCGCCAGTGGGGAGACACCTTGACAAACAACTCCAGGTGAACAGGACCGGCAATCAGGATTTGCATTTGTAACCGTGCGGCGGTGCCGATGGCCTTCAGCATGGCCCCCCCCTTACCGATGAGGATCCCCTTCTGGCTACTCCGTTCCACCAGCACCACGGCGGAGATGCGGGTGCAGTGACGCTCTTCCCGGACGCCGTCAATGCACACGGCCACACTGTGGGGCACTTCTTCACGGGTCAGGTGCAACACCTGTTCACGGATCTGCTCCGCCAGAAGCAGGTGCTCCGGCTGATCACTGACAGTGTGGGACGGGTAAAGAGGGGGTCCCTCCGGCAGGCGTTGGCTCAGGCCCTCCACCAACTGCTCACAGCCAACACCACTCAAGGCGCTGAAGCCGAAGAACGGACAATCACCCACCAGGCTACGGTAGCTACGTTGCAATTCTGCAGCCCGTTCGGGGGCGACCAGGTCCTGCTTGTTGAGACCGACCACCAATCGGGTGGCACAGTGACGCAACAGTTGAACGATGTAGGTATCCCCATGGCCCGGCGGCATGCTGCCGTCCATGAGCAGCAACACCAGATCCACCTCGCCAACGGTTGAACGGGCCACCTTGACCAGGTGCTCCCCCAGCAGATGGTGGGGTTTATGAATGCCGGGGGTGTCCAGCAACACCAACTGGGCCGTGGCGCGGGTCAGAATGCCCCGCAGGCGGTGGCGGGTTGTTTGGGCCACAGGGGAGGTGATGGCCACCTTGTGTCCCACCAACCGGTTGAGCAGAGTCGACTTGCCCACGTTGGGACGTCCGATCAGAGCCACAAAGCCGGAGCGATACCCCGGAGTGGGTGGGGCAACAGTGTGGTCGCCTTTGATCGTCAAGGATCCGGCCTGGGAATTGGACAAGAGCAGCGCATGGATTTCCCGGCTCCAAGCTTGGCAGCAAACGTGCTGCGATTCACCAACCTTTTGGCATCTTGTGGAAGAATCCCGAGCCCGCAGGCCATGACGAGCGGGATGCGTCAGGAGCAACCCCTGTCCTTTGCCGACGCCATCAACCGCACGGAACTCTGGCCGCGGCAATCTGCTGGCAGAGTTGGGTAAACGCCAGGCCGGGATCCACGGAACGGGTCACGGGCCGACCCACCACCAACCACGTGCTGCCCGCGGCCATGGCCGCTGCTGGCGTCATGGTTCGGGCCTGGTCGTCTCCCTGGATGCGGTGGAGGCGGATGCCGGGGGTGACCAGGGCCATGGCGGGCTGCTGGCGGTGGAGCCGTGCAGCATCCCGGGGGGCACAGACGCAGCCGTGGAGACCGGCCCGGGCAGCTAGTCGGGCCAGGTGTTCCACATGGGCCGATAGGGGATTTGCAACGGCCAGTTGCTGGCGGAAGGGCTGAGGCCGCCAACTGGTGAGGACGGTTACCGCCAGGAGAAGGGGTGACGGCAGACCGGCTTCCATGGCCGCTTCGGTAGCGGCTTGCCGGGCCATGGCCATGGCTTCCGTGCCGGCACTGGCATGAACCGTGAGCAAGCCGGCCCCAAGCCGTGCGGCACGGCGGCAGGCTCCAGCCACGGTGGCGGGAATGTCGTGAAACTTGAGATCCAGAAACACCTGAAAGCCACGGCAGCGCAGTTGGTCCACAATTTCGGGGCCGGAACGGATAAACAGCTCCAGGCCCACCTTCACCCAGCACAAGCCGGGGATCCCCTCCACCAGCGCCAGGGCCTCGTCCCCGTCACACCCATCCAACGCCAGGATGAGCCGCTCTTCCGGGGAGGTGGGCAAGAGTGGCTGAAAATTGGCCGTGTTGTGGATGGCGCCCATCAGGCCACCAGACGGCAGAAGGTCTTTTTCCCCAGTTGGAGCACCTTCCCCTCCAGCTCGCCTTTGGTTAAGGCTCTTTTGGGATCCGTGATCTTTTCCCCATCGAGGCGCAAGGCGCCCCCCTGGATGCGGCGGCGGGCTTCGCTGGTGCTGTCGAGACCTGCCTTGCTTTTGAAGACCGCATGTAGCAACCGATAAGCCGGAATAGGGGTTGACCAGTCCCAGAAGGACTCCAGGCGAGTCTCGGGCACCTGGGCCTCGGAGGCGTCCGATTGGGGTGTCACCACCAAAGTGGCGGCTGCGGCTTGCGCCTGTCGGGCAGCGTCCTGGCCGTGGAGAGATGCGGTCACTTCCAGGGCCATGGCCTTTTGCCGCTGGCGAGGATCCTGAGGCAGCGCTGCCGGATCCAGGTTGGTCAGCAGGGTGATGTAGTCGTCCACTACGGCGTCCGCCACCTTCTCCAGCTTGGAATAGGTGGTGAGGGGATCCTCCTGGAGGCCGATGGTATTGCCCAGGCTCTTGCTCATCTTCTGCACCCCGTCAATGCCCGTGAGAATGGGCATCAGCAGCCCGAATTGCGGCGGCTGGCCAAAACGACGCTGTAGATCCCGCCCCATGGCCACGTTGAACTTCTGGTCTGTCCCCCCCAGCTCCACGTCCGCCTTGACCATCACGGAGTCGTAGCCCTGGAGGAGGGGATAGAGAAACTCATGGAGGGCAATGGGAGCACCCCGCCCATAGCGATTGGCAAAGTCCTCCTTGGCCAGCATCTGCCCCACTGTGACTGTGCCAAGGAGTCCGATCACCTGGAGGAGATCCAGTTGGCTCAGCCATGTGCTGTTGCGGTGAACGTCCAGCCGTCCAGGGGTCTCGAAATCCAGGATGGGGCGCAGTTGATCCAGGTAGGTACGGGCATTGTCCTCCACCTGCTCGGCACTCAACTGGGAGCGGGTGGCGGATTTGCCTGTAGGATCCCCGATCCGGGCGGTGAAATCCCCGATGATCACAACGGCAGTGTGGCCAGCGTCCTGAAAAGCCCGCAGCTTGCGATAGAGAATGGTATGCCCCAGGTGAATGGAGCTGGCGGTGGGATCAATGCCCAGCTTCACCCGCAGGGGTCGATTGGTCTGTTGTGCAGCAGCCAGCCGGGCCGATAAGGTCTGGTCCCGGTGATCGGCAGCATCGGGGAACAGATCCGCCAGACCCCGTTCCAACCAACTGGGGAGTGTCATCCAATGCGTTGTGGCCAGGGTGGATGGTAGACCGCTGCCTCAGTTGCTTGTTTGGCGGCGCATCTGCTCCAGGGTGCGCTTGACCTGGTCAAACATTTGATCCAGAGTGATGCCCATGGGTCCCAGTTGAGTCCTGAGTTGCTCGACGGTCATGCGAGCCTGGAAGTCGTCGGAGAGTTCAAAGCGCTTCATGAAGATCCGATAACGCTCCATGAGTGCTTCCATTCGGGCAATGAACAGCTTTTTGCCTTCCCGGTCGAACTTGCCGTAGTCACTGCCAAGATGCATGAGCTGCTGGTAGTCCTCGAAGAGGCGCTTCGACTCCTGCTGAACAATTTCCGACTCAAAGAAGCTCATGGCTTAACCGTGTGCAGGAACTCTGTTGTCTTCAATTGTCACCATGAACAGCTTCCTTGGGGCTTGCCGTGGTTGGCGTATTTGCCACACTTGGACTTCCCTTTGAGGATGGGTCATTGATGGCCAAGGGGCACTGGCTTGATCCCCTGGCCCGTCGTCTCCTTCAGGCTACGGGTCATTTGCCACGGCATCAAGTGGCAGTCACGGCGGCGGGGCAAGACGGCCATGGGGAGGCTGTGGAGTTGGAATTGTTGTCCTTGAAACTTCATCAAAATCCATGGTTGCCCTTACCGGATGGGACCAGCGTGCAACGGGCTGCCCGACTGGGGGTCCAGTTGGACGTGAACTGCGCCCCTGCGTCCCAATGGCGACGGCTGCCGGGTATGCGTTGGCAATGGATTCACCAACTGCTGGAACTGCAACGCCAGGGTACGCACATCGGTGATGTATCGGAAATGGAGCAACGGCTGGGGATATCTCCAACCTTGCTGAAGCTCTGGCAGCCTGTTCTGGTGTTCCACTCCCGTGGGTATCCCCCGTGTCTGCCGCCGTTGGTTGATGTGAACGGGGCCAATGGACGCCAGTTGTCCGGTTTGCCTGGCCTGGACGTGGACCGGGTGGCCTTGCTGCTGCGGGAGCGCCAGCGAGGGGGAAGATTTTGCAGTCTGGTGGACCTGCAAAACCGTTTGCAGCTCCCGGATCCGGTGATGGCGGCCTTGGTGGGGCGTCTCCACTGTGGCCGTGGTCCGGTCTCGCCGCACCTTCCCGGACGAGGATTCAAACGGGACTCGTCCGCTCCTCTCTTCTCAGCCGAGACGTGATCCAACCGGATCTGTTCCCCACAGGAGACGACAGCCGTCTGGTGGGTGGTCACCTGCACCTGCGCCGGGATCAACTCCAACACTGGCAAGCGCGAGTGGCCAGCCACCAGAAGGCCGCCCGCATTGGGGAAAGTGGTCAACAGGGGGAGTTGTTTGCCACTGCACAGGACTGCCTGCTCCCCTACGGCATCGACCCGTTCCGGCTGCTTCCCCAGCCACTGAGCTTCTGGCGCTGGCCGGAGCCCGCCAACCAGGGGGCTGCTCATTATTTCGTGATTGACGACGCCTCCCACCTGCCCCATCCCCTGTTGTTGTACCTGGGTGAAACCGGTGAGGCAGCGCGGCGCTGGAAAGGCGGCCACGACTGTAAGGCCTACCTGGCCAGCTACCTGCAGACGCTCCGGACGGTGGAACTTGCAGCAGCCGTCTCGGTGCGGTTCTGGTGTGACGCCCCATCACAACAGACAGCACGCCGCGCCCAGGAGACGCGGCTGATCCACTACTGGCAGCCCCCGTTCAACCGGGAAATGCAGGGTCGCTGGCGGACACCGTTTACCGCGCTGGCGGAGTGAGACGGGTTGTTCATGCCATTTGCTAACCTGGCAAATCGACTTTCTCAAGCTGGACGTCATGATGGAGTTGCATCTCATCCCTGCGGACGCTCCCTTGCCGGGGGAAGCAGCCCTGGCGGTGGGTCTCTTCAGTGACGAGTTGGATGCCGGTTTGACAGGGCTGAACAAACGCCTTGGCTTCTCGCTGGCCCACCTGGTCAGCCAGCGGAAGTTCAAAGCCGATGCCGGGGAGGCGCTGGTCCTCCATCCCCTCGCTGAGACTCCGCAAACTCTGCTGCTCCTGGGGCTGGGGGAACGATCCGGCCACACGTTGCAAGGGGTACAAAAAGCTGCGGTTCGGGCGGCGCGGGTTGCCCGGGATCAATCCGTCAAGACGTTGGTGCTGGACCTTCCCCTGGCGGCGCTGGAGCCAACTGCGTCGTTGCAACAGCAGGCCATGGCGGTGCGGTTGGCCGTGTTTCAGGATTTGCGCTTCAAGGGAAAAGGTAAGAACGGTGACAAGGCCGGTGACAAGAACGACACCACCACCCTGGACGACGTGCGGATGATCTGCCCAGGCGCCCAGGCTGCGGTGTTGGCGCGGGCCGAGGCCATCTGTGCCGGGGTGGAGTTGGCCAGGGAGCTGGTGGCGGCTCCACCGAACGTGGTTACCCCCTTGTCTTTGGCCGCCACCGCCCAACAGTTGGCGGAAGATCATGGCTTGGCGCTAAGAATCCTTGAGCGACAGGACTGCGAACGTCTGGGCATGGGGTCCTATCTGGGTGTGGCTCAGGCCTCGGCGTTACCCCCCAAGTTTCTGCACCTCACCTACCGTTCGGACGACCCGGTGAAGCGGCGCCTGGCGCTGGTGGGGAAGGGTCTCACCTTTGATTCGGGAGGCTATAACTTGAAAGTGGGCGCCGCCCAGATTGAAATGATGAAATACGACATGGGCGGCTGCGGAGCTGTCCTGGGAGCGGCACGCGCCATTGGCCAGCTACGGCCCAAGGGGATCGAGGTGCATTTTATCAGTGCAACCTGTGAAAACATGATTAGCGGCGACGGTCTTCACCCCGGCGACATCGTTACCGCAAGCAACGGTGTCACCATCGAGGTGAACAATACGGACGCGGAGGGACGTCTGACGCTGGCGGATGCCCTGGTCTATGCGTGTAACCTGAAACCGGACGCCGTGGTGGATCTGGCGACGCTGACCGGTGCTTGTCTGATTTCCCTGGGGGATGAGCTGGCCGGTCTATGGAGTCCGGATGATGACTTGGCGACGGACCTCCTGAAAGCTGCCCGATGTTCAGGGGAAGGTCTCTGGCGAATGCCGCTGCCGGCGTCTTACATGGAGCGCATGAAAAGTCCCTTTGCGGATTTGAAAAATACCGGTCCCCGTGCCGGTGGCGCCATCACGGCTGCCCTCTTCCTCAAGGAGTTTATCAGCCCAGGTGTGGCCTGGGCCCACCTGGACATTGCCGGAACGGTCTGGTCCGATAAGGGCCACGGGGACAATCCCGCCGGCGCCACCGGCTACGGGGTACGCACGCTGGTGGAATGGGTCTCGACCCATGCCGCCGACTGATTCGCAGCCATGGCTCCCTTAAACTGAAGCCTCTTCTCCACCACCGCCATGGCCCATCAACTGCTCACGGATTGCACAGCGCTTGTGACGGGCGCCAGCCGTGGGATTGGCCGGGCCGTAGCCATAGAGTTGGCTGCCGCCGGGGCGGAGGTGGTGGTCAACTATGCCCGCTCCCCGGAAGCCGCCGCCGCGGTGGTGGCCTCCATCGAAGAACGGGGTGGACGGGCCTATGCCCTGCAGGCGGACGTGAGCAAGGAGACAGAAGCAGACGGCTTGATCAAGACGGCGTTGGAGCGTAGCGGCAGCCTTCACGTGCTGGTCAACAATGCGGGGATTACCCGTGACGGTTTGTTGATGCGCATGAAAACAGCGGATTGGCAGACGGTGATCGATCTGAATCTTTCAGGTGTCTTCTATTGCACCCGCGCAGTGACGCGACCCATGCTCAAACAAAAACGGGGCCGCATTGTGAACGTCACCTCCGTGGTGGGGCTGATGGGAAATCCGGGACAAGCCAACTACGGTGCGGCCAAGGCTGGCGTTATTGGTCTGACCCGCACCAGTGCCAGGGAGCTGGCCAGCCGCGGCGTCACAGTCAACGCTGTCGCCCCCGGTTTCATCGCCACGGACATGACCAGGGGCCTGGAAAGCGATGCCCTGCTCAAGGCGATCCCCATGGGGTGCTTCGGACAACCCGAGCACGTGGCCGGGGCTGTACGCTTTCTGGCCGCCGACCCCGCTGCCGCCTACATCACGGGCCAGGTGTTGCAAGTGGACGGCGGCATCTATTGAGCCGGTGTTGCGTCAGGAGGACCTGCTGTGACCCAACGCAGCCCCTATCTGGGAGAAGTCTCCATGGACCCGCTTTGCAGGTAGCCCCGGGGGCTGTGCAACACGGCCAACCGCCCCTGAGCGGCCATGTACAACCGAAGATGCCAGGCGTCCGGGGGCAACTGGCTCAGGCGTTCCGGCCATTCCACCGCCAGCAGTGCCCCCTGCTCGTGGGCCGACTCTTCCTCCTCCCAGAAGAACTGATCAGCGGCGCCCGGTTGCTCCAGGCGGTAAAGATCCAGATGGACCAGCGTCCGTGGTTGATTGCGCCACTGCCCCCGATAGTGCTGGGCCAGGGCAAAGGTGGGGCTGGTGATGGGTTCCCCAATGGCCAGGGCCTGGGCAAGCCCACCCACCAGGCAGGTTTTGCCTGCACCTAGCGGACCTTGTAACAACACAACCACCCCGCCTGTTTCGCCAGAGGCCAACAGTGTCCCGGCAAGACGGTACCCATAGGCTTCCGTGGCCTGGGCATCGGGGAGGGGAGTCGGGTTCACGCTTGCTTGTGTCTCTCCACCAGTTTGAAACCCGAAGGATGAGGCCAACGGTCAAGCGCGATGGCGTTGCCCATCCGGCTAGCGTGGATTTTCCGGAGTTGAGCCCTTGCTGTCTCGGTTCCAAGCCACTGTTCAGGGACGTGCCCCCATGCTTGCTTCCACCCCAACGCCAACCCCTGCCGTAGAGACCGTGTCCTCACCCTATGTGGTGGCTGATATCAATCTGGCGGACTGGGGTCGCAAAGAGATCCGCATTGCCGAAACGGAGATGCCCGGCCTGATGGCGTTGCGGCGTCGCTATGGCGCTGAGCAGCCGCTGCGGGGCGCCCGCGTCTGCGGCAGCCTGCACATGACGATCCAGACCGCTGTTCTGATCGAAACTCTGATTGCCCTGGGGGCCGAGGTGCGCTGGGCATCCTGCAATATCTTCTCCACCCAGGATCATGCAGCGGCAGCCATGGCTGCTCAAGGTATCCCTGTCTTTGCCTTCAAGGGGGAATCCCTGGAGGAGTACTGGTCGTTCACCCACCGGATCATGGAGTGGCAAGACGGGGGTACCCCCAACATGATCCTTGACGACGGCGGCGATGCCACCGGCTTGATCCTGTTGGGTTGTCGGGCTGCGGAGGATCCGACCGTGTTGAACAACCCCGGCAATGCCGAAGAGCAGGTTCTGTTTGCCACCGTCCGTCAGCGCCTGGAGAAGGATCCCGGCTTCTATGGGCGGATTGCCGGTAACATTCGCGGGGTGACCGAGGAGACCACCACCGGTGTGGCCCGTCTCTATCGCCTCCAGAAGAGAGGCGCACTCCCGTTCCCTGCCATCAACGTCAACGACTCTGTCACCAAGAGCAAATTCGATAACCTTTATGGCTGTCGAGAATCACTTGTGGATGGCATCAAACGGGCCACAGACGTGATGATCGCAGGCAAAATCGTGCTGGTGATCGGTTATGGCGACGTGGGCAAGGGGTCAGCCCAATCCCTGCGGGGACTGGGCGCCACGGTGATGATCGCCGAGGTGGACCCCATTTGCGCTCTCCAGGCCGCCATGGAGGGTTACCGGGTTGTCCGTGTGGAGGATGTGTGTGATACGGTCGATATCGTTGTCACGGCAACGGGCAACATCAACGTCCTCACCCGCGCCCACATGGAGCGACTCAAAAATGAGACAATCGTCTGCAATATCGGCCACTTTGACAACGAAATCGACGTGGCTTCCCTGGCTGATCTGAAATGGGAAAACATCAAATCCCAGGTTGATCACGTGATCTTTCCAAATGGCAAGCGTATTATTCTACTGGCAAAGGGACGATTGGTGAACCTGGGCTGTGCCACAGGGCATCCCAGTTTTGTGATGTCCAACTCGTTCACCAACCAGGTTCTGGCTCAGATCGAGCTGTTCCGCGATAGTGAGCGTTATGGCAAACAAGTACATCTGCTGCCCAGAACGTTGGACGAGATGGTGGCCCGCTTGCACCTGGAGCGCATTGGCGCCCGGCTAACCCAGCTTACCCCTGAGCAGGCGGAATATATCGGCGTGTCCATCACTGGCCCGTTCAAGTCTGAGCACTATCGGTATTGATTTTGTGCGTGACTTACAATGCGTGATCTTACAAAACTACTCCCGGAACCAGATTCTACCTACCGAGGGTCGTCTCGGTCGCTCTGGTTTCTGGTAGCGTTGACTGTCGTCACGACAGCGCGAAGTCTTGCACACATGTTCTTGCCTGACGGTGGGGCGTCGTCCATCGCTGGTCTGGATACTTCAGTGGATGGTGGCGAAAATATTATCGCCATTTTTGGACAGTGGAGACTAGTGCAACTTTTGCTCTCGCTAGTGATGTGGGTCGTGATTGTTCGATATCGTTATTTGGTTCCGTTCGCTCTACTACTACAACTTCTGGATTGGGGAGGGCGCATGGGGATCGGGTTGTTGAAGCCGGTGATCGTCCTGGATCCGCCGCCAGGGGAAATCGGCAATTACATTTGGCATTTGTCTCCTCAAGGCAAGTCAGTCTCAAACCCGTCTCATGCCGGTGTTCATAGGAGTTTCAGGCTTTGGCATTTTCACACCCAACCGTTGGGATCATTGAAAGTAGTCGTAGTTGTGTCCTCAGAACTGGAGTTCTACGTCAAGCTGAAGAGCGTGCTCCGCCGCTGCATCACCGCTCTCTCGACGCTCGCCTGCCAGCTCCACCGCCAT
>Ga0209021_1003009_pt1 | contig 13996 bp, 14 predicted proteins | sample PinacodermFT_FD_187299 | JGI IMG/M metagenome (GOLD analysis project Ga0209021, IMG submission 187299) | Host-associated microbial community of the marine sponge Aplysina aerophoba from Gulf of Piran - sponge pinacoderm, lysed by freeze-thaw... | ecosystem: Host-associated > Porifera > Sponge >... | reverse complement strand
GCAGGAACTCCCGCCGAAACAGTTCCTTGGCTGCCTCCTGCCGATCGAAGCCGCCGCCGTTACGCATCAGCTGGATTTCAAGGATCTGGCGCGTATAGTTCCATTCATAGACTGCATGGCTGATATCGAGTCCCTCGTAGCACTGCATGCGGATGAGGTCGCGCCCGAGGGCGGCGGCGAGAGCCTTGGCGACCTCAGTCTTGCCGACGCCGGCCTCGCCTTCCAGCAACACGGGGCGCTGGAGTTGCAGCGCCAAGTAGACCGAGGTCGCTAAGGCGCGGTCGCAGACATAGTCCTGACGCGCCAGCGTTGCCTGCAGCTCGTCGATCGAGGCTGGAATCGGCCTGTGCGCAGACATGCCTGCCAGCCGCCCGTCAGCCGCAGCGCGCGGCTGCGGCCGTCAGAGCCCGGCGCACCCACACATGGGCCACGGCGCTGCGGTATTCCGCCGAGGCGTAAACATCTCCAAGCACCTCGTCGTCAGCCAGCGAATCGCCGACGCAGCGCGAGGCCTCGGCGATCGCGTCGACGCTCAGGGCCCCGCCTACCAAGGCATCTTCCACCGCCGTTGCCCGGACCGGGGCGGGCACCAAGCCGCCCAGCGCTACGCTGGCGGCGCTGCACGTGCCGTCGGCGATTGTCAGTGAGGCCGCCGCTCCGATCACCGCGTAGCGTGATGCCGGGTGCGAGAACTTGGCGTAGGCCGAACCCTGCCCGGCACCGGCGGAGGGTAAGTTGATGGCTGTAAGGATCTCGTTTTCCTCCACAGCGGTTGTCATCAGCCCCTCGAAGAAGTCCGCTGCGCCGACCCTGCGCGTGCCGGAGGAACCGGCAATGACGAACTCCGCGCCCAGGCAGCGCAGCACGGCGGGCAGGTCCGACGCGGGATCTGCATGCGCCACGTTACCCCCGATGGTCCCCCGGTTGCGGACGGCGGGATCGCCTATCATGCCGGCGGCTTCCGACAGCGCGGCTGCACCAGATTGGAGCGTCGCCGAGGCGGCCAGCTCCGAGTGCGTGGTGAGCGCGCCGATCACGATCTGCCCGGCTTCCTCACGGATTCCGCGCATCCCGTCGATGCGGCCGATATCGATGAGCGCTGAGGGCGCCGCCAAGCGCAGTTTCAACACGGGAATCAGGCTGTGTCCCCCAGCCAGCACTTTTGCGTCGGGATGCTGCTCCAGCAAGGCCGCGGCTTCGACCACCGAACTCGCCCGGTAGTAGTCGAACTGTGGTGCGAACATGGTTCAGTTCCTCCCCTGTGCCGCTTGGATGGAGCGCCACACGCGCTCCGGTGTCAGCGGCATGTTGACCGCCTCCACACCGAGCGGCGCCAGCGCGTCGATGACGGCGTTGTAGACAGCCGCGGTGGATGCGATCGTGCCGGCCTCGCCGATGCCCTTGACCCCTAGCGGGTGGTGCGGCGAGGGCGTCACGGTCGAGTGGACCTCGATGTCGGGCAGCCGATCGGCGCGCGGCAGGGCGTAGTCGAGCATCGTGCCGGTGAGCAACTGGCCGTCGTCGTCGTAGACGCCCTCCTCCCACAAGGCCTGTCCGATCCCCTGGACAATGCCGCCGTGGACCTGGCCCTCGACGATCACGGGATTGATCTGCGGGCCACAGTCGTCTACGGCCACGTAGCGCTTCAACTCGACGTTCCCGCTCTCGGCGTCGACCTCGACCACAGCCAAGTGCGCCCCGTATGGGAAGACGAAGTTCGGCGGGTCGTAGAAGGTGGTGGCCTCGAGCCCGGCTTCCACGCCTTCGGGCATGTTCCAGGCCACGTTCGCCATCAGCGCAATGTCTTGGATCGTCTTGCTGGAGTCCGGCGAGCCCTTGACAAAGAACTTGCCGTCGTCGTAGTCCATGTCCTCCACCGCCGCTTCTAGCAGGTGCGCGGCGATGACCGTGGCCTTGTCGCGGATCTTGCGCGCTGCCAGCGCGAGGGCCGCCCCTCCGACCGCCGTTGTGCGGCTGCCGTAGGTGCCCCAGCCCATGGGCGTGTTGTCCGTGTCGCCGTGGATCACCTTCACGTCGTCGGGGGAGACGCCCAGTTCGCCCGCGATGATCTGGGCGAACGTTGTCTCCTCCCCTTGGCCGTGCGGCGAGGCGCCGATCATGACGTGGACCTTGCCACTGGGGTGGAAGCGCACGATAGCGCTCTCCCAGAGTCCGCCTTGGAAGCCGATCGCGCCTGCCACTTGCGACGGGCCCAGGCCGCAGATTTCGACGTAGGTCGATAGGCCCAAGCCGATGTAGCGCCCGTGCTTGCGAGCCTCGGCCTGCTCGGAGCGCAGCTGCTCGTAGTTGGCCTCGCCCAGAAGCTTGCTCAGCGCGCCGTCGTAGTCGCCGCTGTCGTAGGTCAGGCCCGTCACCACGTCATGGCCGTCGTCGAACTTCGGGATGAAGTTGCGCCGGCGGACTTCCGTCGGGTCCAACCCCAGCTTGGCCGCCAGCAGGTCCACCAGCCGTTCGACCATGAAGGTGGCCTCTGGCCGACCCGCCCCCCGGTACGCCTCGACCGGCGTGGTGTTGGTGTACAGGCCGTACACGTCCTCGTGAATTGCCGGGATGTCGTACACACCCGATAGCATCAGCCCGTGCAGGATGGTCGGTATGCCTGGTGCCGCTGTGGACAGGTATGCGCCCATGCCGGCCCACACCGTGGCGCGGAGGCCGGTGATCTTGCCGTCCGCGGTTGCGGCGAGCTCGATCTCCTGCACGTGGTCGCGGCCGTGCGTGGTGGCCTGGTAGTTCTCGCTGCGTGATTCGACCCACTTCACCGGGACGCCCAGCTTCTTGGAGCAGAACATCGTGATGAAGTCGGCCGGGTAGACCGCAATCTTGCTGCCGAAGCCGCCCCCGACCTCGGGCGCGATCACGCGCAGCCGATCCTCCGGGACGCCCATCACGAGCGAGGACAGGAAGCGCACGATGTGGGGGTTCTGCGTGGTGTTCCAGACTGTCAGTTCGCCTGTGGCCGTGATGTAGCTGGCCAGGGTGGCGCGCGGCTCCATCGCGTTCGGAATCAAGCGCTGCTGGATGATCGTCTCCTTGACCACGACTTCAGCCTGGGAGAACGCCTCGTTAATGTCGCCGCCCCCGGTGACCGTCCAGTGGAAGGCTTGGTTGCCCTCGATTTCCCCGTGGAGTTGGGGCGCACCATCCGCCGCTGCTTTCTTGGGCTCGACAACCGCGTCCAGCGGCTCGTAGTCGACCTCGATCAGATCCAAAGCGTCGTAGGCTTCGTAGCGGCTCTCGGCGACCACGACTGCCACGATGTCGCCAACATAGCGGACTGTGTCTTTGGCGACGCAGTGATAGTCGGCGATTGTCAATCCCGAATCCGGGAGCAGCCAGGCGCACGGTGCCGGAGCGATCTCTCCGTCGGTGTCGGCGCCAGTGTATACGGCCACCACCCCTGGCGCTTCCGCGGCCTGGGAGGTGTCGATGCTGTTGATGCGGGCGTGCGCGTAGGGGCTGCGCAGCAGGGCTGCGTGCAGCATGCCCGGCAGCGTGATGTCGTCGGTGTAGCTCGCGCTGCCGGTGATCAGGCGCGGGTCCTCTCGCCGCCGGATGCCCGAGCCGAAAGTCGAAGCGCTCATGAGGTGCCTCCTTGCATCGTCTCCGCGGCGTCTCGGACTGCGCGGACGATGTTCTGGTAGCCGGTGCAGCGGCACATGTTGCCCTCGAGCCCGTGCCGGATTTCGTCTGCAGTGGGTTCTGCATTGCAGCGCAGCAGCTCGTGCGACGCCATGATCATGCCGGGCGTGCAGTAGCCGCACTGCAGGCCGTGCTTGTTCCAGAACGACTCCTGCAACGGGTGCAGTTCGGACTCGTTGGCCAAGCCTTCGATAGTGGTGACCGAGGCCCCGTCGGCTTGCACTGCCAAGCAGGTGCAGGCCTTGGCCGAGACGCCGTCCAGAAGGACCGTGCACGAACCGCATTGGCTCGTGTCACAGCCGACCTTGGTGCCGGTGAGCCCGAGCACGTCTCGAATGAAGTGGACTAGCAACAGCCGCGGCTCGACCTGTCTGTCGAAACGCCGACCGTTGACCGTGATACTGACTGGTATCGTCACCCTCTATGCCTCCCCTAGCGTCCGATGCGCAGGGTGCCGCGCTGGACATGCTGAGAGATTGTAACTCAACACGACGTAGCGGGACTGGCGATGTTTGAATTCATCGGAGCGGCCTGCCGTTGTGTCGACTGCTAGTGGCGACGGGGAAGTGGCACCAGTTCAGGTTCTAGCTTGCGCGTCGCCCCGGGTGTGCCAGTGGCCTCCGATTCGGACAGGGCGCAACGGGTGCTATTCCGGTCTTGCACCGCACTCTCATCTCGGCAGGGACTTCTGTACTATGAGCGTGTGGACGTTCCTACCGAGCCGTCGCTCTCACATCGTCCGACGGTGGGCAGGCGAACCGGCAACTCATCGACCCCAAGAGCCGCATGGCGAATTGCCGACTATGTCGACACGATTCGCACCGCACGCAGTCCGGCCGAGTGCTTCCGCATGTTGATCACCGACCTCGCCCGCCGTTTTCACGAGTCCGCGTTCGAAACTCAGCGCATCGCCCTTGAGCATCCTCCGACTCTGACAGGCACGAAATGGGATTGCCTGCTCGCCGCTACCGCTGAGCATATCGCCACCACCCACGGCCATCCTGTGCCCGACTGGTGCGACGATCCACAACGCTCCCTGAGGATCTATTGGTTCCCGCTGGAAGACTATGTGAGCGGATTTCCCGGAGCACTGTATCGCGACACACCCGCGGCGTTTCTTCGACACGGAATCATCATCGGCGGCAAGGAATTCGGCCAGCGCGAAGGGGAGCGAGAGTATGGAGCCGTTCTCGGTTGAAGGCTTGCGCGGTGCCTTCCGGGAGCTATCGCAAGAACTAGCTCGCCGCAAGGTGCAGGCTCACATCTATGTCATCGGGGGTGCCGCGATGGCGCTCGGATTCGATTCTCGGCGGCTGACCTATGACGTGGACGCCCTAATCCGCGATGCACACGGCCCAGTCACCGACGCTGTCAGATCCGTTGGCCGCCGGCACGGATGGTCCGAATCCTGGCTCAATGAGCAGGCCGTCCCAGCAATTCCTCGCGGCGCCGACGGCCGGGCTCGAACAGTCTACGGGGATAGCAACCTAGTGGTGACGGCCGCATCCGCTGATCACATGCTCGCTATGAAGGTGCGTTCCGGGCGCATCAAGGACTACGACGATATCCTCTTTTTGGTTGATTTCCTCGGGTTCAAATCCGCAGGAGAAGTGTTCGATCTGCACGATAGGGTTTTTCCGCAAGACCCTCCTCCGGAGGACAGCTTCAAGCACGTCTGCAAGCTCTTGCAGAGCACTTGGCCGAAGGACCGCTCTCTCGAGGGTCGGAGTCTCTATGGATACGCCATTCCCGGCAGTCCCAAAGAGCGCTGAGCCATTGTGAGGCTCGACTCTTCAAGAAGGTCGCGGGCCAAGGCTGTACTCAGATCGGTCTCAGAGTGAATGAGATAGAGTTCGGGGCACGGCAGGCGTGGAGGTCTGTTCACGACCTGCTTCCGCCAAGCCGGACCCGAGGAGATCCAGATGATGGCTGCCGATGCGGTAGCGGATCCCGAAGACCTGCATCCGTTGGACGCGAGATTGTTCACCTCGTTCGGGTCGGCCTTGATATCGAACAATTGCTCGCGACGGTCGCCCGTGTCGTATTCGACCCACTTGAGGCGCTCCGTTCGCGCCATGCGGCCAGACGCGCCTCGGTCTCGTGCGCATAAGAATCGTACCAGTGATCACGTAGCGACGGTCCCTAGATCTGGATCAGAGCGATGTTGCCGTGCTTGGCAAAGGCCTCGATTCAGGCCGTGACGGAGCGGGGCATGGGTGCCATCAGGACGGGAGAGGGCACCGGGCTGTGGTGCATCTTGCGGAAGAGGCAGGTTGGGTTAGCGGGGGGCTGCAGCAGCGGTCGGTCGGGATCCGATACAACTCGGTCGATACACTCAACCTCCGCCGTGACGCGCTTTGAGGTGGCTTCGGCGATGTTGAGTGCTACGGTCATGACGAGGGTGCCGGGCTATGGGTCCCACTGCCTCGTCATGATACGGGCACTGTCGCTCAGGCACCCATCCGGTGGTCCGGCAACAGCGCGGAGCAGCGTTGGGATCCCGCACCCTCTCGTGCCGGTAACCGCGCAACCTCGCAAGAACGTTCTTCCAGGAGGGCGTATCGCTCGGTGAACTCGAACGGCAGCTGAGTGCATTGACGATGTCTGGCTCAAGATCGTTGGCGAGGATTACGGCTTAACGTAGATCTCGGAGGGGCTGTCGCGCCCTTGAGCGTGGCGGCTTGACGCTCAGAGGGGCTACTCCAACCTTGGCCGCCAAGGTTGGAGCCGCCCACTTGGGTTGTAGCCTCACCCAATTCAGTTCGGTCGGCAAGGCCTATATGCCTGCTCCTGCACTGATGTCGATCATCGTTGCCACGTTCGTAATGATCGGAGTGTAAAGATCAATGCTCTGGTCGCCGGTCTCAACTGTCATCACCAAGGCATATCGGGCCTTAGAGTGATATCGCTTTAGTGTTCTTCGCTCTCGCCACCACCCATTGACCGGATACACCCAAAGCCAGTTGCGAGCCGCAAGCTGTACGGCACTTCCCTTCCAAACGTCGCAGTGCAACGAGCCAGCCGAGATTTGCCGTTCTCCCAGCAACCACCCCTCGTTTTGGGCCTGACCACGCTTTCTGTGATTCCGATCGCGCTCTTCAAGATTTCGCCGCTTCATAAAGTCCGATTTCGTCTCATGCGGTCGCTTCAGGTCAAACCGCAAACCGAACGATTGATACCGCATCGGGTCGATTGCGGACGCATACCCCGGATTCGGCTCGATGAAATACGAGAGTGTCACCTTGAGTCGAACCTCGGCTTCTCCTAGTTGCTGCAACACTTCCACCGGCCATGGCAGACGATAGAGATGGGCTTCATTGAATCTCACGCCTGATCGGCCAAGCCTGAAAGGCTGGATCTCACGCTGTGCTGTGACCGCCAAGTGGTGCTTGGCTGAGGCGAGTGCCCGTTCAAGGTTGGGTACTCCGTATCCGAACTTGCGTAAGAGCTCCCCGCGAGCCTGCCGCGGGTGAGTGGTCCCGATTTGATTCCACATCGGCCCAGGCCATTGGGCGCTGTGGACCATCAAGGCCCGCACCATTTCTGGCCAATACTGAGAATGCTCGGCTGCAATCTGTGCAGCCATACGAGCCCCCTGCGCGGCCGCGGCACTGGTGGCCCAGAACGGCTCGAATGGAGACTGTGTCAAATCGGAACCGGTCGACAGCAGCGATAGCGATGGGAGGCCAGCAACGGCCTCCGTCCTCTTCGAACTCAGAGCCCTGTTGCCAGCTTCCAGAACGAGGTCGGGCTTGAATGGAGCCTTCTTCTCCCCCCACAGGCACGAGTTGCGGCTGTACGGGCTTAACTCTCCGGGATCAGCCAAAGCAGAGTAGTCTTCATACCCACTGTCGTAAATTTCGTTTTTTTCGGTATAGCCGCCTATAGCGAGCGCATTCCAAGCCTGGGATGGGTCTTCTGCCGGAAACGCATTCGGATCGTCCAACGCTGAAATTGCTTCGTAGTCCTGAATGTTTCCGGCTGCGAGTACGAACAGACGACGAGGGCAGCTGTCTGCCTCTCCCGCCGTAGCACCGGCGGCGCTCTGGTCGATTGCCGCGCTCCAAGCGGTGACCTCCGCTCCCGTCCGGTTCTTGTTGGTGACCGCCATGCAATAGACACGGAAGGGACACTGTGAGTTCTTGATTTCGGCGATCGCTACAGCTGACTGCGTGATTGAGCCGTATGACGGTGGATCATTGGGGGAGAATCCTGGCGGTGGCAAGATCTTGACGGACTCGGCTCGGTGTTTGAGTTCCCTTTGGCTCTGATCGCCAAGCGGTGCTGCAAGGTCACCGTGGAGTGCAATTCCCGCCAGGCCGGTGCCATGTCCGTGGTGATCATCTGCCTGCCATGCTTGATTGACTGCATCGATCGCTTCTTCGCTCACCGCCGGTTCTAGCAGGGGATGGGCACGGTTTACTCCGGTGTCTAGGAGGCAGACTGTTGGAACCTTGTTGCTTGGCCACGTTACACGTTCAGCGAGATCCTCTATCCAAGCATTTTCATTCCCTCTGACCTCTTCCATGAAGAATGTGGGCGAATCTGAAGCACGCCGCAGCTCAGCAATGCCTAGTGTGCCGAACAGCAGGATCTCAACTTCGACTTTCCGTGCGAAGATCGGGACCACCTCAACGTCCGGGAATCTCAAGAACTTGTCTGGTTCGGCTACGTAGCAGCCAAGCTGCTTCGCTGTCGAGATGACATCCTCGACCCGGTCCCGAAAACACCATAGAGCCCACCACATTGTGAATTGCGGATCGTCAGGGAGCGCTGCGGGGCTATCTCGCCAAAATGTATCGAACTCAGCTTTTCGAATATGCTCGATCTCGCTGATCCTTGCGTCGTGCGGAGGTCTTTCCTTGCCGACCCGACCCTTCAGGTCCCCGTGCGTATAGTCCCGAATCAATCCCGGAAGGACATCTTTCTTCTCATTAGGAACAAACAATGCGACGCGCTGCACACCGCTAGCATCCACTCGCGTCGCCCCCTGACGCGTCTTCTCCCTCACGCGGCCCAACTGGGCCGGACCGGCTCTCACCGCAAGTTCAACTTCAAGAACAAAGCCGTTAGGCGGTGGCGTCCCTTCTGGAGCTTGGGGACGATCCTTGATCGCATCCGCGACTGCAAGCTCGTACTCTTCAATGAGCATTGGGCCATGCTGCGCCCTGATGCGCTCGATACGCTTTTTGCGTGACGAAGCGGGAGACTTCTAGGGTTGACCTGAGGCAAGCCGCGATATATCGACGTGGCTGAGCGTGAAGCGAGTCAAGATATGTCCTTCGCGGTGCTTGGAGAGCCCTGAACCGCCGCGACCATTGCGCGCCGTTCCCAGATGCGTGCCACAAGCGCCTCACACTCAACAACGCGACTCTGGGAGAGAATGGCGGCCTTCACTGCTTCTTCCGCTGCGCGTGCCACCTCGGCTTGACTCAACCCTTGTGCTGCATTTAGGACGGACTCCCATACCATCTTGGGGTAACGCATGGGCCGCAGATACGACTTGGCAATGGCTCGGATCTCGTCGCCTGTCGGCAAGTCGAACTCCAACACCTCATCAAATCGGCGCGTCAACGCCCTGTCGAGCATGGCACCATGATTCGTGGCTGCAACGATAAGGCTGTCTACGCTAGACGGTTCCTCGAGGAAAAGCAGGAACGAACTCAGGACCCTACGCATTTCAGCGACGTCATTTTCTGCTGCGCGGTGATGTCCCACCGCATCAAACTCATCAAAGAAGTAAACCGCTCGGCGCTTCAACGTCTCATTAAAGACTAGCCTCAGCTTGGCGGCTGTCTCGCCCATATATCGAGTTATCAGTGATTCTAGGCGAATCGTGTACAGGGGTAGGCGCAACTCCCCGGCAAGGGCTTCGGCGGTTAATGTCTTGCCCACGCCAGGCGGGCCTATGAAGAGCACTCTTCGATTAGGAATCTTGCCATGCTCCCGCAGCCAGTCGCGGCGGCGTTGCTGATGAAGTAGGGCCTCGAGCCGGTCGGCCAGCCTAGCTGACACAACGACGTTGCCCAACGTTGCTCGTGACTCTCGTAGGTCCAACAGGCCCGCGAGCTCTCCGCGTGGCACAGCGAAGGGTACGACAACGGACGGGGCCACTCCATTCTTTGAGCGGGCCTCGTCGACAGCGGCCCGGATCTCATTTGCGGTGGTGCGGTGCCCTTGTCGGGCCTCCGCCGCTGCGACCTGGAGAGCAATCGAATAGAATTGCTCGTCGTCACCCTCGGCGCGACTCCGCAGCATCGCCACGATGTGCTTGGAACTAGACACCCTCCATTGTCCTCTCACTTAAATCGTGGGCGAATTCCACGCACGCATGCCACGATACTGACAGAATCCCAAGGTCTTCAGTGCCGAGGTTAGCCATTACCGGATGATATGAGCGAACCGGAGTGCCAATCTTGTCGCTGGCGTATTTCCGCATTGTGTTGACTGCGCAGAGCTTTCAGTACCGCAATCCCCGTAGGCTTGCCATGGTACCTGCGAACCAGCTTCAGCAGACACTTGCCCGCCCCTATTCTAAGCTCGCACTAGCCTCTCCGAGATCTGCACGGTAGCCGAGAGGTGCCTTGCGACCGCTATTCTGCGCAGCGAATTCCTAGGCCGACAGTGTCTCAAGGTCAACTCTGGCTATGCCCCGAAGACCTGCGCGTGTAGGTCCTGCGGTCGGCTCAGCCGGGGGTCTTGTTCGAGCCCAGTACTGCTGCTTGCGCACAAGTGCGACAACAGCTCGCCTAGAAACGAGCGAGGCGCACGACTACATCGAGTAGCGATTCAGCAGATGAACGTACTCGACCGCCTTGGGGATGATTTCACGCTGGCCGCACCAGCGGGAACTCATCGCCTGTCTCGGCGGCCCACTCGGAGATGAGCTTGCGGTGTTCGTTCAACTCAGGCCGATATTCCGGATCAGCAGCGAGATTGTTCATCTCGTTCGGATCGGCATTGAGGTCGAACAATTGCTCGCGCCTGCTGCCCGTGTCGTATACAACGTACTTGTAGCGCTCCGTTCTCACCATGCGGCCGGACGCCCCGTAGTCTTGCCCGCGTGCAAACGTCGTCTCAGCGATCACGTAGCGTCGGTCCCAAGATGTCGCTCCGCCCTGAACGAGTGGCGGGTAACCGATTGCGACATCAGTCATCGTCGAACTCCGCGAGCGATCACCAGCATCCATGCGGAGATTAACTCTGATGCCGGATTTCTTCCCCCCATTGGAATGGCTTGCTTCATCGCAGCGCCCGCGAGTCGATGCTCGCGCTGACCGGCCCTGTCACGCTCTCGTTCAGTCAGCCCTCCTGCAGACGGGCTGCACGCGAAAACCAGCTACTCCAAGAACGCGCCGATGCATTGCGCTGCACGGTCGCGTCAGGGCTGCGCCTGTGATCATTTGTGTGGCGCGTCACAAAGATCAGTCCTTGCCAACAGCTCCTTGTGATGGCGTCCTAATGTACGTCTGCCAGAGGCGTCTGTGTAGACTCGCCCCGGAACATGTCCTCCCAGTAACTCTCTGTTACAAAAGTCCGCCATTAGCTTGTGGTCTCTCGTAAACAGCAATCGCGCTCCGCTGACTTGCGCCAATGCGATTATGTGAGGATCATTAGAGTGGCACTGACCGACGATATCTTCAGCTACTTTGTCAACTTCCTGATCGTTACAAGCCATCACATATCCGGACCGAATTCCTTCGATGATCCAACGCTTCACCTGTTCACTACCGCCGAGTTCTCTTAGTAGCTTCCCGCCCACCACTAGCTTCAGGCTCCTTTTTGGCCCTGATATCCTGTCCTTAAAATACATGCCAATGGCACTTGGCCTCTTCTTGACGAGTTCGTCGCGCACGTTGCTGTCGATGATCGCGCACATCAGAATTGCACCTCTCGATCAGCTTCTGCAGTGAAGAATCTGCGATAGCTCGGAGGTGCCCCCAAGACGTTGCCCATTTCGTCGATCCGTATGGAATGGATCCTGACACTGTCACCTATGGACTCAAAATATAGGATTGAGACATCACCTTCATCGATTTTGCACTGACGGTCGCGAATATCCATGCGAACTCGGTTGATAAGGTAATCGCTGTGTGTCTCGACAATTAACTGTCGCTTCTGCGAGCATACGTCCGTAAACAAGGTTCCTAATGCCGCCTGTGCTGACGGGTGTAGATGTACCTCTGGTTGCTGCAGCAGGCACACATCGGCGACACCGTCCCGAAGAAGTTCTGTGAGAAGCGGCAAGACCTGGCTCACTCCGTACCCAACATCGATCAGATTTCTGCTTGAACTGCCTTCATTGGCACCGTGTCGTTTGATTTCAATCTGAAACGGTCCGCCAGCACCTCCTTTCAGGGAACTTACATTGATTGAGTCGAACAGCCCGAGATTCCGGCCAAAGGACTCAAGCTCGCGCTTCATCCTGTTCCACGTGGTTCGATCACGTGATTTGACACTAGCCAGATACGTAGGGATGTTCTCACCCTCAGGGTCAGTAGACGGTCGACCGAGGTCGTACGTCCGTCTTGGCCGTGACCGGACGGGGGCACCAGCAAATGGTTCCTTACCCATGAAGTGCATTTGCGTGAGCGACCTCGATAACTTTTTCAAGCCATCGAGGCTAATATTAGATGATGAGACCGGCATTTGAGCCTGTCTAATTCCGAATTCTTGATGCTCGAGTTCAAACATCAGATGATGGATCGGAACAAGATCTAATCTGTCTTCGAAAACAAGCAGATTCTTTGATTCGACCTCCCATGTTGCAGATGGTGTAGTGCATTTGATTAAGTGTGATTTGTTGTTGTCAATAACTAACTCGATCCGGACTGATCCATACGCAAATATTCGCGAGACTGGAAACGGTATTCCTCCACGTTCACGGAACTCCACTGAGCAGGTGATCTCACGGACATTCTCCCAGTTTGGCACAAAAGTAAGCTCGGCTGTGAATACATCTTTAGACCGTTGATCGTCACCATTAGTGGATACAATATCATGGAATATCCCCAAGTGGTATGGTGCATCGGTGAAATCTGGAAATTTACCGAGAACGACGGTATTCCACAACTCTCGAAGTAGGGCCAGAAATGAAGTCTTGCCAGTGCTGTTCGCACCGACGAGAAATGTCAGCGGAGCTAGGTGCGCCGTTTGACGAGAGGAAAAACAGCGAAAGTGCTCGGCAGAGATACTGGTGAGCCGGGGCATTGGAATGAAGTTTATATGATCGCTTCGTGTCACTTACAGTCGGTGACTGTAGGCTGCGTTTAGCATACCACGGGGTTGGAATGGAACAAGTCGAAGATCTGGTTGCAAGTTCAGTACCCTTCGCGCTCTTGTATTCAGCTATCATGCTCGGCCTCATGCATACAGGGCCAATCGTGAATCCCAGCTAGTCGAACCGTGGCCACATCAGGACGTCACACGGAAGTGCTGCTAAGTGCGGTTTCAAAACTGAGAGCGCTACTGTCCCGCGCCAGGGCTTGGGCGGCGGGCTCTCATGGTCTCACGCACATCACCGACAGTGAGTTGCTTAGCCGAGAGGAGGCGTACCGGCACGTTACGGGACTGCTCAATGACCTGCTCAGCCCCAAGCGCATGATGTACGTCCAACCCAGTTGCGAGTGATACGAGGAGGAATGAGTCTTGTGGGCCGTGTGCTCGAAGGCCAACTGTCGGATGTTCGTCGAGAACGGCGGCGCCCAGCATTTCTACGTTCGGTGTGGCGCGGCTATGTCTCGTACAGAAATAGGTTGGGCGTACTCGCAGCTCGAGAAGTGACTCCGGCGATGAACCCGCTCGACTGACCTAGCTGGAGCTCACACGGGCCGCACCAGCGGAAACTCATCGCCCGTCTCGGCGGCCCACTCGGAGATGAGCTTGCGGTGTTCGTTCAACTCAGGCTGATATTCCGGATCAGCTGCGAGATTGTTCATCTCGTTCGGATCGGCCTCGAGGTCGAACAATTGCTCGCGACCGTCGCCCGTGTCGTACACGATGTACTTGTAGCGCTCCGTTCGCACCATGCGGCCGGACGCCCCGTAGTTTTCCCCGCGTGCAAAGGTCGTCTCAGCGATCACGTAGCGACGGTCCCAAGATGTCGCCACGCCCTGAATGAGTGGCTGCAGTGATTGGCCGTGGATCGGTCCCGGAGGGCTCGGGATTCCAGCGACATCCAATATGGTCGGCATCAGGTCGATACCCGTCGAAACCAGCGCGTCCGAAGTGCTCACCGGATTGCTTGCTTGCGGGTCGGCGATGAGGAGTGGGACCCTCACGGCCTGTTCGTAGAGGATCTGCTTTTGGTTCCAATGGTGGCTGGCCACGCCCT